>Ga0307379_10012289_pt1 | contig 11168 bp, 10 predicted proteins | sample UN2MG_FD_202237 | JGI IMG/M metagenome (GOLD analysis project Ga0307379, IMG submission 202237) | Soil microbial communities from Risofladan, Vaasa, Finland - UN-2 | ecosystem: Environmental > Terrestrial > Soil > Coastal area > Acid sulfate soil | place: Finland: Risofladan, Vaasa | collected... | reverse complement strand
CGGAAAGGCCATCACTATTTAACAGATTTCAATTAGCGGCATTCATTCACATACAGAAATGAATAGCCGTCGTTCTCTCCCGTGCACGGACATGTTGTGGAGAGAACTGCCTTGCGACACCGTTAGCGACCAGCCTTGGATCTTCGCCCATTGATTTGGGCGCGGTGAAAGGGCCGAGAGGGTTCCTGTTACTGGCCAGGACTCGGACCATCTCCACGGAAGCGCGGCCATTAAGGTGCGAGCCTGAACAGTCGAATTGGAGCCCGGTCCGGTGGGGACCGGGCTCTGGTGCTGTACGGGGTTCACAATTTTATGACTTAGGGTCCTTAGCTCCATAAACTGAGAATTGGGGGACAGTAAAGGAGCGTGGTTAATGAGGGTCTCTTTAGTCCTAATTCCTCTGTTGCTTACCGGTTGCCTCTCCTCGCACCACCCAGCAGTCAAGCCGGTTACAGCGCAAAAGCTTGGACCGGCGCCCCTGACGGTGGCGACCCCGCCCCCCGGTTACCATATCGAAAGGATTAAGGAGCTCTTCGATCTCTGGCAAGGGCTCAAGCCAAAGATTCTCAAGCTCGCTCACGACCTCGACGATGAGGAGTTAGAAGAGCTAAACGAGTGGCTGCGGCCGCAGGGCACCGAGATCAAGAGGACGTGCACGGACCCGAGCCACGACCACAGGCCTAAGAAGGAGAAGGCGAAGACTCCAAGGGTCAAGCCGACCAAAGAGGTGGAGGGCGCTGGTCGCTTCTTCTAGTTCGATCCCAGCAGCGGGTATAATCGGGGGCAACCAACATCCAGGAGCCTCCTATTGATTGACAGAATCCTGCTGGACCTCGATGGAGTGCTAGTTGACTTCCTTGGCGGGGCCAAGGAACTCCACCAGAAGCTCTACAACGGCCACCCACATAGCCCAGAGACCCAAGAGCATCAGATGCCGTGGGAGATCGAGCCGATCTTCAAGATGACGGCCCCCGACCTCTGGGGGCCGATGGGCCGCGAGTTCTGGGCGAACCTCAAGCCCCTCGATCACTGCCACGAGGTCGTCGAGATCCTCTCCAAGACGTTTGGCGAGGACAACATCTGCCTGCTCACCAGCCCGATCCGGACTGACGGCTGCATCGACGGCAAGATGGACTGGATCCGCGAGCACCTGCCCCAGTTCCGCCGTCGGTTTCTGGTCGGCCCTGCGAAGCAATTCTGCGCTAGCCCTCGACACTGCCTCGTAGACGACCGGACCTTCAACATTGAGGCCTTCAAGGGTGTTGGTGGCCACGGCTTCCTGTTCCCGGCCCCGTGGAACCGTCGGTTCAAGGAATACCCCGCCCAGGCGATCCAGGAGTGGGTTGATGCTCTTGATGTCCTCGGCCGGAGCTAGACGCTATACTTCGGTATGCCGATCCGGAGTCCTCTCAACCTCATATTGATGCGCACCCCGCTCATTCTGGAGTCCAAGACTTCGGAGGAGATGTCGTGGGACCTGGGCTACCACCACGCCAGGCGAGGTCACGACCCAGACCCTAGTAGGGCAGGTGACCCAGACTACAAGCGAGGATTCGAGGGTGCGGGTGGCCCGCGAGCTCCGAAGGAGCACTACACGCGCCAGCTCTTCAGCAGGCTGCCCGAGATCGCACGCACGGCGATGGCGGCCCACGTTGACGCGAACGATGAGCGGAACCGAGGGTTCCTCGACAACCCGGACAGTCCAGCTGAGCACGCCCCCAAGTGGCACCAGTGGGGTGTCGTCACGCACACCAAGATGTTCGGCGTGGCCCACGAGAAGGAGGTTGTGAAGCACCTTCAGCAGTGGGGGGTGAAAGACGCCGTTGATCAGCACTTCGCCCAGGAGATCGACGGTGAGCCGAAGCGTGATCTCATCAAAGCCGGGATCGCGCTGCACGACCTCGGAAAGTTTACCCACCGGATCTACGAGCCGCAAGCTGACGGGTCGTTCAAGACCGGGTTCGCGAACCATGAGGTTCGGTCGGGTGAGCTGATCCGAGAGCCTGGGTTCGCAGACACGCTCAAGCGCGACTACTCGATGACCGACAACCAGGTCGAGTACATCGCCAAGTGCGCCGAGCTGCACTTCGAGCTCGGCATCCTGCGGAACAAGGCGAAGGAGGCCGGCGGTTGGAGCATGGCCTACGTCCAGTCTCCCCACTTCGAGAAGGCGGCCCGTGATCTCATGCAGCAGCACCCAGGCTTTGAGGCCGAGATGGGCCTGCTCTACATGGGCGACTCGATGGCGAAGACGAACATTCGCATCAAGGCGAACTCTGATGAGGAGATCGAGGCTCAGCGCGACGACGTGCAGCAGACCGTCGATCGCAAGCTTGCGGCTCTACCTGCCGGCCACAAGTTCGATCCACGGCTAATCAAGGCCGCAATGCAGCTCCCTGTGAACATGGCCGCAGGAAAGCGCTACATGCAGCTGTGGGCCGGCGATCAGCAGCCGCCTGCTAGGTCGGCTCTACGGACACTGGACCCGCAGGCCCAGCAGGATCCGCAGGACAGACCATCTCAGGAACAGCTTCAAGCGGTTGTCAAAGGACTCTCTGGCGTACAAAGGAGCACCCTGGGGTCTATTTTCAGAGGAGCGGATAGGACCGACGATCTTGCCTTCGAGTTGGACACCGACCGACCGGGCGCGCTTCGCCACGTCAGAGCTCTTGAGAAAAAGGGCCTCATCAACGTGACCAGCGGGTGGGACTACAAGGGCAGCCGAGAGGTCACCTTCGACGTGAGTGATCACGGAAATGATGTCGGCCAGTGGATGGCCGACGAAGGCAAGCGCCACGACGAGATAATGAAGGCGCTCAAGGCCAAGCACGCTGCCCGGCGTGCCGCCCGGCGTGCGCAAGAGGGGCGCTAGGGACACTGGATCCGAGCGCAGGGGATCAACAGGTCAACCCCGATCGTGTTGATGAAGAGCCCAAACAGCTCTAGTTCGCGTCGCCGCGCTTCTAGCGCAGTCCGACGATCTTGCCGTCGCGACGTCCGCTCTTTGCGGCGTCGCCGCGCCTGACGCTTCCGTTTGCGTGAGCTTCTACTCAATGGCAACGCCCGTGGTAGCTGGCATAGAGCCATTCTACCTACGGTCGCGCTGTAGTGATGGGATAGGTCCACTCGGAGTTGCACCGAGTGGACGATAGGACCGGAGGGACTCGAACCCACAAGTGTTGTGATGTAGTTCGTCATGGACCTGCTCGGAGTTGCACCGAGTTCCCAAGGTTAAAAGCCAAGTGCATCGCTATCAATGCTTCAGATCCTTATTCTATGGCTCCAGCTTCGACAATCCACCACTTCTGTTCGATAGCTGTCTTCCTGCGATGACAGTTAGCGCACCGCACAACGCACTTTTTGATTTCGGTTATCAGCTTCGCTAACCCGGCTGGATAGTTCACAAGTCTTGAAATCTCTGTGTATTTCACGCCGGTAATGTGATCGAACTCCAATACAACCGGATCGCATTCGCCGCAATCCACACACGGGTTTGCGCGTAGATGCTCAGCTACAAGGAGGCGGTTCCTGTCTCGGTAACGAGCGGTCGCAGCCTTGGTGATCTTGTAGTGCGTGGCGCGATTGGCCTTGTAATAGGCTCGCGAACGCTCCCTTGAACACGCTTTGCAGATTGTCTGAAGACCATCCTTACTGGATGATCTCTTATTGAACGACGCTACAGGAACGTCATCCTTGCAAACCGAACATCGCTTGGTGCGCATAGACTTCTCCTTACGGAGGAGTCTATCAGCTTTTAGGTTTAACCCGCGAGTTAAAAGCTCGCTGCTCTAACCAACTGAGCTACGGACCCTAGTGGGGATGGGCCCGGCAGGAGTTACACCCGCTCACGTCCGCTTAAAAGGCGGCTATGCACTACTACATCACAGACCCAAGGTTAGTTTTCCCGGGCGGGTTTCAAGCGGTGCATTGCGGCGTTCAGCGTGCTCATAAATGCCCTCGCCAGGATTTGCACCCGGGATCTGCGACTTAGAAAATCGCTGCCTTGTCTACTTGGCTACGAGGGCTCGTGGTGGCATTGTAAGTGCGACTGACCAAAACTCCAGAGAGGGTAAACGGTTGGATTCGAACCAACATCTCCGGGGTTACCCCCCAGCGCTCGACCATTGAGCTACGTCGAAGTTATTGGATTCGATGTACTCCCTAGAAACATTCAGTCGCTTGTTTTAACGGATCGACCAAGAAATGCCGAGTGGTGCTTTTGGTGATGTACACCCGACGAGCATTCGATCCTTGTTACTCTCTTATACCCGGGATCCCCAGGTATCTGTTGTTTCTTTGGCGATTACGTCAAGAACGTTGATCTCGTCCTCCGGGTCGATCCACCACGTGTAGCCGACGAGCTTCTCGAAGAGGCCAGGCTTCCATGTATCGATCATGTCTAGCCGGTAGAGCGAAGTCCCCTTGCCTTGCTGATTGCCGTGGTCGTCGTAATACCACTCACGCTCGTCATCATCGTCATCAACGCACAGATCTCCAAATGCCGTCATCAACATCGACCCCATGAGGTCCCAATCATGGACGCCCACGTCCTTAGCCTTACGGTAGGCGACGACGTTGGTGTCCGGCTTGCAGCGCTTGGCCATGATGGTGAGCATCTCGACGAACTCTTCCCTGGTCATCCGCATTGGCCTACGATCCATACGTGCATCAAAAGGTCCACGAGATTTCGATTAACGTTGTAGATCACTACGTGCTGATCTGTTGCGACGACAACATCAACATCTACGACGACCTTCCCTGCTACTGCGTTCGGTGTGGCCAGGCCTTGTCGTAGTTATACCGAAGCAGCCCCGGCCGTTTCCGACCGGGGCTACTTCAGATTGACTACGGGGCGACGCGCTCGGCGGCGGCGGCTCCCGTTTCGAAAAGAGGCTGTGCCTCGATCCGCTGAACCCAGCTGTCCCCGCCATTGCCATTGCTGGCGAAGTCGGCGATCAGCTTGAAACAGGTGTCGCTCCACCCACCGATCGAGAGGATGTCCTTCTCGACGATGACCTGGGCCGAGGGGTTCGGTTGCAGGTCGACACAGACGAGCCGTGCCTTCGGGTTGCGCTTCTTGAACTTCCTCCACTCGGTCATCATGCCGGTGACCATCTTGGTGTCGGAGGCCCCCCAACCGTAGCGGTGGGTCTGCTGACCATTGGTATCCATCCACGACTCGTAGTCGGAGACGTAGATGACGAGGTCCGCCTTGATGCTCTTCTGGTTCAGGTAGGCCAGCGGCAGGGAACAGTCCGTCCCGCCCGAGGGCAGGTTGGCCAGGAACCGGGCGTTGGTCGCCACTGAGTCCAGGGGGTTCAGACGAACACCCTCGTTGATCCGGTCGCTGAACGGCAGGATCAGCGACTCCGGCATCTTCCGCAGGAACGCTGCGGTGACCAGGGCCGCAACCTCACGGCACGACACGACTGTAGTAGCGCCCGAGGGGCGCCCACCACGACGGGCCGAAGTCCCCGTAGCGCTGCTGTCCCGGTTGCCCGTGACCGGGCCGCCCATGGAGCCGGACATATCCGGCGCCAGCACGACCTGCCCGCTGATGTCGGGGATGTTCTCCAAGGAGAGGTCCAGGGCCTGCTGGAGAGCCAACGTAACCTTCTGGGGCATTCCAGGCTGACGGGACGTGTAGTTGTAGGCCGTCATCAGCTGGTAGGGGAAGACCTTGGCCTTCTTCACCAGTCCGACGTTCTTGATGCGGTCCGACACCATCGTCACGTTCGCCGCCTTGGAGAAGACTCCGTGGCGCAGGAACGTGTTGAGGTTCATCCTGGTCTGGTTCCAGGTAGCGTCCTTGGCGATCTGCTCCCAGTCACCCTGCGACAAGTCGAGGGCGGTCAGAAGCTGGAACGGGACCTTGGGAGGCTTGCCGGGGCGAGCCCCCTTCTCGGACACCTTCCACGCCAGGTAGTCCTTCAACAGCTGCGGCAGGGCCGCAACGTCGAGGCCATACTTCACGTCCTGCTCGCCAGCCTGGAGGCCGGTGAGGTACTTGAAGAGCGCACGACGGGTCTGGCCGCCGAACGGGCCGCTCTGGGAGTTGACCCGAGCCAGACGGATGACGTCGCCGAGGGCATACTCGCCGCCGACGGACTGGTAGATCAGCTGCTCGTCGGTGTGACCGTCGAACCACTTCTGGATCAGCTTGCGGATCAGGCTCGAAGCGATGGACTTCCGGCCTACGACGCCGGAGCGTACGATCTGGACGAAGTTCTTGAGCATCTTGCCGTTGTCGATGCACCTACCGAAGGAGGCGATGAAGTGGGGAACGGCGGAACGGTCGGTCTTGGTGCGGCCGAACAGGACAACGGTCAGGAGGGCCGGCATGTCCTTGAGGTAGCCTTGCTCACGGGAGTAGATCGCCGTTTGAGCTAGGAACTGGGAATCAACCTTCTCGGAGAGGTCCAGGACCCTCTTCAGCTGGTCCTCGTCCCTCGTGTAGTAGGTCGAGTTCAGACAGCCGGTAACGGCGAACTGAGCAAGGGTAGCCTTGTCAGAACGGGCGTATGCGCGCCCACCCGCCCCGTTGACGGTGTCGGTCTTGGGGAGGGTCGCACCGGGAAGGGCAGACTGGAAAAGCTTCTTGTTAGCCACGCATCACCTCGTTTCGACGGGAAAGCACTCCCGAGTCAACCCTCATACCCGACTAGGAAGCACGAATGTCGCCCGTACTGACCTTTCTTATGTGGAATCAGGCTGAACAGGGCTCAGGAATTGTGGAGGGATCCATCAAAGCGCTGTAAACTCTTTGAGTGGAGCAACTAGGTGCTACAGGATGACGAAATCGACGGGATCTTGTCCCAGGCAATGGAGAAGCAATTCTCCAGGGCTCGCCCGTCGACCCTTCACTTCTTCGAGCACCAGGCGGTCGATTCCCATCAGCGATCGGTCACCATTCACAAGTGGGTGATCGCAGCGATCACTGATTCCGACACTGCCGCATCGGTTGAACTCCTCGCCCGCTCCGCAGTCAGGGAGATCGTCAGCGTGGGGGCAAATCTCACCGGTGAGATCGTATTTAGGCGCTCTCACCTTCTCCCCTTCCTGCCGGAGTGGGAGGACGGGGGCCTCCTCTTCAATCAACCGGACGACCACCGCTTCGGGATTGGGGGAGGAAACGTCATCAAGTCGGTCGACTGCTTCTCAAAGGACGTGACGAGGGCGGCGGCCCGCCTTCATCAACTTGATCCTTCATACCTAGGTGATGAGCGGCTCCAGCTCTTCTGCGCCAAGCCGCTGGAGAAGAAGTTGATCCGGGCTGCAGTTAAGGCGAAGGTTCCCTGCAGGGTCTTTGGGCTCTACAACTACAAGGACGAGCGTTCGTGGGTCCTTACGCGAGATCTCTCGGCCTGCTCACTACACATCGGCCAACCAGCCTTCGACCTTCCGGTAAAAGGAAGGAAGCTTGTGGTCGGCGCCAGGTTCGTTGTATGGATCAACAACCCGCGTTACGCCGTCTGCGTTACCCCTTAGGAGCACTCATGCCCGACGAGACCCCCATCCCTCACATCGCTGGCCTCGACCAATACCAGGCGATCGCGTTCGAGACGGCAGTGTTTCCCCCTGAGATCGGGCCGCTCTACTGCGCCATGGGCGCCCTCGGCGAAGCGGGAGAGCTCGTCGAGGTGCTGCTCACGCACTACAAACGGTCGCTGGAAGCTAAGGACTCAACTGAGGACATGGAGGCCATCTTCTTCGCACTGGAGCAGACCGTCGCGGCGTGTAAGACCGTCGAGGTGATGAAGAAGAAGGCCAGGAAGGGCCACTACGATCTCCCCACGCTCCCTGCCCTGACGGACACTGTTCGCGAGAGAATTATCTCGGAGCAGGGAGATTGTCTGTGGTACCAAGCTGGGACAGCCCAGGTTGCGGGCCACAAGCTCTCGGACGTCGCCCAGAAGAACATTGAGAAGCTCCGCGAGCGCCGGGACGCTGGCGTGCTCGCCTCTTCTGGCGAGACTGTCGAGCAGCGGCGGGCTGCATCTTCAGACTGATACCGACTTCTGTTTGCCATTTGCGCCGAAATCGGGCATCTTTAGTCGGAGTCAGGAGGGGTTGTGTATGTTCGAGAACATTGGCGCTGAGCTGATCTGGGACGGGACGGACGAGGTTCTGATCCCGGAGCGGATGGGAACACCCCGCGACGGACAGATGGTCGGCACCACTGCCGAACGGCTGATCGAGCTAAGTGGTCGGGTCTGCTACGACTCGCTGGGATCTAAGCGCTCCAGGGACTCTGCCGATTACCTCAAGCACATCATCCAGGTGGGCCACACTTCTATCGCAGAACACTACAACGCGAGCTTCGTTCTGGAAGGGCAGAGCGATAGCTTCATCGATATGCTCTCGTTCGTCATGCTCAACCGGCCTTGGGTTTGGGTAACCCCGCTCAGCCCGACGGCGGCCCGAATCACACTCAATGTTCGGGTGGCCATGGAGTTCGACAAGTGGTCGCAGGTCCTGAACAGTGTGATTCCGGACTACCCAATCGCGGAGGCGGCCCATGTAGGGACAGTTATTCGAGAGGTGTTCTCGGATCTTTGTCCCGGACTTGTGCCAAAGCCCAATCCTGCTGGGCTCTCAATGGCCATTCAGTCGCTAGAACTCGGCGAGTTCGGAGTCGTTGAACCAGAGACTGACGCTGAGAAGTGGATCACGCTCTACATCTATGGGTCCCGAGGTTTCTGTTACGACTCGGAGACGGAGGTGTTGACCGAGGATGGATGGATTCGTTGGCCAGAGATCGATGGTTCCGAGAAGTTCGCCACACTGAACATGGAAACAGAGGAACTGGAGTATCAGGAAGCCTCTGCCGTAGTCCACGAGCCCTACCACGGCGAGATGGTGCGGGTCTCTTCTCAGTGCGTCGATCTCTTTGTAACTCCGAACCACCGGATGGTCGTCAGGAAGCACGACACCAGGGCGGCGAGAAGGGGAGAGGAGCCGCTGAGCATCTTGAAGGCCGAGGATCTAGGTGGGCGCAGAGTCAAGTTCAAGCGATCGGCTGATTGGGTAGGCGAGACGCCTGAGACATTCACGATCCCGAACGTAGTAGTCGAAGCGTCCGTCGCAAACCAGACCGGCGCATGTGGCACACGGACAGTTGTGTGTAACGGCAAAGATGTCAACGCGCTCCCCTTCGCCCGAATGATCGGTTGGTGGTTGGCAGAGGGGTCGCTGGATCACACACCTGGCTCAGGCTACTCGACTGTTATCTCTCAGTCCGAGAACAGTCCTCACTGGCAAGACATCATCGAGTGTGTTGAAGGGGCCGGTTTCACATATTCCATCAACCGATCATCTACGTGTCCGCAGATGCGAGTCAACGGCGGTAAGGCCCTCTACGACTACCTCAGTCCGTTTAGCGGGGTAGTCACAAAGGCCGTACCCGATGACATCAAGAAGTGGGGTCCCGCCTATCAGCGAGAGCTCATCCAGGGATATCTCAACGGTGACGGTTCTAAATCGAGCAGTAATCATGCTGGAGAGGGCCACACGGTCAGTAAGCAGCTTGCTGATGACCTACAAGAGGCTGCCCTGAAGGCGGGATGGTCGGCGTCTATTCGCATCTCTGACCGAACGGGCCAGTCGGGCGGGACCGTGAACGGGCGGGAGATCATCCATCGACACCCCGTATACGTGGTCGGATTTGGCCGGAAGCGCGGATTGGAGCCGCTCATCAACCACGGCGGTAAGCGCCACGTGACTCGCGAGCGTTATAGCGGCATGATTCACTGTGTGACTGTTCCTAACGGAACCCTCTACGTCCGCAGAAACGGCAAGCCGTGTTGGTCTGGAAACAGCCATGAACTGGTGCGCCACGGCGACTGGACTGGAATGAGCCAGCGCAGCACGCGCTACTGCAACGAGGGAACAAGCGATTGGGCGCTCCATCCCCTGATCCAGCAGTACCTACAGGAGGCCCCGGCGACCGAGTCCATGGTCGCCGAAGAGGGGCTCAAGGCGTTCATCGGTGACGCGAGAGACCTCTACAAGGTGTGGGTCAAGCGTTTGATGCCGTTCATCAAGGCGAAGATCGATCCTGAGGATCCTTACGCTAAGACGACGGCACGCAAGCAGGCCCGAGGCGCGGCCCGAGGACTCCTCGGCAATGCCCTCGGCACAGAGCTAGTCTTCTCGGCGTCAGTCATGCAGTGGCGTCACATCTTCCGCATGCGGGCCGCAGCGGCGGCCGACGGAGAGATCCGTGTGGCCGCGTGCGACGCCCTAACGGCGTGCAAGGCTTCAAGGTACGGTGACCGGTTCGAGGATCTTGAGTTGACCGAGGCCAGCGATGGCACCGGCCTCATGCTCTCTGACGGTGGTGCAGCGTAATCGGCGATGAGTAGTCACCAATGGGAAAGAGGCGAAGAGTGCGTCACATGCTCCTGGATGCGGCTAAAAGCGCGATCCGTCGGCTAATAGACGTACCTACACCTACGTTCTCTCCTGGAGACCGTTGCAAGGTGCGATATAGCTTGGTGGCTGACTCGGGGGGCACGCTCCTCCGGGGCGCTCTGGTTGAGATGACCGGGGTCCAAGATCCGAAGGGTCGCCATCAGATCAAGGTCATCGACATCCCCGACTACCAGTGGACTGAGTCCCGGCGGTTGCCGTACGGCCCGAACTTCATCCTGTTCGTTGACGAGAGGGCGCTGGAGCCTGTGAAGATGGAGGATTGAAACGTGAAATCAAGTAAGCAGCGGCTCTGTGTGTTGTTCGCGGGCAACATGGGCGCAGGTAAGGACACGGCCGCGAACATGCTGGCCGACGTGTGCCGTGATCGAAACATCAGCAACCTTAGGATGGCGTTCGCCGATCCGATCAAGGAGATCGCGGTCCACCTCTTTGGTATCCCTAAGGAAACCTCCTACGGCACCCAGCAGGACAAGCTCGACTTCCACGTCTACGAGAAGACGGCCCGTCACTGGCTCCAGTGGATCGGAACCGAGTTGGGCCGCCAGCAGGTCCACGAGGACATCTGGGTCCACCGCTTCGTCGACAGAGCGCTCTCGTCCGACGCCCGGGTGGTGATTGGCTCTGACTGCCGCTTCCGAAACGAGATGAAGCTCATGCGTGAGCTCCTCGAAGGGGAAATGCGGCTTCTAATCGTCAAGATCGTCAATCCTCGCGTTCCCGTGAATCTGGAGCAC
>Ga0307379_10012287_pt1 | contig 11168 bp, 6 predicted proteins | sample UN2MG_FD_202237 | JGI IMG/M metagenome (GOLD analysis project Ga0307379, IMG submission 202237) | Soil microbial communities from Risofladan, Vaasa, Finland - UN-2 | ecosystem: Environmental > Terrestrial > Soil > Coastal area > Acid sulfate soil | place: Finland: Risofladan, Vaasa | collected... | reverse complement strand
GCCGACCAGATCAGCCCGTCGATGAGGAACATGTCGTTCGGGCAATGGTGGCTCGACGCGAGGAGCGAGCCCGTCCACAGTTGTTTGCCGTCCTTGGCGGAGAATCCCGTCACCTTGGTGCCGTTGGCCACAGCGAGGACGCCGTCGGAATACACCGCCCTCAGGGCCCCGCCTGTGCCGACCTTCTTGATCGCCGGCCCCTCCGAGGTCCAGAGCGGCTTTCCCGTCTTGCGGTCCAGGGCAACCATGCCGCTGCCGTTGGAGAAGAAGACCTTCTCGTCGCTCAGCGTGAGCGTGAGCGGCGCCACGCTGGCGTCGTGTTTCCACAGGGTCTTGCCGGACGCCGCGTCAACCGCCATGACGCTTGCAGGCGGACCATCCGGCGTCCACGCCCAGGCGCTGCTGGCCAGGCCGATTTCCTTGTACGACGTGCCTTCGGCCCTGTAGGTCACGGGCTTCCTTTGGGGATTCACCAGCAGGTAAAGCACGCCGTCGGCGAAGACGACTTCTTCCGTGGCTGTTGTTCCGTCGCAGGTCCTGATTATCTCGCCCGTGACGGCGTCAAGGACGGTCAGGGGCTCGGTCTGGCCGAACGTGACGAACACCCTGTCCCCTGTGGCGACCAGCCGTCTGGGGAACTGCCCGGGCCCGCTCTTCAGCGGCCAGTTGTTGGGGTGCCAGTCCTTCAGGGGTCTCCTCCAGAGGATCGCCCCGTTGAACGCATCGCGCGCGATCAGAACCCATTTGGACGGCAGGAAGATGTGACTCCGGAGCCCTTCGTCTATGACGTAGAAGACCCTTCCGCCGGCCGATACCATCGCGTGCATGCTCGACATGAAATCATGGTTCCGGAGCCACTTCGGATCGCCCACCCACTGGATGCCCCGCGGCGGGCCAACCACCTGGTCCAGGCCGACCATGGTCCCTTGCGGATCGTGATGGTAGTGCGTCCACTCGTCGATCTCGCCCGGCCGGGGCTTCACCTGCTTCTTGCCGTCGGTATAGGCGACCCCGTTCGGCGCGAGCACCCGCATCATCTCCTCACGCGGCACGCGGCACGCGGCATCCGAGACGACGATCAGGTTCACCATGTTGTCCCGGTACGGCAGAGTCTTTCCGTCAAACGCCCTGGCCGTAACCTTGCCGCTGAGCCCCTTCTCGCTGACGGTCTTCCGTGCTTTGGCGACGTTCTCGGCAGACGTGTCCAGGCCCTGCACCAGGTAGCCGTCGCCGGCGTGCAGCGCCGCGGTCAACGTGCCGTCGCCACAGCCAATGTGAACCACGAGCCCGCCCGTGACGCCCGTGCCTTTGAGAATATCGGTCGCCGATTCCGCAACAGCGAGATTCGCCGCGAGGATGCTGAAGATGCCTGCGAGCACTGCCACCGTGTGTTTCCTCATCGCGTTTCCCTTCCTGTGCTCCAGGGCCGATGGCCGGCCGATCTCGTCACCCCGTCACCACACTTCAACCAGGATTTCCGCCATGAGTTCCGGTTCACAGGCCCCGTGGTGGCGAATTCACATCGTACGTGCAACGGCCCCGAGTTCCGGTCTCCCCCGTGGAAAAGAGCGGCAACAGGAGGTAAAGTACCGTTGCGCCGGTCGCTTGGCGCCGCTGCCGCCTGGCGGTTGTCGTCGCGGCCGGGACGTAAGAGGAGAGCGAGCAGCCATGAACCAGCGCGTCCTGAAGGCTCTCGGCCCGGTCGCCCTGAGCCTGCTGTTCGCCGTCGGCCCCGTCTTTGCGGAACTCGAGCGCGTCCCGTACAACCACCCGGGGCTCACGGTCGATCTCGGCGTCGGCCTGTGGGCATGGCCCATGCCCATGGACTGGGACGGCGACGGCGACCTCGACCTCGTGGTCTCGTGCCCGGACGTTCCCTACAACGGAACGTACCTGTTCGAGAACCCGGGCGGGGACGCCAAGATGCCGGTCTTCAAGCCGCCCGTCCGCGTGGGGCCGGGGCTGAAGAACGTGCAGGTCTCCCACGTCGGCGGGCGGCCGAGGGTGCTCAGCCCGGGCACGGAGTGGGTGGACTTCCTGGGCCGCGAGTTCAAGGCCACGCGGACGATCCACCCGCAGCCCAACATCCACCCCAAGGGCCAGATCCGCGCCAACCAGTGGCGCTACGTCGATTACGACGGCGACGGCGCCCTCGACCTGGTCGTCGGCGTCGGCGACTGGGCCAACTACGGATGGGACAACGCCTTCAACACGAAGGGCGAGTGGACGCGCGGACCCCTGCACGGGTACGTCTACTACCTCCGCAACACCGGCACCGCCGACGCGCCGCAGTATGCCGACCCCAAGCCCATACTCGCGGCCGGCAAGCCGGTCGATGTCTTCGGCATGCCGTCGCCCAACCTCGCCGACTTCGACGGCGACGGCGACCTGGACCTCGTGTGCGGTGAGTTCCTCGACGGCTTCACCTGGTTCGCGAACGTCGGCACGCGAACCGAACCCCGTTACGCCGCGCCGCGCCGGCTGACTCACCGTGGCAGACCCCTCGTGATGGACCTCCAGATGATTACGCCCACGGCCATCGACTGGGACGCCGACGGCGACGTGGACCTGGTGGTCGGCGACGAAGACGGCCGCGTCGCCCTCATCGAGCACACCGGCCGCGTCGAGGACGGCATGCCGGCCTTTCTGCCCCCGGCGTACTTCCGGCAGGAGGCGGCCGACCTGAAGTTCGGCGCGCTGGTCACGCCCGTCAGCGTCGATTGGGACGGCGACGGCGACGAGGACCTCGTCTGCGGCAACACCGCAGGCTACGTCGGTTTCTTCGAGAACCTTGACGGGGGCAACCCGCCGAAGTGGGCGGCGCCGCGGCTGCTCCAGGCCGCCGGGCGGACACTCCGCATCCAGGCCGGAAGGAACGGGTCCATCCAGGGGCCCTGCGAGGCCAAGTGGGGCTACACGACGCTCAGCGCCGCCGACTGGGACCACGACGGCCGGCCCGACCTCGTGGTCAACTCCATCTGGGGCAAGGTCGTGTGGTACCGCAACGTGGGCACGCGCACGGAGCCGAAACTGGCCGCCGCCGCCCCCATCGACGTCGAGTGGAAGGCCGAGCCGCCCAAGCCCGCGTGGAACTGGTGGGACCCCGCCGGCCGGGAACTCGTCACCCAGTGGCGCACCACGCCGCTGGTCATCGACTGGGACGGCGACGGCCTCAGGGACCTCGTGATGCTCGACCACGAGGGGTACCTGGCGCTGTTCCGCCGGCACCGCCGCGGCGACCGCCTCGTACTGCTGCCCGGTGAGCGCATCTTCCGAGGCGGGACGTACGACCGCGGCGGCAACCGCGTCTCCAAGGAGGGCCCCTTGCGCCTCAACGACGGATCCGCCGGCAGGAGCGGACGCCGCAAACTCTGCATCGTGGACTGGGACGGCGACGGCCGACGCGACCTCCTCATCAACTCCGTCAACGTGCGATTCCTGCGAAACGCCGGTTCCACCAATGGCATCGTCACCTTCGAGGACGGCGGCAACGTGGCCGGACGCAAACTCGCCGGCCACACGACCAGCCCGACGACCGTGGACTGGAACCGGGACGGCCGGCCCGACCTGCTCGTCGGCGCCGAGGACGGCTTTCTCTATCACATGCCCAATCCGTACGGCCCGCCGAAACGTTTCACGCAGAGCGGGCTCACCGTGGAGGGACGGCACTTCGAGATGGCCACGCTCGAGGGCGACGGTCGCGCATTCGCCAACCGCACGTACGTCTGGTTCGATGTGCCCGGCAGGCTGCGCGGCTGGCGCTACACGCGGACATCCGGCGGCGAGCCGGCGGCGATCGCCGTCACCGCGAAACGCGATGCCACCGTCTACATGGCAACGGCGCCCTCGCAGAAGGGCATCGACCTGGACGGCTGGAAGAAGGTCGAAGGGCTCTCCTTCGGCTACACCGACACGGGCCGAACGCGGATGCAGGTCTATCAGCGACACCTTACGAGCGGCCGGCAACTGACGATTCCGCAGGGCAACTGGACCGGCGGCCTGCTCCTCCTGCCGCCCGACACGCCGACGCAGTCCAGTGCGGTGTCCCCAGAACTCTGCCGATTCCGTACGTATCGGGGCTCGTGACGAACGGCAGCAGATCGCGCGACACGGTCTCGAATAGTGTGCTGGGCGTCTCGGCCATAGGCGGGCCACGGTACCGGTCTCGGGGAGAGGCGTCAAGAACGCCCCTAGGCCTGAGGAAGTGCAGAAACCGGGCGGCCCGTAACAGGACCGCCCGGTCGTGGTGTAAGGATTGAGGTTACCTCTTACTTTCTGCGGCGGATCAGGGCACCCACAGCACCGACGGCAAGCAGCGCCATCGTGGCGGGCTCAGGAACGTAGTCGTACCTGACCGTGACGAGGCCGCTGGTCGTGCCGGCCGTGGGTTGCGTCAGGCCGATGCCGCCCGTCGTGACGATGGACGTCTTCAGGATCGAGCTGACGGCGACGTTGAACGTGCCGATGCCCTTGTACGGCGCGAACAGGAGGGCGTCCGTGATCTCTTTCTGGTCGCTGTCGGTGCCGACACCGCCGGTGAGGGTGTAGGAATCCGCGCCGGCGTAGTCCGGGGGAGAGCCATCGTCGTCGGCGGCAATGTTGAGACCCGTGCCGGTCTGGAGCGGAACGGCCACGAGCGTCAGGGCCGACGGGGCGGCGGCGGTGATTTCGCCGCCGATGCCGAGGGTCACGTCCGTGACGACACCCGACTCATTGTCCCAGGTGAGGGAGCCGGCCTGGGCCGTGGCGTCGAGCGTCAGGGTGACCTTCAGCAGCGTGCCGAAGGTGGTCTCATCGAACTGCTGTACGGCGATGTTGGTCCCGGCGTCAGGAACCGCATTGGGGCCGTAAGGCACGGTATACTCAATAAAGGCAGCTTGGGCAGCGCCGGCCGTCAGCGCGAGAGCAACCACAGCAGCGAACAGGCATCCGAACTTCCGCATCAGTATCCCCTTGCATAAAAAGAGCCATTTGACATTCGCCGGAGCACTGAGCAGGGAGCCAAACGCCGATAGGGCGAAGGTACGACTTCCCGCAACAGCATCCCCGAGTAGCGATGCGGAAGTATAATGACAAACGGGGAGGCGTCAAGCAGAGGCGGCACCTGAACATGGCGGGGAGGAGGGTGTTTGCCGGCGGATGGGGCATCCGGCAGGACGTGTAAAGTGTTGTTGTAAAAGAGGTTACGCGCGTTGCGCGGCCCTGTGCGCCGGTGAGGCTTGGCGGACGGAATAATCGTCAGAAAAATCATATCCTGCCTAAGTTAACATGCCTGTGGCCCGACGACGACCGTCCGCTTGCATTGCCCGCAGCATCGTTAACTGCGGCAGACGGGCTGTGGCGCAGCCTGGCAAGCGCCCTTGACTGGGGGCAAGAGGTCGCCGGTTCAAATCCAGTCGCCCCGGCGTAGCCTTGGCGAAGCCGGGTCGCCCCGACCATCTACCAAAGAAGGCCGTTCGAGGAGAACGTCGAACGGCCTGTTCTCCGCCAGACGACCCCCCGGGGGGCGCTTCCGCTGTTCGAACCCCTTCTCCGGCCAGACGGACAAGGATCGAGGCCCTGTGCGCTACGCGCTTGCCGGCGCAGCGGTCCCGGGGTTCGGCGCCTCGCGCGCAAAACATAGAAAACAGGGAAGAAACCCCTTGCATATCGCGAGCTCCTGGTGTATATTCCCACTGTAGTGGGGAAGTGTGGCATAGCCGGGGGTCGGGTCTGCGCGCGAGCGCGGCGCGGCCTTTTTTTTGCGCCGGTCGCAGGGGGCCACTGGCTGGGCCGCACACTGGGCGGCGCGGGGGCGCACGCACCCCTACGTGTAGGGCGGTCACGCCGATCTGAGAACCCGAGCAGGTACGGCCCCGGCGGCAGGGCGTTCCTGCCCACCGCAACTGAGGGCCGCGTGGTTCCAACAGAGGGGGAAGGAGGCGTGTCCGTGTACTCGACAAAACAAGGCGGAAGGTCCGTGCCGTATGTGTGGTCTTTAGCCTGGCTTTGTGCTGCGATTCTGTTGGGCGTGCAAGCGCATGCGGAGATCATCTCGGTTCCGTACTCCAACGGCTGGTCGGGGGTCTTCAGAGACGTGCCGTTCAGTTGCCGAGTGGCTGCTGACGGCGTGATGGAGGTCCGCTATGCAGGGGACCTCGTGTTCCAGAACGATGACGTCGTCACGTGCCAGGACCTATACTGCCCGTGGCCGGTGCGCCTGGTCGCGGCGGGTAACGTGTCCATCCCGGCCGGCGCACGCTTTGATTTCTCGGGGGGGCGCGACGGCATCAATCGCTGGTCCGGCCCGGGGGGCGGTGTCGGCGCCAACTCGGGCTCGACGCGGGCGCCCGGGGGCCAAGGCGGGTTGGGCATGCTCGGGGGCTTCGGTGGCGAGGGCGGCGACCATGGTACCGTAGGTAGCCAAGCCGGCTATTGGGGCGGTAACGGCTGGCCCGGGCTGTGGGGCGTCGTTCCCGAACTCCTCGTCGGGCAGCCCGGTCAGGCTGGCGGCGCCGGGGGGGCAGGCCTCCCCGGCTTCGGGGTCGGCAGCCCCGGCGGGGCGGGGGGTGGCGGCGGCAGCGGCGGCGCGGGTGGCGCGGTCGGGGCGTGGGGCTTGGGCGGCTCGGGTGCCGCTGGCGCCGGTTCAGGCTACACGCCCGGCCCCGCGGCGCACGGGTACGGGGGAAAAGCCGGCGGCACAGGCCAGAACGGCGGGACGGCCCACGGGCGGTCGGGCGGCGGGGGCCTGAACACCGGCACGGGGCCATCGCTCACCGGTGGCGGCGGGGGTGGTGGCGGCGGCGCCGGCGGAGGTGGGGGTGGAGGTGGCGGTGGCGGCGGCGGGGGAGGAGGTGGCGGAGGTGGAGGCGGTGCCGCTAGCCTTTTTGACTACGGCGACGACGGCGGTGCCGGCGGCTTCGGCGGCCAGGGGGGCACCGGCGGTGCCGGCGGGACCGGGGCCAAGGCCAGCGAGGGCGGTGGCGGTGGCGGGGCTATCGAGATCCGGGCTCTGGGGCGACTCATCGTCGAGGGCCAGTTGTTGGCCGCCGGCGGCGATGGTCAGGCGGCTATTGCGGGTTCACCAAGTGGTGCCGGGACCTTGGGGCTCTCAGGGGCCACCGGCGCATGGGCCGAGGATCCGAGTCCGGACATGTTAGGGCCTCCCGGCGTACCCCTGGGCCTGGGCGGCGGGCCGGGACAGGATGGTGGGACGGCAAAGTGGAACCCGGTATTCAATAACTTCATGAATCTGGTTCCGGCAAACGGCGGCGGCGGGGCCGGCGGCGGGGCCGGCGGTGCAGGCGGGCCGGGTGGCAATTCCGGGTCGGGCGGCGGCGGGGCCGGCGGGACCATTATGCTGACCGGCTCGGCAGTGCAGTCGGCGGGGGCGACCGTCGATTGCCACGGCGGCAACGTAAGCGGCGGCTCCGGACGGCTGGTGTTGTGCAGCAACACGGCCCAGGGCTTCGGCGGGACCATCGTCGGCGCGCGATTCGAGGCCTATGACGGGGTGCGCGGCCCGAATCCATTCATCCACACCGGCGTCGGGGTCGTCGAGTCACCGCTGATTCCAGACCTCCGGGGCGGCGCGGAGGCGTTCGGCGTCTTCGACAGCCTGACGGCGGATATGCTGATCGCCCAGGGTCTCCTGGCCGACCGCCCCGCCGGCGCCTGCGCGGCCCTGCTGAGGATGGACGTGGGACCGCCTGGTCACGACGATGACTACCGCGGCTTCGATATGCTGCTTCTGGCGAACCTCTCGGACCGCGTTCTGGATGCGCCTGGCCTGGGGTGCGATGCGTCCGGCACCGAGCCGGACTTCCTGTGGGGACTCCTCGAGGGGGGCCGCGTCGATGACAGCGACTGGCTGAACTTCGTGGCGTCACCTGCGGGTCCTGAACCTCTCCTGACGCTGGGTCCGAACGAGGTTTACGCGACCCTCGTTCCGGAAGGGCCGGAGACCTTCGGCGTGTCCTTTTTCCTGGACGGAGACGGTTGGGGCTGCGGCGGCGAAGCCCTCGACCTCGGCAGCACCGTGTACGTCTTGCCCGAGCCGGCGACGCTGGCGCTGCTGACGCTGGGCGGCCTGGGTGTTCTCCTTCGCCGCAAGCGGTAGTGAGAGGCCTGCCAAGCCATTTGACGCAGCGCGACGGGCGGCTCTCGCGGGCCGCCCGTTTGCTGCGCATCCCGCGGAGATTGGGCGTGAGACGCTCGTGAGCCTCTGAGCCTCACTTGAGCCTAACCATGAGCCCGCCGTGAACCCAGGCCTCCTCCAGAATCGGCCTACACGGCTACCGCGAACGGTTCGCGCCCAAGCCTCGTCGCCGTAAGGAGATGCGGCCCGAACGGGTCGCAGAAGGCGCTGACGAACGGCCTGACGCGCTGGCTGTCCGGTTCGAACGAGTGCCAGTCGCCCCGGCGTAGCCTTGGCGAAGCCGGGTCGCCCCGACCGCTCTTGGCCCCCAAAATTCGGGGCTTTCCTTGACAGAATGGTAAAGGGCGGAGTGAAACCGTGGCGCGGGGCGGAGCAAGAGCGTAGCGCCCTCGCGCAGGTCTACCCCGGACCCAGGCCGAAACGGAACAGATAAGCCGTGTGTTACCGGAACCCTGGTTTTCGCTCATACAGAGAGAACACTGGCGGACAAGCCGCCAGTGGCACCCGGCGCCGAGCGGAGCGGCAGCCGATCCCCTACAGTTCCCACCCTTTGCGATACTCCTCGCGACGGAGGTACCGGTTGGCGTCGGGGCGGTTGGTGATCTTCATGTTGGCGTCGTCCCACTCGAGGCGCGTGTTCAGGCGGATCGCCACGTTGCTCAGGCAGATGGCCTCGGCCAGGTGCTGGACGTTCTGGAAACTGCCGCGCGACGGCTTGCCGCTGCGGAAGGCGTTGATCCACTCGTCGCTGGTGCTGACGATCTCCACGTCGGGCGTCTTGACGGCGGCCGCCTCGCGCATCTTCGTCTCGGGGAGGACGCGAGGCTTCTCGTACTGATAGCCCGCGAGGACCTTGCCCTCGTCGCCGACGAACATGACGCCGGCGTTGGGCATCGGTTGGCCGGCCTCGATGAGTTCCTTGGGCGTGGGCGGCCTCATCCCCCCGTCGTACCAGTACACGTCACACGGCGGCATCTGGCCGCGCGCGGGCAACCCCAGCCGGACCGTGCTCGCGTGCGGGAACGACACGGCGTTCTTCACGGTCCCGCTCTGGTAGCCGCGCACCTCGCACACGATGCTGGCGCAGGCCTCGGCGCTGGTCGCGGCGCCCAGTTCCAGAATCCGCCAATCCATCCACAGGCCGTAGTAGCCCATGTCGGCCATGCCGCCGCCGCCGAAATCGTACCAGCCGCGATACACGGCGTGGGTGTACCGGGGCGAGTAAGGCCGATGCGGCACCGGGCCGAGCCACAGGTCCCAGTCGAAACCCTCGGGGACCGGCGGGTTGTCGGTCGGCAGATACGGCGTGCCCTGCGGCCAGATGGGTTTGTAGAGCCAGCGATGGACCTCGCGAACCGGGCCGATCACCCCCTGCCGAATCCATTCCCGGATGGTGTAGAGTTCCCCGCAGTCGCGCCAGGCGTGCAGGTGCGTCACCTGGCCGGTCCGGCGGGCCGTCTCGACGGTCAACCGGGCCTCGTGCATCCGGTTCGCCACCGGCTTGTGCATGGCAGCATGTTTGCCCTTCTTCATGGCGGCGATGGCGAGGGTGGCGTGCGTGTGGTCGGGCGTCACGATGTGGACGGCGTCGAGGTCCGCCTGCTTCTCGAGCATCTCGCGGAAGTCCGCATAGGCCGCGCAGCCCTTGGACGCGCCGGACGGTTTGGCTCGCCCGTCGTGGGCATCGACCATCTCGCGCCCGGGCACCCGGCCGCCGCGAAAGCCCTTGGCGCCCTCCCTGCCCCGTCCCCATCCGATGTAGTCACTGCTGTCGGTGTTGGGGTCGCAGACGGCGACGACGCGGACGTCGGAACGCTTCAGCAGATCCGACAGCATCCGCATCCCCTGCCACCCCATGCCGATGCAGGCCAGGTTGAGTTGGCCGCTGGGCGCGGCAAGGCCGGGCCCGCCCAGCACATGGAGCGGAACGGCGCTGAACGCAACGGTGGTTGAGGCCGCGGCCTTCATGAAGGCCCGGCGGTTCATGCCTTGCCTGGGTTCCATCGGTCACCTCCTTGACACGTTCCTTGTAAAGAACGAATTCACGACTGCCGTCCGAAAGAGCGGTTGTCATCATACCGTGGCCCCCTGCCGTCGGCAACAAGGCCCCGGCCTTACCGGGCGCGCCGCGTAGCCACACCGCAGGCCGGGTGGCACGGCAGCCCGAAGGGCGGCCGTGTTGCCCACCGGGTCCCCACGGCCGCCCCGGCGGGGCTGCCGTGCCACCCGCGCTAGACACGTACACCCGCGCCGGCAGGGGGCCCAGAAGGGGCTTGCAAAGCCGCTTCGTTCGGGGCATCCTCGACAGCCCGGTAGCGGTGTTGCGCCTAGAAGCCGGCACGGAGGTGGAACATGGTTGGACACGGCGTTCGGTGGATAAGCACCATGGTTCTGACGGCTTGGGCGTTCGACGCGCTGGAGAAGCTGGCCTTCTTGGACGCTGACGTCCCTCCCCTGCCGGGCGGCTTGTATACTGGAAACGACCGAGACCGCGCACCACACCCACGAAATCCGCCCAGGCGCTTGACGCTGGAGGTGGGCGCGATGCTAAAACAGCCACCGTCCTGAACCTGGACCGTCTTCACGTTCACCGTAAATATGGAATACCGGCTTAAAGGAGAATCCTGATGAAGCATACTCGATCTGGAATCGTTGTAGTCGGAATTCTTGTTGCTTGCGCGGTTGTTGCGCCTCTTTCCTCCGTCTCGTCGGCCGAAACGGGCAAAGGTCCCGTTAAGGTCTTCATCCTCGCGGGACAATCGAATATGCAGGGGCAAGGCATTGTCGAGTTCAACGAACGAAGGACCGCGGGATTCAAGCAGAGGGGAATGAGCGAGGAGGCGATCGCAAGGAAGAGAAAAGGAGCGCTCGAGAACCTGATTGAGGATCCCGAAAAGGCGAAGGCCTACAAACATATAGTCGACAAGGACGGCGGATGGATCGTTCGCCAGGACGTGCAGATCTATTACGAACGAGGCCGCGGCGGATTGAAGAAGGGCGGTCTGACGGTCGGCTTCGGCGCGAATGACGA
>Ga0307379_10012283_pt1 | contig 11169 bp, 5 predicted proteins | sample UN2MG_FD_202237 | JGI IMG/M metagenome (GOLD analysis project Ga0307379, IMG submission 202237) | Soil microbial communities from Risofladan, Vaasa, Finland - UN-2 | ecosystem: Environmental > Terrestrial > Soil > Coastal area > Acid sulfate soil | place: Finland: Risofladan, Vaasa | collected... | reverse complement strand
CAGCTGCTTAGCAGGCAGCTGCTTTCGACCACTCAGCCACCTCTCCGTCAGTACAACGACTATCCGGCCGGGGATGCGCCGGGAATGCAGGTTTGTTTCTTGCCGACGCTATGATTATAAACTTTTGCTGCGGACATGTCAAATAGTTTTCCACCGAATCGGTTTTCACAAACACGTTTTCCGCCGGTGATTTTTTCACAATCCGGCCGCCATCGAACGGTATTCCGCGCCGGCCGAACACAGATGCCTGATATCGGCGGGCTCAAGTCCGGATCTGGCTAGTCGCACAGCGGCACGAGGCTTCGGTGCGGGTCCATCCGCAGCGTGTGGCGGTATCCGGCGGCAGCGGCGAGCTGGCGTGCGGCTGGGAAGTATCGGCCGATTTGTTCGGGCGCGTGCGAGTCGGAGCCGAACGATAGCTTTACGCCGGCTTCGCGGCAGGCGGCGATGATCTCGTTGCAGGGGTAGAACTCGCCCACCGGCTTGTCTTTTCCGGCGGTGTTGATTTCGAATGCGGTGCCCGTGTCGGCGAGGGCGGCGATTGCTTCGGCGGCCAGGCTCACGCTTCGGCCGTTGGGGCGGTGGCCGAATTTCTTCGGCAGGTCGAAATGCCCGATGATATCGAACAGCCCCGTGCGTGCGGCCTCGGCCACGACACCGAAATAATCGCGGTAGACGGCGTCGACGGATCGAGTGTCGAAGCCGCTGACGTGGGCGGGATGATCGAAGGCCCAGCCATCGAGGAAATGGACGGAGCCGATGAGATATTCGAGGCGGCTCTCGGTCTTGATCCGCTCGACGGTCTTTTCGTGACCGGGAATGTAGTCGGCCTCGCCGCCAAGGCGGATGGCGATACGGCCGGCGAATTTCCGCTGCATTTCGCGCACTTGTGCGAGGTAGCTTTGCCACTCGTCGGGCGTGGGGCAAACTTTTTCATCGATGGGCACATTTATTGGCAGGTGTTCGGAGAAGCCGATCTCGGGGATGCCCAGCTCGATTGCCCGGAGCACGTATTTCTCGATATCGCCGGTGGCGTGGCCGCACCAGACGGTATGGATGTGGTAGTCTGCCTGCATTTTCATTCGCCTTCCAGCGTCACCAGATTGTCGCGGTGAATCACTTCGTCGTAGTCTTTGTAGCCCAGGCGCGATTTGATCTCGGCGGTTCTGGCGCCCTTGATGCGATTCAGCTCGGTGCTGGAGTATTGTGTGATGCCCTTGGCAATGAGTGTGCCATGCGGCCCGGCCACGGCCACGGTTTCCCATTGGTCGAATTCGCCGTCGATAGCCACTATGCCGGATGCGAGCAGGCTCTTGTGCCGCTCGACGAGCGCCTTCACGGCTCCGTCGTCGATGGTGATGCGGCCTCTGGTTTTGACGCTGAACATGAGCCAGCGCTTGCGGGCGCCGAGCTTCGCGGGCGCCGGGCAGAACATGGTGCCCACGGTATCGCCGTTCATTATGCGAAGGATTATGCCGTCGGTTTTGCCGTTGGCGATGACGACGGGATCACCCACGTTCGTTACTTCCAGCACGCTCTGAAGCTTTGTTTGCATGCCGCCGATTCCGAGCGCTGATTTCTTGCCGGTGTCGAGGCCCATTGTCTCGTCGGTTACGCGCTCCACGAGGTCGATTACCTTTCCATCTGCGTCGTAAAGGCCATCGACGGTGGAGAGGAAGATGAGGGCGTCGGCTTTCAGCACGTGCACGACCTGTGCGGCCAGGACGTCGTTTCCGCCAAACTTGATCTCGTCGACGGATACGGTGTCGTTTTCATTGATGACCGGCACGCCGCCGAGGTGCAGCAGTGCGCGGATGGTATTTCCAACGTTGACGAAACGGTGGCGATCGGCGAGGTCTTCCCGGGTGAGGAGGATTTGCCCGGCACGCAGCCCATATTTCCTGAGGCATTCGTCGTATGCGACCATCAGGCGGTTTTGGCCGACGGCGGCAGCGGCTTGGAGCTCGGGCAGCAGCGTGGGCCGCGATTTGAGCCTGAGGGCGTCTACGCCGGCGCCGATGGCGCCCGACGTAACGATAATCACCTGCACGTTCGATTTGCTCAGAGCATGCACCTGCCGGCAAATGCTGTCGATGCAGGGAACGTCGAGCGAGCCATTGCTGGTGAGCACGCCGGTGCCGATCTTTACTACCAGCTTTCGCACCTTGGAGAATATTTCTTTGCGGGTTTTCTCGGATGACATGTGGGAAACCGATACTGCGTGGGTGGTTAAACAAGTGCAACCCGGCGCCGTTAATTCATATACTGCTGATTTTAGGCAGGAAAGGCGGGGCTTTCAAGGTTATTCCCGCAAAAACCGTTGAATTTCGCGTGCCGGTATGGTAAAAATGGCCATTCCACCGTTTTCCATAGCAGAAGGGTTTCGTGATGACAGACGTGAGCGAGATCGGGTTGTTGTTTGACAAGGCAAAGGCGGCCGGGCAGGAATGCATCTTTCGCTGGTGGGATGAGCTTGACGATCACGGCCGGCGAAAGCTGGTGCACCAGGCGAAGAGTGTGGATTTCGATCTCGTGTCGCATTTGATCGCAAAGTACCTGCACTCGATTCCGGAGAAGTTTGACGGCGAGATGGAGCCGGTGCCGCTGGTGCCGCTGCCGCGCACGGAAGAGCAGATGGCCGAGGCCGCCCGGATGGCCGCGGTGGGCGAGGAAGCCATCAGGCGAGGCGAGGTGTGCGTGTTCATCGTGGCCGGGGGCCAGGGCACGCGGCTGAAGTACGACCCGCCCAAGGGCACCTTCCCGGTTTGCCCGCTCAGCAAGAAGAGCCTGTTTGAGGCGTTTGCAGAGAAGATAATCGCCGCCAAACGCCGATACGGTGTGGAAATTCCGCTTTACGTAATGACCAGCCTGAACAACAACAATGCCACGCAAGAGTTCTTCCGGATCAACAAGCACTTCGGGCTGGGCAAGCGCAACGTATATTTCGCGCAGCAGAAAGGCATGCTGCCGGCCGTCGATTTTTCCGGCAAGATCATCCTGAAGCAAAAGGATGAGATTTCGCTGAGCCCCAACGGGCACGGGGAGTCCATACGGGCGCTGTACGATTCGGGCGCCCTGGCCGACATCTGCCGGCGCGGCATCAAGTACATCAGCTATCACCAAGTGGACAACGTGCTGGTGCGGAGCATCGATCCGGTATTCCTGGGCTATCACATCGCGGGCGGGTCGGAGATGTCGTTGAAGGTGCTGCGCAAGCGGGATGCCGAGGAGAAGCTGGGGGTGGTGGGCAGGGTGGACGGTGCGATGAGGGTGGTGGAGTACAGCGAGCTTTCGGACCGGGTGATGCGTGCGACGAATTCTGACGGCTCGCTGGTGTATGCAACCGGCAGCATCGCGATCCACATCCTGAATGCGGAGTTCGTGGTGCGTATAAACCAGGGCGAGCTGGAGCTGCCATGGCACGTGGCGAAGAAAGCGGTGCCCCACGTGGACGCAAACGGGCAGTTGGTGAAGCCTGACCAATCCAACGGCATCAAGTTTGAGCGGTTCGTGTTCGACGCCCTCCCCCGTGCAAGGCACGCTGTAGTAGTGGAGACGTCGCGCGACGAGGAATTTGCGCCGGTCAAGAATTCGGCCGGCGAAGACTCGCCGGTGACCGCCCGGCGGGCAATGGCGAATTTCTTCGGCCGCTGGCTGAAGCAGGCCGGCATCCACGTGCCGCTCGACGATGATGGCAACGTGAAGGGCATGATCGAGATCAGCCCGCTATACGCCATTGACTACGATGAACTCGCAAGCAAGATCGACGCAAGCATGCAGTTCAACGGAGAGCTACTCCTGCAATAGATTCGCCCGGGATTTACAACAATGAAGCTCACATTCATCGGCGCCACCAGGGGCGTTACCGGTTCGATGCACATCCTCGAGGTGAACGGCCGGCGCATACTGCTGGACTGCGGCATGTATCAAGGCCACCGCAAGGAGGCCAACGAGCTTAACCGCAGTTTTCCGTTTGACCCGACAACGCTGCACGCCGCCGTGCTGTCGCACGCGCACATCGATCACAGCGGCAACATTCCGCAGCTCGTGAAGCACGGCTTCACCGGAAACATCTACGCCACCTCGGCCACGCGCGACCTCTGCAGCCTCATGCTGCGAGATAGCGCGCACATCCAGACGCGCGACGCCGAATACCTCACAAAGAAAAACCTGAAGAAGGGCCTGCCGCCCGTCGAGCCGCTCTATACAGACGAAGATGCCGTTTGCTCGCTGAAGAATTTCGTGGGCATCGAATACGAGAAGACTTTCACCATCACCGATTCCGTGAAGGTCACCTTCTACGATGCCGGCCATATTCTGGGCTCGGCCCTCGCGGCGCTAGACATTCAGGAAGACGGCCGCAAGATCAGGCTGCTCACGCTTTACGACCTCGGCCGCGAGGGAAACCCCCTGCTTCGCGATCCGGTGGCGATCGACAACGCAGATTATGTAATCACCGAGAGCACCTACGGCGGCCGCGACCACGAGGCCTATTCAAACATGGCCGGCTTGCTCGCCGACGTGGTGAATGAGGCTGTGAAGTCGAAGGGCAAGATCATCGTGCCTGCGTTCAGCGTCGGCCGAACTCAGACCATCGTTTATCTGCTGCACCAGTTGATCGACCACGGCAAGATACCGTCGATCCCGGTATTTGTCGACAGCCCGCTCTCGACGAACGTGACCGAAGTGTTCCGGTTCCATCCCGAGTGCTACGACGACGACGTGCTGTACCCGCTGATGACCACCGACGATCCGTTTGGTTTCCAGCGGCTCACCTACATCAAGAACGTGGAGGAGTCGAAGAATCTGAACGGCATGCCCGGGCCGCTGATGATCATCTCGGCGTCGGGTATGTGCGAATCGGGCCGCATCCTGCATCACCTGCGAAATAACCTGGGCGACCGGCACAACGTGGTGCTGATAATAGGGTTTCAGGCCGAGCACACATTGGGCCGCCGGCTGGCTGGAGGGATTACGCCGGTGAGGATTCTGGGCGAGATGTGCGACGTGCGAGCCAAAGTGATCACGATGGACGGCTTCAGCGCGCACGCCGACCGAACGGGGCTGCTGCGTTATTTCGAGCGAGCAAACAAGCACAACACGATCAAGCAGGTGTTTGTGGTCCACGGCGAGCTTGAGCAGGCCGAGGCTCTGCAAAGAGGCCTGAAGCATATCGGGATGGCGAATGTATCAGTTCCCGAACGCGGAGACAGCGTGGAGCTGTAAATCTCCGCGGCCGAAGTATCCTTCCCTACCGTTGCCTCAGTTCGTTCAGTATATCTCCCCTTATGCGAGCGCTCGGGTCGGGCTGGTCGTCGTCATCTTCGATGAGATCGGGCCGGCGCATTGCGCTGTCGGGATCACCCTCAAACCAGATGTTTCCCCAATGATTCGGCTCGAATCTCGCTTCCATGGCCTCGTCGGCAGTGCCGGTGGCGGCCAAGTTGGACCAATACATGCGCGTTTTCACCAGGTGTCCGTCTTCGCTGACGAGAATGCCCCAGTCGCCTCGAAGGCGCAAGCCGTTGCGCGGCCTCAGGCCAAGCACTCCGAGAGGTATGGCGGCCTCGACCACGAAATCCTTGTCGCCGGTTTTCGCCACGTGTGCATCTTTCACCACAGCAACGCGGGCAAAACTGGTCGTGCCGGCGGATTCCGTTTTCGTCGACCATCCATCCTTCTCGGCTGCGCCCGGTGCCACCGGCTGATACAGCACCACCAGTGGTTTGCCGTCGACAAACGTGACCAGCAGGCGCTGATCGCCCGCCACGGGAGCGGTGCGTTTCAGGTTTGCGTCTTCGTTTGTGCCTATCTGCAGGTCGAGGCAGGCGCCGGTTTTGAATATGCGGCGGAAATCGTCTCCGCCGTTTGCTATAGGGCCAGCGCCTCTGCCGGCCCAACCGATGTAGAGGAATTTGCTGTCGTACCTTAGCCGAATCGACACGCGGGGATTGCCGGGCAACGGTGTGCCCTGCGGCCATTCGGCGGGGGAAAGCACGCCGTCGATCTCCGGCGGAATGCCGTGGCAATCACGTGCGAAGAGCACCGCCGATTCGCCGCCGGTGCGGCGTTTCGACCGCTCGGCCTCCCAGCGCTGCACGCGGGCGATGTCTTGGGCGTTCACTTTGAATTTGCCGGTGGCGCGCCGGAACTTCTCGATGCCTTTCACTTCCATCAGGCTCATGTGCGTGAAGCCGGCCACCGCGTAGTAACGGTTGTCTGGATCGGTGCGCGTGAAGAAGCCGTGGAAATGCTCCTGCTTTGCGGTGAGCGTGTCCATGCGGTCGCCGAATTTCACATCCGGCGGGCCGAACAGGCGGCCGCGCGGGTCTGCCTGGTGATAGAAGATGTTGCCGGCAAGCAAGCCATCGGCCGTCCAGATTCGCCACTGGCCGGTGTTGTCGTTCACGACAAAGAACTCGCCCAGCTCGCCCGCGTGTGCGGTGCTGTGGCCTACGAGCGAGAGTTGGAGCTGCACATCGCCCGGCACCCACGGCGGCACGTAGAGGCCGGCCACGCCGCCGCTGGCAGGATAGCTCCAGATTTTCTGTCCGTCGGGGGTGCACACGAAATTCAGCCCGGGGCCATAATGGGCAAGCGTGAGGTAGTTGCCGTTGTTCAGCCGCAGCACGGGGCAGCCCGGCGCGGGCATTCTGCGGTATGCGGGCACGCCGTCGGGCAGAAACTCCGCTGCTTCATAGTAGACGTTATAGCCGAAGCAGCCCAGGCGGTCGTCGAAATGGCCGATCGATGCATATTGCTCTTTGCGCTTGAAATCCACCTCAGCCACATCGACTTTCTGGTTGCCGTTGCGGTCGAACCAGAGGAATCCATAAGCGTTGGGCGCGTCGCCGGGCGGGAGCAGGGCCATGACATCGGAGCGCCTTAGTGCTCCGAAATGCGCCGCCTCGCCCATAGCGGCTACCAGCCGCACGGTGCCTTTCTGCTCGTCATAGAGGTGCACGGTGGCAATAGGCTGGCGGGTGAATAGCGTGATGGGCGCCGACACGAGATAGGTGCGGCCGTTGATCTGCCGCACGTCGGGCTCGCCGCCGATGTAATCGTTGCCGTAGTAGGCGCGGATGCGCGAGGTGTGCTTTTCCCAGTCGATCTCGAACTCGACGCCATCGTGGAACGCCCTCGAGCGATTTGTGCGGTCGAGCGTGCCGTGGCCGCCGTAGTGCGTGTTGCCGAGCAGTTCCTTCACAAAGGTGCCGTCGGTCTTGTATTGAACTATGCGGCGGGGATTGTCTTGCTCTTCGAGCACCCACAGGTTCTTGGCGTTGTCGACGCACATGGACCTGACTCTCCCGAAGCGCTGCGGGTCCCACAGGCCGTGCTGAAAACCGCCGAGCTTGCCGATTTCGCGGAGCTTGCGGCCCTGCACGTCGTAGACGGCGACAGGCAGCGTCGAGCTTTCGGCGTAGGAGTGGACGTAGAAGAGCCCGTCGGGGCCGATCGTGAACGTTCCGGGAGAGACATCGCGGATGACCGGCGTGAGTTCACCCGTTTTGAGGTCGACGCGGCAGACGTTCTTGTGAGGAGCATCTGTGGCGTAGAGGGTGCCGTCGGGTGCGAAGCTCAGGCCATCCCATCCGATGCGGCTGGGCAGCTCCTTCACGAACTTGCCGGTCTTGGCGTCCCACACTTCGAGCCGCTGATAGATGAGCGGATCGCCGGGCACGTCGCCGCCCAGCGGCGAGAGCGGTGCCACGCCCATGACCTTGCAGATGCGTGTATCGAGCCCCACGCAGTAGGATTGGGTGAAATGCATGCCGTGCTCGCTGCGGCCGTCGTGCCTGCGCACGTAAGACGTGCCCTGGTGGCCGTTGTCCAGCCACTGCTCGATGATCCTGATGCGCACGGCTCGCGTTTCGACCACCTCGCCGAAGTCGACGTAGCCGTCGATGTACCAAGCGTACCTGTTGTTGCTGTGGCTGTAGCCGCCGTTGCGCCGCTCTTGTTTGTACGTGGCGAGGTTGCGCCAGCCGGTCTCTTCGGTTCTGCGATCCAGGGCCGGCCCTTCCAGCGGCACCTTGTCGGGTGCGGGCCCCTGCCACACGTCGATTTCGGCAACTGCGCCGTCGATCTCCTTGATTGCGAGTCCGCAAAGCTTCTGAACCTGCTTCCATTCCATGACGTAAACGCCGGGCTTGTCGGGCCAGACCGGCGCGGTGCGCCGGGCGTCCCATTCGCCGGTGGACGACACCTCGCCGGAGTTCACGCGCACGGTTGCCGACGGGAACAGGTTTGCGAAACGGCGGTTGAGCAGGCGCAAGCCTTCGAGCCGCCAAAACGGCTCGTCTTCCCTTGCCGCCTCAAAGGTAACGCGCAGCCCTTGCGTCATTGTGCGCGGCGGGGCCGGCACGCAGTTCCAGCCCGGCCCGCCGGAGTGCTCGAAGGGAATCCAGTCGTTCTCCTCTTCCGGCCGCGGCGGATATGAGGCATCGGGTTTCAGCACGGCAAACTGAAGCTTGCCCTTGCTGCTCTCCGGCCATGGAAAAACCACGCTGCCGAGGGCGACCGGCTTTCTGAACGCGATCACGGAGACCCAAGGCCCCACGTCAACCGGGTCGAGCTCGATGAGCGTATCGTCTTCCAAGTCGCCCACCTCGATCAGCAGGTCGTCCTTGTCGGGCTCTGCCTTCTTGGGCCTGGCTTCTTCTTTGCGTTGTGCCAGGAGCTGGCCGAGCTGATCGGATTCGAGGTATAGGCGGCCGTTGCCTTGCGGTTTGTCGCTGGTGGGGCTGACGGCGAAACCGGGCTGGTGCGAGCCCGCACCGGCAAATCCGGGAGGCGAGCCTTCTATTCGCAGCAGCCTTGCAAGCTGTCGGTCGGGAGGTGTGGGCCTGCAATTAGAGAAGTCCAGGTCGTCGGTCAGCGCGGAGTTTGCGAAAACGGCACCTCCGGAATAAGCGACGTACACCTTGCCCTCGCGAGCCGCGATGCCGGAGATCCATCCGCGGCGGTGCGGCCCCTGGTAGGGCCGAAACTGGAATATGTCCTTTCGCGCGGCCGCGTCGATGCAGTGCACCTCGTTTGAGGAATCCAGTACGAAAAGCTTTTCGGCATCGGCGGCCATCCTGTAAACGCCGATCCAGCCGCCGAAGCTGTGTTGCGCCCATTGGCGGCGGCCTTCGAGGTCGCACTCGATCATCGACACGCCCGCCTCGGCCAGCGTGGCGCCGAAGTATACGCGGTCGCCCGTGGTGGCGCAGGCGTAGTTGGGGCCGTGATCGGCCAGCCAGCCGTGCACGCCGGTGTGCCCCACCATCCACGGCATTCGCTCGGGGAAGAAGTTCTGGAGGTTCGGATAGGGAGTGACACCGTAGAGCAGCTCGAGCTGCGGCCCAACGATTCCCTTCCACGAGTATTCGCCGGGGGAAACGTATTCGCCCGTCAAATCTCTCAGGTTCCACGATTCATCGGCCTGCTCGGCCGAGCGGAAGGTCTGTGCGAAGACGTTCTGCACGCGGTGGCCTTTGGCGTCGTCGACCACAAGCGCCGCATCGCCGCTGCTGGGCAGCGTGGCCGCAAATCGGAAAGGCGGCGTAGCCTGCAGGGGTTTGAGAGCCAGCAGGGGCTTATCGCCGAGGGCGGTGAAAGCGGCAAAGCCTTGGATCCAGCAGTCCTTGCTCCAGATCACACTGGAGACCTCGATGCGCAGCGCCGAAGTCTCGATGGCTGGAAATTCGAGCCAGTGCCACGAAGGCAGGGCCTCGGGATAGTCCCAGATGTTCTTATACGCAACGGGATCCCATGATTCGTCGGGCGCGAGGATGGGGTTTCCCGCCTGGGGGTTTATGGAGAATATGCGGAATTGCCGTGCATTGCTGAAAAGAAAGATGCCATCCAGCTTCCGCTTCGCGTCCCACATCAGCGTATAGCGCACGGGCGTCTTGGGCGTAATCTCATCCTTGCGCCACACGTGCCAGCTTTTCCCGAGCGGCACGTTATCGGGATCGGATGCCGGCTCGCCGGCATCGCACGACCCGGCGGCGGCGAATGTGAGGTCTTGCAGGCGGTTCTTGAATGCGCTAAGGTAAGGCAACTGCGCGGTGCCGCGCATGCGCACGTCCTTGTAGAGCAACGCCTTGATGCGCGTGCCCGGCGGCAGCGTGGCAAAACGCAGGTGCTGTGCCGGAAAGGCGAACTGGGCTTTTGTCCACGCCGCCAAGTTCGCCGGATCAGGAATTTCTTTCACCTCATCCTTCAGATAGTGAAGCTCGCCGCCGTTGATCGAACCTTGCGTGGGTCGAAAGCCCTCGGCAGGGCTGCACACGAGCGTACCAGCTTCCACCGGCCGTTTGAAGACGACCAGGAAATGATAGACCGCTTCGCCGCCATCGGCTGCGCCTGATATTTCCCAGATGTTTTTCTGCCACGTGCCCTCGCCTGGAAGGAAGCCGAGCGCCCGTTCCACCTGCTCGGGCTCCGCCTTCGCCGGTTTGCCATTCACGTATTGCCTGCACTGGGGCAGGTCGATCATGTCGGCGGACAGCGCCGGAGCGAACGCCTGAACGTTTTCGGCCGCCGAGGCGCCCAGTGCCGCAAAGGCTATGAATGCAAGGCAAATGAAGGGCCGAGCAGCCTGGGCTGCTCGCGTCGATATTCTCAGCTTTTCGAGTGTTGAACGAACAGTGCGCGTCCGGCTTGATTTGAGCATGGCTTGTACTACCTACGTCCTATGCGGGTACTATCACCTTTGTTGACTTCAGAAATCTGCACCAGGCATCGGCCCTGTGCTTGCGGCAATTATATAGCTTGCACGCTCTTCTGTCAAGCTGTTATTTGCGTCGGCCGTACTCGCAGGTCTTGTGGGTACAATCTTTTACAGGCCTCTTGAGCCTTGGCAAAGATAGCTGTGTCTTCGCGGTTTGCTCTGCCTTAGTGCATGATGCCTGTGAATGCGGCAGGTTCAGCAGCAGTGGAACAATCGGCAGCATAGCGCACGTGCCGGACGATATCAACGGCGATGGAAACATTAGCGTGCTTCACCTGATCCTGCGCGAATAACGACGAGGGGCCGACTGAATCAGCCGGCCCCTTGGCGTTTCAAGGGGCATGTGCTAAAATTAGTTGAAAATGGTGGCGGCTCCCGCATACTGGATATATGCCGAAAACCAACCAGTACAAAAGGAGCCGCCAATGGCAAGTGTAGCACACAAC
>Ga0307379_10012281_pt1 | contig 11169 bp, 10 predicted proteins | sample UN2MG_FD_202237 | JGI IMG/M metagenome (GOLD analysis project Ga0307379, IMG submission 202237) | Soil microbial communities from Risofladan, Vaasa, Finland - UN-2 | ecosystem: Environmental > Terrestrial > Soil > Coastal area > Acid sulfate soil | place: Finland: Risofladan, Vaasa | collected... | reverse complement strand
TCTCCCGGTAGAAATCGGCGTATGCCCGGTCATCAAAGACTTTGTGGGTCAATACGAGGTGGTAGGGCGATTTAACTGCGAATTCGTCGAGGTATTTAGTGGGACAAATAATCCCTAATCCAATATTAGTCATCATAAGCGGCTCCTTTTCACGTTTTTAAAGTCATTATATTCATCAATTTCAGACCAATCGTATGTAGGAAAGACTACAACCTTCACGGCCTTTTTCAATTCCTTTACAAAGCGCTGATACTGCACATAGCTGTTGTGAAGGAATGTATGTGGTATCCGTTGTCCCCGGCACAGCATTACGTGGGCTCCGATCATTTTGCAGGATTCGCAATCGCATACTTCCCACATCCGCCCACGAAGGGCAGCCTCAGCAGTAGTACGGTCCTTCTTCAATCGGTTCTTGTTAACTCGGTTCATCCGTGCTTCCTGGAGGAATTCATTCATGTCGTCATACGAATCGAGGAAAGTGGTGATATTTCTGTCGGAGGGGTCTTTACGCACTTCAACGAATTTACGAAAGGCTCTGCCGCACTTTTCCATCGCAGTAGCCCATAATAGTTCATCCCGCCGTTTAAGTCGGTGAAGTAACGGTCCTCGCTCGGCAGGTATTCTGATGCTGAAGCACTCATAAACTGGTACTTGCTCATCGTTAAACATAAATTCTGGGTGGTAATAATTACAGGCGGTACGGCTGGCAGCGAGGAACGGACTATTGTTGTCGAATGAAGTAACGCAATTTTCAAGGTAGAAACCGACATATCGTGGTGAGGGAAATCGTCCGTATAAGTGTATACCGGGGCGATACCCTGCCCGCTTGATTTCTTCGGTAAAGATAGGTAGAAGTTCGACAACTTGCTTCTCACTATATGAGGGCAGACCCCCGATAGCAATGTACTTATAACCGAGCTTGAGTACCTCCCGCATCGAAATACGGTATGAGTTTGCGTCGTACCCTTGTATTGTGCCGAAGGGTGTAAAATCCAAATCACGTCTATCACAGCACTTTTTAAAATCCGTTGCCAATTCAATTGTCAATGCCCTCCTCATCTCTTTTGTTTTATCGTCAAGTTCTACGTACCTAAACTTTCCCGTCTCTTCCTGGACCCGTACTTTCTCTATGATAGGCCAATCCACACTTCCTGCCATGTCAAACTGAAGGTCCCTATAGTAATCGATCATTTCGTCCGTCTTGTATAGGTACTCCGGGAGTTTGAATTTGTTGGCATGGGAGAACGTGCCCGGGTCGGCAAAAGACGGATAGTGGAGACCCTTTGTTCTTGCATAATCGAGGATGTTCCAATGGTCCTTTTTTAACGTCTTTACCTTCCATCTCCCGTCCTCATTGGTCAGGTTGGTGGATGATTCAAGTAGAGATCGGGAAACGAGAATCCCATCTGCCAGGTCGTTTGTGTGGAAGTTGTACCCACAGATCTTATTTGCCACTCTTTCTCTGAGGTTCGTGTAAGCGCTGACTTCATTGTCATAGTCGTAACCGGGGTCAACCCGTTCGCCATTGTACCAAAGTAGTGGTGAGAAGTAGCGCATAATCATAACACTTGTCCTCCAACGTGTGTAGAGCGGTTTAGTGACGCATCGAGCCTGTAAATTAGTTCACCCATCTTGTCAATCCTCTCATCAAAATCCCCCGTGAGTATGTAGTGGGGCAGGTGGAGGCTTTGAAGGACGTATCTAACGAGCCCGCAGACCTTTTCATGCTCCGAAAGTTTAACGTACCCACGGTGTTCGTCTTCGGGATTGATGTCCATAGGGATTTCGAGCGGCAGGTATACCCAGATGGGAAGCACTTTCGCCGAGAATAGGGTAGATGCGAAAAACTGAACCATCTTACGGTGTGCATGGAGTGTGACTTCGGCGTTATTGGGTGAGTACATGGTATATGCAAGGGAACGTACCCCTAAATCGGTACAAAGGGTGACGTCATAGTTTTGGATGGATTCGAGAATGTCGGTCCAATTTAGCAGGGAAATGAAGCATTGAGTAAAGTCTGATGTTTTGTCGTATAACTGCAGGTCAAACTGTTTAAGCATGGTGCGGGAGCTTGATTCCACTATGTTTACGGAACGTCCAAGCTCTTCAAATATGTGAGTGATGTCTTTCATAATGGTGGTTTTACCGCACCCCGACGTCCCCACAAAATCGTACACTATTTTTTCATACATAATCACCTCCCGGTTAAAAAAAGGTGGTACCCGGAATAGCGTCTTCGGGCACCACCTTTACTGTTTGAACTGGTGCTTATTTGGAAATGCTTATTTGGCAGCCGGTTTCTTGTTAAGTTTAGCCTTCAGAATTTCCTTCTCCGTGTCCGGTCGTGCTTGACGGAAGGAATTGACACCAACTGCTGAGGCCAACATTTTGATCTCACGTCCATTCAGTTTCTCCAGGTCTGCTTTCTTGTATGGGCAGGCCTCGAGCAATTTTGCTTTAATGGCGTCTTTTTCGGCTTTACCGCTCTTCGGTTTCCCGGCCGATGCCGGTGCTTTCTGCAGGGTCGCCAGGACGTCATCAAGGCGCTTTTCGAGTGCAGTTACACGGGCTTCGAGGGAATCAATGTCTTCCGGGTCATCCAGGTCGGCCTCTGCATCGGAATCTGCATCGTCACCGGGTTCAACATCGGAACCGGCATCAACATCGGAGTCGGAATCGCTGAAATCATCATCCCCGTCGTCGTCCTCTTTCACGTCCTTTTCATCGGTGGCATCGTCGCCAAAATCATCGGCATCATCAAAATCGTCATCCGGGTCTTCGGCAGGCGGGAACGCGGCCAACACGATGGCATCTTTTGCATCCTGGACTGACATCCCTTTAACCAATTTGACATCATATCCGTTGTCGGACACGATGGATTTGATGGCTGCCGCGGTCTTCGTTTTCGCGAGTAGTGCTTTAAGTTGTTTTTCGGTGAGTTTTTTCGGTTTCGCCATGGTAGTACCTCCTCTGTTGTTAAGTTTGTATTTGGTGGATTCTGAACATTTGACTGCAACTTTACACCCATCACATTGTTCATCGTGGGCACTGTAAGCAATTTCGTAACCTTCACATTTTATATCCACAGTTCCTCTCCTTTCGTAGGTCTACACGGTAGCAGTAGAAAGTTCGATAGTATTACGAAACTTTTTAAAGGCTTCTATAACCGTACCATAGTTGAGTCCAAAAAAGTCTGAAACCATTGTTTTTGTAATGCGCGTGTTTGACCGACCAAAGGTTCGTACTTTAATGAAGTTTGAAAATTCTTTCGATGGGTTGAGCAGGGCATAAAAGATCATTTGTTCCTGTTTGGTCAACATTGTTGCTACCTCATGACAATACTCTTCATACTCAAAATCGGCCTCGATATCCCTTTGGTCATAGAAGCAGTGTTCGCCCTCGTTTTTGGTATCTGCGAGGAACTCCATCTCGGAGGCATCGGTGCCCACCATGTCCAGGCGGATCCTCCAATTCTTTTTGGACTTGCGAGTATTAACGAAGCAATTACGTATTGAGTTTCGAAGATATGGCATCCATATCGTTCCGTTCTTACTCCGTTTATACACTTCAGCAAAACAATACCGGTAAATGTACTCAAATACGTCCTGTTTGAGGTCATCGTTTGACAACATGGGGTCGTGGTGGAACGCGGCCTCAGCATAACATGCCCGCTCAATAAACGATCCCCATTCCTCTTCTAAACATTCAAAAAACTTGGTCTTTACTTTTTCCATTGTCATTCTTGGCATAAAATTTAATCCTCCATGTTTGTTGTTGGTGAGGTATCATCCTACTTCATTAACCCTTTAAATCAACAATTGTTTCTCAGTTAAACCTCTGTTTTATATGCACGAGCCCGGTCTTTCTTGTCCAGAAAATACCGGGAGAAGGCACCGTCAAATAGCATCTTGACTGAACCACCCGGGTTGTACCGTGTGGCATCAACTATTATCTCGGCATCCTCGCTAAATATTGGATTGTCTGCACCCCTTTCGTCATTATCGTCTGGGATTCTGTCCCGGTGCACGATCACAACAGTATCGGCATCCTGGCCGATGGAAGCTGCATCCCTCAAGTCATCATACGTCATCTTGGCGTTCTTGCCCTGCACTTTTCTCGGCTGGCATATGAGGATGATCGGGATCCGCAGTTCTTCCGCCAGGAGTTTGAAATCCCTGACCACATTCCCAATCTCTTCAGTTATATGAGTCAGGCTTCTTACGAGAAAATGCAAATGATCAAATACTACCAACTCAATACCGTACCGGTGTACTGATTCACGTATTGTATCGATAACCTGCTCTACGGTAAACTTGTATGAGTGCGCAAGGTACAAAGGTATTCTCCCAAACCTTGCTGAAACGTATTGCACATCTTCTGCCGTGATTGCTCTGCGTTCAACCATTCGCATATTGCTAACTACTTTTTGAACCATTCGCTTCGGCCTCATCTCTAAACAGTACACCATAACTGGTACGTATTGCTTAGCCTGCTCAATACAGATGTTAACGGCGAGGGTTGTTTTTCCGATCTTGGCCTGCCCTGACATGATAATAAGGTCGCCACTTTGCATATCACCCATAACGCGGTTCAATGGTTCCCATGGTGTGATGAGCCCGTTTGCTTCAAGGGTCTGGGATCCCTCTAACTCCAACTCAAGTTCCTTCAATATGGAACGTAAAGGTCGAACATCCTCAACATCAAATAGCTCGGCACTTTCAAGAAGGCGGTTGAACTCGGTCAGTCCATTCCCGGCTTTGACCCAGTTTGTAAGATCGGCATCTTTCAATTCGGCCTCATCGGTATCTTCCTTCGCAAGGACGACGTTATAACAACGGTTGATACCAATTCTGAACGCCATCTTCTTGGCACCAAGTTGCCCGGGTTCATCCGGGTCGTATACAAGGTAGATTCGTTCGAACTGTGAAAGGAAGTCCTTCCACTCAGCCTTGAACCCTCGGGCACCTACTGTGTTCCCAAACACATTCTTGAGTCCAAGTAGCATGTGGGCGGTTATTGTATCGGTTTCCCCTTCAACAATAAAACATGTACTGATAGATAGGTCTGCTTTATCCACGTTAAATAACGAGGATTTCATGTCCTTTTCACGCCGGAACGTCTTTTCGGCAGGTGGCAGGGTCCTGTACTTTACGTTGGTCAGCACATCCCCTTCGAAATAGGGTATAACTAACCACGGCATTCCTTCACTAACACGTAAACCCAGTCGAAAGGTTTCGATTTCGTCCACACCGAATCCGTACTTTTCTTTGATGATTCGCTGAGCCCGCTTGTGCCCTTTGAGTTTCTTGTGGTACGACCTCACCCGTAGAGTCAGGTCTTCTACATCTGCCTTCGACTTCTTAGGGCGTGATTCATCGAGCTTTGAGATAGCAACGATATCACCTAATGCTTTCTTCAATCCCCACAGATTCCCAGTCTGGGAGCCGTCATCCGGGCACTTCCAACAGTTATACTGCCCGGTGTACTTATTGATGTGAAAGTGGAATTTGGGATCCCGGCAGAACGGGCAATGTTCGATATAGTAGTTGTTCATATCCCGGGTATCGTTAAACTTCCACCCCTTGCGCTTAATGTACTCGATTACGTCTTTATTCTCTTTCAATAAGATACCTCCCGTTATAAAACTGCAGTGGTGGCTCTTTCATCTTAGTTAATGCGCAACAACACGGCTAAGATCCCACTGCAGTTGGTTCAACTATTTATTATCGCACTCATCATCCCCATAAATTTCCAGCCATGAGTCGCAAGGATCGGTTCCATCTGTGTTATAATAAATACTAATACCAGAACCACCACCGACAGAACCACCAGCACCGCCAGCGCTTGCACCACTTCCGGGAGACGCCCCTCCCGAACCCCCTGAGCCAGCTCCACCACCGCCCGCACCATTCCCACCACCGTTGCCGCTACCGCCATTACCACCGCCATTGCCACCAGAACCACCAGAACCTCCATTCCCGTTCCCACCATTTCCGTTACCTCCATTTCCTCCGTTTCCTCCATTACCACCACCCACGCCGTTTCCTGACGAGGCACCATTACCATTTCCGCTATTTCCACCACCTGCGGAAGCACCCGGACCCGAGCCGTTCTTAGCATAGACAGAAACTGTGATTACCAACATCATGATTAGTACAAATACAATAATTCTTTTCATTTTATTGCCTCCCTTTTGATAGGTTCTTTCATACGCCATTTCTCATAGAACCATTTGACCTTCTCTGGGATGAACCCCTTCTGACGATCAAGTTTAGCCATGAGAATCAGCCACGCTTCTTTTTTGATAATATGTTTCAATATTGAATCCATATCGCTATCTTTGATACGGTTCCAAAGGTATGAGGTACGTTTATCGTCCCAAACTGGTATGTCCAGGTTGAGCTCCCATTCGGGAATCGAAATACCCGGGTTCGTACGCGCTACTTGGTATTTATTGACTTGGCTGACGAAAAGGGCAATGGGGAACCCCTGCTGACGAAGATATGCGGTCATAGGGTCCCCAGAGAAGGCAAAATCGATGAGGGCACGTATCTTCTTGTCTGACATCAATCCCATCAACTTCTTCATCCTGCCGCCTTCCAATCCCCACTGAACCATATATTGCATGTCTGTGCTTTCACGATATTTCTGACACCAATACTTCACATGGTCCCGACTTGTCTGAGCGTAGACCTTCATTTATTTGCCTCCAAATACTCTTTGATACTTCCAACGGTTACGGGGTATCCCTCTTTTTTGTATATGGATCGTCGGTGCTTTGAATGATTGAGCAGGTACTTACATGTATCGTCATAAAAGTCTACAACAATGAAGGTTTTTTTGCCTTTCGCAATCCTCATTCCACGTCCTAACCGCTGAATTAACTTGGTTTTGTTCTTGCCAACTGCAGCCATGACGACCGATCCCACGTTTGGTATGTCCACGCCCTCATCAAATATGGTAGATACGAACAGCACGTCCAACTTACCGGCCTTCATTTCCCCGATCGTCTTCATCCTTTCGTACGATGTATTCTTACCAGTAAGGGTGTTATAGTTGAGCCCTGACACGAAAGCAATACCCCATAGCTTAACAAGTTGATCAATTGAGGTTGAAAAAACGAGGACCGGACCGTGCCCGTATTTGATTAAACCATGGCAAACGGATATTATACGTTCGTTTCTACGTAGGTTTTCGACAATACCCTCTCTAAACGCCTGATGGTAGTCCAAACGATTGGATACGGTGGGTTTCGATATCCGGGACATCAGTATCGTTGGTAGCGATAAGAACCCTTTGGAGGCCAGATCCGTTACAGTTTTTTCGTATATAATCCTGCCCGTAACCGCCTCCAACGGCATGGCTTTTGAACCCTCACCAGGAGTGGCGGTTAAACCGATTCGGTATAGGGCAGGGCACGAATCAATCGTCTTTTTCCAGGTCTTGGCCTTCGAATGATGTATCTCATCCCCTATAAATATATCAATACCCGTCAAAAGGACTTTACGTGCAGCAGGTGCAATCTTAATGAGTGTTTGGACCATCCCGACCGTAATACGACGGCTCAGCTGTTTATACCCGTCCCCTACCAATCCAACCTCGCCTTCACCGAATTCATTGGCAAATCGTTTGGCCGTTTGGTGAAATATATCCTTTAAATTAGTGAGAAAAAGTACCCTACCATTGAGGTTTTTGATGATAAGTATAGCAATGACGGTCTTCCCTGCCGCTGTGGGTAGTTTGATGACGCCACGGTGCTTGTTAAGGGCGGTCCAAGCGGCCTCTAACTGATACTTCCGTGCCTTCATCCCTTTTAACGTGCAATCCATGTCCTTCTTTTTGATAGCAGGAGGGCGGTCATATGTCGCTTTAACACGTACCTTGTACCCAATCGACTCCAGGAACTTGTATAAACGGTAGGTAAGACCGGATGGGTATGTACCATTCTTGGTGAGGTATCCAATCCGTCCGTCCCAGTGACCCCGTTGAAATGTAGGTGCGAACTGATAACCTTCGGGTCGGAATGATAGTTCGATTCGAGTTTTAGCATGTGGATAGTCCCCTATGATGGAGGATCGTACCCTTCCCATTTCAAGTATGATTTCTTTCATTAAACCTCCTCAGTAAAAGTAGGCGTTGCCCGGGAAATGCACCCGAACAACGCCTACAACAGCCGGTTTAGAATTCAATATCCCTCAGAAGTTTTTGATCGGCAGCCTCTGCAAACTTGTCAACTACACCGGTTAACTTGGTTTTCAGTTTATCGGTAAACTTATCTTCCTTGAAATCTGCAACCGATACACCGCTGAACAGTTTCTGTGCCTGCCCGACATACCCTGCCAATTCCTGGTTATTCGTAATGTTCATTTTGTCGAATACCTCGGTAAACGATTCGAGGCTCTGCAGGGTTTTCGGTTTGATCACATCGCCCGCATCCAACTTCGCCTTGATGTTCGAAATGATTTCATAAAACCGTTTAGCAAGCTCCGCTACACAGTTATTCAGGAACTCACGTGCTTGAACCTTCTGTTTCCGTACTTCTTCCTGGTACTGTTTGTCGGTCAAGATACCCATGTCCGAATCCGGCACGGTAACTGCGAACTTGGTCCATTGGAACACGAACTTCCCATCCAACTGGCTGACACTCGGGTAGTACGAATCCTCCAGGTACTTGGTCGCAATATCCACGTCAATGCCGTGCTCCACACACATATCAATTACGTATGCTTTCCACTCCTGTTTGTATAGTTCGAAGTTCTCTTTGAAATTGTCCTTCTCAACGGCAGCCATCTTTTGGCATTCAAGCAATTTCTCTTCGGCCAAACCAATGAACCCCTTCGGCACGAAATACACACCCCTGAGCCCGAGGAACGAATAACCGCACTTCTTAACGATCCGCTCGCCAATCCCTTTCCATTGGCGGAAAGGACCGAGGTGCTTCGGGTCAATCAGTGTTTTCACACCGCCCATCAGTTGCTTCGGTATATCGATCTCATCTTCGGGCACCCGGGACGTTTTACCCCACCAACAGTGCGAATCGATCCGGTACAATATCCCTTCTTTTAATACTACGCGGAGGGCGTTGTCTAATTCGGCCTCTTCATCGGCCTGCATGTTTACGTTATCCATCACGTCGCCCTTAACCTCCGGCACATCGGCCTCAACCGCATTGAAGATCGGCAGTACCATCTGAACCAACTCAGCCTTCGAGAAATCAAGCGGCTTCAGTTCGGGCATGTCAATGTCGCTCGCTTCGCGGTTCCGGTTAATCATGTCAACTAAGGCCTTTTTCGAATACTTTTTTTCGATTGTAGATGATTTCATTATTATATTTCTCCTTTGGTAGTGCCCGGGCGGACCCGGGCGGTTTAGATTATTAGATTGTTAGATTGGACTACAATGTACCCTCAAATTCTTAGAAATCAATTTCACGGTCAATTACGATTTCATTCTTCACAGCAGCCTCGGCAGGAATGGTGCGTTCCTCAGTAACCGCCCACTTCTCAAGTGCTTCGAACTGCTCGGACATCGTAACGGCAACAGGTTTGATGAACTGCCTGCACTCATCAATCGTCATTTCCATCTGAGCACTCAGGCGGCATACGGTTTCAATTTCTGCCCCGGTCCACTTATCCAGGTCTTTCTTCGCAGGGATATTGCCGGTCGGGTACAAGGCTTCATCCATTCCTTCAACCTTGAACCCCTTCTTGATGTAATGTTCAAAGATCCCTGTTTTGGTGGCATCTGATGGCAATCCAACGTACCATGGTGCCGAATCCCACCTGCCCGGGCGAACCCATTCAGATGGCAGGGAAGCGGCATCATTCGAGGTAGCCACACAATAAACTCCAGGCGGTCGGTTATGGGACATGAACTTCAGTACCTGAGCCATTGCCCGCTCGGTAACCTCAGACTTGCCGCCCGTTGTATTGGCTCCATTACCACCAACTCCTGCTAATCCTTTTTCGATTTCATCAATAAACCATACGCAAGGGGCATTTGCTTTAATGATATCCAAAGCGGCCTTCACTTTTGCCTCGGTTTCACCAACTATCCCTCCGAACAGGTTCGCCATTTCCATCTCAATGCAGACCATTCCGAACGTATTGGCAAGTGCCCGGGCGAAAGTGGTCTTTCCCGTACCCGGAGGTCCAACCAACAACATACCTTTAGATAAGGGCGAATGGATGTTCATGGCTGCGAACTTCTTGGCCACGTCGTACCCGACCAGGTCTTTAAAGGTTTCCTCAAACACACCCAACGTCAACCCATCGATTTTATTCACTTCCTTCGCCCGCTGAGTTGCTACCACTTTCGGATCCAACTTTCCCTTCGTTTTGACAAGTGAATACGAATACGCTGCCTTTAACTCACGGATGGTCATGCCTTTACCTGCATCCACGAGGCTTTTAATTTCCCCGCCCTTCGGTTCAACAAACTTCGGATTGGAACGTGCCGAATCCATTATGAATTCCAACGTTGCCTGGATCTCAGCATCATCCGGGCGGTCAAACTCAATCCCCATGAAGTCCTTCAACAATACGGCCGGCAGGGCGGTTTCAATTCCTTCATTCGAAACAACCAATAGGGACCTACGAAAATCTTTTGAGGAATACAAGTCCACGCTGTTCTGCAGGGCAGTTACCAAGTCCTTGTCGATCCCTTCGAACTCCCGGTCAAGGAACCAATTGAAATTCTTGGCAATGACCAATACCTTCTCATCGCCGTTTAACAACCTAATTACATCGGTCGGGTCTGGGCTCTTCTCAAAATCCCACACTTTAACGTCCCATCCGGCCTCTTCAGCCATTACTGCATCTTTTATATCGGCAATGGTTTTGTTCATTTCGAACGATTGAACGTAGAAGTACGGGTAACCGGCACGCATTGAATACATAAGGTTCTGTAATGCTTTCATTTTGGTCTCCTTATCTCAGCAAATAGTTTTGAATGCCAATCCCGATTAGTCGGGAGGTGAAGGTTGTAGTAAAGCATGAACTCCTCATACCTTTCACTATCTGGCCGGTGTACTTCCCTCGTCGTCATAGGGTAGTTCCCGGCATAAACCGTGAACCAATACAGGTTCCCGGTCTTCTTGGCCTTTAGAATGTAGTTACCCGAGGGCAGGTCAATGCCGTGGGCTGCCTCAACAAACGTACTAAGTTTCAT
>Ga0307379_10012279_pt1 | contig 11171 bp, 8 predicted proteins | sample UN2MG_FD_202237 | JGI IMG/M metagenome (GOLD analysis project Ga0307379, IMG submission 202237) | Soil microbial communities from Risofladan, Vaasa, Finland - UN-2 | ecosystem: Environmental > Terrestrial > Soil > Coastal area > Acid sulfate soil | place: Finland: Risofladan, Vaasa | collected... | reverse complement strand
AAGCTTGGCGCCGGCATTTAGGGAGCTAATCGTTTTCCTCAAAACCTTAGGAACGGGAAACATCCGTATAGAAAGCGCTTGATATTTCTCATGTTGTCTGCAATTTATAAGCTATACTTACAAAGGGTATAATGTGCGATTTTTAAAATCAGCTTAACAAATATTGATATTGGAGTAAATTAACAGAGTCATATATGGAGCAAAAATTTATACATACTATTTTGGATAGCATAACCGAAGGTGTTTTTACTGTTGATAGAAACTGGAATATTACATCATTTAATCGGGCTGCAGAAAAAATTACAGGCATAAGCGCCAGAGAGGCCTTGGGAAGAAAGTGTTCCGATATTTTCCATGCCAGTATTTGCAAAACAGGTTGTGCTCTGAAAAAGACGATTACTACAGGGAAAAATCTCCTTGACTGCAGGATTACTATCAAAAATCGAGAGGATAAATCTGTCCCGGTAAGTATATCTACGGCTATTTTAAAAAACGAGTACGGAAAGGTTGTAGGCGGCGTAGAAACGTTTCGAGATATCTCGGCAATTGAATCCTTAAAAAAGGAACTTGCCAGGCAGTATACCTTTAAAGACATAATTAGTAAAAATCACAAAATACAGGACATATTTAAAACACTTCCCGACATCGCTCAGAGTAATTCGAGTGTTCTGATCCAGGGAGCAAGCGGTACCGGCAAGGAACTCTTTGCCAGAGCGATTCACGACCTGAGTCCAAGAAAGAGGAAACCTTTTGTGATTATAAATTGCGGTGCCCTGCCTGATACTTTGCTTGAAAGTGAATTATTTGGATATGTAAAAGGTGCTTTCACTGATGCCAAGACAGATAAGCCGGGTCGATTTGCTCTGGTAAAAGGGGGCACTATTTTTCTTGATGAGATTGGAGATATATCACCTTCGGTGCAGGTAAAACTCCTTAGGGTTCTCCACCAAAAACAATATGAGCCCCTGGGTTCAAACAAAACGGTCACCGCTGATGCTCGCGTTATTACCGCTACAAATCGTGACCTTGTTGAACTAATAAAGGAAGGAACCTTTCGTGAAGATATTTATTACCGGATCAACGTGATCAGGATAGACCTTCCTCTACTGCGGGAAAGAAGTGACGATATCCCCCTTCTGATTGAGCACTTCATTAATAAGTTTAACTTTCTCATGGATAACCAGATTAGCGGTGTATCCGATGAAGTCATGGAAAAGCTTATGAACTACGACTACCCCGGAAATGTCAGAGAGCTGGAAAATATTATTGAGCATGCTTTCGTGCTTTGCAAAGATCCGCTAATAGGGCTGCGACACCTTCCCAGGGGCCTGCATTACAGGGAGCCGGAAGATTCTGCCTTAGCTTTGTTACCTCACAATACGCTTGAAGAAACTGAAAGGCTTTTGATCAAAAAAATATTGGAAAAAAACTATGGTCATCGTGACAGAACAGCAAAAGAGCTGGGTGTCCACAAGACAACTTTGTGGAGGAAGTTAAAAAAATACGGTCTTAAACCCTGATTGTAAAAGCATCTCATTCTTCTCTCTTTCCCCCTCACACCTTAACAAAATATTTCCTGCAAACTGATTAACTTCAAAAAAGTTCACCCAAAGGGAGCTAAGCTTAAGTAATCCTCTCTGCGCAATCCTTGTGTTGCATAATGCAACTTACTTGCAACCATTATATTGCTATATCCAACTATCCTGATCGTCTGCATGATGTATTTACCTTGTTGAACATATTAATCACTCAAGTTTCGCACCTTTTTATTTATTAAAGCCTTTAACCCTTCTAAGGCTGGTTAAACGTTAAGGGCCAAAATAAATTTTTAAAGCGAAATATTATAGCTTAAGCTTTGACAACGGCACCAATAACAAACATTAAGGCAAGGCTTAAAACAACGTATGAGTTCAGTAAGTTATATATCCCTTGTGTCTGCCCCTGGTACAAGTCGTGGTGTGCTGGTTAAAAAAGACAGATAAATCATTTCGCTTGAAAAATTGAATTTGGCTCCTTTACCGCCTTGACTTTGACAAAAACCAAGAGTTCTAAACTTGAGTTAATAATTACTGCAAAATTAGATTTGGCACGAATTTTGTTGACAAGAAGGTATAATAAAAAAGGAGGCATGATGCTCTATTCAAACTGTTGGAACTGGGAGACAGGCACCAGACTGGTCGCGAATACCGGTAACTGGAAGGCTAAGTTTGAGTGGGTCGAAGAGCCAAATGTCAGTCCAGATGGAGAAAAGATAGCAGCTATTGTGAAGATTGGAAAAGGCGAATTCAATGTCTGTGTTAATGGAAAAATCTGGGGAAACCACTTTGACAGGATTTGGCACACCAGGTTCGGACCTGCTGGCCGGCTCACAGCTCTTGTCTCTCAGAAAGGCAAATGGACGGTTGCTGTGGACGGCAATGCCTGGAAAAATAGCTTCGATTATGTGTGGAATACCATATTTAGCCCAAATGGCGAGAATATCGCTGCGACCATCCGGCAAGACAGTCAGTATGGTGTTGTCGTCAACGACGAATCCTGGGGAAAGATGTTTTACGACATAAATAACCTTACGATAAGTCCAGATGGCAAAAGGACAGTGGCCGTGGTTCAAACCGTAGCATTTAGAAAAGGTGATATTTTTAAGTTTCAGGAGGGATGCTATACGGCAGCGCCTGACGGCAAAGCCTGGGACAGAAATTTTGTGAATGTATGGGGATTGGCTTTTAGCCCAAACAGCAAGAAGCTGGCAGCCGAAGTTAGAACAAGTCTTTATGATTATACTGTGGCGGTGGATGGGGCGCTCTGGCAAGATACATTTAGTTGCGTTTGGGCGCCTGTGTTCAGTCCTGACAATAAAGCAGTTGCAGCGCCGGTAAGGGTGGCGGACAAGTGGACTCTCGCTGAAAATGGAAAACAGATATGGGATCGCAAGTTTTTTCAGCTATGGGGCCAAATCTATAGTCCTGACGGTTCAAAACTGGCAGCTATTATTGCACCCAAGTTCGGCAAATGGACAATAGCTGTGGGCGGACATCCCTGGATAACAACGTTTAGCGATCTTATCACAGATGTTGTTTTCAGCCCGGACGGCAACAGTGTGGCCGCAGCCGGTAGGGATAAAGGGCGATGGACCATTGTTGTGGACGACCAGTCATGGAAAGATACCTATGACATGGCATGGCAACCGGTTTTCAGCCCGGACAGCCGCAATGTTGCAGCTAAGGTGGGAAAAAAAGAATATTATACCATTGTCATTAATGGCAAGCCATGGAAACATTATTGCGAAGCTTTATGGAATCCGGTTTTCAGCCCGAATGGGAATAAGGTTCTGATTAGAGCTATCGAAAATGGAAAATATTATCGCAGGGTTTTACCGATAACAAAGATTTGATGGTGATCTGTCATGGCTCAATCTGTCAAGAAACCGGAAAAAAAGTTCGTAGATATAGGCTTGGACGAAGGCGCTGCGAGGCTGACGACGGACATGATCCAGCAGGTGATAAGCCGTGTGTTGAAAGGCGAGACCAGCGCCTATCTCAAGGCATATGTGGATACATGTGTTAGCTGCGGACTTTGCTCTGAGGCCTGCCATTACTACCTTTCACACGATAAAGATCCATACTATGCTCCTGTTGTCAAGGTAAAGCAAACAATCTGGGAGATCCTGAAGAAGAAAGGGAAAGTAAGCCCCGAGTTTATAAAAAAAGCGTCTGAAATAGCCCAAACAGAATGCGACCTATGTCGTAGATGTGCCATGTACTGTCCATTTGGGATCGATGTCGCCGACATTATCCTTATCGTCCGGTGGATTTGCTATATGTTGGGCGTTACGCCACAGTATATTCAGGATATAGCAAATTCCTATTCAGTCACCATGAACCAGATGTGGATCAAAGAGGATGAATGGATCAATAGCCTGCAGCAGCAAGAAGAGGAAGCTCAAAACGAAATAGCCACACTTCGAATCCCTATTGAGAAGGAAGGCGCAGACATCATGTACTCAGTTATAAGTCCTCGGCCAGAGTTTCGTGCTCAGTTTATATATAAGGCGGCTGTGATCATGGATACTGCAGGGGTGAACTGGACCATGCCTGCCACGCCCGGCCCTGATAACAGCGATATGACCATATACACTGGTGATAATGAAATAATGGGTCGGGTAAAGAAGACCCATTTTGAGACTGCTATGAGGCTTAAGGTCAAAAAAATCCTTATGAGTGAGTGCGACTCTATTTACGATATTGGCAACAAATGGCTTGGCTGGAAATGGTATCCAATAGAGATAGTCAATTCCATTGAATTTTATTATGAGCTGCTGCGTGATGGAAAGATAAGCATCGCTAAGAAATTTGAAGAACCCGTGACTCTCCATGACCCGTGCAATGTGGACAAGGGAAGTGCTTTGTATAAAATGGCCCGTTATTTGATAAATGCCACATGTAAGGAATTTGTGGAAATGAACCCGAACCGTGAGCACAGCTACTGTTGCTGTGCCGGGGCCGGCGTCATAAACTGCGGCCCACACTGGAAGATGAAACAGATGCACGGAAGCAAAATTAAAGCCAGGCAGCTGGCAGCCACACATGTAGAAACCGTTATTGCTCCCTGCCATAGCTGCTATGGTGGGCTTGAGGATGTTATCCGTCACTATAAGCTTGGCATGAATGTTAGGTTTCTGAGTGACATACTATATGAATGTATAGAAAAACCGCGTGTGGTGATTGACGTATAAAAACACCGATGCTCTCGTAAAAGGTCATTTGCGAGTAAGATTGAGAAAAGGAGCCCTTTATTTAAAATGGAAGCACCCTTCTTGTATACTGTTTTAGAAAGTCTAACCGAAGGAGTTTTTACCGTAGACAAGGATTGGAATATTACCTCATTTAATCGTGCTGCCGAAAAAATTACAGGGATCAGCAGACAGGAAGCGATTGCTAAAAAGTGTTGGGAAATATTTCACGCCAGCATTTGCAAAAGAGGTTGCGCTCTTAAGAAGACGATAAATACCGACGGCAGCGTCCTTGACATGAAGATCAACATCAAGAACAAGCAGGACAGGACAATTCCGGTAAGTATTTCCACTGCTGTATTGAAAGATTGGCAGGGCAAGGTGATCGGCGGAGTAGAGACGTTTCGAGATCTTTCAGCCATAGAGTCTCTGAAAAAGGAAATTGCTCAGCAGTATACCTTCAAAGATATAATCGGCAAAAATCACAAGATGCAGGATCTGTTCAAAATATTGCCTGACATTGCCCAGAGCAACTCAACTGTTCTTATCCAGGGAGCAAGCGGTACCGGCAAGGAACTCTTTGCCAGAGCGATTCACGACCTGAGTCCAAGAAAAAAGGGTCCTTTTGTGGTAGTAAACTGTGGGGCCCTTCCCGACACTCTGCTTGAAAGTGAACTCTTCGGTTACGTAAAAGGTGCATTCACCGACGCCAAGCAGGACAAGTCAGGACGATTCTCTCTTGCCAATGGGGGTACACTCTTTCTCGACGAAATTGGAGATATTTCGCCTTCAATCCAGGTCAAACTTCTGCGGGTTCTCCAGGATAGTACCTATGAGCCGTTAGGGTCAAACATAACACTCAGGACAAATGCGCGCATTATCACGGCCACAAATCGTGATCTTCTTGAGCTGATAAGAAAGGAAAGCTTTCGAGATGATATGTATTACCGGATTAGTGTCATAAGGATAGATCTGCCGTTACTATCGGAGCGTATGGATGATATTCCGCTTCTGGTTGACCACTTTATTAAGAAATTCAATACGCTTACCGGAAAAAAGATTTCCAACGTGTCAAATGAAGTAATGGAAAAGTTTATGAACCATGACTTTCCAGGCAACATCAGGGAACTGGAAAATATTATTGAGCATGCTTTTGTACTCTGTCGTGAAGATATATTAGAGTTGAAACACCTTCCAAAGAGTATGGAAAGCTACCAAAGAGAAAAATCACCCTCCCCTTCCTCTTTGTCCGAAAAAACTTTGCAGGAAACCGAAGCAGAACTGATAAAACAGACTTTGCAAAAGTACTATGGTCATCGCGGCTGGACTGCCAGAGAGCTTGGTATCCACAAAACCACCCTCTGGAGAAAGATGAAGAAATACGGCCTGGAGCATAAATCGTATGATTCGTTCGAATAGTCTTCTACCCCCCCCTGGCGCAGCAAGTATTTCAATTTGCAACTACATGCAATGATAATAATGCACCTTGCAAGATAAGGATCGATTCAGGATATATGCCTTAATATATGAAATATATACATGAAACTTTCAATAATACACTTGGCACACATCTTGATATATTTATAAGGAATGAAATCTTATGGTTTTGAGTCATCTTTCGAAATAGAGGAGTCTGTATGATTACTTTTCCTTTTACGGCTATCGTAGGGCAGGATGAGATGAAGGAGGCTTTAATCCTTAACGTAATTAATCCTCTTTTAAGGGGGGTGCTGATTTGCGGCCAAAAGGGCACGGCTAAATCTACGGCTATTCGTAGCCTGGCATCTCTCTTGCCGGAAATTGAAGTGGTAGAGGGCTGTCGTTTTCACTGTGACCCAAAAGACGTTGGCTCTCTATGCGATGACTGTCGCGTGCGAATAGAAAAAGATAAAAAGTTGCCGATTACAACGCAGAAAATGGCTGTTGTTGATTTACCACTTGGAGCTACCGAAGATCGGGTTATTGGCACTCTTGACATAGAATATGCCATCAAGAAGGGTGAAAGGCGTTTTCAACCCGGAATTCTGGCTGAGGCTAATCGCGCTATTCTGTACGTAGATGAAGTGAACCTGCTTGATGACCACCTGGTGGACATATTGCTGGATGTTGCGGCATCTGGTGTTAATATTGTCGAACGTGAAGGAATCTCCTTTAGCCATCCGGCACGGGTGATACTCGTGGGAACTATGAACCCAGAAGAAGGGGAACTGCGCCCACAACTTCTGGATCGGTTCGGCCTCTGCGTTTATGTTAAGGGCTTGGATGACATTGATCACAGAACTTCTGTTATCAAAAGGTATCTCGATTTTGAGAATGATCCAAGCGCCTTTGTCAACTCATGGAAGGAAAAAGAAAAGCAGTTAAGGGACTCTGTTCTCAATGCCTCTAAAACATTATCAAAGGTAGTATGCCCTGAGAAGATGTATAAACTTTCGGCCCGGATGGCTCTTGACTTCGGTGTAGATGGCCATCGTACCGATCTTTTTATCATTAAAACAGCCAGAACAATGGCGGCTTCTCACGGTCATACGAAAGTAACGGAAGCAGACATTCAAAAAGCTGCCTGTTTAGTCCTTCCACACAGGATTAAACAAAAGTCCTTTCAATCACAAACAGATGAAAAAAGCGGTCTCCAAAAGTTATTAAAGACATGGTTTGAAAATAGCTCGTCAACTGATGCCTCCGAAAAAGCCGGCAAGGGAAACGGAAGTCACATTCAGAAGCATCAACACGAACAACCCGCTGAAGCAGTTTTTGGAGCAGACAAACCATTTACTGTCAGACATCTTTCTGTCATTACAAATAAGTCGAAACAACCCCGCAGTGGCAAGGGAAGCAAGATCGAATCCAACATTGGTCCCGGCAAACAGATCGGCTCCATGATTCCAAAGAACGCTTCCGTGGACATAGCCTTTGCTGCTACATTTCGAGCGGCAGCTCCTTATCAGATCTATCGTGATCATGGTAATCTGGCCATAGCTATCGAATATTCAGATCTCAGAGAAAAACAAAAAAGCATAAGGGCTGCGCAAACAATCCTTTTTCTGGTTGACGCCAGCGGTTCTATGGGCGCTCACCAGAGGATGGCGCAAACTAAGGGAGCTGTTCTTTCCTTGCTCAATGACGCGTATAAGAAACGAGATAGAGTCGGTATGGTCACTTTTAACGGCAACAAAGCCAGAGTTATACTCCCTCCCACATCTGACAAGGAAAAGGCCGGAAAGATGCTGGAACAAATGCCTGTCGGAGGAAGAACACCTCTTGCAAAAGGTTTGTGTGTGGCAAACGAGGCTCTTAAGAAATACTCTCTGAAGATGAAAAACGAAATTCTCTTGCTGATCGTCATTTCAGATGGCAAGGCCAATATAATTATGAAACCCTCTGAGAAACTTAAAGAAGCCAGAAATCAAGTCATTAATCATTACCACTCAACGGGAGAATGCAACTTACCATCTCTTCATGATATTATTTCTTCTCATGCCTTGAATGAAGCAATGGAAGTGGCAGAGGAAACAAGACAGCATGGTATAAAGTCGGTGGTTGTCGACACGTCTAATACAAAAGGGAAAGACCGGATGAAAAAACTTTCCGCCTCACTCGGAGGACTCTATTATAAAATGGACGATCTTCGGGCCGAAGGGCTTGTAGACATAGTCAATGCATCTCTCAACCGTAATGTTTGGTCGAATGCCCGCCCTAGGGCTATGCAATAAGGTGTTAAACAGTCAAGCTGTCGAGTCGTAACGCCTTTGAACCATTCGACCGAATTTCTTATTATCCCTCAAGGGCGAAAGGAGAAAAAAATGAAGGTATGTGTGCCAACTCAAGAGGACAAAGGAATCAACAGTCTTGCCTATGGGCATTTTGGTTCCGCTCCGTATTTCATTATCCGTGATACGGACCAAGGAGAAACAAAATCGATAATAAACATGAATCAACACCATGCCCATGGTTCTTGCCATCCGATGACAGCCTTGGGCGAGGAATCTATTGAAGCTGTGATTGTTGGCGGTATAGGAAAAAGGGCTATCGAGGGACTCAATGCCACGGGAATTAAAGTCTATCAATCTGTGGCAGGAACAGTTCACGAGAATATCCAGGCTCTGCAAAATGGGTCACTGTCTGAGCTTACGCCGCAGAACGCATGTGGTGGACATAGTCACGGCAATAGTTGCGGAAATTAAGAATGGGCTAACACATGATTATCAAGGCGCTCCAGCGGCCGGGCTATTGCCCGCCGCTGAGCTTTGTATTATCCCGTGGGGACAGAAAAAGCAGAGTATGCTTTTTTTTGCGCTGATGCCTCATGACGACCTCATAACACAAATTGCAGGAGAGTCTATATGAAACTTACAGATATTGCGCCAAAAGAAACATGGCAGCAAATGGTAAAAGAAATTTGTGAAAAGTTCACAGTCAACTGCGGTGTGCAAAACATCGACAATGTTGTTTTTTGTCCGCCGGTCGGATGGGCCAACAAGGCCTGCCCCCTGATAAAGGGCAATGAAAATGGCCGGTTGGTTTGCGCATCTGCTCAACAAAATCTGTCCGGCAAAGCAAAAAACAGCAAAAAGACCTTTATTGGAAAATGCGACGTGGGCTTTACAAAATTTGTTACGCCGATATTTTATAATGATGAGTTCCTTGGAACTGCAGGTGGATGCGGCGTGCTTCTTGAAGGCGATAAGCTGGATGATTTTTATATTTCAAAAATTCTCAATCTATCTGAAAAAGAAGACAAAGAGCTCATCAAAGATGTAAAGATACTTTCTACTTATGATCTTGAAAAAAATGTCAAATATCTGGAAGAAGCTCTGTTAAAAATTATTTCCGGCTAATCCCGGCTAATCTCCGCTAATCAATGATGAACTCGTAAAAAGATAGATTATGCCCTTTACGGCACTGCGGACCAAAATAACCCGGCAAAACCCCCAAAGATAGATCATTCCCCTTAACACCTAACACGACGTTTCATCAAAGAAAAATATTTTGGAATTGAGATTATCGGACGCAACAATTCTTTTCAAAATACAACTGGCTGCAACTAAAGTATTGCAATATGCAATTCTATCTGTGACGGCATCAGAATGCAGTTCATATCTATCTATTTAAATATATTTGGTAATTGCTTAATAACGATAAATGGCACGGATTTTGTTTCTAATAAACTTAATGCCATTCTATTCTGGCGAACTTTTTTGACGGAATTAACGGGATTTTCTACCCTGTTAAGTGGGGTATTGATCTTATACATAACAAAGGGGGATTAACATGTATGAATTTGTAAGCGGGCCATTTGCCTTGATTTCATTTGCTATCTTTTTTATCGGGATTATCGCCAGAATCGTTTGGTATGTAAAAGGGCTTAATTGGCAGCTTGATAGAGTGGCCTATTCTGAAAAGCTTAGTGACGGCATTACTGGAGCTGCAAGATCTCTTTTCCATTGGTTATTGCCTTTCAATCGAACAACCGCAAACCATCCCATTTTTATGGCTGTAACTTATCTATTCCATATCTGCCTTATCATCGCTCCGATCTTTTTGATAGCTCATGTAGTGCTGATAGAAGAATCGTGGAATATAAGCTGGGTTACCATGCCCGACAAGGTGGCAGATTATATGACCTTAGCAGTAATTGCCGCGGGAATTTTCTTTTTAATTCGCCGCCTGGTTGAGCCCAATGTCAAATTCTTAACAAATGCGTGGGATTATATAGTCTTAGGTATTGCGATAGCTCCTTTTATTACAGGCTATATTGCCTATCATCAATGGATGGACTACAAGTTCTGGTTGATTGTGCATATTATCTGTGGCGAGATCATGCTGATAGCAATTCCTTTTACAAAGCTTTCGCATTTCGTTCTCTTCTTCTGCTCCAGAATCCAGATTGGTATGGACTACGGGATAAAGAGGGGAGGAACGAGAGGCAGGGGAATCGCCTGGTAATTATATAAAATTTAACAACAATTTCATTAAGGAGATATAAATATGGCAGAAGAAGCAAAAAGCCAAGACCTTCCACCTCTTGTTACCAGAAAACCTGTGAAAACCCAAGAGGAGCTCGATCTCTTATTGGCAGACAGGGGCGTAAGATATTATAAGGAGCTCGAAGTATTTCCCGTTGATACGGCCGCGTTGAAAAAAACTCTGGAGACTACCTGCAAATCTCGAATCCGTACATGGCTTGAAATTTGCGCTCATTGTAGTTTATGCGCTGATACCTGTTTCTTTTATCTTGCAAACGACAATGATCCAACGCAGATCCCCTCTTATAAAATACAATCCACACTTGGTGAACTGGTAAAAAGAAAGGGGGATGTAGATACTCAATTCATGATCAATTGTATGGATACAGCATGGGGAAAATGCACCTGCTGTAATCGCTGCGGGATGTATTGTCCTCATGGTATTGATATGGGGGTCATGTTCGGCTACTTGAGAG
>Ga0307379_10012276_pt1 | contig 11173 bp, 18 predicted proteins | sample UN2MG_FD_202237 | JGI IMG/M metagenome (GOLD analysis project Ga0307379, IMG submission 202237) | Soil microbial communities from Risofladan, Vaasa, Finland - UN-2 | ecosystem: Environmental > Terrestrial > Soil > Coastal area > Acid sulfate soil | place: Finland: Risofladan, Vaasa | collected... | reverse complement strand
AAGGTGACAACCCATCCAAGATGGGGGGTGCCTCGGCTACGGATGATCCAAAGGCGCTCGGCTACGGGTCAAACACCCACGCATTCAAGGTTTCACCCGACGACGTGATGCTTCACTACAAGCAACGGGACTCGTGGCTCTCCTCCAAGCGGTATGGGCACGAGCACGAGCTGATTCTCAAGCCCGACGCGAGGCCTCAGCACCTCGGGCAGTTCGACACCGAGAGCCAGCAGATTCGGCGAGCAGCCCCTTCTGCGAAGCGGGTCGCGGCCCTCTACGCGATCCGGTAGAGGACCTATCCTGAACCCTTTGAGAGGGTTTCGATGCCACCCAACGAATTTGAAAAGTCCCCGCTCGGCTCCAAGAAGTTCATCGCCTACCTACTAGCAGAGGCGACCTGGAAGATCATTCTCCTGGCCACGCTGTGGACGGGGAAGGATTTCCTCCTGACTCGGGACAACCCTTGGATGTGGTGGTTCATGTTCACGGTGGTCTTGGTTGCAGGGTTCATTGAGGCAGGGTTCATCGGGGGTCAGACCTGGTTGGACAAGTATGTTCGGGTTGCCACGATTGCAGCCCAGGTTCGACCCCGCTTGGCGAAGGAACCCGAACAAAGCCCCCTCGAAGAAGAGGTGGAAGAGACCCCTAGCGTCCCTTCTTAGGGGGAGTGTAGGGTTTGCCCTCGACCTTTTGAAGGGGCTTTCGGCAATTGCCCCGGTTGATGCGGTCACAGCTGGCCTCGTGCATCTTCGTCAAAGGTCCCCACTCTAGTGAGACCCTCTGGCATTCCGTGCACCGGTAGACCGTCCCAAAGGGGAGAACCTTCTTGGTGTCCCACAAGCCGGAGGGCATCCGTTTCCAGTCGCTTTCACTTTCCCTCATCGCTTCCACCAGTCCCCATCTTCGAGCATCTCAACAGGGATAAGTTCGTAGATCTCCGTCGGAAGGTTTCCAAGGGCAGCTTCGGCGAACCATTCCCCCCGCTGGCCCCGGTTTCGATAGGTCTGAAGCCGTTGGTGCACTGCCCTTTCGAGGTAGCCCATCCGCTCACCTCGAGCCAGGATTCGCAGCCTATGTGGAGCCCCGGTCTGAAGTTGTCTGCGTCGGCGTTCGACATCATCGGATCTCCCGATCTTGATGTCCCCAGTTACGGCCATCTGTAGGATGTAGAGGTCACGTCCCGCCATGCCTCAACGTACCCGAGGGGGTTCCCTCTGCGGGTAGAAGGTAACACCTCTCGAAGGAGGTTCTATGGGAACCAGAGGTGCTTTCGGATTTCACATTGACGGCGAGACCAAGGTCTCCTACAACCACTACGACTCCTATCCAGAGGGGTTGGGGGATTCCATCGTCAAGTGGGTCGAATCAGCTGTTCGCGGCCAGAGCTTGAATCCCGTGGAGCTTCTCACGAAGGTCCGTGCCCTGGAGCCGGTCCCTGAGAACCGTCCCCCGACTGACGATGAGATCGCTCGGCTGGAACCCTGGACGGATCTCAGCGTCTCCAAGAAGAGCACCGAGGATTGGTACTGCCTTCTACGCAAAGCCCAGGGAGATCTCAGTGCCATGCTCGAAGCGGGTTTCTACTCGGACTACAAGTCCTTCCTGGCGGACTCCCTCTTCTGTGAGTGGGCCTATGTCACCAACTTCGACGATGAACTTTTCGAAGTCTACCGAGGCTTCCAGGAGTCCGACCACGATTTCGGACGATACGCGAAGATGAAGCGGGGGGACCCCAAGTACGCTCCGGTGGCCCTGGTGACCGCCTTCCCGCTCGCCAACATCCCCGAGAACTGGGTCAAGATGGTCCAGGTCTCCGACGAGGAGTAGAGGGCTCGAGCCCCCTCTCCCCAGTTACTTCTCGAGTGGAGGAAATGCATGTTCGGAATTCGAAATCGACTCATTCGGATGTTGGGTGGGATGCCCACTGAGGATGAGCCTGAAGATGGCGGGTTTGAGGGCTTCGATCGTGTAGTGGTTATGGGGCCCAACGGCCCCATCGACATCCCGCCTGGCGCAGACCCGTTCGAACACATCATCCAACATGCAAGGGATCAGGCTCAGGCTCAATCTCGACAGAGGCCGATCCCCCTTCCCACTATGATGGCAGGCCCCTCTGGCCCAAGGTATGCCTTGAAGATCGTGGATTGCATCGAGAATATGGACCCTGCGATGGACCCGGAGGTTCAGAACCTTCTTCAGGCAGGATGGGAACCTATGGGGGTCCACAAGTTCTCCTCGTTCACGGGGGCTTCAGGGGTGAGACTCTACTTCAAGAGGGCCCACACTGCTCCAGAGCATGTTCCCGAGGCGTAGAGGGTTGGGATGGGGCTCCTCCCGGTAAACAGGGGAAAGAAGGAGTCCACATGACAATGAGTTCTGTTTTAGATGTCATCCTCGCCGCCAAAGCCCCCTTGAGTTCCTACGACGTGAGCCTCTATCTTGGCCTCCCTTCGGGGAGACCTCGGAAGAGTGTTTCTTCGATACTCTCAATCCTGTATCGGGAGGGGAAGGTTTCCCGGCGCAAGGCTGCATCCCTCCATGGGAGGTTTGCTCGGATGGATGGCAGAGCTATCTGGATGTATGCCCATCCCGAGTTCGTTTGGGACGCCCCCAAGGTGGAAGTTGAGGCCCCCAAGGTGGAAGTCGAGACCCCCTCAGAGAAGGCCGAATTCGGTCCAACCCTGGCGGAGGGAGCTTCCGAGGATCTGAGTGTACGCAAGGAGTTGTACCAGGTTCTGGTCGAAGCGACCTACGGGAAGCGGGTCGACCAGATTTACTCTCTCCTCGAGGGGAAGGGAATCCCATCCTGGATCCTCGGAGGACCTGACGTTCGCCGACGGATCGTCCGGGAAGCCTTCGACCGGGGGACCCGATCTCTGCTTGAGGAACTGCAAGGGTCTTCTCCAACCCCCAAGAAAGAAGTTCCGCCGTCCGCTGGACGCCCGCTGAACGCCTCCAACAGACCGTTGGAGTCCTACCCCCCAGAGACGAAAAGGGGGCAGGTTCTCCATCTCCTCTGGGATCACCGGATCCCCCTCCAGGCAGCCACGATCATCTCACTTCTCCCAACAGTGAAGAAGAACACTGTCTCGGCGAGCCTCTCCAAGTTCGTCTCTCGGGGCCTGCTCGAGAGGACCAAGGACGAGAACGGGGTTGCGTTCTACCACAAGCCCGGTATTCCGTTGTCCGCAGACAACCTGCACCAAGCTCAGGCCCTCTTCCTGAAGGAGCAAGCATGACTCGAGACGAAATGCATCAGCGGGCAAGGGAAGCGATGGTCGAGTTGACCACCCTCCACCGCAAGGGCAACAACGCCAGAGCCTTCGCTCGAGTCATCCTGAAAGAGGTCGTATCGAAGTTGCAGGGGACTTCGAAGGGCCCCCAGCTGAAGTACCTGAACATCGATGACCTGACTACGGACCTGGACAGCCAGACGCGAGCGGGCATCAAGCGGTTCATGAAGCAACATGCACCCCCCAGCGAGGGGCTCACGCCAAAGACGATTCAGGTTTGGTCCCTCCCGGGGGCTGATTGCTACGGGGAGCCTGGTGAGGATCGGGAGGGGAACTTCGTTCTGACGGACCAGTATGCCAGATTCCTCACCCCCTTCATCCTGGCTCAGTACAACCGGGAGGTGTCCTGCAAGCAGTTGTACACCTCCCTGGCCATCTCAAGCTCCACCTGGAGCAACGTGGTCTCTTCCCTACTCAACCCGGATGTGATGACATCCTATGGAGTCGTCAATTGGCGGGGTTCGGTCGAGTACCGCGAAGATATGACGATCCACAAGCCCACCCACATGGCCCCTGCCAACGACCAGTTGCAGAATCTGAAGACGGTTATCGGTGAGAACGTCTGGACCATCCTAGATGAGAAGAAGATCACCGATCCCGTCGACCTGGGGTCCCTTGGCTTCTTCGGTGAGTAGCGGCGACTTCTCCCTCGGAAGCTCGGTTTGGCCTGGGGTATCCAAGCTCATCGAGGAGTGCGGAGAGGTTCAGCAAGTCTGTGGGAAGTTGCTCGGCACCGGAGGTCTCCCAAACCACTGGGACGGCACTGACCTCTCTGAGCGCCTCCTTGAAGAAATGGCAGATGTCACCGCTGCTGTCCGCTTCGTCCTTGAGGAGAATTCCTTGGATGAGGAGGCGTTCGAAGAACGGATTGCGGCGAAGCTTCAACTCTTCCGGGAATGGCATACTGAGCAGACGAAGCCTCTCGATCCTGTCTTGGTTCAATTTATCGTTGAAACTTCGATGGCATCGGACCAGATTGGAGACGAGCTTGTCGTAAAGGTTCACAACAAGCTCTGGCGGACAGACAGGTTCACACCGCAAATTGCCCCCCATGAGGAGGGGTCGTTGGCCTACATCCGGGATCTCAGCGAAGATGATGCTTGGAGGCTGATCACCAAAGTCCTCAAGGAAGCTGGGCACTACTAGACCTGCGTGAGCGGTAACCTCCTTATGGGTGGGAGGTATGCATGGCCCATGACCCCAGTGACAATCCCTTCGCTCCACCGTTCGCGCTGACTCAGAACCCAGCACCGAACCCAGCGACCCAGGGCCAAGACTACCTCGGCGAACGGCGCAAACTCGTTGAGGAGATCATGGCTGCCTTCCGGGCAGTTCTTCCGAGCAACTATGTCGCAGCGACGAACGGCCCCTGGTACTCTCTGCAGTTCCAGGCGATGGCGGAGCAGCTGGCCGACATCCAGATCAGTTCAACTGAGATCCTCAAGGATTCATCCTGGGACTTCACGCGCACCGACTTCCTCTGGCAGGTCTTGGGGACCTTGGTGTTCCCCGGGGCAACGGATAAGACAGGCATCCCCCAGATCGACGGGGACCTTGCCTACCGGGAGTTCCTCCACCGAATGGTCACCCTCCTCCTCATGGGGGCTACGAAGGCAGCTATTGAGGGAGGGTTGGAAGCGCTCGACGATAACGTGATCGCCACGGTGATCGAGCGCTACCTCGAGACTCCTCCGAGGAGTCCTGACGGCCCCTACACGATTCTGGACCAGTTCACCATCGACATCCTCATCGAAGGTGCCGATGGAGGGTTCCCCGCAGACCCCTTCTTGACCCAATCGAACGCTGCCCTGGTCATCGAGGCCCTGAAGCCTGCGCATGTCATCTACACCTACGGCTACCTCTTCCAGGATGCTTTCGACCAGATTGCGGATGATGGAGACGGGTTGGACGGGGCTCTTGTCCTAGACCTGGACTCGTACTACTACGACGACACGCGCAAATGGTGCATGGGGGCGAAGGTCATCCCAGGGACTGATGGGGAAACCCTCTCGGACCGCACCCTGTTCTCGGACCCCAGCTTTTCCTTCGGGTCGATTCGTGTGGGGGCGATCCTGAAGGTGACTTCGGGGACGAATGCCGGACGCTACAGAGTCGTTGGGACGCGTGCACTCGTCAGCGGGGCAAGTACCCTCGCTGTGGCCTACACCGTCTCAGCGGGAGGTGGGGGGACGCTCACGGCTACCGCTGACAACGTCGTCCTTGATGCCTCACAGGATTGGGGGACCTTCCCGATCGACACGACGATCACGATCCTTTCCGGAGTGAATGCGGGGACCTATCGCCTCGAGGCGGTCCTTGGTTCCAATGGAGGGCCTATCGGGAAGACAGGGGTGAGTGGGACTTCGGTTCGCCTGTCCCAAACTATCCTGAAGGTTGACCGTCGCATGCCTGTAGTGGCAACTGGACAATCCTACGAAGTGGACGTGGACCGCCTTGGTGTCCGGGTCCCCAAGACAATCGCGGACGAAGACGTTTCGATCCAATTCTACCTGTGAGGGACGACCATGTCCATGGACCACATGTCAGTGCAGCGTATCGCAGAACTCTCAGGGCGTGAGTTGCGTCGCATGTTCTCTACGGAGGACCTGGAGGGGTCTCTGAAGTGGATGGAGGCTGAGCACCCCAACCCAGCTCCCTCCTACCGCATGGTCAAGCAGATGGCCATCGACAACGTCAAGTCGGCCCTTGGAAAGAGGGCTTCGACGGTCTCTGCTTCTCGGGTGGCTGCGAAGTTCGCATCCAAGGCGGCACCTCTCGACCAGCACCTCGGAGAGTACCTCCTCGGGGTGTACTCCTCCATGCAGAAGGACACCTGGAGGATGGATTGGGCTCCCCCAACGAACCCGATTGTTTCCGACGGGGGTCTTGGGCTGGCCACAACCCTCCACACCTTCGATGTGACTGGGGATCCAAGTGGACCTACCCGCATAGACAAGGACGTCGGGGTGCGGATCTACCTCGAGCTGGTTTCCTTGGACAGGCTTGACGTCAACATGGAAGTCTTCGCGGGTCGACCTATGAAGAAGGGGGCTTTGCGCCTGAACCCTTCGGAAGACCCTACGGTCACCTCGGACAAGATCGTCCAAGCAGCTGGAAAGCTCTTTGAGCAAGCCTTCTAGGGTAGTACCTCCAGGGAGGTACTAGATGGACCGGTCGAAGGAATACCAGGAAGTTGTTGGACTCGAAGAGATCAACAAGAAGGCAGCCCTGGGTTGGCGAGTCATAAGTGCGGAACGATCTCTCATGAATGTTGCCGATGGGACCTTCTCATATGATGGTCCCGGTGATTGGGTCGCTCTGATGGAGCATGACAAGGTCCCTGAGACAAGGACTTTCCCGGTTAAGTGACCAGGGGGGTTTGCGATGCGAACCTCCGGGTATACACTTCTGAGAGTTCCCATAGCTCAGCGGTTAGAGCAGCTGGTTTTATAGCCACGCGGACACGGGTTCAAATCCCGTTGGGATCACCACTACAAGAGGAATGAGATGTACCATCAGGTGTCGATAATCCCGTAGACCGGGACTGATCAAGAGAGCGCGTGGGCCCCCTTGGTGTTGTGAGCTGACTGTCTGCACACAACAACAAACCAAGGAAATGAACATGTCCCGTGCAACTCATCTGAAGATCAAGCTCAAGACCCTCGCTGCTGAAGCTCGCATCATCCGCAAGGAGGAAAGCAAGGCTCTCGAAGCAGGCCGAAAGGGTCGCTCCCTCGACCGAGATGACTACGAACGCCACTACCGGGCGTTCTGGAGTCTCCGGCACCACCGAACTGGAATCGTCCGGTCGGTGGCCCGAACCAACGGACTGGCCTATGGCTTCCTCCGGGGGCACACGTATGCCCAGATGGAAGCCAAGTGTCGGTCCGACAATCAGCCGAACTTCGACGAGATCGAGAAGATCGTCAAGCGGTTCGGCACATCGGATGACCTCGCCCGCTGGCCCCAGTGGCTGGAAGAGGCCAAGGCTCATCTGACCAACATCAAGAAGCAGGAGGCCGCATGAGAAAGGGCCAGAAGATGCAGGCCATTGAGGACCTGCGCGAGGGGAAGACCGTCCGGCTCAAGGGTCACGGAAACTCAATGACTCCCCGGATAATGTCCGGAGCAGTCCTCACCCTCGAGCCGGTGGCATTGGCCGAAGTCCAGGTCGGGGATGCTGTCATGTGCAAGGTGAGGGGAAGCATCTACGATGCCCATCTCGTCACCGCACTCAAGGGCGGCCCCGACAATCGCCAGGTTCAGATCTCCAACAACCATGGGAAGGTGAACGGCTGGACGACTTCGGTCTACGGTCGGGTCACCCACGTGGAGCAGCCGTGACCCCCAAGGAGGTGACGTGATGGCCTTCCAAGTCGAGATTACTTACTCCAACGGCTACCGCTGTGGGTGCTGTGCCCGGGACTGGGAGCACTCGGAGTGGGTTGACACCCTCCAAGAAGCCTTGGAGAAGGTTCCGGTCGAGTTGATCGATGGGGACCCCCTCCAGTTCAACGGGGACATGGAGGTGACCAAGGTCACGGTGGTTGATGGGTCGACGGGGGAAGAAGTTGCCAGGGCCACTGCCCATTGGTCGACCGGCTACGGTCGATACAGCGGCTACAACTTCACCTGCTGGTCGGGCTTCCGGCCGGATGTCGGGTCGTTCGAAACGGTGTACAAGGGACGAACCAAGGTCGAAGAAACTTGGCGGGAGGTCCTGGAGGACCTCCGTGAGAAGCAGGCTCAGGCTGACCTGGCAAAGGCTCAGGCTGACCTGGCAAAGGCGCAACAGAGGCTCCAGAGCCTCACAAAGTGACGTGTATGGGGGTGTAGCTCAGTGGGAGAGCGACGGCAGGCCGAGGGCGACTGCCCTGAATCTGCGCAGGGTTCAGGGCGGGGCGCAGACCCCAAGGTCCAAGCTACCGATATGAATGAGAGTTGTCGGGAAAGGATGCGCATCCTTTCCCCTCGGCTCCTCCATGGTTCGCAGCTGGTCACATGTCGTAGGTCGGAGGTTCAAGCCCTTCCGCCCCTACCGTCCCACCTCAGGACCTGAGACGCCGCTTGGTGGCGTAGTACCAGTCCCAGAACCGAATCTTGATGGTGGTCCACAGGGGGACTAGCTCCCCCCGGAGCGGTTCCCACCGTTCCCTCATCCGCTGGATGACGTGGTCCGGGACCCCGTGGATGTTCCCGAAGTCATTCTGACATTCGACCACGAAGATCGAGTAGCCGAAGCGCTCCGCGAGGGCGAAGTAGGGCTTCGCCTCCCAAGCCTTGCTGAAGGTGTTGTGGACCGCGATGACCGGCTCCTTGTCGAGCATGGCCATCTGGGTCCGACCCTGGCAAGACTCATGGGCCTGCTGGATGAGCGAGGGGTCGAAGTTGTAGTTCCCCGCCTCGTCCGTGAAGAAGTCATCGGCGGCGAAGTTAGCCTGGGGTGCCAACTTCTTGGCAAGGGTGGACTTGGCGGAGCCCGGGAGGCCCCGCACGAGAATGAGGGTGTTGGTCAGCATCCGGTTTCGTCCTCTCCGTGGCGGGCTCGGTTGAGCACTTCCACCTCTTCCCACTGGGTGAGGTGAACTTTGTTTCCGTTCTCGTCGAGGCTGGCCTCGACACAGATGATGAATTCCTCGGGGGGACCCGACGGAAGCCTCAAGGGCTCCCAAACCATCTGGACCGTGATGTCCATGTCCGGTCGGGAGACCGTGACGGAGACTACTTCATCGCACCCTCAAGCGCATCCGAAAGCTCCTAGCGCCGAAGCCGAAGCCGAAGCCCAAAGCGGATATTCATGAACACCTCCGCCTACTCCGACGGGCAATCGACCGCAACGAAGCGAGAACCTGGGAGCTGGCCCGAGAGTGGCGCACGCAAAGCGGGCTCTGTTGCCCTGCTTGCTGGTCGTCCGAGTACCGAGAATTAGTCGACAAGATGGAACGACAAGAAGCCTGGCTCAAGATCCTCGAAGCCAAAGCGGAGGGCCTAAACCCTACCCGTTGAGCTTGCGCCACGCGTCGATCGCCTCGACGATCCCACAGCCCTACATCACCTGCCAGCCTGAAGGAAGGCTCTTCTCGTCGAAGAAGGCGGTGAGGAGAGTCTCGATCTCGTTCTTCACCTTGGAAACGGGCGTGTTCGCCGAGAGGTTCTTGAGGAGATTCCCACTTTCGTAGTGGCGGTGATCCCGATCCTCGATCCCCATCATGGTCTCGATGGTTCCCTCCGAAGGGTCCCAAATCGCGAGGTTGGCCGAGTAGTCGGTCGAGAAACCCTGCTTTCTCACTACCGGGACAAGGTCCCAGCAGGTCGTTCCGTCCAAGCCGGATAGCATGGGGGTCCGCCTCTCCAGAGCCTTCAGTCCCTTCTCGTCGGTGATCGCGGGCCCCAATCGTACAGGAGAGGCGATCTTCCGGAGGCCGGAGAGAATAGCGATCCGCTCGTCGGACCCTTTCGGAAGAGAAGACGCGAGGCGGATGAGCGAAAGACGATCGGCCGCCGAGATTTTCTGAGGCATGAGTTCTCCTTTACCGCACCTGCGTATAAGGAGCTTACCGGTCGACAACCCGAGCCTGCCGGTGCTTCGGGTTCCCCTTCCGTCGAACGAAAGAACCCCAACCATCATGAACCCCCAGACTCCTGGTTCAACTTCGAACGCACACGCGAGGTAACAACGACACCTCTTGGCGAATGCCTCGAGTTCGTTACGGTTCCCCTGAAAGTCTGACATGAACATCATGTTTCCCCCAGGATTTTTGCCAGGATCTCATCCAAATCGAAGAGGTCCTGATGGGTGATCGTCCCGTTGGCTGCCCGAGTGACCAGTCGCCCCATCCTAGTGCGGGCAGGGTGCTGGTGTGAGGAGTTTTCTCGGATCCGTTGGATGAGAGCGAAAGCTCTCTCCGACCCATCAGCCAGAATTGGGGGGGGTGGGGCTTGGGTCGGAGCTGGCTCGAGGGCCCTGCGAAGGTCGCCCAGAGCATCGGCCCACTCACCCGAAGCGGTGAGACTGGCCCCCCGGTTGTCCTTGACCTCTCCGACGAACTCATCGACCCAGGCGAGGAGCATGCGAGCTTCCTTTTCGATGTTCTGGGCACGGCTACTCATGGTGGTTCTCCAGACGGGACAGGATGTCGAGGGCCCCCTCTTCCGAGAGGCGCATGATGAAGTGGTGGTCTTCGTCGAATGCTCCCCAGACCCCGTGGTCGCACTCGACGTTCCGAATGAGGCAGAGGGGGTGGGGAAGGTTGGCCAGAGGGTGCTCCTTGGGGGGAGCGGAGAACTTCGGGGTCGCCCGAACTACTGGGGGCTCCTTCGGGATCTTGACGTCTCCCCCAGGCTTCTTGACCGTGACTTCCCAAGCATTGACCCAGATGGGTTCCGAATTCCGAGGGGCACCGTGGGGCTTGACCCCCAGGCGCTCATCCTTGGCCCAGAAGACTTCGGCGAGGACCCCACTCTCGTTGAGTTCGACATGGTCCCCCTTCTTCGGGAAGGATTTCTTCCAGGCTTGGGTGGTGCTTCGGACTCGGTCCCGCAGAGCAACCCATCCCTCGTCGGGGGTCTCACCCGGCTCAAGGCCTGGGACGATGACCTCGATGTTGGAGGTGGCGGTGTAGTGCTTCTCCCCCGAAGGGGTCAGCAGGCAAACCCGAGGCCCCCACTGCCCATCACCTTCCCAGACGATGGTCCCACGGGTTCCGATGGGCACCTTGCGACCTTTGACCACGATGGCTTCGGCCCCCCGACGCGGGGTCTTCAGTTCGATTTCGGCCTGACTCTCCCGCTCAGCTGCATCCCGAAGGGCTTGGGCTGCCAGGGCTCGGTTCGCTGCGGCTTCTTCCGCAGCCTCCCAAGCTGCCAGGATGGCTGGGTCG
>Ga0307379_10012275_pt1 | contig 11173 bp, 12 predicted proteins | sample UN2MG_FD_202237 | JGI IMG/M metagenome (GOLD analysis project Ga0307379, IMG submission 202237) | Soil microbial communities from Risofladan, Vaasa, Finland - UN-2 | ecosystem: Environmental > Terrestrial > Soil > Coastal area > Acid sulfate soil | place: Finland: Risofladan, Vaasa | collected... | reverse complement strand
GGCGCCTTGTGCGAGGTCAAGATGGATGTACCGAGGCGCGCTCGACCCGCGCATGGGCGCGTGCTTGCCCATGAAGATGCCAGTGACAGCCTTGTAGTTGAAGCCGTCGCGCAGTCGAAGGGTCGAACCCTCGTAACAATGGATCGTCTGCGTCGAGAACGGGAACGGAAGGTCGTCTCGGAAGCTCGCGCGGACGATCTCCTTGCGCCCGAAGAACGGCGTGCTGGCGGTAGAGGGTACATCCGCGGTGAGTCGGAGACCGTCGTACAGGTCATCGACGAACTCGTTGTAATGCGTGACGGGCACATCGATGATGTGTTCGGGTGCGTAAGCATCCTGCTCGATCTCGGGGTGCTCGATAACTTCGTAGTCGCCATCACCCTGCGGGGTGACGATGTCCATCACGCAGGGGTCAACCGTCTCGGTGCCTTTGAACACCCGGAACGTCTTGCATGTCGGGCAGTCAGGGCGGAACCCGCCGTTGATGCCGTTGTCAGGATCGTGCGGATGCTCGTAGCCTAGCGGGTTGAAGCTCCACCGCGGACCGCGAATGATCTTGACGCCAGGCCGACTGCGCATCTTCTTGATCCGCTGCTCCAAGAAGTCGGACTCCGTGCGCGTCTGTGAGACAAAGCAGGCTACCCCTGGGATGTCGCCGCCGTACTGCACGAAGCGCGAACCCAAGCGCTTGCTCAACTCCGACACAAGATCGCGCGCGCGCTGCGCGGTCTTCTCGCCTCGGTCGTAGTAGTTCAACTCGTCAGCCACGACGGCGAACAGGCCACGGCCGATGGCGTGGATGCGCTCAGAGCCGGTCTCGATCAGGATGCGCGTCTCTCCTTGCTCCCAGGCGACGGTCTCCTTGCCGTATGGGACCTTAGGGAACACGTCCTGAAACCAGGGCGAACACCCGATCATCTGGTCCTTGAGGACGTAGAAGCCCACGCGCTGGATCTGCTTCTTCGTCATCGCGTACAGGCCAAACGTGATCTGCGTCCGCGGGGCAAGGCCATAGAACCGCGCAGGGTCCTTCATGCACCCAAGGCGATGGATCTTGTAGCTGACCACGAACCCGCTGGCGAAGGTCGTCTTTCCGAGGCCCTGAGCGCCGGTCAGGATCAACTCACGGACGCCTGAGAACGGACGGCAAACCTCTTGGAAGATGGGCACCCACGCCGGCCAGCACTTCATGTGCCCCATGTAGTCGGTGTGCGTGAGGAAGGTCATCGGATCGACTGGGATGCGCTTGTAGTCGACCGAGTACAGCGCCTCGATGGTGGCTGTGTCCCCGCCCATCACCTGCTCGGCTTGGCCTAGAAACCAGGCACGCGCTGGCGAGCTTAACTTCCGGTACAGGTGGAGAGACCCCCTGCCAATGTCTTGGAGGGTTCTGTAGAACCCGTCCTGCTGAGCTTGAGGCAAAGCGGACAGGTCAGGCATGAAAGCGTCGCCGGTCACGACCGCATCATCTCAGCATCCCACCACGTTTCCACCCCGTACATGAGGAACCCCGGCTACACAACCGGGGCTCCCAAGCAACAGACATCCGGCACTATGCCGGTACAAGCACCCTGAGAAGGTATCAGCCAACCAAGCCGCTGTCCATGCCGTCTTGGCTCGCAGGGGGCCGCTGAGTACGCCTACGGCGTCGGCGCCGTGCCTTCCTGTCAGCAATCGTCTCCTGCGGGATGATCCCCTTGGGCTGCGCATCGGCGCCTGCTGGATTTGGCGGGCTGAGTGCGAGCCTCTGGATCTTTTTGTAGCGCTTCCACTTTTCTCGCTGCGCATCCATCTGCGCTGGGTTGGTGCGGATCCTGTCGTGCCTGTCTTTCTGCTGCTGAAGCTGGCACTCCGCACACGGCGAAACGGTCCGGCCGTTGGAGCGCGTGTAGTGCTCCCTGACCACACCACAACTCCGGCACTCGCGCATCACTCTCGGGTTCACCACGCCATAACCATACCAAATGTCCCGTCTGCGCGTAGGGGGTTGACAGAGATGGCCCGGTACAAGAGCGGGGCGGGGTTGACGAGACCCCGCCCCTAGAAGCAAGCAAGACAGCTAGATCCTAGCACGCCGCAAGCGCTAGGCGGCCAGAACTGTTCGGCAGTCGAGGTAGGCTCGAAGCTCTTGATGAAGCCGCGAGCACTCCCAACCAAGATCGGCCGCGATGACGTACAGGCTCTCGCCCTTGCACCACAGATCCCAGACCAACGCCATGTCCTCGTGCATGTCAGCCTCCTGTTGCCAACCTACAACTTACAGCTTACACCCAGCAAGGTCCCCTCTGTCAAGATTCGCAAGAAACTCCCGCGCTGGGCGGGCTGCTTGACGCCCAATCACCGACGCAGGTAGGCTGGTGCAATGACGATGACGCCGCGTGGTGTGCTGCTGTCGGAGGCGGCCTTGGATGAGGTCAAGTCGGACTGGCTGTTCCACACCACATCAAACGCAAGACTGGAGAGCATCGCAAATTCTCGGAGCCTACGTCCTGGCGGTTCACGGAAAAGCGCCCACTCGTTCGTCTCACTCTCCGCCAAGCCGCTCGCGCCCGGTTTCGGGCACGTCGTCCTGGTGTTCCGCAAGCGCTCCATCGCCGACAGGCTCATCAAAGTCGAGTACACCAAGGACTGGCTGCTCAAGTACCCCAAACACGCCATCTACATCGGCGCAGACTGGCGGAGTGAGGCATCGGAAAGGGCCTCCGCGGCAAAACGCGCCGACCTGGCGGGTATAACCGGCGCGGCGCGCGAACGCTTCATCGTGAAGTCGATTCAGGCCGACCTAAACTCCGTCGCACAGGACTTCGCGCGCGCCTACAAAAGCGAGGAGGAGTGGATCACGAAGCAGCCGGGCGAGTCCATGCCGTTCAAACGGGGCGAACTGGTCGCCATCCTCGCATCGGATCCGTACCAAGACGACCTGGGATGGTTGCGGCACACGTTCCGAAACCTGCTACCGCCAAATTACGTCATCGACCTCAAGACGGGGATGCACCGCATCCGCATCCGCACGACGCTAGAGCCGCTCCGCAAGGGCCAGACCGACCCGCTGCCGCGCGACCTGCTCAAGATGTTCGGGCGAGCCTCGCACGCGCGTTCGGCGTCCTAAGCCTCAACCGCAACCTCACACGGCTCGATCACAGCGTAGATGTCCGGCTCGCGGAGAATCAAGTACTCCTCGCCGTCGATGACGAGCCCCGTCTCGCTGAACGCCGCGTAGAGAACCTGCTGACCGACCAAGAAGGGCATCGCAACGGCGGTTCCCTCCTGGCTGACACGCCCCGGCCCGACGGCCACGACCTCGCCTCGGGTGGGCTTCCCGCGTACCGAGTCGGGCAGCACGATCCCGCCATCGGTCTTGTTCGCCATCGGGTCCGGCTTCACGAGGATGCGGTCGCCGTGTGGGCGTATGGAGACGTTCTTGAGGATCGTGGGGTTGTAGTGTCCGGGGCCCATCATGGTGTTTCTCCTGTTGGTGGGAGCAGAGCTTACCCGGCAGAGTCCACTCTGTCTACTCCGCTCCGAACTGAAACGAGGCCGCCGGAAGCGCTCCCGGATCTGCGCGACGGCGCCCTCGACCCGCCTTGACGTTCCGGATGCGCTCCCAGCCCGTCCACTCGATGGACCACGGCAAGCAAGACCTGATGGCCCAGATGACCTTGGCGCCGTAGATGATCTTCGCGACCCGCTCGTCACTGACCTTGTTGACCCTGGCAGCGTGAGCGCGTGCCGCGCGCGTTGCCAGCCAATCGCTGCCCTTGTTGAGGGTCTCCGTGTGCCCGTAGTGGATGACCTGGTTGCACCTCCAGCAGACGCACTGAAGATCGACCAGCCGCGCGACGAACGGGGCCGACCCTAGCCTGGATGCGATGTTCAGGACGTTTACCGGCGTCACGAGCGCCGTGACGCCGGCAACATCGAAAGTGTCCCCTAGGATCCGAAGAACCTCCTCGACTATAGGGTCCGCGTCAGAGTAGTCCCAGTCCTCGTCACAGCACGTACGCCAGCCTGTTGGGCTGTCAGCCCCGTACCCGCCGCAGATTTCACACAGGCTCTGGTACTCGCGGATCGGGCGCGAGACCTCCGGCAACCACCGGCTGCCGAGGTCAGTCCTCAGCGCTACCCCCCAGAGGGGGCTGGGCACCATCCGCGGAGTGAGCTTCAGCGTCATCGGGTCTCAGGGCCGGGGCGGCGAGGGCGGCGAGGGCGCAGGTCTTGCACGCCAAGCCCAAGCCCGGCCAGCGAGAGGACACGCGTCACGTTGAAAGGCTCTAGCGGGGCGAGTAGCCACTCCTGCCACCACGCCACCAGCGCCGCTGGCTCGGTCTTGTCTAGGTCATCGCGGCGCGCGCGGCGCGTGAGCTTCATCACGCTGCGCGCGGCGAGGGCGCTGGTGGTCTCCTCCTGCCTGGCCTGCTCGTCTTCGCGACGTACCTGCTTGAGTGCCCGCTCCAGGCGTTGGATCTGCCTGCGTAGGGAAGTGTTCTCCCTCTGAAGCTCAAGCCGCTCCTGCTCCCAGGTGGCCCTGGCGCGTTGAAGCTCCAGACGCAAAACGTAGTTGGACTCCTCCCGCCGGTACTCCTCTTGGGGCATCGGCACAAAGGGCGCAGGCAACGCTGAAGGTTGAGGGGGTTGAGGGAGTGGAGGGAGTGGAGGCGCAGCGCCGAACTTGAACAGCGTACTCTGCGGGGGCGGGGGCGGGGGTGCAGGGTCGAACGGCGGCGGCTGGTAGCCGCTGAGGAGCAGGGCAACCTCAGCAGCCTTGGTGTAATCGACCTGCGTGATGCCTGGGGATGGCGGGTCGGCGGCGATCTTCACCGACGCGGGTGCTATGTCGTTGCGCGTCTGTAGCTCCGCTGCGATCTCATCGCGCTGCCCCGACGGAACACGCACGGGCTTCCCGCTGGCCCACACACCCGCCTCGCAGGCGCGCAGGATCCGCATCAGGTGCGAAGTCTCCAACGCGCTGATGGGCTCTCCGTTCCATAATCCACGCTTCATCGACGCCTCCTCGGTCAGCACTACCAACGAGCGTCCACTCTGCCACTGTCACCTGGGCTTGTCCAGGCCAAAGCCGGGAACTCCCCTTGTCAGAACGTACAAGACATCTCAACACCACACTCATCTGCTGACCGGATCAGTCCTCACCACCGGATCAGTCCTGTGCGTAGTCCCCGCTTGCAGCCCCCTGTCATCGTGCCTGTTTTCAGTTGTAACAGTAGTAACAGTTGTTGGTTAGCAGTGATCCGGTCGCAGATATGACATCGACCAGATCATCAAGACTGACAGTTAGGACAGGACTGCGGGCAGCTAGTCACCCAACAACGCGATGCCCTGAGGGTAGAGCATCCACCCCTCGCCAGGGCGGTTGTCCGTGTACCCCATGTCCTGCATCCGCTGGAGAACCTTGAGCGCCAGGGAAACATGAGATGGATCGCCGAAACCATGCCGTGCGACGCGGACGTGCGTGATGGGGTAGTCGCCAGCTTTGCCGGCTCGCATGATCCCGCGGACAGCAGCCTTCATCTGGCTCGTGGTCGGGTCGAATGCTTCATCGAGAAGGACGCCGCGAGGTTTGCTCATCGTGTTCCTGTTCTGCGCCTGCTTGTTCGCGGTGTAGTGCGGTGCGCGCAGCTTGACGCCGTGCTCGCGAGCGGACTTCATCGCGCCTTGCCTTTGTGGGGGTTGATGCCGGCGAACTGCGCCTTGATCTCTGCCTCGGACGCCACGGTGACGTTGTGAGGGCTCCAGACGCCGTAGGAGAGGAGCTTCTCGACCTGTGCCGGTCCGCTGCCGAAGTCGGCGACCAGCAGGTGTGCCGTGTCTGGAAGACGCAGCCTGGCGTCCTTCACTACCCACTCGCCCTCGCGCGTGAACGCCTGGTACCGCGTCTTCATCTTGTGCTCAGCCCATCTGAGCCACCAGGTGTGTGGGCGCTGGGACATCTCGATGTAATCCGGGGAGGTGGGCTTGTGCTCGGCGTACACCTTGCGCCAGCGCTCGGCTAGGTCGTGAAGATCCTTGATCGGTTTGTTGCTCCAGAGCCGAAGGTAGGTCAGGACCATGTTCGACTCGTAAGGCATACCCTCGTGACCCCACATCACTTCACCTAGCCGTGACGCGATGCTCTGGCTGGCTTGTGGGTCTCGCGAGTACCCAGACAACCGCTTTGCGACGGCCAGGTCGTTCTGGGCTAGGTAGTAGGGGTTGTCGTACATGACGCGGGAGAGCTTGTTCACGCCAACCGTTGCGCGACCCGGCATCACGGCGACGAACCCTCTCCCTTGGCTGCCTAGAAACATCCTGACAATCCGAGGGTCGCCGCTGATGCCGGAGACCCCCACGAGCGTTCGCTGGCGCAGATCCTTGAGGGCGTTGTCGTCGAGACGCCCCACGACGTAGAACTCGCGTGGGATGTCAGATGTCGAGAAGCTCTTTTCGTGCAGCATCACGCCGCGAGGTTTGTCTGACGCCGCCTCGGCCATGGACTCTCGGACGTACTTGTTGACCAGGTAGTCGTACAGCGTGACGAGCCGCTTCTGGAAGGCGCGCAGACGCTTGGGGTCTGCGCGCGTGAACCGCACGAACTCGCTAGGCCACGCCGACGTTGCCGCATCCGTGTGCTTGTAAATGAAGTCGTGCGCCGACTGTAGATAGCCCTTGAGCATGGCGCGCACAGGCGCTGATGGACTGTGGCTGATGCTGCGGAGGTTGCGTTCGAGCGTCGTGGCGCCCTGCTGAAAGTAAGCGTTGAACTCGTGAGGATCGAGGTAGTAGGGGGCGTCACCCTTAGACGTTCTGACGCCCATCGTGTTCCAGTCGCCTTGAACGCCGCGGGCTTTGTCGTGCCAGTGGATGAACTCGTGGACGAAGACATCGCGCCAATCCGGCTTAGCGAGCATGTCCATCACGCCGAGGAAGGAGCCGGTCGTCTTGAGGATGTAGAGATGCATCTCGGCGCCGGTGCGCCCCCACTTGATGGCACCGTTCCACTTGCTGTTGACGGGATTGAGTATGAGCCACGATGGGCCCGAGTCCTTCCCGAAGATTTCTCGCCATGACCAGCCGATTGAGCCGTCGGGCGTCTTCCTGGTGCGTAGGCCAGGCCCTTGGGTCTGCTTGCGCAACCACCTGATCAGGTGCGTGTACCGCTTGAGGGCGACGGCGCGTGCGCCAGCGTCTCGTCGCGGGTCTGCTTCACCGAGCGGCATCCCTTCGGAGATGCCGCGTAGGAATGTCGCCTTCTTGAACTTGCCAGCAGCCTTCAACGCCGGGATGGTCGTGAGCGCGCGGGTGTAATACGCCGCCGTCACATCACTTGCCCAGCCTGCGCCACGGCGCTTGCGGGCAATGCTCTGGTAGCAGTCGTCATCGTGTGGCGGCGTCAGCGTGCTTTTTTCGTCGTCAAGCTGATGGCGCTTCGTGCGCGGGTCAGCGGCGAGTCGCTGCCAGGTGGCGTAAGCATCTGAGCTAAGGATCGAACGGTCGGCCATGAGCCCAGCGCCGGCCGCCGTGGCGATCTCGATGGCTGTCTCGTAGAGAATACGCCCCCACCCCTCGCGTACGGGTGTTACCCAGGAGGAGACGACTTCCCATGCTTGAGAGCACGGCTGCACCCTGCTCATGCGGCGAGCGATGGTGACCTCCCCATCGATGGGGTCGCCGCGCTGAACATCGGCCCATGCGGCCCGCGCCTCTGAGTAGTAGCGTACGTCGATCCACAGGTTGGAGGCGGCGTCCTTGTCCTTGTCGACGCGCACCGAGATGCCGTCAGGGATCTCGTCGGCGGCGCGAACGCGCTCTATCAGGTTGTGCATCACGCTCTCCAGGCCGGATCAAAGGATCATAGCCTACAGAGCGATGGGGATCACCCGGCGTCAGGAGCCTCGGCGGGGCTCTGGTTGGCAGAATTCTGCCGGCGTCGGCGCTTGTTGGCCCCCCCTTCAGCATTTGCCCCCGAGGCGTGTCCTAGCTGCATTCGCGCCTCATCGACGCCGGGCAAGATGGCGGCCACGTAGGGCATCTGCGCGATGTGCGCGAAGCAGTACGGTTTCCCTCCATTGGTTGGCTCGTCACACGTCACGCACCGACCGCGAGAGTTCGCGGCGCGTTGGCGCTCAGGCCCAGGCGCACGTCCGTAGTCAACGCGCGTAAGCACTAGTACGACTCGTTCGCTTCCCTCGTGGCGCTTGTTCATAGCGTTGACGCTAGCAGCAGGCACCGACTACCCCCTCACGATGCGAGCGTCCACTCGGCGCACCCGCGAATGGTATCCTAGCGCGGAGCCCTGGCAGGACGGAACCCGAGGCCCGAGTGCCGGTCACCAGGCACGCTCCCGAAGCGGAACGCGGAGCGGCAGTTGTGGGCGTCGCTGTCCCAGCAACCACCCCGGATGATTGTGTAGGGTCCCGAGCGTTCACCTGGCGGGACGGAACCCGAGGATCCAGAGCCGGAAGCCCGGCGAGCCCCGGATCCGGTAGGCCGAGCGGCAGTACTGGGCGATGTCGTCCCAGCAGCCGCCACGGAAGACGCGGCGGGACGCGCCGGCTGCGTAGGGTCCGAGCGATGCTCACCCTCACCCTCACCCTCATCCTCACCTGGCGGGACGGAACCCGAGGCACCCGAACCGGACGCCCGGCGTGCGCCTGAACCGGTAGGCCGAGCGGCAGAGCCGGGCGACGCCGTCCCAGCCGCCGCCCCGGTCGACGCGGTGGGACGCGGGGTAGGGTCCGAGCGATGCTCATCCTCCTCTGGCGGGACGGAACCCGAGGTACCCGAACCGGAAGCCCGGCGAGTCCCGGAACCGGTAGGCCGAGCGGCAGCACTGGGCGAAGTCGTACCAGCAGCCGCCACGGAAGACGCGGTGGGACGCGCCGACGGCGTAGGGTCCGGGCATTCACCTAGCGGGACGGAACCTGAGGAACCTGCTCCGGTTGCCCGGCTCGTTCCAGTACCGGGAGGCTGAGCGGCAGTAATGGGCGAGGTCGTACCAGCAGCCGCCCCGGATGACGTGGCGGGACGCGGGGTAGGGTCCGAGCGTTCACCCGGCGGGACGGAACCCGAGGTACCTGCCCCGGTCGCCCGGCGGGAGGCCGTACCGTAAGGCCGAGCGGCAGTTCCGGGCGTGGCTGTTCCAGCCGCCGCCCCGGATGACGCGGTCGGACGCGCCGGCTGAGTAGGGTCCGAGCGATGCTCATCCTCATCCTCACCTGGCGGGACGGAACCCGAGGTACTGGTACCGGTAGCCAGGCACGTCCCGGCCGCGGTACACAGACCGGCAGCCGCTGGCGTCGCTGCGCCAGCCCCCGCCGCGGATGACGCGGTGGGACGCGCCGACCGTGTAGGGTCCGAGCGTTCACCTGGCGGGACGGAACCCGAGGTCCGCGCTCCGGAGGCCAGGCACGTACCGGTAGCGGCACTCAGACCGGCAGCCGCTGGCGACGATGCCCCAGCCCCCGCCGCGGCAGACGCGGTAGGACGAGGAGCCCTGGTAGGGTCCGGGCTCATCTCGGTCGCCCAGGCGTTCTGACACCACTGCCAGATGGTGCCGGACATGCCGCGCAGCCCGAACGGGCTAGCGTGCGAAGACGGCATCCAGCCGGCCTCTCTGTCCGTCGGCGGAACTTCCTCACCCCAGGGGAAGGTCCGACCGTCCGTTCCGCGCGCAGCGTACTCCCACTCGATCTCGTGCGGGAGCCGCAGTCCTCGGGCCTCGCACCAGGCCGTAGCCTCGTACCAGTCGACGTTGCCCATAGGTAGCCCGTCTGCGCCGAGCGCTGGAGTCTCAGCCATCCAGAACCCGCGCTGGACGTCGAATGGTTTGATCCTCTCACCCAACATCGCCGGACATCCCGGAGCGGTGGGCGGAACCCACAACATCCTTCCTGCGTCAGGGTGGTCATAGGACAGCCGAGCACGGAGGGCTTCACCTCCCCCTAGCATCGCCCACAAGATCGAGACGGCTTCGGCGTCGGCAGCCCCGGCGTCGAACACACCGGCCCGGAGTTGCTTCGCGTAGATCCGCGCCCAAACGTGCTCGTCGCCGTTGGCTGCGGCCTGTCGAGCGTAACCGCGTAAATGTGCGTCCATGTCAGTCCTCCTGATTCATCCCGGCTTCGGGTCATGGTGGATGATCATCAATCTCGGGAATCTACTAGGCGGATGATGCCGCGGAACATCGCAGGGGTGAGGGTCCTCGCACGCCAGAGCCAGCCGCGCCCCCTCGTCCCCGCAGTAAGCCGCCAACTCCAGCCGCTCACGCGTCAGACTCCCGCAGCGGATCCGAGCCCGGAGGTAGGCCGCCTCAGCCTCGGGCGTGCCGTCGCGCTGTCGCTCTAGTTGGCGGATTCGGGTGTCGCTCACGCGAGAGCCCACCCGATCAGAGCGGACTGGATCGCCTCCCGGACGGGAGCCTCCCCGGCGAGGCGGGCAGACATCTGCACGCAGTCCGGGTAGTCGTGAGCGAGGCCGTGACGCTCGTCGTCGTGCACAGGGAACGGGGTCCACAACGGGGTCCTATGGGTCATGGCCTGCTGCCAGGCTCGCAGCCGCTCCTCGCAGGGGTCGGCCAGCCACGCCTCGGCGGCCTCGATTGCGAGTCTCGGTCGGTGCGTGCCTGGGTCGTGGTAGCTCCTCCACGCGGGGAGAGCCACCCGAGCCGCCGCGACAGCAGCCCGGACATGGACGGCCTGGCCCCAGCGGGAGAGGGCACGGGCCCAGGGGCCAAGCTCGCTGTGCTTGCACGGCGGCGCGGTCCCGGTCGGCCTCCAGCATCCGCATGGGTGGGGGTCCACGCACGAAAGGGCCAGCCGAGCCCCCTCGTCCCCGCAGTAGGCCCCCATCTCGACCCTGGAGCGGAGCGAGAGGCCGGCGCAGGAGTGACAACTACCTGGGTCGTCCAGACAATGTCGGCAGGCGTCAAGCACCCGCCCCGACCCCTCTGGTGCCCAGCGGCATAGGCAGGTGCACTCCTCCCCCGCCCGCAGCCGAGCCCGGAGGTAGGCCGCTCGGTCCCCGACGGAGCCGGACGCTGCGGCGCGCTCTAGGGCGCGTAGGGTCGCGTCGCTCACGCTCGTCTCTCCTGTCCGTAGCCGTCTATCCGCACGAATCCCCCGCCCGCAGCCCGCTTTCGTGGGGCTCCCTGCCTCGGGCGAAGGAGACGCAGACGAGCCTC
>Ga0307379_10012273_pt1 | contig 11175 bp, 7 predicted proteins | sample UN2MG_FD_202237 | JGI IMG/M metagenome (GOLD analysis project Ga0307379, IMG submission 202237) | Soil microbial communities from Risofladan, Vaasa, Finland - UN-2 | ecosystem: Environmental > Terrestrial > Soil > Coastal area > Acid sulfate soil | place: Finland: Risofladan, Vaasa | collected... | reverse complement strand
CCTTGAGACTGTCGAGGAACGCTTCCAGCCGTGTGATGACCCCGGCGTCGGCCGAGTGCTCGTCGATCTCCAGCAAGAGTGCCGGCTTCTCGCCCATCGCCTTTCGGAAGAACGTGGTGAGGAAACTGTCCGGCCCGCACGAGAAGTTCGTGATGTAGACCGCCGTCAGGAGTGGATGTCTGCGCACGTAGCCCGCCGCGGCCATGATCTTCTGCCCGTACCGCCAGTACATGTTATCCCACTCAGCCCCCAGTGTCATCTCGTCCAGCGGGAGGAAGTCGAGGGGGATGGGCAGCATGTCCAGCTCGGCGAGCTTCCGTGCGAGGTCCAGGTTCACCCCGCGGTCACACCCGTTGTAGGGTCGGGCGATGACGACCACCGGACGGTCGCCGGCGGTGACCCGGCCCAGGAGCTTCCGTCCTTCCTCACGACACCGTCGGCGGAACGCGTCCTGTGCCAGTCCTGCCCGTTCGAGTGCCCGGCGGATTTCCGCCCGTGTCCACCCGTACCGGCGTCCGGCTTCCTGGAGGTCTCTCACGAGACCCGCACGACCGTACTGCAGCTGCACCGGGAACGTGATCAGGTCCACCTCCGACCCGAAGTCCACGGCGGACCGGATGACGTAAGGGATCGCCTGCACGTAGGGACAGTAGCACGACGTGTCCTGTCCCTCGAACTCGGTCTCGGTGCTGATGACGCTCGGCAGCAGCACGGCGTCCACGCCGCGCTCGATGAGCTTGAGGACGTGTCCGTGTGCCACCTTGACGGGGAAACAGGTCTCGGTGGCGACGGCCTCGGCCCCGCGTGTGATGATCTCCCGGTTGGTGGGCGGACTGACCACCACGTCGTATCCCAGTTCACGCATCAGTGTGAACCAGAAGGGGAGCGTCTCGTGCTGGATGAGTGCCCGGGGGATGCCGACGGTGCCGCGCGTCGCTTTCACGCCGGGCGTCGTCTTCATGCAGGCGGTCAGGAACTCCTCACGCCTGCGGAAGAGGTCCCTCTCCGGCGGAATGGCCTTCCGCTTCCGGCGGAGGTTGTACTTGTCGCACCGGCTGCCGTAATAGAGCGGGGCTTCCCCCTCGATGACGACCTCGTTGATCTCACACGCGTTGGGACAGTCGGCACACTGGAAGCGTCTCAGGGTGTACTGGCGCTCGGACAGGTCGAACCCGCGGAAGGTGCTCGTGTGGTCCGGGCCCTTCGCCCGCTGGTGCTCCATGGCGAGGATGGCGGCACCGATGGCCCCGGTCACCTCGTGGTTGGGCGGGACGGTGATGTCCTTGCCGGTGACGGCCCGGAAGGCGGCCACCACGCCGTCGTTGTAGGCGGTGCCCCCCTGAAAGAAGATGCGTTTGCCGACGCGGCGCGTCCCCACCACGCGGTTGAGGTAGTTGTGGACGATGGAGTAGCAGAGTCCCGCCACGATCTCGTCGGTCGAGCAGCCGGTCTGCTGGTGAAGCACGACGTCCGACTCCATGAACACGGTGCACCGCTCGCCCAGTCGCACCGGCGACGGACACCCGAGCGCCATCCGGCCGAACTCCTCCTTGATGCTGATGCCCAGCTTCTCGGCCTGTTCTTCGAGGAAACTCCCGGTGCCGGCGGCACACACGTGGTTCATCTGGAAGTCCACCACCACGGCGTTGTCGATGCTGATGTACTTGGAGTCCTGACCGCCGATCTCGAAGACGGTGTCCACCTCGGGGTCGATGTCGATGGCCGCGGTGGCCTGGGCGGTGATCTCGTTGCGGACGACGTCCGCCCCCACGAAGTCGCCGGTGAGGTGACGTCCGGAACCGGTCGTCCCCACCCCGCGGACCCTCGCGACGTGCGCCACCTGCTCCCCCACGATCCGCAGTCCCTCACGCACCGCCTCGATGGGTCGTCCCGCCGTCATCAGATACGCCTTGGCCAGCAGACGCTTCCCGGCGTCGAGGGCGACGACGTTGGTGCTGATGGAGCCGACGTCGATGCCGAGGTAGATGTCGAGCTTTCCGTTGGTTCGCCACTGCCGTGCGTCTCGGGTGCTCGCCGCCGCGTCGCGCTGAAAGGCCGGCAGCGCCGCATGACGTCTGCGCGACGGGGGCTTGCGCTCGAGGAATGCTTTCAGGGCGTCGGTGCCGTTGAAGGGGGAATCCGTCTCGGTGTCGCGACGGGTGAGTGCCGCGCCGATGGCCCCCATCGAGGCGAAGTGCTCGGGGATGACGAGCTCACCCGGTGCGAGGTCGAGGATCTCGGTGAACGCCCTCACCACGCCCTCGTTGGCGGCCACGCCCCCCTGGAAGGCGATGGGCTTCTGCAGCTCCCGACCGCGGCCCAGGTTCCCCTTGAAGTTCCTCGCCAGCGCGAAGCAGAGCCCGGCGATGATGTCGTAGTCCGGGGTGGCCTTCTGCTGGAGGTGGATCATGTCGGACTTGGCGAACACCGTGCACCGCCCGGCGATGCGGGGCGGGTTCTCACTCCTCATCGCCAGACGACTGAACTCCTCCTCGATGCTCACCCCCAGACGTGCCGCCTGCTGGTCGAGAAAGCTCCCGGTGCCCGCCGCACAGATGCTGTTCATCGCGAAGTCGTCGATGACGAGACGACCCCGCTCCTCCTTCAACTGGATGAGCTTGGAGTCCTCGCCGCCGATCTCGATGATGGTCCGGACCTCGGGATAGAGCTCGTCCTCGGCACGGGCCTGGGCGACGATCTCGTTGACGAACAGCGCCCCCAGTTCGGCGGCGATGAGCTTCCCGGCGGTGCCGGTGAGGGCGATCTGTCCGAGACGCTCATGTCCGTACGTCTCGAGGAGTTCGTCGAGGATGGCGAGGGTGGTTTCGACGGGACGGCCGTGGATCCGGCGGTAGACGTCGGTGAGGACCTGCCCCTCACGGTCCATCACCACCACCTTGGCACTGACGGACCCGACGTCCACGCCCAATTCGAGAGGCATACTGGTACCGTTGTCGGCCATAACCGGCAACCCCCGCATGGCAGCCGCTTGTCCTGTTGTCGCCGCCAGTTGTGTGACGGGAGGTGGGTCCCGTCGTAGGTCGGCACATCGGTTCGTGTGGTCATGATAGGGTGCCGGCCCGGTGTGGTCAAGGGAAAACCGAGTCTCTGTTTCGCCCCAAAGCCGTCGCGTGACGGGCGAATGCTGTTGACACGGCGAAGAGGTCCCCTAAACTTGGTGGGCACTCCCGGGTGCGGGGCGGCCCGGACGGAGTCGGCGATCCCGCTCCCCGGTGGTGGTGAGAAGGAGTGAGGCATGGTCTCGACCGACGCGCCCCCCGAGGTCAGACGCCGCTCGCTGAGGCTGAAAAAGCTGGGCCTGCTGCGGACCTACCTGAGGGGAGGCCCCCCCTGGTGTTCGTGGCAGGTGACCGACCGGTGCAATTTTCGGTGTGAGTTCTGCCTGGACTGGCGGCGCACTGAGCCGCGTCGTGAGTTGACGGTGGACGAGATTGCGCTCGCCGCACAGAAGCTTGCCGTCAACGGGACGATGCTGGTGGGCACGGCCGGGGGCGAGGCCCTGCTGCGGGACGACTTCCCGCAGGTGGTGCGCGCGCTCAATCGCTTCCACTTCGTCCACCTCACAACCAACGGCTCGCTCGTCACGCGCGAGACCGCACGTGCCCTCGTGCAAGCCGGGTTGTGGAGCGTGGGAATCAGTCTCGACTATGCCGAGTCCGAGCGGCACGACGCACGTCGCGCCTTCAAGGGCGCCTACCGACGGGCCGTCGACGCACTGCGGATCTTTGCTGAGGAGCGAACCCGACGGCGACCGCAGGTCAAGCTGGTGACCATGCTGCTGGAAGACAACCTCGACGACCTGCCGAAGCTCGCCGCACTGGCCGCACGACACGGGGCGGACATGCTGGTGCAGCCCTACTGCGAACTGAAGACCGGCGAGCGACGGCCCCTGAAGCCCGGGAGAATCTCGTGGAAGCTGCGTGCACTCCAGCGAAGGTTCCCCAACCTGGTGACCAATCCCATGGCCCTGGAGCGCTTCGATGTCGCACTGGCGCGGGGAATTCCCAACTGCGTGGCCGGACGTTACATGCTCAACATCGACACGACCGGCAACGTGGCCAAGTGCATCGAAGATCGGGCGCATCCGGTCGGCAACATCCTGACGGATGACCTGCAGATACTGCTTAAGCGCCTGAGGGCCCGTCACCGGGCCAATACGTGCACGCACTGCTGGTACAGCTGTCGCAGCGAGCTGGAGGCCTTCTACAAGCTGCGTGGGATGGTCTACTCGATGTTAAGGAATTTCGTCGTCCGCTGAGTCGTCGTTCGTCCGGTCGTCCCGTCGGGACGACCCACACGACGTGAACCTCCTCTCCGGAGAAGAGATCATGTGGGTTGACCTGGGTGTCGGAGTGATTGTGGTGCTGTACGGACTGATCGGACTCTTCCAGGGCGTCATCGTCCAGTTGTTCCGTCTGGCCGGACTGGCACTCATCATCGTCTACGCGAGGTTCGTGGCCGAGCCGATCGGTCAGTGGCTGGCGGGGAAGCTCTCGCTGAATCCCGTCATCGCCTACTACATCGCCTTCATCGTGGGGTCGGTCATCGTGTACGCGGTCTGTGCCCTGATGGGTCGGGGTGTCAGCAAGCTGGTGACGACCGGCGGGGAGGTCCCGCGCAAGGCGAACCGCACCCTCGGGGGACTCCTGGGACTGGTCAAGGGGATGGTCGTCGCGTTCGTGCTCGTGTCGGTCCTGGACATGGTGCCCGAGCGGGTGACGCAGCGCTGGTCGTGGGCTCAAGAGCAGGTGAAGATGTCGGCGATCCTGCCGCGCGTGCACAAGGTCAATCCCCTCCCCCAGGCCCGTTTCGTGGCGGACATCGACGACTACAAGAAGATCCTCGACAGTCCCGAGGCCCAGAGGATCCTCCAGGGCAAGGCCGCGTTCGTCACACTGCAGGACCATCCCAAGTTCCGTGCCGCCGTGGGCGACCCCGGCCTCCGTCAGCTCATCCGGGAGAAACGCTGGCCCGAGGTCCTCGTGCACGACAAGGTCCTCGCACTCGGGTTCGACCGTGAGATCCGCAGGATCCTCAACAGTGAGGAATTCAGGGCCGCCGTCAAGGACGCCCTCGAAGAGGTCAAAACGTCGGACAAGTAGCACTGGGAACGCGGCCTCGGCGGGGTGAGGCAAAAAAAACGGGCCCCCTTCATGGGGGCCCGTTCTTCGTGGTTCCGTCCGGTCTCAGAACTCGAACCCGCGTCCGGGCGTCGGGGGTGACGGTGACGCGGCTTCGACCTCCTCGGCCAGCACCACCCCGCCGTCGGCCACCGGCTCCTCCGCCAGTGTCTCGGTCAGCTTGTCGATCTCGGCCGACCCGATGCCGATGCCCTTCAGCATGAGTCTCAGGTCGCCCGGGTTGGTGGCGTTTTCCATGGCCGACTGGGCGGTGATGAGGCCCTGCTTGACCAGGTCACACAGGGCCTGGTTGAAGGTCTGCATGTGCCAGTATCGACTGCTTTTGGCGATGGCGGCCTCCAGGGAATGTGTCTGTCCCTTGGCGAGGAGCTGGCTGATGTTGGGGGAGTTGATCATGACTTCGAGTGCAGCGACACGGGCCTGCCGGTCCGACCGCATGATGAGCCGCTGACTCAGCACCGCGAGCAGCGTGAGTGACAGCATCGTGCGGATCTGCTTCTGGTGGTTGCCCTCGAAGCTCTCCAGCACACGGTCCATGGTCTGCTTGGCGTCGTTGGTGTGCAGTGTGCTGAAGACGAGGTGTCCGGTCTCGGCCGCCTGCATCGCGGTCTCCATCGTTTCCGGGTCGCGCATCTCGCCGATGAGAATCACGTCCGGGTCCTGTCGGAGCACACGCCTGAGTGCCTCGGCCAGGGAGTGCGTGTCGGTGCCCAGCTCGCGCTGGTTGATCGTCGAGAGCTTGTCCGTGTGAACGAACTCGATGGGGTCCTCGACGGTGACGATGTGACGGTGCTGGCGCTCATTGATGTGACGGATCATCGCCGCCATCGACGTGGACTTGCCCGAGCCGGTGGGACCCGTGAAGAGGATGACGCCCTGTTGCCGGAGTGCCAGGTCGTTCAGAACCGACGGCAGCTGAAGCTGCTCGACGGTGGGGATCTCGAGCGGGATGAGACGCATCACCGCCCCCATCTGTTCCCTCTGGTAGAACAGGTTGATCCGGAACCGTGCCCGGTCCTCGAACGTGTACGCCGTGTCCAGTTCCTGGTCCCGCTCGAACCGTGCGATCCGACGGTCGTCGAGGAGCGAATGGACGAGCCGTCTCAAGGCGTCGGCGTTCAGTTGGGGGTGCTCGGTCGGGACCAGCTCCCCGTTCACCCGCATCAGGGGCGGGCGTCCCGCCTTCAGGTGCAGGTCGGATGCGTTCTTCTGAAGCATCTCCCGGAAAAGCTCGAAAATCTCCATGGTCCTTCCCTGTCCAGTCTGGGTATCCCACACCTTCGTTCATATCGGCGTCACGTCGCCGCCTCTGAAGCCTACTTGTCCGGAAATTGGGGCCAAAACGGCCCCACGTCCCCCCGCCTGTGACTTGACAGGATGCCCCCGGGCTGCTATTCTGCACCGGTCCGAAGTCGATATCGAGGACCACGCATGCCGGACTTCCTTCTGGAGATCGGAACCGAGGAGATCCCCGCCGGGTACCTCGCCCCCGCCGCCTCGGCACTCGCCGGGATGGTGCGCGAGCAGCTTGCCGCCGGGCGCCTGGATGCCGGCGAGCCACGCACACTCTACACGCCCCGACGGATCGTCCTCTTCGTGCCCGGTCTTCCCGACGCACAGGACGACTTCTCCGAGAAGGTGCAGGGCCCGTCGGTGAAAATCGCCTTCGACGCATCCGGGAAACCCACGAAGGCGGCGGCGGGCTTCGCCCGCGGGCAGGGCGTCGCCGTCGACGACCTCGTCGTGGAGGAGACGAAGAACGGTCCCTACGTGTTCGCGGAGAAGACCGTGAAGGGGAGTCCCACGCGCGACGTGCTCGCCCGGGTTGTGCCGCAGGTCATCCCGAGGTTGCCGTTCCCGAAGTCGATGCACTGGGTGGAGGTGACGTTCAGCTTCGCACGTCCCATCCGCGGCATCCTGGCGCTCCTGGACGACGAGGTGGTTCCGTTCGAGTGCGCAGGCGTCACGTCCGGACGCGTGACGCATGGTCACCCGTTCCTGGCGCCCGACGCAATCGAGATCGAGCGGGCCGACCTGGACGCCTACAGGAGCGCTCTCAGGAAGGCGTTCGTCATCGTGGACGTGGACGAGCGACGCGACCTCACCCGGAGCCAGATCGAGGCGCTCCTCGCCGCGCACGGGGCCTCCCTCACCGAACTCGACCTCCTCGACGAGGTCACCAACCTCGTCGAATACCCGAACGCCGTCGAGGGCGCCTTCCCCGAACACTACCTCGACGTCCCCAGCGAGGTGGTCCAGGCCGCCATGATGGAGCACCAGCGCTATTTCCCCGTCCGGGACGCCTCGGGCAAGCTCGTCAACCGCTTCATCACCGTCTCGAACCGTCCCGCCGAATACGCCGACAGCATCCGTGAGGGGAACGAGCGCGTGCTGAACGCCCGGCTCTCCGACGCCGAGTTCTTCTGGCGTGAGGACCGCAAACTCCCGCTCCAATCCTACGCCGGACAGCTCACGGGCGTCACGTTCCAGGAGAAGCTCGGCTCGTACGCCGACCGGGTGAATCGCATCGCCGAGGTCGGACGGTTCATCGCCGGGGAACTCGGCTGTCCGGCCGTGGTGGTGAAGAAGGTGACGCGTGCGGCCCAATTGTGCAAGGCCGACCTCGTCACCGAGATGGTCGGCGAGTTCCCGAGTCTTCAGGGGATCGTCGGACGGGAGTATGCGAAGGCCGACGGCGAGGACGCCGAGGTGGCCGCGGCCGTCGCCGAGCACTACCAGCCGCGCTCCGTCCGGGATGACCTGCCCCGCACCCGGGTCGGGACCATCCTCGCCCTCGCCGACAAGTTCGACAGCCTCGTCGGGTGCTTCGCCGCCGGACTCGCCCCCACCGGAAACCAGGACCCCTACGCCCTCCGTCGACAGACCGTCGGCATCATCCGCATCGTCCTCACCGGGGAACTGGTGCTCTCACTGGACGGCGTGCTGGCGAAGGCAAAGGGACTGCTGCCCGCGGGACTCGCCGGCGTGCGGACCGTGGAAGAGGACGTGAGGACGTTCGTGCAGGACCGGCTCTACTACTACTTCCTGGACGACGAGACCCCGCACGACCTCATCCGTGCGGTGCTGAAGCCCGGGTTCGACGACCTGCTGGATCTGAGCCGGCGTCTCGCGAGTCTCCGCAAACTCGCCGGCACCCATGACTGGCACAAGCTCGTCACCGCCGTCGAGCGCACCCACAACATCACCCGCGATTTCACCCCCGCCGGCGACGTCGACGAGGCGCTCCTCACCGAGCCCGAGGAGGTGAAACTCCACGGACTCTACCTCGAGGTCCGCGACCTCATCACCACGCTCATCGACCGCCACCAGTACGGCGAGGTGTGCGACCTCTACGAGAGCACGTTCGCCGTGCCGCTGCACGTCTTCTTCGAGAAGGTCTTCGTCAACGTCGAAGACGACGCCGTCCGCACCAACCGCCTCACCCTCCTCAAACTCATCAACCGCCTCTTCGCCGACCGCGTCGCCGACCTCTCCCAGATCCTCATCGAAGACCGGTAGCAGCGGAAACCCGAAATCCGAAGCACGAAATCCGAAACAAATCCCAAGCACGAATGACCGAAGAGGTGTCCCACATACGGACCCGTTTCGGTCATTCCGTCATCCGCCTTCGCGAGAGCGCCTTAGCCGCTTCGGCGGAGGCGCTTTGAATTTCGTGCCCCTCGACGCTGCTCGGGGCCCTGAGCTTGTCGAAGGGCTTGTTTCGTGCTTCGTGCTTCTGATTCATACTCCCCTGCTTCGGACTTGCGTCCCCCGCTCAACGGCGCATCGGCGCGTGAGGCGGAAATGGGGTTGCAGAACAGCGTCGGGGGCGCTATACTCCCTCAGGAGACGCGCTATCGGAAACGAGGTGATGTATGGACTACGGCAAGCACATTGTTCGCGATCCGGCGATTTGCGGCGGGGAAGCGGTCATCAAGGGAACGCGCGTGACGGTGCGGACGGTCCTCGCGAGTCTGGCCGAGGGCGCGCAAGCCGGGGACATCCTGAAGGACTTCCCGAGACTGACGGAAGAGGATGTTCGGGCGGTCATTGCGTTCGCCGCGGCGTCTGCGGAGGAGGACCTGTCCCAGATCCTGATCGAGGAGAGATGAACCATGACTCGGAAAGTGAGCGTCGTGATCGAGAAGGACCGGCACGGCTGGTACGCCTACTGTCCCGAACTGGAGGGGTGCCAGTCGCAGGGGGACTCGCTCGATGAGGTGATGAAGAACATCCGCGAAGCGATCGAACTCTACCTCGAAACCCTCTCCCCCGAAGAGCGAGCCGCCCGTCTCAGCTCGGAAATCCTCACCACCAGCCTGGAGGTCGAAGTTGGCTAAACGGCCGCGTCTCGAAGCCAGGGAAGCGGAGGAGAGGCTTCTCGCGGCGGGGTTCGCACTGGCCCGCTCGAAGGGGAGCCACCGCATCTACATGAAGGGCAACCGGCGGGTCGTTGTCCCCTTCCACGCCGGCAGGACACTCCACCCGAAGATCGTCAAGCAGGTCCTTTCGGCCATTGAGAACGCGGACTGACGCGATGTTTCGTCCGTTTCTCACCGCCTTGTCGACCGGTCGCATATCCTCGTCGAAGACCGCTAGCACGAAAACCCGAAAACTCGAAACCCGACTACCGAATGACGACTGTCTCGCTCCGGGCGGTGTCAGGAGCGATCGAGGGCAGGTCCAAAGAAGAAACGGATAGACGGCAACCTCACGCAAAGCCGCAAAGAACGCAAAGAGAAGCAGAGACTCGAGACTGCAAACGGGGGACCGGAAGCCGGACAGCGGAGAGGGGAATCCTGTCTCTGGGGTCGTCTAAGTCCTGATCTGTGGTTGTTGCCGTTCTTTGCGTTCTTTGCGGCTTTGCGTGAGACCGTTGTTGTGTTGCTTCTTCTTCAGAGCCGACTTCACACGCTCTCTGCGTGCTCTGCGGTGAGATTCATCGCGCGAAATCGGAAGCGATCTCGTCGGCCCAGGTGTCGAGCCAGCCGAGGGCGTCGGTGAGGTCAAGGATGGTGTAGCGGTTGCGCATGAAGCGGGAATAGCGGATGGCGTCGGCGGTTTCGCGTCGGGTGAAGCCGAAGTCTGAGGCGCGCGTGGGGCATTCGGCCGCGACCATCGCACGCTCGAGTTCGGCGCGCGGACGCAGATACCGTCCCACGTCCTGCCAGATGGCGTCCCAGTCGTCCCTCACGTGCTCGAGCATCGCCCGCGTCTCGTCCCAGGTCATGATCTTCTTCCGGGTCTCTTCGAAGGTCTTGTCGGCCACGTCGCCGTAATACCGGTCGACGAGTGCGCGGAGTTCATCCGGGGTCTTGTGACAGGCGCGGGCGCGGTCGAGGTCGACGTCGGCCGGGGTCATCTTCTGCGCGCGTTCGTAGATCTCGGCGGCGATGAGCGTGCCCACCCCCACCTGCGCCCCGTGAAGGTTCAGCGGCTTCCCCGACATCTCGAGCTGCATCTCCCAGTAGTGACTGATGAGGTGCTCGGAGCCCGAAGACGGGCTCGATTCCCCGACGATGGCCATGCTGAAGCCGCTGTTCATGATGGCCTCGGTGAGCATCTGGACGGCCTCGGCGTCGCGCGCGCCCAGCTCGGCGGCGTGTGCGAGGTAATACGTCTCCTGCCGGCGGGTCATCTGCTGCGGGAGCTCGCAGAAGTAGGTGTGCCGCAGGAGGTGACTCAGCCGCCAGTCGGCGTTGCACACGTTCTTCGACAGCAGGTCCCCCATCCCGGCACGGATCATCTCGATGGGCGCGTCCCTCATGATGTCGATGTCGGCGACGACCGCCGCGGCGGGCGTGATGTCCTGCGTGGTCTTGAAGTTGGCGACCGAGAGCGCCGAGATGCTCGACGTGTACCCGTTCATGCTGGGGGCGGTGGCGATCACGACGTAGGGGACGTCCATGACGGTGGCGGCCCACTTGGTGAGGTCGTTCATGGTGCCCGAGCCCATCACCATGAGGAAGTCGGGTGTGCCGGCCCCCTCGGCACGCATCAGCTCGCGCATCTC
>Ga0307379_10012271_pt1 | contig 11175 bp, 9 predicted proteins | sample UN2MG_FD_202237 | JGI IMG/M metagenome (GOLD analysis project Ga0307379, IMG submission 202237) | Soil microbial communities from Risofladan, Vaasa, Finland - UN-2 | ecosystem: Environmental > Terrestrial > Soil > Coastal area > Acid sulfate soil | place: Finland: Risofladan, Vaasa | collected... | reverse complement strand
ACCGATTGTTGAGTCAGGCAGCTTCTGTCGCAGAAGCTGAGGAAGCAACATGAGCTGGTAATCGTGTACCCATATGCAGTCGCCTGGCCTGGCTATTTTCATCACCTCATCACAGAATGTCTTGTTCACCTGATTGTAAGTCTTCCAGAAATGATCCTCATAGACGGTGCGCCTTGGGAAATAGTGAAACAGAGGCCAAATCGTCTTATTACAGAACCCCTGGTAGTATCCCTCCATTTGCCTTCTTGAGAGAAATACCGGATGGCAGTCTTCAGTAGCGAGTCGCTCTCTGATTTGCTCTTTCTCATCTACCTTCAGATTCTCTTTCGTCACACCAGGCCAGCCCAACCAGAGCCGCTTACTGGACTCGGGCAATGACGACAGACCCACCGCGAGTCCGCCCGGACTTGGGCGAAAATGCAGCTCTCCCGCTTTTCTTATCGTATTAAACGGTAGCCTGTTAGCTATGACGAGCAATCGTCCCATGATTCTCCGTACAGTTAGAGCCTTCGACAGCTATTTTAAGTAGAATATGGAAACAAAGGAATGGTGTAGTTTGTATGAGGATCCTTTGTTTTCTCTGCAACAACACCATAAAATTTATCAAAGTATAGCAAATGAAAGAATTCGTGCAAGTAAAAAGTCTTTACAGCGTGCATACCGGTGCGTCCGGGATGCGCCGCCGCCTACATCGCTGCCAAATTGGCCTCTATAGGAGGTTCGTAGGAATTAGTTTAACGCTTTAATTTGGGAGAAAAGGTGAGTTAATTAGCGAATTGGAGAATTAGAGAATTAGTCGAGAATCAACTGGCGACATACGATATACGCGATACGCAATACGCGATACGCACAAAAAACGCCGTATCAAGGAGATTTTTTTGGATTTTATTCGACCTTTTGTGTTAATATTCGTATAATATACAACGAATAGAAAATAGAATACAGAATTCAGGAGACAGGATAACGGGAGAAACAATGTAAATTGATTAGTGAATTGGGGAATTAGAGAATTAGTCGTGGATTCCTGCCTGCGCAGGAATGACAAACAACAAATATCTGCGTTTATCTGCGGTTTATGAAATTAGTAAATCCCTTGGTTTCCCGGAGGGGCTATTTGAAAAAACAAAGCCAATTTTTGTAAGGCCAAAATGAACGTAAGTATCTACTTGGAAAAGTATTATGAGGATTATTAGCGTCTTAGGTCGGCGATAAAACAAAGCCAATTCCGTCAGGCCACTCGATGTCGGTGTGGAATTGCCGGACTGATCAAAGCCAATCAAAGCCAATCCGTCAGGAACGAGTTGCCGGACAGGTTTATTAGCGTTCAGTGTTCGGCGTTCAGAGTTCAGCGTCAAGGTTAGAAAATGGAATTTGAAAAAACAAAGCCAATCGCCGGCCTTTGGCCGGAAACTCTAAACACTAAGCTCTAAATTCTAAACAAGACTAATAGGTGTCAAATGACAAAGCCCGAAGTCACGTTTGACAGGGTACGTTTGAAAAAACAAAGCCAATTTGCAAGCGGACTGAATTGGCGTAAAGTCTTATTTGAAAGGAAATTATGGCAATAAACCGGCCTGCGGGGCATAAAAAAACAAAGCCAATTCAAAGCCAAACAAAGCCAATCGCCGGGCTTTGGCCGGAAATTTGAAGCACTCCATAGGGAATACGATAACAAGCCGAATGGGGGCGGCGATCAGCAGCGTCCGGCTCCGGCAGAATATCAGGCATCCGAACGGTTGTGTTCGACGAAAATCATTTTCTCAACTTCGAAACCGAGATTTTCAGCCGTCTTGAGCAGTTTATCAATCAGAGAACGACTTAGCGTTTTTTCGCGGGCTAATATCCAGAGGTATGACCTGTCAGGACCGCAGACGAGGGCATAGGAATAGTTCTCGTGATCGAGTGCAATCACATTATAGCCGCCATAGAATGGCCGGAAAAATGAAACCTTCAATCGGCCGACAGTCTTATCCTTCACAAAATAAGCCCGGCCCTTCGCCTGGCTCCAACGGTCTTTACGTTTATCAAAGCCCCTGTTCAAAACATCGATTCCGCCGTCATCCCGTAAAGTGTAAAGTGCCGATACGTTGTCGAGTCCGCGTTCGAAACTGTGGTCCAGCCTGGCAATTTCATACCACTTGCCCTGGTACCGGTTGATATCGAAATTCCGAACCGCCTGAATTCCGGGAGGGCTGCCGGCACATCCCGCCAGTACGAAAAACAGCAGCAGAATTATAATTATACTTTTCATAATGGATAACCTTTCATCATCTAAAGACCGGCTTAAGCAGCGAGAGCGTAATTCCGCATCCTGCTCGACCGATTTATCAATCTATCACGTAAGGCCGGCAATTTCCATGCACTATGAGCGGCCACCGTATTATTTAATACGAAAAAATCCGAGATTTTGAGATTTTTTTTGGAATTTTGTTAATAAAAAGCAAATACGAGCGTCTATATATATGAAAGAAGGAGATTTTAGTAATTACTAAGATTACCGGCGAAAGAGCCAGGCTATGGATTCTCAAGATTTAATTAATATAGGTCACAGGGCTAAGAGTGAAACTGAGGCTTTTATCAATCTCCACCTTGACGATCGGGCTAAAGGATGGCCGAAAACCTTTCTTTGCGGCCCCAATTATGCCGAGTACCGCCAGGAAGGACAGGTTGAAGAACGTAAAATATCAGGGATGCTCCTGAGACAATAAATTATGCCGATTGGTTTGCTGCCTGTGCGGTCTTTACTTTTAACTGAATTGAAGCCAGAAATCGGAAGAGGCCTGCAATTGCAATCTTATGGTCTTATCCATGGACGCCGCCAGCCAGCGTTTTACGGGTGCAGCTTCTCCTAAAGATGCAAAGAGGTCGCGATCTATGTTTTCGCCCGGTTCTTTGCCCTTCCAGAAGATCCCGAGTGTGTTCGAGATGATTCCGAGTCTGTCATAGAGAGGGCTGAGCCTGAGATTTCGCGCACAGCATGCGTACGGCCGCTCCGGGTGGAGTTCTCCGCCAATCGCTTTAAGGAGAATCATAAGGGCTCCGGCGAAGTCCCAGTGACACGGCATCAGCAGATCGATGGCCATCGCTAAAGATATTCCGGCTTTTCGGCCATCGACCGTATCGTTGATGATAGTCGCCTTGGTCCGCTCAAGGAACCTCGTGTTGTCTTTGTACTGTTTTCCGGCCGGATTCGCTCCCGGCTCGCCGTAATCTCCGAGATCCAGGGCAATATTGTGATAGGGCCGGCTCGGATCCAGCGCCGAGACGACCTTATCAACGATTCGCTGCACCTGCCATATCTTTAAAAGACTACTCTGGCCAATTGCGTTCAATAGCTCATCTGCGGAGATGCCGCCAACATCGAGGTTCATGCCCCGAATCGCCGGATCTTCAGACCAGCGAGAAAGTATGAGCCGGCAATTTTCCAGCTCCTTTTTTCGCTCTGGCGGCCGCTCGCCCGATTCCTCCGGGCAGCGCCCGGCTCCGATGGCCCCGACAATCCGCCCGGCTTCCTTGCCGGCCTCGTGATAGCATGATTCGAAGCGAGTAATAAGCTCTCTTATCCGAGTGGTCTGCTCGTCCAGGGGGGCAATGGCATCTTCCATCTTATCGATGTCTAACATCTCGGCGTCGGCTTCCACGCCGCAGTTCTGCCAACATGCCCTGCAAGCCCCTTCGTTTGTATTTCTTTCCTCATTCATCTCTACACTGTACTATAGATTATAAGGTTTGCGTATAAGGGCACAAGAACAGAAGGGCATAAATCACAGGGAAAAGTTGATTGCCGCTTCTACTGTAATGATATTTCCAATTGATCGTCATGAAAAGAAATTCGTAGCGGCGAATTGCCTGTGATAATTTTGGCGGCCTGGCCATAGGCTTCTGCCACCGGCCCGGGAATAAAAAAAGCCCCGCGAGAAACAGCGGGGCTGTATACTGAAGCTGATTACTATTTTATTATTGTTTATCGCCTGTATACCACCTTAACGGCACATCGTCTCCTGTAGTTTCTTCTATAGCGGAAACGTGTCCGTCCAGCCAAAGGGTATTAGCTCTTCCACCGGTCCTGTCGTCGTCGGCGTATCTAATATTGTGTCTGAAAATTTGGCGATATTGCCTGGCACGACCGCCGCTTCGATACTGCGTAAGATTCATAGCGCCGGGTGTATCATTATTATGAAAAGCATCGCTGGTGTCACACTCCGGTCTTGGTTCAGCGTGGTCGGTACAAAAAATGAATTCTGAAATACGGTGAATATCATTTGTATTTCGACCCCTGTTTCTCGAATGGTGATTCAAACCATACGCTGCATGCTGGATTATTGAAGCATCGGAAATATTACTATATGAGTATATCAATCCTTCGGGAGCACGTACCAAACTCGGACAGCCAAAAATCTTCGTCTCTTTCAAGTAATCTATGTAGTAAAGACCCCAATAACTATCGCTGGAACCAGCTTTTCGATAAGTAACACCGTCCGCCTCATGCCATAGATATTGATTAGCACTCCCTGTATTGGGAATTTTTCGTTCGTAGTCGTCGAGGTACATTTGCAAAGCCAATCCCACGCTCCGCAAATTTGATTTGCAGGCTGATTCCCGTGCCATCTCCTTGATCTTCCGCATCGCAGGCATTAGAATTGACAATAATACAGCGATGATGGCGATAACCACCAATAGCTCTATTAACGTAAATCCTTTCATTGCTTGTCGATTAACCCTTCCTTCATCCTTCATTTTCTTCTACCTTTCACGTCTAAAAATATTCGGATTGATAAAACAACTATCCCTATAGTATTTAACATAATAGCATGGTGATTTCATCAATAATTCCTTGAATTGCCACCAGCGTGCTAATCGCAACTTACTCCTCATCGGGATTACCTATACAAGCCACGGCCAACCACAGTGCCGAGCGCTTATTCCAGTAATATACCAAATTTTTGCCATGAATTCAACTAATTTGTGTCCTTTTCAGTATTTTTTCTGGTATTGCGGTTTCGCAGCCGGATATTTAGGCCCCTCAGAGCCGCTATCACGTACTTTATAAAGAACCCGGCCCCGCCGGCCCGGCCATTAAAAAATTTCGATATAAGTGGCTATCTAACGAAGAATATGGTATCTTACCGGCACGATACAGCGACTCTGCCGTAAGGGTGAACCTGATAATTTGAACCTCAATCAAAGAAAGGAACCAGGCACAATGAACCAAAAAAGAACAACAGGATTGAAGAACAAAGTGACAAAGATTTTTCTGGCGGTGGTAGTCAGTCTTATCATCTGGAATTCGGCCGCATCGGCACAGGAGAGCCTGGGCTCCCTGATGGAACAGTCAGGCAGCGAATGGATCGTCGGCAAATGGGCCGGTGAGTCACCCGACGGCCAAAAGTACGCGATCGAATACAAATGGGAGCTTAAACCGTATGTACTTAGCGTACATTTCAAAGGATTCGATTTCGAGTATCACGGCATCATCTTCTTCAATGCTTCCGAGGAGCAGGTGGTCCAGATAGGGGTAGATTCCAGAGGCGGTAACGGCAAGGGCGTCTGGGATGCCGAGTACGGCAAGGCTACAATGAAAAGCGAGCATGCCGGTGAATACGGCGAGGTTTCCAGGATGGGATTCGTCTATTCGAAAGTCGATGCCGGCACGATGAAGTTGGAACTGTACGGACTGGACGAATATGGCGCGCTCGATGATAATCCGGGAACGACATTAGAGTTCAAGCGGCAGAAGCAGCCGGCGCCAAAAAAGGCAACGGGCTCCTCAAAGTAGAACAAAAAGGCAAGCCGGCAGTGTCACTGTCATTGCAGATATAACAGAACGAGCGGATCTTGATGTTCCAGGGTCCGCTCGCACTGACTAAATTATACAAGCGGTTCGTAGTTTTTTTTTGGTTTTGGACCGAGGGTGTTGGTCAGGGTTCCGAGTTTTTCGATCGTCGCTTCGATTCGGTCGCCGGCTTTAAGGTAATTGCCTGTTGCGAAACCTACGCCCGACGGTGTGCCGGTAGCGATAATGTCACCCGGTTCGAGCGTCATCAGGTGGCTCAGGAACGAAACAATCTGCGCCACCGTATGAATCATCTGCGAGCTGTTCGCGTTCTGTCGGACCTCGCCGTTGACGGTCAGCTTCATATCGAGATTCTGCACATCTTCGATTTCGTCGGCGGTCAGCAGGTACGGCCCCATCGGGCAGAAGCCGTCCGCCCATTTGCCATTGAGCCAGTCATAGAATTCGTCCCATGGCCGTTCGGCACGGTTCTTCTTGAAAGTCACCGTCCTTGCCGAGACATCGTTGGCGATAGTATAGCCGGCTATTATCTCCAGGGCATTCTCCGTCGCTACGGCTTTGGCTTTTCGGCCGATTACGATCGCAAGTTCGAGTTCGTAGTCTATCGTCTCGCTGTAAGCAGGCCAGAGTATCTGGTCGTCAGGACCTGCCACTGCCGTTGCCGGCATGATAAACGGTCTCGGCACGGTTGTTAAACGCGGTGAATCCGAAAGCCCGAGCTTCAGGCCGGCTTCTTTTATATGCTCAACGTAATTTCCCGCTAAGGCGAGTATCTTTCCCGGCCGGGGGATCGGCGCAAGCAGTTTCACCGAATTGAGAGGTATTACCTCGTCGGCGGATTTTTCCAGCCCGGCAAGTTTGTCAAGACACGCCGGGCCTCTTTCAAGAATCTCTTTGACACTCCGCGGTGGGTCCGAACCATCCCACCCTGATACGATGTCGATCAGTCCCATGTTGGTTATTATCCCGCAGGAAACTGATCCTTCTTTTGAATAAGTAGCTAATTTCATAGCTCGTTTTATACCCTTTTTCTATTGTGATGGGAATGGACAAGTTGGAAATTCATTGGTTTGAGTCATTCCCTCCAAATTTCGCTTCATCCGGCTCTGGAATTGGCCCGAAATTGGCTTTGTTTGGCTTTGTTTTTTCGCCGCCTCGGCCCATCAAAATCTCCATAAACCATTGTTAATATTGACTTAACGTCATTTTGCCTGTTTTGAAATTGGGTTTGTTTTTTCAAATTCCTTTTCGCAATACGCATCACGCAGTACCCAATACGAAATAAATTGGCTCCATTCGACTGCGCTCAGAGCCTGCCCTGAGCAACGTCGAAGGGACAAGCTTGTTTTTTCAACCCCCAGCGCAGGTCTGGGGGCTAACACGGATTGGCTTTGTTTGGCTTTGAATTGGGTTTGTTTTTTCGCCGCCCAAAACCGCAAAATTCTTCATATTCCCCTTTCTTATATATACTTACGCTCATTTTGGCCTTTCTGAAATTGGGTTTGTTTTTTCAAATTAAGCTCAATTTTTCATCGTTTTCTACTCTTTTTCACCTGTTTTTTTCATTATTTTGGCTTTTTTTCTTCTATATTTCTCAATTTTACATTCTAAATTCTCAATTCACGACATACTACATACAAATTAACCGCAGATAAACGCAGATTCACCCCATGAGATGTCGGCGTTGCCTATCTCACGGGGTAAACGCGGAAACAATAATCAATAGTAAATAGTAAATCATAAATGGCTTTGACCCGGCACCAGTGGTGCGGGCTAAAATTCGTACTGCGTTCTAAGTTCTGCGTGATTGGACCTATCATTAATCAATAATCAATAATCAATTAGTTTAGTATTATACGAACATTAACGCAAGATGTCTAATAAATTCCAAATAAATCTCCGTGAGACGGCGTCCTTTGTTCTGCCACAGAGGTCGCAGAGTAATAGTCAATAACAAACCTGTCCCTTCAACTCCGTTCAGGGCAGGCTCTGAGCAAGGTCGAATGGATCGTAAGCTTGTGCCCGCGAAGGTGGGTATAGTAAATGACATGGTCGGCTGGAATTGGCGTAAATGTTCCTTCGACAAGATCAGAGCAGGCTTGGCAATGGCTAATTGAGTGCGGTGTCAAGAAAAGAATATGTGGCTGTCCCTAGTATTCCCAGATAGTCCACCTATTAAGCATTTTTTGCTACTTGATATAGTATCTACCATCCTCGGTCTTGAGAATTGTAAGGCCGCGTTTATCGCGTAGGTAGCCGTGTAATCTGCGCTTCGTTGTGTTCAATAGCGTCGACTTGTCTTTGTTCGGAAACTCTTTCAAAATGGCCTCAACAAGTTCTTCGGGCGTCTTCGGCCCCTCTTTGAGCAACTCGATAGTCATGCTGTCGATGGTCTTTCGGCGGGAATTCTTCAGTTTGCCTCCCTCTGCTGCACCCTCGGATTTCGGAGCTTTTCCTTCCTCTTCTTTGCCAATCTTCTCGAGCGTATCCTGAACCGTTTGTCGCATGTATTCGATAATCATATCGCTCATCGTCTTATCCCGCATGGCGCAATATGCTTTGAAGTAACTCTTCAAGTTTGCTGGTATGTAGCGAATATAAAGCGTGCTGGTGCATTGGTCTTTTTTCTTGACTTTCATATTGTTACTTCTCCTTTCAATCTGTGGGCTGCATCTACTACGGGTAAAAGATGCTACTTCGACATAGAGAGTATTCGTATTTGATTATTCAATTACTGGCAAAAAGGTACAGCGACAACCTGTATCTGAGGTGCATTTTTCATAAGGCAATTCTGGAACTTTATCAATTCTATACTTTCTTTCTCCTATTTTCTGGCAGGCTTCGCAGGTCACGCCATCATTCGCTGTCGATATCTCAACCGATTTACACCCGAATTCCCGAAATTGAGCTAAATGTACTTGGTTTCTCGCATGAAATATAATCATTCTCGCTGCCGTAGCAATATTCATAACTGATTCGGTTTCCAAGTTTGGCGGAAGCACACTACTGGACAGACCTGCACCCAAGTATCCCATTGCAGCCTTAAGACGTAAATACTCCATCCATTCTTTGTTAATATTTTTCAAAATCTTTGGGTTGCTTGTAAATATTATCTCAAGTGCTGAAATGTCATATGTGGTGATGGCAGAAACCGACTTTGGATCTTGCCAATCAATACCTATCGTACCCGGGAATAGTTGTTTAGCCATAAACGAAGACCGCAACAAGCTGGCTTCCTTGAAATTGCGGTTCTGAAGCGCATCTAAAACCTGTTGCTCAAAATTGAGACGTTTTTCCTTTTCCATTGTTAAATAATCATTAGCAACCTGGCCACCTTTTTCAGAACAAATGAGAATCTTCAACCCAGAAATGTATTCCTTCATTCCGTTTGGGTCCGACTCAATCAAACGTGAAATCAACTTACTCTTGTTCCCCGATATAGGCAAATTGCGCTCCTTTAGCATTTTCTTCAAATCTGGAACTCTATATCTCCAAGCAAGGCTATTCTCAAGATCTGCCAAATTAAGCATGCCCTCCTTGAAAAAGCGATTGATGGCTTTCTTGGGATGTTCACCCAACAATTGTCTCCATGGTATGACAGTTTTTTCGTAATCCTTAGTTGTGTGAGAATTAAGAAATTTGCTCAAGAGAAGTAAGTGTGCTTGTGACTTTTGCCATTTAAATCCAAGAAGAAACTTAAGCATTGTATCTCCAAGAGCAATTGTAAAGAGCACCGCGTCTCACGAATATAGAATTGTAACAGCAGAGCTACACAGAATTAGCAGAAACCAACTTTGCTTATTCCAACACTATTATGTATTTAGAGGCGTTTGTCAATAGGCACATCTACGTATTTTTCGGACATAACACCCTTACACCCACCACCGTACTACCTACCATAACCACAAACATTCATACAAAAACCACCACCAAAACTTTGATGGAGCTGAATTTTATTGCGTTTATATTTTTTTCAAAAGTTTCCTGTTTAGCTCTTTCGCATTTAGTCTGCGAAAATGTCATTGCGAACCCTTCGACTTTGCTCAGGATAAACTCCGTGAAGCAATCTGAATTGAGACGAATGAGATTGCCGCGGCTTGCAAGACAGGCCTGCTAAGGAAATAGACGTTTTTTGCAGCGGAAGGATTGAGATTGCCGCAGTCGCTGCGCTCCTTCGCAATGACATGAGTGGGCTATTTTCTTTTTTATACATCCTGAGAATCAGGTCAGGTGCTCGCAATGACAACGATGACACATAACATGTGCTGGAGGATAGCATTAGTTGTCGAATACGAATTCCTGCATCAGCTCGGCGTTGTCGACCCACATTACGAAGAATGGGGATGCTGCCGGCTCGCGCTTTTTGACGTAGATAAGGAAGGGCTTGTTAAAGTCGAAACGTCTTGGTTCCGGTAGCTGTCCTAATGGAGGGACAACAATTTGAGCATCCGATTTCAAGACAACTCCTGTCCGGCCGAGTGTAAAGTCTGTCTTCTGCATGGCCTTGCGGATGTAATACCCCTGGTCCAGCCACGGCTGGTTTCCGAGTGCTTTGCCCTCCAGCTCCGCGAAGTGATGCGTTAGTTTGTAGAGCACGTCGGGGACGGTCAGAGTCTCGGCAGGCCGTTCGCCGAAACGTCCTCCTGTTAAGGCGGGCTGGAGCTTTCGCATTTGCTCGTAGTTCGGGTCCTGTTTGAATTCGGAAATCTTCTGCTCGGCGTAGTCTACGGTTTTGCCGAGATTTTTTTGCTGGGGCACGCAGGCCAGCACAACCTGATACGGATTAGTATGTATACACAAATCAATCGCGAACTCGGTCTCGCTCGTCTGATCGTCGTGCTTGTAGTAGAGGACGTCGACTTGTTCGCGGACCATATTCGAGCTGTCTGAGTCAGAGCGAGTGCAAAACGACATGACCTCGGTAAGCGTGCCGTTCGAGTCCTGGAAGTCAAATTCATTATTACTGGTATAGAACGGATACTCGAATTCGATAACCGCGTTCAGGTAAGAGTAGGTTATAATCGTTTCGAGCGGCAGCTCATCTATTCCGTCAAAAACAGGCGCCGGCTCGGTCGGGAAAAGCTGTGTCATCTCGTCGATGATTTCTGCGATTATCCCATCGGCCAGGAAGCCGGCCGTCGCGAAATACGATTCGTTATCGATGTTTTTTGTGGAAAACTGCGCCCGGTTCAGACTGTCCGCCAGCTTTTCCGCGCCCGGGACTTCAACCGGCTCGCCAATAATGTCATTTTTAAGCATGTCCCAGGCCATCTGGAAAGTCGAGCACCAGATGACGTTGTGGTATTTCGGGAAGGGACTATCGAGTGTGGCGATGATTGAGGTCTGTTTGAGATCGTTTGAATCTATCGCTTCAGGCTCTT
>Ga0307379_10012270_pt1 | contig 11175 bp, 11 predicted proteins | sample UN2MG_FD_202237 | JGI IMG/M metagenome (GOLD analysis project Ga0307379, IMG submission 202237) | Soil microbial communities from Risofladan, Vaasa, Finland - UN-2 | ecosystem: Environmental > Terrestrial > Soil > Coastal area > Acid sulfate soil | place: Finland: Risofladan, Vaasa | collected... | reverse complement strand
GCCGCTGCTCTGTGGGACTGATTACATCATACGGGGGAGAAATACAGCTACCCACGTCGCCAACTGCGCCAGGGTCAAACCTGAATGCTTTGAACGGCTTAACTTCCATCATTACCGGCCAGAAATACTATCTTGTTTTGTGCTAATACTACGCTTCGAATTTACTTATAAGCACGCGGAAAACGGTAAAGTGCGACCTTATAGCAAAGAAAAGTGGAGTTGTCAAGTACGATTAGAAGCATTTTAGCAAGAGGTCAAAATACGGGCTTAATTACAACGTGAATGACTGGCTTTAGGCTGGATATCTGCTCTACATATAAAACCTTTGCCAACCATTTCCACAACTGGGACAATGCCAGATGTGACTGGCAGGATTAGCGTCTTAAGGACGGGAAAGTTCCGGCTCCAACTATTTTAAGCGACATACAAATTATGCCTGCAGGGACGATTTTTCTTTAAAAATTTACTAACGTTCGGTGCAACTCACGCGTCTATAACAGTGAGGACATATTTGTGAATGACGGTCAGAAAGCAAACACCAGTGATATTGAACGGCTGGTTAAGGCCAGCCAGACAGGGGACCGAAACGCGTTTGACAAGCTTGTCAGGCTGTATCAACGTCGTGTAATGCATATGGCTGTCAGAATGCTGGGAAATGCGAATGAAGCAGCCGAAGTTGTTCAGGCCGGCTTTGTTAAGGCTTATCTGGGTATCGGCAAATTAAGAAATCCGAAACGATTTGAGGTTTGGCTGCTGCGGATTGTTGCCAACGCGGCAATCAGTCGGGCAAGAGCAGCTAAGCGCAGAGCAGAGAAAGTAAAGGCCGCTGGCTACTATGAGAACAAAAAGACACTCTCGCCGGTCGAGAGGGCCAGTGCCCGGGAGTTGAAAGAAGCAATCCAGCAGGCGATGTTAAAACTGTCGAGAAAAGAAGCTAAGGCGATAGCGCTTTTTGGATTGAAGGATTTGTCACATAGACAAGTTTCTGAAATTATGGGATGTTCGGTTGAGGCGGCAAGGTGGCATGTCTTTCGGGCAAGGCAGAAGCTAAAAGGCCTGCTGAAAGACCATTTATGAGTGCGAATTCGATTTTAGTGAGAGCAGGAAATGAAAGACAAGAACGAACAAATAGATTTGCTTCTTGAGCGCAATACTACCGAGCAGTTGGAAACTGTTGACTGGGACAGATTGAACACGGCCATATCGGGGCGTCTGGACCAGGCCCGGCAGGGCACAACTTCTCGGCTCAGATTCCGAACCGCCTTCAAGATAGCAGCGGGCCTTGTTGCTGCTGCGGCAGTTGTGTTTGTCATCGTGGCCGTTAGAACGGATACACCGACGGGCGTACAATTTGAAAATGGTGGAAGCGCGGTTGTGAAATTTGTTGAGAGTAAAGGGTCAGCTTCAATTCAGATCCAGCCGATAGATGCTAAATCGCAGGTATCGATTGATATTGGTGGCAGCCGCAGAGAAGTGGCGAAATGCGATATCGAGATAATTGATGTGAAGGAAGAGCAGCAGAAAAATGGCCGTCGGCCAGCGTGGATAATAATCCGTATGCCGGAACCAGCACTGGCAGATAATGGCACGAGTAGAGATGAGATGGACTTGATGTGTTTACTGTGAATATAGAAGTGCTTTTTTAGGAAAGGAGAAAAGAATGAATGTGAAGAACTTAGTGAGGACGTTACTGGTCGTGGTTGCTGTGATTGGTGTTTCGGCGAGCTACGTTCGGGCGGATAAGCTCCAGCTACAGAAGAAGCTGAGCCAGGACGTTGAGATCAGACTTAACAATGTTACTATCGTTGAGGCGCTGGAGAAGATTGGGCAACAGGCAGGGGTGAAGTTTGCCTTGTCGGACGAGGCGGCCTGGAAGCTGCCGCAGGGAGAGGCCACAAGACTTTCGGTCGCCCTGGCTGGTCCTTTGGCCGAAAGTATGACAGAGATGCTCAACGTGTTTTTCATGCGGCATGCTGTGGGTGATGAGGAAATTACGATACATCCGCGACCGCAACTCGAACACATCCTTGGCAGACCGACGACAAAGCAGCTCGAACTATTGAAAGCCATACATGCAAGGCCCATAAAGACCTACTTTCTTGATAAAATCCAGAGTACTGTAAATGAAGCGCTCGGACAAGAAGTCCTGATTTTCCCGATCGAGGTGCAGGCACAGTTGAACAATTTCTTGCGTCAGCTTGTTGGGAAGGACCCCATCTATGAACAAGTTGGCCCGCGCCGGACCCCCACAAGGTCAGTTATTAAACCACCCCAGCCGGAGCCGAATGAGCCCACCGAATATGAATTGCCTACACCCGTAACCCTCGTCCAACTGTTGAGCCAGGTCAAGACCGAAGGTGAGCCAAGAATCACGAGGTGGTATATTTCAGGAATGGATTTCCCCGGTCAGAGTCCGGAGGTCCGCGTGGTCAATAGTACTCACTTTGGAGAACTGAGACGCAATCAGATGATTGATATTACCTACAGGGATGAACAGTCGGACAAGATACTTCAGAGTCTGGCGAACCGGGCCGGTATGCAGTTGTACGTAGAACCCATGTCCCATTTGCACGAGCACAAGCTCACTGTCAAAATGCAAAATGTCCCCATAGCGCAGGCCATAACTACCATTGCCCATATGGTCGGCGCTTCTTACGAGTTCAACACCAGCAGAGGTTTTGTGCAAATCAAGGGGCCCGGGCCCAAAACAAGTCCCACTACGCCAATGCCCGCCAAAACGACCACCAAGACCGCTGGTGAAGGTTACGTCGGCAAGATAAGTGTCCCCATGGAGGGCGGCAAGTACTATATTGAATTTATGCTGCGAGAGAGTGATTTGACGGAAGAATTAAAGAAGCTGAGAGCAGAAAAGATGGAGCAGGTCCTCGGCAAATCGCCGAAGGCGCCGCCGGTACCAAAGCCAAAACCAGAAAAACAGTAAATGGGCGACGATAATTCTGCCTTGATTTGAAAGCGAACAGACTGATTGTTCTTAAGATTTGTGTTTCTTGTGGGCCAGGTAATCGTTTATAGCAGCGGCGGCTATTCGGCCCTGGCCCATTGCGAGGATGACGGTCGCGGCGCCAGAGACGATGTCACCCCCTGCGTAAACACCTTCCAATGAGGTTTTGCAGTTTTCATCGACGACGATATTTCCCCACTCGTTGAACTCCAGCCCGGGAGTTGTCTGGCGAATCAACGGATTTGCGATGTTGCCGATAGCAATAATTACAGTGTCAACATCAATTTGGAACTCCGAGCCTTCTATAGGGATGGGCCTTCGCCGGCCGGATTCGTCCGGCTCGCCGAGCCGATACTTCAGACACTCGATTGCAGTTACGTGGCTGTTTTCATCGCCGATTACCCGTTTTGGGCTTTGCAATATGTGAAATTCGACACCCTCTTGCTTTGCATGATGGACTTCTTCAATTCGAGCGGGCATTTCCTTCTCGGTTCTCCGATAGACTAAATAAACCTTGTCTGCTCCGAGTCTGACGGCCGTCCTGGCTGAGTCCATAGCGACATTGCCGCCGCCTGTAACGGCGACTTTCTTTGAGCGAGCGATTGGAGTATCGGCCCCTTCGCCGAAGTCGTATGCCTTCATAAGATTTGCACGTGTCAGGTATTCGTTGGCACTATATACGCCGACAAGGGATTCGCCCTCGATACCCATAAACCTCGGCAGGCCAGCCCCGACGCCAATATAGACTGCATCGAAGCCTTCCTCTTTCATAAGCTGCTCAATGGTTCTTGTTCTGCCGACAACGAAGTTGCAGACGATTTTGACACCCATTTTTGTCAAGACATCAATTTCTTTCTGGACAATGGTTTTAGGCATTCTGAATTCCGGGATTCCATAAACCAACACGCCGCCGGTTTTATGGAAGGCCTCGAACAAAGTGACATCGTGGCCGGCCCTTCTGGTATCAGCAGCGGCGACTATACCGCCGGGGCCTGAGCCGATTACGGCTACTTTCATTCCGGTGTTGGGTGCGACGGTTGGAATGATCTCTTCCTGGTCGAGGTCGGCGACGAACCTTTCCACCCGCCCGATTGAAACGGCTTTAGTCGGGTCCTTGAATTTCAGGCCGACTGTGCATGTTTGCTGACACTGGACTTCCTGTGGACAGACTCGCCCACAAACGGCCGGCAAAAGTGAGTTTTCTTTGATGATTGCAAGCGCTTTTTTGAAATCGCCATCGGAAACAGCAGCTATAAAATCCTGTATCTTTATCTGGACGGGACAGCCTTTAATACAGGGGGCTTTTTTGCACTGCAGGCAGCGTAACGCTTCCAGTCGTGCGTGGGTTTCGGTATATCCGGTCGCCACTTCGTTGACGTTTCTTGCTCTTTCGACAGGGTCTTGTTCAGGCATGTCCTGAGGAGGAATTTCGTATCTGTCGGCGGGTTTGAGCCCACCATCTTTTTGCTTTTCCAGAAGCCGCTGGAGCAATTCCTGTCTTTCTTTGTCCGTCACTGTAACGAGTCCCCTAAGAATTGGGCGTTGACAGTCGGAAAAAACGTCAAGCCCAGGCACTATTCAATATTCTGTTTGTCCAGGCCTATTTTGCATCTGTGCTCATTGTATTGTTCGTAGGCTTCCTGTTCCTGGTCTTTATATGCGTTTAATCTTTTTATCATCAAATCGAAGTTGACTTTATGGCCGTCAAACTCCGGACCATCAACACAAACAAATTTTGCCTGCCCATCAAATTCGACCCGGCAACCGCCACACATACCTGTGCCGTCAACCATAATGGTGTTCAGCGAAACCTGTGTAGGAATATTGAATTGTTTTGTAACTTCACAGCAGAACTTCATCATTATGGCCGGGCCGATTGCAACGACCTGGTCCGGCTTTTGGTCGCGCCGGCAAACTTCTTTCAGCGGTTCGGTTACCAGGGCTTTTCGTCCGTATGAGCCGTCATCGGTTGTGATTATCAGTTCGTCGCAAATTGCGGCAAATTCATCTTCGAGGATAATCAGCTCTTTATTTCTTGCTCCGAGGATGCTGATGATTTTGTTGCCGGCTTTTTTCAGGGCTTTGGCAACCGGCAATAAGGGGGCATTGCCGATACCACCGCCAACACAGACAACGGTGCCAAACTTTTCGACATGGGTTGGCTTACCAAGTGGGCCGGTCACGTTGGCAATCTCGTCACCCTGCTGCATATCAGCCAATTCAGCGGTTGTTTTGCCGACACGCTGCCAGATTAGCCGGATTGTGCCCTTTTTGGGTTTGGCGCCGGCGATTGTCAGAGGAATCCGCTCACCGTATTCGTTGTTTAGACTGACAATGACAAATTGGCCCGGCTTTCTTGCCCGAGCAACAAGCGGAGCTTCGATTTCGGCAGTGAAAACATCCTCCGAAAGCTGTTTTTTGGACACAATTTTGTGCGACACTTTTTTACTTCCTTTATACAAGAATCTCTAAAACCTGTCATTATCGCACCTAATAGTTGATAAATCAAGCCCCGTCACAAAATATATTTGCGGGGGATGCATCCGGTCGTCGTGGGAATTCAAGTGTGGAAATTGTCAAATGCTAATCTGCTGCCGGCTGCCTATTGTCTTTGGTCGGTTCTATTTTCTCTTTTTCCTGCTTGTTGGCCGAGGCTGCCGATTTGCTTTCTGGCGACAATTCAGCAATCGGAATGGTCGGTTGCCGCCACTGTCGAGCATCAGGCGAGACCGCCGGTTTCCCTTTCGGGGACAATTCAGAAATTGGAATGGGTGGTTGTTCCCGCCTTTCGCTTTGAGTAGATTTATCACCGCCGGACTCGGCAAGGGCGAGGATGGCCTTTTGCACAGCCTCTTCAGCAGGCTCGTCGGTCAAGGGCCGTAAGTATATGGAAGATAAAGGTGCTCGTTGTTCAGCCCAGACCAATTTTTCTCTAACCAGTTCCAAAAGCGCCAGGAATAATCCAATCATTACGATACGGTTGGCCCCGGACTCGAAGATACGTTCGAAACTCATCCGACCTTCTGACTGAAGGCGGTGCAAAATCTCTATCTGATACAAATCAATAGGCGTATCGTCCTTGATGTGACTTATTGTACGAACCGCACCGGTAGCTTTCATAATCGAATCAAAAGCTTCGAGTAAGTTCCAGATACTTACCAGGTCTATGTCAATCTGCGGCTCGGTGCCGGGCCTTAACCGCTCGATAATGCTGTCGGAACGCGGAAAACGGTCTCTCTGTCTGTCGGCCGCGTCACTTAGAAGATTGGCAGCGTCTTTGAACTTCTTGTATTCCAGCAGCTGGCGGATAAGCTCCACGCGAGGGTCAGACAAATCATCGGCCTGCCCGTCTAAAAGGGCCGACCCAGACTCGGCCTGCGGCAACAGCATGGCTGATTTTATTTGCATTAACGTGGCCGCCATTACCAAAAAGTCGCCGGCTAAATCAATGTCAATGCTCTTGAGCATTTCGATATAGCAAATGTACTGGTCGGTGATTTTGGCGATGGGAATATCATAAATATCCACCTCTTCCTTGCGCACCAAATACAATAGCAAATCCAAAGGCCCTGCAAAAATGTCAAGATTTACACGATAGGCTGCCAACTAATGCTCCTGTTCTTTTTGAGATTCCAGGATTTCCCGTGCCTGCTGTGCATTTTTTTCAAGGACCTGCAACTCCGGCCCTACCACGCCAGATACCGGATATAAATTTGCAGCATTCTCGCCGACTACCACTGACTCGATTTCATAATCAGCGAGTAATTGTTTCGCCATCTCGGCTTCAATATAATCTGTGAACTGCGCAATTGTAACAAGTTTATCGGCCATTGTTAGGCTCCTAATCCTACGGCCTTTCGGGCCTGGGCAAGGGTTTTGGCGGCTACGGCTTTTGCCCGCTCAGCACCATCGGCCAGGACTTTCTTGACATAATCAATGTTGCTTTCGAGTTCGGTTCTTTTTTGTCTGAACGGCTTGAAATATTCTATCAACAGCTCCGCGAGGCGTTTTTTAGTCTCGCTATAGCCCATGCCACCACTTCGGTATCTGTCTTCCCACTCGGCTAATTCGTCCACTGAGGTAACCAGTTTCAAAAGTGCAAAGACGCTGCAACTGTCGGGGTCTTTTGGCTCCTCAACGGGTGTCGAGTCGGTAACGATACGCATAACTTTTTTTCTGACGCTTTCTTGCGATTCGAATATCTCGATGGTATTTCCATAGCTTTTGCTCATTTTTTGTCCGTCAGTACCCGGTACGACAGCTACGGATTCGATGATGTGCTCGGTCGGAACGGTGAAGATTTCGCCATATGTGTTATTGAATCGGATGGCGATGTCACGCGTGACCTCAATATGCTGCTTCTGGTCGGCGCCCACGGGAACTAAATCGGATTTGAAAATCAAAATGTCAGCGGCCTGGAGGACAGGATATGCGAACAGGCCGTGATTGGGACTGATGCCCTGAGCGACTTTCTCCTTGTAGCTTGTGCACCGCTGCAAAAGACCCATCGGGGTTATGCAGGAAAGCAGCCAGGTGAGTTCGGTAACTTCAGGCACATCGGATTGTCGCCAGAAGACGGTTCTTTCGGTATCGAGGCCCAGGGCGAGATAATCCATTGTGACATCAAGCGCACGCCGAGTAACGTCCGCAGGTGTTGGATTGCTGGTAAGGGCGTGGTAGTCAGCGATGAAATAAAAGCAATCATGCTCAGCCTGGAGCTGGAGATGCTGGCGCATTGCACCAAAGTAGTTGCCTATATGAAGGCCGCCGGATGGCTGTATGCCCGAAAGAACTCTCAAATTAGTCTCCTGATATCAAAAATACGAAAATATTATGGAAACTTCGCCTAAACAATAATGGTATTGGAGGCAAATGTCAACGATTTTGTACTCGGGTTAGCCATTGGCACAGGGGGAACGCCCACTTTACACCTTCTCGTGGGCTGACATAAAGCTGTCATCATTGATTATATATATGGGGACTGGGCCAGCCACGATAGAGAAACTTTAGACTGTACGTAGTATAAAAAAACTTGCACCCTATCCCCCCACGAAGCAGATATGCTCCGAGCCATCAGCTTATCCAGACATCTTGACCGGGACCCCAAACACTCCGCTCCGCGTTTGGTAGAGTTCTTATTTTGCAACAAACCGCAAAATGGCACGAGCACCACTGAAGAGCTGGCTCTAATAATTAAGCCCTGCCGATTGACTTCAGGTACCTCTTTGACTTGCGAAGTCCCATTCTGGACGCTTTCTTTTTCACTGCGTCGGTCTTGCGCCTGAGCTGTTTAGCTATTTTAGAAGTGGGATTCATCGGGAAAAGCTTCTTCAGCAGGCTGACGTCGGCTTTTGTCCACAGTTTTGGGGCTTTTTTCCTCTTTGCGGCTTTCTTCTTTACGACCTTTTTCTTCTTCGAAACTTTCTTCTTCTTTGCCATCTTATGCTTCCTTTCGCTAAACGACATTTAGCTAAATTTGTCTTTGGTATCTTGGCACTTCCACTATTGTAACTACAATTTATGTCTGATGTCTTAGGGTGTCAAGGAATTTTTGCAATTTTGAAATAGAAAATGTTATTACTTTGCCACCCAGAGCTGGTGGTTTCGCACGGTAGTTTTCACTGTCGGTCTTTACATTGGCCGTCTTTCGGGTATACTTTGCTGCTATTATGGCAGAGATTGGGAAAAACTCGGTTGGTATCGTACGGACTCAGGCAATACGGCTGGTGGAGCCGGAGCAGCCTCTGGAGCTGGAGTGCGGCAAGAGATTAGCTCCGATTGATGTGGCCTACGAGACCTACGGGCAGCTTAACGAGACGGGGGATAATGCTGTTTTGATTTGCCATGCTCTCAGCGGCGACGCCCATGTTGCCGGTTACCACAGTCCCGACGACAGGAAGCCCGGCTGGTGGGACGTTATGGTAGGGCCGGGCAAAGGAATCGACACGAATAGATATTTTGTGATTTGCTCAAATTTTTTAGGCGGCTGCAGTGGGACGACAGGACCATCCTCGATTAACCCGGCGACGCAGAAGCCATACGGTCTGGACTTTCCAATTATAACCATCGGCGATATGGTGAAAGTGCAAAAGCTGCTGCTCGATAAGCTCGGGATAAAAAAGCTTCTGGCGGTAATCGGGGGCTCGATAGGCGGGATGCAGGTTTTGCAGTGGGGGATTGAGTATCCCGACTTTGTTAAAGCTGTGTTGCCGATTGCCACAACCACCCATCATGGAGCCCAGTCGATTGCGTTTGATGCGGTAGGTAGAAATGCGATACTGGCGGATGCGAATTTTGCCAACGGCCAATACAAAGACAAAGAAGGCCCGGATAAAGGACTGGCAATTGCCCGAATGATTGGGCATATAACGTATCTTTCGGAACAGGGCATGCGCCGGAAGTTCGGCCGACAACTAAGAGACGCCGACCAATACAGCTACGATTTCAACTCCGAGTTTGCCGTTGAGACATACCTGGACCATCAAGGGCAAACCTTCGTGGAAAGATTCGACGCCAACAGTTATCTTTACATAACCAAGGCGGCGGACTATTTCGACCTGCAGAAGGAATACGGGTCATTACGCAAGGCCTTTGCGAATGTCAAATCGAGGTTCTTCGTAGTCAGTTTTGCAAGCGACTGGCTCTTCACGCCCGAGCAATCCAGGGCGATAGTGGATGCCCTGGCCGCCAATCGTAAAGATGTAAGCTATTGCAATATCGATTCATCCTACGGTCACGATGCGTTTTTACTGGAGTCGGATACTCTCGGGACCTTTTTCTGCTGCTTTCTGAAAGCCACTTTTGGATCCGGTGGAGAAAAACAGCCGTGTTCTTGTTATGCTCGCAGTATGCGGGCGATCAGCCCGGTCGAGCAAGCCCACCGGGCGCGCGTAGATTACGAGCTGATTGAATCTCTTATCGAGCCGGACAGCACCGTCCTTGACGTCGGATGCGGAGATGGACAGCTGCTCGATAATTTAGTGCGAGACAAAAACGTCAAAGGCGAGGGCATCGAACTCGACCAGGAGCTTGTCCTGGATTGCATCTGCCGGCGCCTGCCTGTCCTCCAGCAGGATGTTGAGCAGGGGCTGGGATACTACGAAAATAAGAGTTTCGACTACGTCATACTCTCACAGACGGTTCAAACACTCAAGGAACCCAGGAAGGTCTTTGAGGAACTACTGCGTGTGGGCAAGAAGGTGATCGTCAGCTTTCCAAACTTTGCTCACTGGAAATGCAGGATGCAGTTGTTCTTCGGCGGCGCAGCTCCGGTAACCAAGCAGCTGCCTTTTGGCTGGGACAACTCGCCGAACATACACTTTCTATCGCTGAAAGATTTCGACAGGTTCTGTGGCAAATTGGGGATTAAAGTAGAAAAGAAAATTCCACTGGTTAAAACCCGTTTTAGCCCGGTAAAATTCGCACCTAATCTGCTTGCCGAGCAGGTAGTGTACGTAACAAGTAAAAATACATAAACTAAAAACGACGCTGCTTAAAGGAACAAACAGATGGACAAAGTTGAACGCATAGGCGTCTCGCTGGATAAGAAGCTGCTTTCCATGTTCGATAAGCTCATTGCCAAACAAGGTTATCAGAACCGGTCTGAGGCCATACGCGACCTTATACGCCGGCAGCTAAGTGGCGAGCGGCTCCAGAATCCAAAAGCCAGGGCGGTCGGTGCCGTATTTCTGGTTTACGACCATCACTCGACAAAGCTGATGCGGAAGCTAACCGACTTGCAACATTCGCATATTCTACAAACGATTTCCTCCATGCACATCCACCTGGACGAGCACGATTGCCTGGAGGTTATTGTGCTTCGAGGGCAGGTGGGCGAAATCAATAAGATGGCTGACAGTTTATTAAGTCTGAAGGACGTCAAGCTCGGACGGACCAACCTTCTCGCAACAGGACCGACTTGATGAGGCACCGATATCATAAATCGCCGGCCCCTGCTTTTCAGGAAAACCCATCGTAGCTCGAACCACTATCCGCAAACCACAATTAAGACTTGACACGCATCGGGATTGGCGGCTAAACTCATCTCCGGCAGGCCCCGCTTTGCGGGACCTAATAGTATTGTGTGAATCCCGCCACAGGCGGCAGCATTGGGCGATTAGCTCAGTTGGTTAGAGCGCACGGATCACACCCGTGAGGTCACAGGTTCGAATCCCGTATCGCCCAATAGGAAATTCAGGTGGACAAATACCCAC
>Ga0307379_10012268_pt1 | contig 11176 bp, 10 predicted proteins | sample UN2MG_FD_202237 | JGI IMG/M metagenome (GOLD analysis project Ga0307379, IMG submission 202237) | Soil microbial communities from Risofladan, Vaasa, Finland - UN-2 | ecosystem: Environmental > Terrestrial > Soil > Coastal area > Acid sulfate soil | place: Finland: Risofladan, Vaasa | collected... | reverse complement strand
TCGCCGTGGCATCGTCCACGTGATCGGGCCCGAGCTCGGCGCCACCCAACCCGGCATGACGATCGTCTGCGGCGACTCCCACACATCGACGCACGGCGCATTCGGGGCGCTCGCATTCGGAATCGGCACCTCCGAGGTCGAGCATGTCCTGGCGACGCAAACGCTCGCCCAGAAGCGACCGAAGACGATGCGGATCAACTACTCCGGCAGCCTCGGCGAGGGGGTCAGCGCCAAGGATCTGATCCTGGCGACGATCGGTCGCCTCGGCACCGGCGGCATGGCTGGTCACGCCGTCGAGTACGCCGGCGCCCCGATCGAGGCGTTGAGCATGGAGGGCCGGATGACGATCTGCAACATGACCATCGAGGCAGGTGGCCGGGCGGGAATGATCGCCCCCGATGAGACAACCTTTGAGTTCGTCAAGGGTCGGCCCGGCGCACCCGAGGATTTCGACTCCGCCGTCGTCCGCTGGAGCGCTCTGCCGACCGACGAGGGGGCGACCTTCGGCAGCGAGGTCGAGGTCGATGCCGACGCGATCTCGCCGATGGTGACCTGGGGCACTACCCCAGGGATGGTCACCGGCGTCGCCGGCAGGGTCCCCGATCCGTCCGAGATGGAGTCGCCCGCGGACCGCGAGTCGGCCGAGCGTGCGCTCACCTACATGGCGCTCGAGCCCGGCACCCCTGTGACCGAGATCGAGCTCGACCGGATCTTCATCGGCTCCTGCACGAACTCCAGGATCGAGGACCTACGCATCGCGGCGGCTGTCGTCGAGGGTCGTGAGATCGCCGGGAGCCTGCGAGCGATGGTCGTCCCCGGCTCCGAGCAGGTGCGCGCCCAAGCCGAGTCGGAGGGCCTGCACGAGGTCTTTCGCGCCGCCGGCTTCGAATGGCGAGCGTCGGGCTGCTCGATGTGCCTCGGGATGAACCCGGACATACTCATCGAGGGCGAGCGCTGCGCCTCGACCTCGAACCGGAACTTCGAGGGCCGCCAGGGCAAGGGCGGACGCACCCACCTCGTCAGTCCCGCGATGGCGGCGGCGGCTGCCATCGAGGGGCGCTTCGTCGATATCCGCGAGTGGTCATAGGCGGGCTGGAGTGATGCGAGTCGCGACCCGTGCGGACAACCCGCTCGAGTTCGTGGGGATGCTCGGAGGCATGGCCCCGGCACCGCTGTTCGAGGCCTACTTCGGCTTGATGGCGGCTCGCACGATCATGGCCGGCACCAAGCTCGGCGTATTCGCCGCGCTGGCCGAGAGCGCCGACGACGCAGAAGGCCTCGCCAAACGGCTCGGCGGTGACCGGGACGGCCTCGATGTGCTGCTCGTCGCGCTGCATTCGATGCGCTACCTGGACCAGGCCGGCGACGGTACATACACCCCGTCGAAGATCGCGACCCGCCACCTCGTGCCCGACGCCTCCAAGCCGCTGGCCGAGGTCACGGGGTCATTCGCCTACGACATGTGGGATGCCTTTTCCCGGCTCGAGACCGCGATCGAGACGGGAGAGCCAATCGGCCTGCACGAGGACGACCCCGACGACCCCTATTGGGGCCGCTACATGCGCGCTCTGTTCGAGCTCGCGGAGTTGCGCTCCGCCGATCTCTGCCGGCTGATCAAGACCGATCGGCCGCGACGGCTGCTTGATCTCGCCGGCGGCCACGGTGGCTACTCGGTCGCGATGTGCCGCCGCCACGCGGATCTGACGGCCAAGGTGGTCGAGCTCGATGGCGCTGCCCGAATCGGGCGCGAGATCGTCGCCGAGGCGGGTTTCGGCGAGCGGATCTCGTACCAGGTCGGCGATATGTTCGAGTTCACTGAGGCCGGGGCCTACGACGTGGCGATGGCGAACTCGATCCTCCATCACTTCGAAGGCGATCGCAACGTCGAGTTGCTCCGCGTTGCCCGAGCAGCGCTGCGCCCCGGCGGCACGATGGCCGTGATCGAACAGGAGCGCCCGCCGGAAGGCCGCCGCGGTTCGCAGATCGGCGCCCTGACTGGGGTTCTCTTCTTCATCACAAGCAAGTCCAGGACCTGGTCCGCCGAGGAGCTGACCGGCTTCTTCAAGCGGGCGGGGTTCGAGCGGGTCAAGGCCCGGCGGACGCCGAGCGTCCCTGGCGTCGTCGTTGTCACGGGCCGATAGGCCCGGGAAGGAGTCCTGATGAGAGCAGTGGACGTAGTCACAGGGAAGGTGTCGGTCCTCGACCGCCACGATGTCGATACCGACCAGATAATCCCCAAGCAGTTCCTCAAGCGGGTCGAGCGCACCGGCTTCGGCGAGTTCCTCTTCTACGATTGGATCCGCGACGGAGAGATCGAGCTGGAGGCGAATCCGATCCTCGTCACCGGGCGCAACTTCGGCTGCGGGTCCTCGCGCGAGCATGCCCCATGGGCCTTGCAGGATTTCGGATTCGAGGCGATCATCGCCCCCTCTTTCGCCGACATCTTCTACGTGAACTGCACCAAGAACGGACTCCTGCCGGTGGTTCTCGATGAGGTGCATTGCCGGGGCATTGCCGACGCCGGCGAGGCGCGCATCGATGTCGATGAGCTGACGGTCACCTACCGCGACGGCGTCGTCGGCTTCGAGATCGAGGAGGAGATCCGCCATCGGCTCCTGCACGGCCACGACGAGATCGACATCACCCTGGCCGAGCACGAGACCTCGATCAGCGCCTACGAGAGCGCCCGCGAGCTGCCGGCGTCGCCGACCAGCTCCCTGTAGATCGAGGCGAACCGGTGAACGGCACGCGAGGCAGAACGGGAGGACTTCGTCGACGAGGTCTACGAGGAGTGGGCTGCTGACCCCGTGCTCGACTATGTGCGGATCAACATCTCCGCACGGCGACGACCGGCGGACTGATGCCCGCCGGCCGTCGTCTCGAACTCACTTTCAGGGCCGGGGCGGCCGCTTAGTTGCCGTTGACAGCATCGGCGGCCGACTGGCAGAGGTCCTTCAGGCTCTGAACCTGATCCTCCGGCAAGCCCGTTGAATCCGCCTGATCGATGCACTGCTGGACGGCCTCGTCGACGCTCCCGGGTAGGTCGCCGATCTGGCCCTCAGCATCCTCGAGTTGCTGTTGGGCCTCATCGATGGCGTCCTGGGCATTCTCAGGAACGGTGACATCCTCGAGTGAGGTGACGCCGCTGTCGCTGCTGTCATCACTGCCGCAGCCGGCGGCAACCAGGCCGCAGGCTAGAACCAGGACCAGAATCAAAAGTACGGGCTTGTTGGGCATTGCTCCTCCAGGGTGTTTGCCGCGGGCATATCCGCTGGGACCCTAACGCGAACAGCCCGGACTGGGCATCCGCCCGCCGATGCCTAGACTGGCGCCCGCATGACAGTCCCGAAGATCACTCTGCTCGCCGGCGATGGGATCGGCCCGGAGATCATCTCCGCCGGCCGAGCGTTGCTGGACGCCCTCGGCCCGTTCGAGTTCGAGGAGGCCCTGATCGGCGGCGCCTCGATCGACGAGCACGGCGAGGCCCTGACCAGCGAGGTTCTCGAGCGCTGCCGCGGTGCCGACGCAGTCCTCCTCGGAGCCGTAGGCGGTCCGAAATGGGACACGACGGACCCCGACTCCCCGCGCCCCGAGCAGGGACTGCTCGGCCTCCGCAAGGGCCTGGGGCTGTACGCGAACCTTCGCCCTGTGCGGCCGCTGGCGGCGCTGCTCGACGCCTCGCCGTTGCGCCGCGAGGTGATCGAGGGAACCGATCTGCTGGTGGTCCGTGAGCTCACCGGCGGGATCTATTTCGGGGAGAAGGAGCGGCAGCCGGAGATGGCCCGCGACGACTGCGTCTACACGCGGATCGAGATCGAGCGGATCGCCCGGACCGCGTTCGAGTCGGCTCAGCGTCGGGCAGAGGGTGGGGGCAGCGCCCGCGTCACCTCCGTCGATAAAGCCAATGTGCTGGAGACGTCGCGCCTCTGGCGAGAGGTTGTCAGCGAGGTCGCCGGCGGATACCGGGATGTCGAGCTCGATCACATGCTCGTCGACAACGCCGCGATGCAGCTCGTCGCCTCGCCGGCACGGTTCGACGTGATCGTCACCGAGAACCTGTTCGGCGACATCCTCAGCGACGAGGCGGCGATGCTGACGGGCTCGTTGGGCATGCTCCCCTCAGCAAGCCTCGGTGGCGATGGGCCCGGCGTCTTCGAGCCCGTGCACGGCTCCGCCCCCGACATCGCCGGGCGCGGGATCGCCAACCCGCTGGCGACCTTCCTCTCGATCGCCCTGCTGCTGCGTCACGGCCTCGACCGGCACGACGACGCCGCGCGGGTCGAGGGCTCCGTCGAAGCGGCGCTCGAGACCGGGCTACGCACCCCTGACCTCGCCACTGGGGCCGACTCCGAGCGGGAGGCCGGCAGTGCCGAGATCACGGCCGCGGTGATCGCGGCACTGTAGCGATCCAACCTGGAGCGGAGCAAGGGCCGGGATGCATTGCAACCCCGGCCCCGCGGTTCCAGATGGGTTAGCGCTCAGCCGCTCGGCTGCAGTGCGGCGGTCGCCTGCTCGGCAGCCGCCTGGCAGGCCGCCAGGACATTCGCGCGAGCCGACTCGTCGGTGGCGGCGTCCGCCTGTTCGGCGCAGGCCTCGAAGGCGGTGCGCGCCTGCTCACAGAGCGGCTTGCCTATCGCCTCGGCGGCAACAGCACCCCCGGGGATCGCATCTATGCATGCGTTGTAGACGCTTTCGGAGTCGACGGAGCCCGCGTCGGTGGTGCTGGTGTCGGTGGCCTCGCCGCTCGTCGTCGACGAGTCGTCACTGCCGCATCCGGCGGCGAGCAGCGCGGCCGCGAGCATCACCAGAAGGGCAACCATCGGTCCCCGCTTACGCATGTCTCTCCTCGGGTTGGATCGGACCGGTGCGGTCGCTGCGGTCTCGACGAGCGAGCCTATTCGATCCCGGGGCCGCTGGAGATCGGTTTTCGGCGAAGTGGACCAATGATCTAGGCGCACCCACCGGGCCCATGCCAACGATTCCCGGCCGTCCATCAGGCATACTTGGTCGCCCGCCCCGAGCGGACCCTACGAGCCCCGAGAGGACCGAGCACAGTGGAGAAGGCCGAGCACATCTGGATGAATGGTGAGTTCGTCGCGTGGGACGAGGCCAAGGTTCACGTACTCAGCCATGGCCTCCACTACGGCACCGGCGTCTTCGAGGGGATCCGCGCCTACGAGACCGAGCTTGGACCCGCCGTCTTCCGCCACCGTGAGCATTACCGTCGGCTCCATCAGTCAGCGTCGCTGTACGCGATGGAGATCCCCTATTCGGTCGAGGAGCTGCAGGAGGCAACCCGGGAGCTGATCCGGCGCAACGGCCAGAGCAGCTGCTACATCCGGCCCCTGGCTTTCCGCGGCTACGGCGAGATGGGCCTTTATGCGAGGAGCGCACCGATCGACGTCGTCATCGCGAGCTGGCCCTGGGGCGCCTACCTGGGCGAGGACGGCAAGCGCAACGGGATCCGCGCCAAGGTCTCCTCGTGGCGCACGCTGAACCCCGACAGCTCAATCCCGCACGCGAAGGCCTCGGGGCAATATCTGAACTCGATCCTCGCCAAGAACGAGACCGCCGAGGCCGGCTACGACGAGGCGATCCTGCTCGATCACATGGGCCAGGTCTCCGAGGGCTCCGGCGAGAACATCTTTCTCGTTCGCGAGGGGCAGCTGCTGACCCCGGGTCACGCGTCCTCGATCCTCGATGGGATCACGAGGCGCTCCGTGATCGAGATCGCCGAGGACTTCGGCTATACGGTGATCGCCCGCGACATCGCGCGGGCTGAGCTCTACCTGGCCGAAGAGGTCTTCTTCACCGGCACGGCGGCCGAGCTGGTTCCGGTCCGAGAGATCGACCACCACAAGATCCCCGCCCCCGGCGAGATCACCCAGGCGATCCAGGCCAAGTTCGAGGACGCCCTGCACGGTCGCGCCAAGGAATACCGCGAATGGCTGGACCCGGTCAACCAAGCCAGTAAGGTCGAGTCCTGATGCTTGCCGCCCGTCTCGCCATTACCCCGAGCCCTCGCCGAATTACCGGCACCGCTGCCGCCTGAGCCGATCGGCTCAGCGGTTGCGGCGAGCGTGCACGGCTGCGGCCGCAGGCGTGCAGGATGCCGAGAACGGCGTTCTCCCGGTGACTAGTGAGGAAGGATTTACCCCGTGAGCAAGGTTGACCTCTACGACACGACCCTCCGCGACGGCATGCAAGGCCCCGGCATGTCGCTGTCGGCGGCCGAAAAACTGCGCGTGGTCCGTGCCCTCGACGGGCTCGGAGTCCAGCTGATCGAGGCCGGGTTCCCCGACTCCAACCCGAAGGAGCTGGAGCTGTTCGAGCTGCTCGCCGCCGAGGAGCTGGAGCAGGCAACGATCTGTGCCTTTGGCATGACCCGCCGCCGGGACACGGCGCCTGAGGATGACCCCGGGCTGCGGACGCTGGCCGCCTGCTTCGCGCCCGTGGTCACGCTGGTCGGCAAGACATGGAGCCTGCATCTGGAGAAGGTCACGCGGGTTAGCCGCGAGGAGAACCTGGGGATGATCTCCGACTCGATCGCCTACCTGCGAGCAGAGGACAAGCGGGTGATCTACGACGCCGAGCACTTCTTCGACGGCTGGCGTGACGATCGCGGCTACGCCATGGAGTGCCTGCGCGCCGCGGTCGCGGCCGGCGCCGAGAACATCAGCCTTTGTGACACCAACGGCGCCAGCCTGCCCGAGCAGATCGGCGAGGCGACCGCCGACGCCGTCATCGATCTCGGCGAGCGCGCCGGGATCGGCATCCACACGCACAATGATCTCGAGTGCGGCGTTGCGAACTCGCTCGCCGGCGTGCGGGCCGGCGCGACGCTCGTCCAGGGCACGATGAACGGCTACGGGGAGCGCACCGGCAACGCCAACCTGGTCTCGATCCTGCCTGTGCTCGAGCTCAAGCTCGGCTACGACTGCGTCGGCCCCGAGCGGCTTCGCCGGCTGACTGAGACCGCCCACCTGATCGACGAGATCTGCAACCTCTCGCCGAACCCGAATCAGCCCTACGTCGGCCGCAACGCCTTCGCCCACAAGGGTGGCCTGCACGCCGCCGGCATTCAGGTCGACCCACGGACCTTCGAGCACATCGATCCCGACCTCGTCGGCAACAACCGGGAAGTATTGATCAGCGAGCTGGCCGGCAAGGGCTCGGTACTCGCCCGCGCGGAGCGGGCCGGGATCGAGATCGAAGACGCCGGCGCCCGCCGCGCCGTTGAATCGGTCAAGGAGCGAGAGCACGGTGGCTACTCCTACGAGGCCGCCGACGCGAGCTTCGAGCTCCTGATTCGCAGGGAGACCGGTACCTATGAGCCGCTGTTCAAGCTCGAGAGCTTCCGCGTGGTTACCGAGAAGCGAGCCGACGGCCGGGTCGAGACGGAGGCAACGATCAAGGTCTGGGTCGGCGGCCACCGCTACATCCGCACGGCCGAAGGACTCGGTCCCGTCCATGCTCTCGACCTCGCCCTGCGGAGCGCGATCGTCGAACACCATCCGGAGCTCGCCGAGATCGCCCTGACGAACTTCAAGGTCCGGATCCTCGACGAACACCAGGGGACGGAGGCCGTCACCAGGGTCTTGCTCGACACCTCCGACGGACACGACTCGTGGGGGTCGATCGGTGTCTCCGAGAACGTGATCGAAGCCTCCTGGGAGGCGCTCGTCGACTCGCTCGAGTACGCATTCCAGCCGGGCCGGCAGGACGCGGCCACAGGACGGGGTCGAGCCGGCTCCAAACACGGTGTCTGAGCCCGCCGCAGAGCCGCGAATCCCGCTCGCTCGGCCGCTGCTCGGCGAGCGCGAGGAGGAGCTCGTCCTCGAGGTCCTGCGCTCGGGGATGCTCTCACTGGGCCCGATGCTGGGTCGTTTCGAGGACGCCTTCGAGCAACGGCTGGGCGCCACAGGGGCGGTCGCCGTATCGAGCGGCACCACGGCCCTCCACCTCGGCGTCCGATCGCTGGGATGGGGCGATGGCGATCAGATCCTGACCTCGCCGCTGAGCTTCGTAGCCTCGTCCAACTGCCTGCTCTACGAAGGCGCGACGCCCCGCTTCTGCGACGTAGACCCGGCGACGCTCTGCATCGACCCCGAGATCGCCGAGGCGGCGATCAACGACGAGGTGACCGGCATCCTGCCGATCCACATCTTCGGCTACCCGGCCGCGATGGAGCGGCTCGAGTCGCTGTCGTCCCGCCATGGCCTCGGCCTGCTCGAGGACGCCGCCCAAGCCCTCGGAGCGATCTGCGCCGACGGCGTCCAGGTTGGCGCGCGAGGCAATCCCACGGCGTTTGCTTTCTACGCCAACAAGCAGATGACGACGGGGGAGGGGGGGATGCTGATGCTTGCCGACCCCGAGGCGATTGCGGTCGCCAGAAGTGAGCGCAACCAGGGCCGCGCACCGGAGATGAAGGTGATGAACCACGAGCGGATCGGCTTCAACTACCGGCTGACCGACATCGCAGCCGCGCTCGGCATTGCCCAGCTCGAGCGCCTCGACGAGCTGTTCGCCTCCCGGCAGGCGATCGCCGGGGCCTACACGGAACGCTTCGCCGACCTGGGGGGCGCCGAGCCCGGCGCCGGCGACGCCAACGACCTGCTTTTGCCTCTAGCGAATCAGGGGCGGGCGAAGCGCAGCTGGTTCGTCTACCTCCTGCGGCTGCCCAAGGCAGCTGACCGCGACGCTGTGATCGATGCCCTCGAGCAGGACGGCATCGATGCCCGGGCCTACATCCCATGCATCCACCTGCAGCCGCCCTACCGGGAGCGATTCGGCTTTCGGGGAGGCGAGTTCCCGGTCGCCGAGGACTTCTCCCGCAGGGGGCTGGCGTTGCCCTTCTATCCGGGCCTTGGCGAAGCTGCGATCGAGCGGGTCGTCAGCTCGCTGCGCCGCGCTCTGGGCCGCTAGCCGGGTCACGACCTCAGGGCATCCCGGCGAGCGAGCTGCGCTGCCGATGACCAAGGCGGTCTCGATCGCGCAGCCTGCTCAGCACCCCGGAGCCGCCGCGCTCCTAGACTGGCGCCGATGGCCCGCTTCGAAAAGCAACCCGACCCCGTCTTCTGGGAGCTCAACGCTTCGCTCGCCTTCGACAGGCGACTTGCCCCCTACGACATCCAGCAATCGCGGGCCCACGCCGGCGCTCTACAGCGGGCTGGAGTCCTCGACGAGGAGGAGCTCGCCCAGTTGCTCGCAGGACTCGACCGGATCGAGGCGGAGCTCGCCGATGGGGGGTTCCCTTTCGAGGAGGCGGACGAGGACATCCATATGGCGATCGAGCGGCGCCTGACCGAGATCACCGGGCCGGTCGGCGGCAAGATCCACACAGGCCGTTCCCGCAACGATCAGGTGGCGACCGACCTTGCGCTGTTCGTGGCCGAGCGCAGCCGGGTGGCTCTGGGCCTGCTGCGCGAGACACTGGCGGGGGTGCATGACCTCGCGGCCACGCACATTGACTGGCGAATGCCCGGCTACACGCACCTTCAGCGCGCCCAGCCGGTCTATCTCGGCCACCACCTGCTCGCCTGGTTCTGGATGCTGCACCGCGACGCTGAGCGGTTCTCGGCCGCGCTGGGCGCCGCCTCGGTGATGCCGCTCGGCGCGGGTGCCCTGGCCGGGCTCAACTGGCAGCTGGATCGAGCCGGGGTGGCGTCTGAGCTCGGCTTTCAGTCCGTCGCGCCGAACTCGATGGATGCCGTCGCCAACCGGGACTTCGCCCTCGACTACCTCGCCGCGGCGAGCACCTGCGCGACCCATCTGTCGCGGATCGGCGCTGAGATCGTGCTCTGGTCAAGCACCGAGTTCAGCTTCTGCAGGCCGCCGGAGGAGTACTCCTCCGGCTCCTCGATCATGCCGCAGAAGATGAACCCGGATGCGGCCGAGTTGCTGCGCGCCAAGGCGCCGCGGGTCGTCTCCTCCTACACGACCCTGCTCGGGATCCAGCACGCGTTGCCGCTCGCCTACAGCAAGGACCTGCAGGAGGACAAGGAGCCGCTGTTCGACGCCGTCGACACGATCGAGCTCTGCCTGCGGGCGCTGGAGGGGATGCTTGGCGGGATCACCTTCAATCGTGAACGGATGGCGGCGGCGGCGGACGACGAGATGGTCGCCGCGACCGACATCGCCGATCTGCTCGTACGGAGGGGGCTGCCCTTTCGCGAGGCGCACGCGGTCGTTGGCAGCCTCGTCCGGCATGCGCTGGAGAACGAGATCGAACTCTCAGCGATCGACCGTGACGAACTCGATCAGTTCTCCGATCTGCTGGACGAGGAGTACTACGAGGTGCTCGCGAGCAACAACTGGCTCGACTCGAAGCGCTCGCACGGCGGCACCTCGTCCGAGTCGGTTGCCGTGCAGCTCGAGCAGGCCGCGGCCGCGCTGGCCGCTCTCGACGGTTGAACGCCGAGCGCGGCACGGCGGCATCCGAGCGCCTCGAGCGCTCGTTCTTCGACCGCGATCCGGTGCTCGTCGCCCGCGAGCTGATCGGCTGCACCCTGCTCGCCGACGGGGTCGGGGGGCGGATCGTCGAGACCGAGGCCTACGCCGAGTACGAGCCGGCCTGCCATGCCCATGCCGGTGTAACCGAGCGAACCCGCGTTCTGTTCGGCCCCCCGGGCCACGCCTACGTCTACCTCTCCTACGGGATCCACCAGCTCTTCAACATCGTCACCGAGCGAGAGGGAACCGGTGCCGCGGTGCTGATCCGGGCTCTGGAGCCCACCCACCGCACCGAGACGATGCGGAGCCGGCGGGTCGGGCGCCGCGACGGCGAGCTCTGTGCGGGGCCCGGTCGCTTGACGGAAGCGCTCTCGATCGGGCCGCTGGTCAACGGCGTCGACCTCGGGACCGGCCCCATCAGCCTGCACCGAGGCGCAGCGCCGGCCGACAGCGAGCTGCTCGCTGGGCCACGGATCGGGATCAGCAAGGCGATCGAGCTGGACTGGCGCTTCTGCGAAGCCGGGAGTCGCTGGCTCTCGGCGCCGGAGGGCTGAGGGCCGAAGAACGAGAGCGGAGGCCCGCCTCAGCCGTTGGGTGTGGCGCCGCCCTCGACGGCGCCGCCGTTACCCTCGCCGGCGGGCGGTGATGGGGCGGGGGTCTGCTCGGCCGGAGCCGGCACCTCCTCGACCGGTGGCTCGGCGGGCACCGACTCGGCCGGCGGGGT
>Ga0307379_10012266_pt1 | contig 11179 bp, 12 predicted proteins | sample UN2MG_FD_202237 | JGI IMG/M metagenome (GOLD analysis project Ga0307379, IMG submission 202237) | Soil microbial communities from Risofladan, Vaasa, Finland - UN-2 | ecosystem: Environmental > Terrestrial > Soil > Coastal area > Acid sulfate soil | place: Finland: Risofladan, Vaasa | collected... | reverse complement strand
ACGCGAACTGCATGGCGGCCATCAATCCATCCTTGGTGACGGTCGCGATTGAACACGCTGTAAATCAGTGCGGGAGGGTGTAATGCGTATAGCAATGGTATCGTTTAATTGCTGCATGCGACTGACACAGACGGCTTTGGTGGCGAAGGCTGCCGGGCACGAGGTGTTCATCGTCAGCCACATCGAATCAGCCGTTCGACAGTTCAACGACCAGTTTGACGGTACGGCGACGTTCCACAACTGGGGTCAGTTGAAATCCATCCTCGCTGCCATCAAACCAGACATTGTTCACGTCCACGACCGGCCGCACAAGTTACCCGCGTCGTTGGTAGACGCTCATCTGGATGTGCCGCTTGTCCATGACCTTCACGACATGTTCTCGATTATGGTTCCAGGCGTAAGCGCTCCGGACGATTCGCCATTCGAGGACAAGTCGATTCTGGGCGCGGACGGGTTGGTGTTCGTTTCCGGTGCCAACCAGCAAACAGCGATGGCGAAGTACGGCGAAGCCTTGCCGCCGAGCATGGTAGTCCGGTCTGGCGTGTTCAGCGGGTTCTACATCTCGCACCGTGCCGCGCGTATCAACTCAGGTGTGTGGGGCGGCGGGTTGTACATGGAAGACCCCGGAACCGACCGGCACTACATCGACCAGCGCGAGATAGTGATGCGGTTCAATGCTGTGGGTCAGTCGGCGGTTATCTTCCACGCTCCTACGGACGGGCCGCACGTCGAAGAATCGTATCGACAGGTGGGTGCTCTCGTTGGCGGGATGCTCAATTACCAGCGGCTCATCTTCGAGTATAGCCGGTACGATTTCGGGTGGTATGGTCAGACAGAGGACCATCCGCAAATCCACGGCACGATCCCGAACAAGTTGTTCGAGTACGTCGCGGCTGGAACTCCGGTCGTCGTCATCAACGCAGACGAAGCAGGGAAGTTCGTCGAGGACAACGGCATCGGCGTCCACATCCGCCGTCCAGAAGACATCGTCTATGTCCACGACCGCCTAGAGGCGATTCGTCCGGTGGTATGGGAAAAGCGTTGGCAGTTCACTCGCGACAAGGAATGCGAAGCGCTGTGGCCGTTCTACGAGAAACTGATTGCGGCCAAGAAGGCGGGTGCGAAGTGATGGACGGCAAGGTCATCGCGGTGACTGGGGGCACTGGCTTTTTAGGATGCCATCTGGTTCGCCAGTTCCTTGCGTCTAACGTCGAGCGAATCCTGGTCTATGCGCGCAGCGAAGTCTCCCATTACAAACTGCGATGTACGTTTGCCAAAGTCCTGGACCGGATTGAGTCGGTCATCGGTGACGTGCGGGACTTGGAACGGTTGCGGGAGGCGTTTCGCGGCGTAGACGTGGTCATTCACGCTGCGGCCATGAAGCATATCACGCATTGCGAGGACCATCCTTACGAAGCCTACATGACGAACGTGGTGGGTTCGCAGAACGTGATACGGGCTTGTGAGTCGGTGGAGACGCCTCCGAGGGTCGTGTTCGTTTCGACCGACAAGGCCGTGTCGCCAACGACCGTCTACGGCGCGACGAAGATGATTCAGGAAGGGTTGTTCGCCAGGGCGAAGTTGCCTTGTGCGGGCGTGCGGTATGGCAACGTCCTGAGTTCTACGGGGTCGGTTGTGCCATTCTTCCGCGAGTTGGCGAAACGCGGCGAGAGTTTGCCGGTCACTCAAGTTGACATGACGCGGTTCTTCTTGCCTGTCCGTGAGGCCGTGGCGATGGTGGAATACGCCATCAGTGCGGCGGAGGGGGCGCCTGGTACGATATTCGTACCGCGTGTTCGTTCGGCCAAGATTCTCGACCTGGCAGCGGCGTTTGGGCGGAAGTACGGGGTGCCCTGGCACGTCATTGGCCCGCGACCTGGCGAGAAACTCCACGAGTCGTTGTTGTCTGAACGCGATGCTGGCTTGGCCGAGGATTTGGGAAAGGTCGTGGCTATCCGCAAATCGACCAGCGGGTTTGAGGGACTTGACAGGACCAAGACGATAGACCTGGCTGACTTCACGTCGGACGGGCCGGTTATGACGACGGACGAGGTGTACGAGTTTCTGGAGCGCGAGGGCGAACTGTGAAACTCCTTCTCGCAGCGGTCTTCACTCCCGACTCCACAAACACGCCGATGGCGTCGGCATTGGAATCGCTCGGCAATACGGTCGTCAGGTTCCCCTATCGTGTAATCGGCAAGGCGTCAGGACCGTTCCACCTGAACGATGCGCTGGTCAAACAGTCGAAGAACGTGGATGCCGTGGTGGTCTGTAAGGGGCTTGGCGGTGACGCGCCGCCGATTGAAGCAGGCGCTCTCAAGGCCATCAAGTGCCCGACGGTCTATTGGTTACCGGATTCGACCGACGTTCAGGGGTTGCCAGTCATTGAACTGGCGTTGGCCTGTAAGATTGCTTGTGCGACGAGCCTGCTGTCGTGTGACACGATTGCACGCTGGGGGCACAAGCACGTGAGCCAGATTTTCGAGGGGTACGACCATCGGGTGTTCAGGTCGTGGGACGGTCCCAAGACGCATGACGTGACGTTCGTAGGGTCAATGGACGCTCACAGGGAGTCGATGATTGAAGCCTTACGTTGTGCAGGACAGACGGTTGACCGGCCCGTGGCGTACACCAAAGAACTCTCCAAGGTCTACTCGGCCAGCAAGGTGGTGTTGAACTTCGTTCGCGGGCAAATCTTCTCTGACCGGGTGATTCAGGCGATGGCGTCTGGGACGTATCTGTTGTCCGAACACTGTCACGACCTGGACGCCGCGTTTGATCCTGGCAAGGACTTAGACGTGTTCTGGACGTGGCACGAGTTACCTGGTCGCGTGGCGGTAGCGTTAGAGTCTCCGGTTGTGCGCGAAGAAGTGGCGCGGAGCGGGATGAAGGCAGTTAAGCGGTTTCGGTGGCGAAACCAGATGGAGAAGTTGGTCGGGGTGATTGAAGGTCAGGAGGTGCATGATGGAGCCTTCACAGGCTAAGTGCGGCGGGTGTTTCTACTTTGTCATACCTGGCACGGTTGGGTTCAGCATTGGTCCGTACTGTACCCACGAAGACAGTATCCGTGTAGAGGATACTGGCCGGGAAGGTCGGCTGGAATGGGACGGTGCGTTGACGTGGCTGGTTGGGGTTGATGCTGACCAGCCGGGTTGCCGTCATCACACCCCGATGGACGCCGAGCAAAGGAAGCGGCTGGCGGCGTTCGATGCGTTTGAGCGGCGTCGGTTGCTAGTCCCGAAGATGGTCGTCACGATTCCGATTTCCGACCCACCAGGGCATGACATTCATTGCGAGGAACTTCCCAAGCCGGAACCAGTTGCCGAACCGCCTGTGGAGCAACCCGTCAAGCGTGGCCGTGGCCGACCCAAGGGGAGCAAGGACAAGAAGCCACGACAGAAGAAGGGTGCCAGATGATTTGGCGCACGCCCTTATTCCGCGTCCATACTCCGCCGTGGTCCGAACTCGGACCGGCATTAGAGCGCGTCTTCGCCAGCGGTTATCTAGCCGAGGGAGAGGAGGTGGCGTCATTCGAGCAACAACTAAAAACGCGGTGCGGCACGGAGAACCTATTCACGATGTCGAGTTGCACGAATGCGCTGCTGATTGCCCTGAAACTTGCCGGTGTAGGGCCGGGGTCCGTTGTGTTGACTACGCCAATGACGTGTGTGGCGACAGTTGCTCCAATCGCGTTGCTCGGTGCAAGCATCGTGTGGCTAGATGTTGACCCACTCACAGGTATGGTAAACCCTGACACCATTCGCGAGACGTACAAGAAGCCTGACGCAGCGGTGGTGGTGGATTGGGGCGGTGACGTGGCGGCGATCCCTGAACTCCGTGCGGTATTCGATGAGATGTACGGAGGGTTGCCCCTCATCGAGGACGCGGCCCAGGCGTTCGGCACGCAGGTAGACGGTGCGGATTATAGGTGTTTCAGCCTGCAAGCCATTAAGTTGCTGACGACGGGCGATGGCGGGTTCATGGTCACGCGCAAGGCTGATGACGCTGAACGCGGGAAACGCATGTCCTGGTTCGGTATCGACCGGGCCAATTTCAGGTTGCCGAGCGGTGAAATCAACTGGGACTTGGACATCCCCGAAATCGGTATCAAGGGGAACATGAACAACGTGACGGCGGCCATCGGGAACTGCCAGTTACCGTACATGGACCGCGTGACGGCGTTGCACCAGTCCAATGCGTTTGCTTATACCCGGCTCTTGTCGGACATGAAAGAAGTCCAGGTTCCGCCGCGACCGCATGGGTCGGCGTATTGGGTGTTCACCATCACGTGCGACGACCGCGACGGGTTGGAGAAGCACCTTCAGGACCAGGGGATTCAAGCATCGAAGATGCACACGCGACTGGACCGATACAGCGGGATTCCAGTGGTGGGTGACACACGGTTACCGGGTCTGGAAGCGTTCTCGTCTCGGCACCTGTGTCTCCCGTGCGGCTGGTGGGTATCTGAGGCCGACGTGCAGACGGTCGTGGATGCGGTCAAAGCGTTTTACGCAGGGAGGGAGTAAGATGGGCATACCGGTTATCAGCATGTTGGTTCCCACGATGGGGAACCCGTGGCATTTGGATACGACCGTTCGGTCTGCGCTACAGAACTGTGAGCGTGGCACGGTCGAGGTCAACATCTTCTCCAACTGCCACGACGAACGCACCGATGAGGTCGTGGAGGGGTTCCGCAAGGATGGGTTGCCAGCACGCCTCGTTGGCCAGTCCAAACAAAACGAAGGCGTGTCGTGTGCGGTGAACGTCTGTGCGGCGGCGTCCAGGGGTTCGTTTATCTATTACACTGGAGACGACTATTACCTGTTGCCCGGATGGGACGCGGCGTTGCTGTCGCGGGTCGTTCCTGGTGCTTGGCAATACCTCACGCCGCGCAGCATCGAACGGACTGGTACGAACCCGTCGATGTACGCACCGCACGACTTCGGCAACGGCCCAGACGATTTCCGCGAGACCGACCTGTTGACCTTCTGGGACACGCTCAAGAAAGAGGATGTGGTATCGCGGTACGGTCCGCCGTTCGTCGCGGCCGGGGTATGGAAAGCGGCTGGCGGATTCGATGAAGGGTACTGGCCTGGGTTCGGAACCGACCCCGACTTCGCCATCAGCATCGCGTACCAAGCCAAACAGGTTGGCGCACCATACCAGTTCCTGGGTGTCGGTGATTCCGGTATCTACCATTTCGGGTGCATCACCACGGCCAGGATGCGGTCGTATGGTGCGACACAAGCGGCCAACATCCGGTTCCAGACGAAGTGGGGCGTGACGACCTACCAGTTCGGCGAGAGTATCGGTGAGGGCAAGCCGCCTGTGATAGAGGTTCGTAGCGCATGACAACGCCACGATTGTCAATATGGGTAACTAGCACAGGCCGTGACTGTGCTATCCAGTGCGTCCAAGAGACAGTCAAGCAATGTGCGGGGTTGGATTACCGCATGTTGATCTTCGAGTCTCAGCCGGATAACCCGCACAACACGGTCGATGTGTTCAAGGGGCTGGATTGCGACAAGAAGGTGTGGACGGGTGACTATCCGCCGCTCGGCTGGATCTACAATATGTTCATGGAGTACAGCGGCGACTACTTCCTACGGCTGGACGACGATTGCTGGCCGGTCTGTAACCCGACCGAGATGATTCACGAAGCCATCGAACTACTGAAAGCACAGCCTGTGGCCGGTAGCGTTATATCGAACGTTCCGCTTGAGATGAATCCGCGAATGGCTTTGGACGTGATGACAGGCAAGTGGCCGGATGGCGCTAACAACATCCCACGATTCTTAGGGTACTACAACGCAAACAAGTTCGGTCCGCTCGCTATGGTTGCTCATCCGGGTTCGATGCCTGTGGTAGCAAAGAAGTTCATCATGCCGTGGAATGAGACGTGTCATTGGCGGCAGGTCGAGTTGTACCACATTTTTGATGGCGAACGTCGCGGGCTGCTTTCGGCGTACATGCTGAAGTGGTGGGGTTGTATCGGGCATTTCTCGCCGGCTGGGATAGATGGCGTCAGTCGTGAGGAGAATCTGGCTCGGTATCTGGCTTATGCTGCGAAAGGTTATTACGGACGTAGGCCAGAGGATACATGGGGAACGACGTTCCAAGGTGCAGATGTACCAGACAGGATGAGTCATGTCGCTTGAACATGATTTGCGACAATCTGTTCTTCGGTCGGCCCGTCAGTTCTTTGATGTGGCTCATGCGAATCGTATTCATCGCACTGGCGTAGACCTCGTAACGCCATCTGGCCCTAGCCTGGATGCTTCTGACTTGTTGTCCGTCGTGGATTCGGCTTTGGATATGTGGTTTACGGGGAGCAAGCGGACGCGGACTTTTGAATCGGTCCTTTCAGCCTATGTCGGTTCCGGCGCGTGCGTCTTTGTGAACTCAGGGTCGTCGGCCAACCTTCTTGCTGTATCGGCCCTGATGTCGCCTGAACTTGGCGATGCCAGGCTAAAACCTGGGGATGAAGTCATCACGGTAGCGGCCGGGTTCCCCACAACGGTCAACCCGATCCTGCAAAACGGGTTGGTCCCGGTGTTCGTAGACGTGTCCTTGCCGACCTATAACATCGACGTTGGCGAACTGGCGAAGGCAGTCGGACCTCGCACGCGAGCCGTCGTCTTGGCCCATACGCTCGGCAACCCGTTCAACATTGCGGCGGTACGCGACATCTGCCGTGATAACGCGATGTGGCTCATCGAAGATTGCTGCGACGCTCTCGGAAGTCGGTACGACGGGAAGATGGTCGGGTCGTTCGGTGACTTAGCGACGTTCAGTTTCTACCCGGCCCATCACATTACGACTGGCGAGGGCGGAATGGTAGCGACTAACCACGACCTTCTGCCCAAGATCGTCCGGTCGCTTCGTGATTGGGGGCGACATTGTTGGTGCGAGTGCGGCGCAGACAACACGTGTGGAAAACGGTTCGGATGGCGGTTGGGCGACCTTCCTGACTGCTACGATCACAAGTACACCTTCTCGCACATTGGATACAACCTCAAGGCGACGGAACTTCAGGCGGCGCTGGGTTGTTCGCAGATGAAGCGGTTGCCGGAGTTCAACGCTATCCGACAGCGGAACTACGAGATGCTGTGTAGTGGTTTGGCACCTCTCAAGCGGTTCTTTCTGTTGCCGGAAGTTGAGGATGGGAGCGAGCCGTCTTGGTTCGGCTTCCCGTTGACCGTGACGGAAACGGCAGGATTTACCCGCAACGACTTGGTGCGATGGTTGAACGACAACAAGGTCGGGACGCGGCTCTTGTTCGGCGGGAACCTGCTGAGACAACCCGCCTATGCTGACATCCCGAAGCGCGTGATTGGTGACTTGCCGGTCTCGGACCTCATTATGGACCGCTCTCTTTGGATTGGCCTGCACCAGTCCATGACGCGCGAGATGATCGAATACGTCGTGAAAGCATTGCACGCTTTTTGCGAGGGCCGGACATGAGCGTGGGCGATTACCCATCGGACGCACCATTGATTTCCGTGTGGGTTACGGTCACACACCGCAAGCACGTATTGGAGTGTTTGCCATCGTTCTTAGACCGTTGCACGTACCCGAACTACGAACTTCTGATTTGCCACGAGGGCCATGAAGCCACGCTTGAGTTTATCAACGGGGTGAAGGCGCCGGGCAAACAGATATGGCAAGGCCCTAGACCTTTAGCAACCAAGTACCGCGAACTTCGGGAACGGTCGTCAGGTGAGTATTACTATTCGATTCAGGACGATTGGCTGTACTTCTCTGACCCTGGCCCGATGATGCTGGATGCGACTCGGCTGATGAGTTCATTTACGCCGATTTGTATGGTTCGCATGACAAGCCATGCTCCGGTGTTCGTTGACATGCGGCAGCGTTATTCTGAGTTTGCGACAAGCATCGTTGGTCCTATCCTGTTTGCGTTTGGGCTGGTAGACATGCAGACCATTATTCACAAGCGGCTGTTTGAGAAGTTTCCGAATCTGTGGCCAGATGATATGGACTTCTACGCAGCCGACAAGCAGTGGCAGCAGCCTATCAGGGAGCATGGTTGGGAAAGTGCTGTCATGTTGAAGTATTGGGGGTGCAACATTCATGTCGGGAACGTAGGCGACCGTGGTTGGCAAACAGAGGAAAACCGCCTGTGCGAGCGTGAGGGCAAACTGATTCAGAAGTACAATATGTTCGGTCTGAGACCGTTGGCATCATTGTACACGACCTGGATGAACGAGGAACTGCGGAAGGAGTTGTTGTATCCGTTCTTCTTGTATGGTCGAGCGACGATGGTGCCTAATCCGGTTCCTGTGACTGCGCAGACTCGGCTTGGAAAATCAGAGGGAGTGTTGGTCACATGAGCCAGCCAGTCGGGATAAAATGCCCACGTAAACGCATTCTGACTGCTGGGCCTTTGAATACGCACTGGGAAGAGAAGTACGTTCTGGATGCTATCCGAACTGGCGTTGACGAGCGTTGGGACGAGTATCTGAAACGATTTGAGTCTCGCCTATCGCAACTTCTGAACGTGCGGCACGTATTGTTGACTTCGAGTTGCAGCGGTGCCATGCACATCGCCGTGATGGCCCTGGGCCTGGGGCCTGGCGATGAAGTGATTGTCCCGGAAATCACCTGGGTAGCCTCGGCTGATGTGGTCACACTGGTCGGCGCTACGCCCGTGTTCGCGGACGTTGACCCGGATACGTGGTGCATCGACCCGAAGTCGGTCGAGTCGCTGATTACGGCGCGTACGCGGTGCATCATCCCGGTTCATGTGTACGGGCATCCATCGCCCATGAGTGAGATAGTGCGAATTGCCGAGGAACACGGGTTGCGGGTGATGGAAGATGCGGCACCTGGGATTGGGGCAACGTGCGGCGATCAGTCAGTCGGCACATTTGGCGACTTCGGAGCGTTCAGTTTCCAGGGTGCCAAGACGGTTGCCATAGGGCAAGGCGGCGCTCTGGTCACGGATGATGAGGAACTGTTCCATGCCGCCTTGACCGTTTCAGATCACGGTTGTCCGCCAGGCGACCGGAAGTTCTGGATAGAACGCCTGGGTGTCAACTACCCGATGTCGAACATTCAGGCCGCCGTTGGATTGGGCCAGTTGCAACACCTGGATGCACTGCTGGCTGCCAAGCGCCGTATCTTCGGGTGGTACAAGAAGGGGCTGGAAAAGGCCAAGCGACTGAAACTCATTGACTCTGGGTCATGGGGCCAAAGTGCCTATGCCATGACGTGCGTGATACTGGCAGAGGATTCGCCCGTCACGCGCGATGAACTCATGGCTGCGCTGGACGAGAGGAACATCGACACGCGACCTGCGTTCCCCGCCATAAGCCAGTACCCGATATGGGGTCGCACGGTTGCACCGCAACCCAACGCCTTGGCGATTGATCAGCGAGGGATGAATCTACCGTCAGGCGTTCGGCTGGCGCGAACCCAAGTGGATTACATTTGCCAATGCCTACGGGACATCTTGACCTAATCGCCGACCTTGCTCGGCGAGCGAGAGCCCATGTTTTGCGTATGGCATCGCGTGCGTGCGCTTCCCATGTGGGAGCGTGTCTGTCGGTCATGGACATTCTGGCGGTGTTGTACAGTGGCGTAGCGCGCGTGCGGCCTAGAGAAGCGGAATGGCCCCATCGAGACCGAGTGATTCTGAGCAAGGGTCATGCAGCGATGGCGCTCTATGCGGTTCTGGCCGAGTGCGGGTTTTTGGACGTTGCCGAACTTGATACCTATGGCAAACCAGGAAGTCGCCTGTGCGGTCATGCCGATTGGAACGTGCCTGGGGTAGACGTATCAACGGGATCGCTTGGGCACGGATTAAGCATCGGGTGTGGCATCGCGCTGGCCGGAAAGGCATCGGACAATCCGTGGCGGGTGTTTGCCGTGCTATCAGACGGCGAGTGTCAAGAGGGTTCTGTGTGGGAAGCCGCGATGTTTGCGGCACATCACGGGTTGAATAACCTGACGGTTGTGGTGGACAGGAACGGGTTGCAGGCGTGCGGTTCGACTGAGGATGTGTTGTGCCTCGAACCGTTCGCCGACAAGTGGAAAGCGTTTGGGTGGACCGTCACGACAGTAGACGGCCACGAACCCCAGGCGTTGTGGCTGGCCATGAGCCAGCCTCTTGATGCCCCGCACATCATCATCGCCCGGACGGTGAAGGGGAAAGGCGTGTCGTTCATGGAGAACCGTGTCGAGTGGCATTACCGGCACCCTGACCGGAACGAACTGGCTGTTGCACTATCCGAACTGGAGCCGCCGGCGTGAGACGTGCCTTTGCGAGCGCCTTGGTTGAGATTGCGGAACACAATCCTGATGTGTGGCTGCTCTACGGCGACCTGGGTTACGGTTTGGTAGACGAGTTTGCCCGACGGTTTCCCGAACGATGTCTGAATTGCGGCATCGCGGAACAGAACATGATGGGTACGGCGGCAGGTCTGGCGTTGTGTGGCAAGGTTGTGTTCGTCTATTCGATAACGAACTTCGTTACGCTGAGATGTCTGGAACAGGTGCGTAACGACGTGTGCCTGCACAGGGCCAACGTCAAGATTGTTGCGTCCGGGGTTGGTGAAGATTACGCCGGTGCTGGCCCGTCGCACTATGGCACCGAGGATGCCGATGTGATGGTTCTGATGCCTGGGATGCGCGTTGTGACCCCGCATGATGGCGATGAATGTGCTATGTTGACACGGTTGGCGGCCCACGGGGAAGGACCGTGGTATTTGCGATTGCGGAGGACATAGGTGATGTACGAATACAATGGCCTACTCATGCGAACGATTGAACGCCGGGACCTGGAAGCGCTGAGGTTTCTGCATAATCATCCTACGACCCTTAAGACCTTGACGAACACAACATTCATTACAGAAGCGGCTCAAAACAAATGGTTTGAGTCATTGGCTGGTGGTTCGTCACGGTATTACGTTATTGAGGAAGACGGGAGACTTATTGCGCTTATGCGACTGCTTCAAATTGACTCTGTGAACCACTGCGCTGGGGTGGGCATCGACGTGATGCTTGAACATCGCAGTCGCGGGTACGGGAAACGGTGTCTTAGCCTGTTGCTTCGGTACTGCTTTGAGGAACTGAACCTGAACATGGTCTGGTTGCTGACAGCGAGTTTCAACGAGGTCGCTCAACGGCTGTATCGGTCGCTTGGGTTTCAGCACACGGG
>Ga0307379_10012265_pt1 | contig 11180 bp, 9 predicted proteins | sample UN2MG_FD_202237 | JGI IMG/M metagenome (GOLD analysis project Ga0307379, IMG submission 202237) | Soil microbial communities from Risofladan, Vaasa, Finland - UN-2 | ecosystem: Environmental > Terrestrial > Soil > Coastal area > Acid sulfate soil | place: Finland: Risofladan, Vaasa | collected... | reverse complement strand
TTGGTGCAGTTGGCCTTCAGGGTTATGGAGGCCGCGCCTGCGGAAACCGAGGCGGGATCCACGTAAACAGTCACGTTGCTGTGGCTGCCGGCGCCTGAGGACATGCTCCCGGCAGCCAGTTCCAGCAGCCCGCTGGAGTTGCTCATGCCCGAAGCCAGGCTCCAGTTGATCCAGGTCTGGTTCGCGGTCTCGTTGCCCAGATTGGTCACCGTTGAATTGAAATACGCCGTCATTCCCTGGACGACCGTTGCGTTGTAACCCGATATTGATGCGTCCAGGTAGGGTCCGCCCGTGTAAGTTATTAACGTCGCTGTTGTGGTATTGTAGGGCGGGGATGATACGCCTGCCCCATAGGTTGCAGTCGTGTTTATCGTCAGCGTGGTCTGGGTTCCCGTTATGCTTGAGAACTGCGCCGTTACGTCGAATCCTGTGGCGTTTTTCCCGTCTAAGGTGAAGCACTTTGAATTCGCTGTGCCATTGAAGTAAACGGGCAGCGGGTAGTTCAAAGCCGTCATCGTGAACAGCATGGTATCGTCACCGGTGTTGTTGATCAGTATCCCGCCGACCACGCTGATATTTCCTATAAAGCCCAGAACGCTTCCAAAATCCGACCTGTCGATGGTCCAGGTGTGATCCCAGAAAGACAGGAGTGTGGCGGTGTTGCTGTAGTTTGCTTCGCCTATGCTGTTGTTTGACCAGATGCGGTAGATATAAGTCCTTTCAGACGAATCGGTGGTGAAATTGGACCTGTACAGACCGTCGGTGTCAAGGTACATGGTCTTGTTCGTGTACCCCAAGTCCACGCTGCTCTTGTACTCCAGTGTGACAGAAGACACCGACATCCTCACGGTGCTTACATTCACCGTGACATTTATAAGCACGCCGGGGTCAACGTCTGCCGTTGTGTTTGGCATTGCCTCAACCATATTGTAGAAGGGGGTAGTCGTGTCGACCTGCATGCCGAACAGCCCCGTGCTGTTGACATTCCCAGCGCTGTCGACCGTGTATGCCCTGTAGGTGTAGTTTGCGTCGGCGAGGCTGGAGAAGCTGGCGTTGAGGGCGTACTGGCTGGAGTTGTATAGCGCGCCTATCTCGGTGCTGTTCAGCGTGCGGTTGAATATTATCACTTCGTCGATGGAGCCGTTAAAGAAACCTGCCGAAGAATCTCTTGCTCCTATTTTTGCACTTCCCCCATAACTCCAAGTACCCGAAGTTGCACCTGTGTCATCTATACCATTTACGTAGAGCTTTACAGGATTTCTAAGCATACACACATGATACCATTCTCCTGAAGCATAGGCGCTTACAGACCATGCGTTTTGTCCAGAGGCAGACCCATTAGCCACCACAAAACCGGTGCCAGACCTGCCAAGAAGCCATTTGTTAGTATTTGAAGCGCCGCCTGCCACAATTCTCTGGTTAGATGCGGTGCTTGCAGGTTTGACCCAGGCACAAACAGTTAGATTTTCATAATCAAATTGAGGGTCAGAGCCCAAATCAACATAATCCCCATCCCCGTCAAAGGCGTAGGCCTCGCCGAACTTGCCTGCAACGGTCTGGTTGGCGTTGCCCTTGGCTGTGCCTGCGTTGCCGCTGCTGCTCCAGTCTATCAGCGGAGATTCGTTGTCAAAGCGCCACCAGCCCACCAGCGAGTTGTTCCAGTTGATGAAAGAGTAGGTGGGCCCGTTCTCAGGCCCTATGGTCAGGTTCATAGAGACGCTGGTGTTGGGCGTGACTGTGCCATTGGGTGTTGTGGTCTGGAGAGCCAGGTTGGGCTTGGTTGTATCGTAGATCAACCAGTTGGTGGCAGATTCAATTCTGCTGCCGACTATATCTGTGCAATTGACGTACCAGTTGTAGTAGTCATCGCTGGTGAGGGAGTGGTTGGCTACTATGAACGCGCCCGTGCCGTTAAGAACAGACGTGTTGGTGCCGTAGCCTGTGCCGTTTATGAAAAGCTCGCAGGTCCATGTCGGTAAGTAACTCACAATTACTATACCTGAACCACCCGAGCCTCCAAGATTTGCCGACGGCCCGCCGCCGCCACCTCCGCCGCCAGTATTCGCTGTTCCTGATGCCCCATCTGTTCCTTTTCCACCTGCTCCACCACCGCCTGCCCCACCATTGCCGGCATTCCTCGAACTATATGTACCGCCGCCACCGCCACCGCCGTATGTGACCGTTGCACCTGATATGGTATAAACTCCACCGTCACCTCCGTTCCCTCCATCGTAACTACCCGAGCCTCCTCCACCACCTCCGCCCGCAAGATTGCTTCCCATTCCACCTGCAGTGTGCGCGTTTCCACCGGCATTTCCTTGGTTTGCTGTTCCTGCTCCTCCTGTCCCTCCGTCAGATCCTCCTCCGCCGGCACCGCCAGCCGCTCCGTTCTTTGTCCCGCTGAATCCACCTCCGCCACCCCCTCCAATTGCTGTTAATGAACCAAAGACAGAATTGCCGCCATTACCGCCAACAGTGTCGGCTACAGGAGAACCGCCTGAACCTATGGTCACCGAAACATCCCCCGACGCCGTATAAGAATTATCATAAATTATCCCCCCACCGCCCCCGCCGCCATTTGCACTATCCCCGATGCTACTCCTCGAACCGCCTGCACCACCGCCTGCAACTACCAGTACTTGAACATCAAGGCTTCCGACTGGAACGCTGAAGGTTCCGCCTGATGTGAAGGTGTGGATCGTATAGCCCCCAGACGTGGTTACCGTCCCGCCGCTCGCCAGACTCCCGCTGACGTTAAAATAGAAGGTCGGCGTGGCATTGCTGGTGAAGTTGTTCCTGTTATCCGGGATTGCACTAACAGCCGCATCCGCGGAATCGGCACATGCAAGCGTCATCAAGATAATTATAGATACGAGAAATGCCACCACGCCCAACAACACCGTGGCCTTGCCCTTCATATTATCATCTGCCGAATGTCGCCGATCAATGTGCACCGACCAGAACTCCAGGACCTTCAGCGAAAGACTTCTTGGCGAGGCCCATAACGGAACCTGCGACGAAGATTCTCGACGTGAAGTTGCCCGACAAGACATAGGTCTTGTTCGTGGCATCGCTCCAGTTGAGCGCGACGGCGCCGATGCTGGAGTTGTAGATCGCGTCCTGGAAGTTTCCGTCGTTGAATCCCGCGGCGTTCATGTCGCGGAAGAAAAGCGTCAGCCCGGGCTGCGCAGAAATCAGTAATGCGAGCAGCAAAGAGACCGCTACGCAGACAGGCCTTCCGTTGGCTGACATACAGGAAAGTATTGGCTCGCCGCCTTTTATCCTTTTTTGCTTGTGGAACGACGCCTACGGTTCGTTGACTGGACAGATATTGCGTTTATGCCGACAATAAAGGGGCAGGGCCTCCTTTCGGAGGCCCTGCCAAGGGCGGCACCGCCGAGGGTTAGGTGAAAGGCCGAGGGAACCTCGAAGAACCCCGGCTCCACCAGGCGGTGCCGCTTCTTCCCTATTCTGTGCTCGCCTATGTCCTAAAGGTCGTAGAGTCCTCCATCATGGGTCGTGGTTCCGCTTGAGTCCGATGCGGCCCCCTCGGGGAAGGCGTCGGCCATTGCCTCCTCCACCTTCTCGGGGTTTTCGCCGGCTTCCAGGCGGCGGACCGCATCCTCCATGGCGGGGTCGAGCGGTTCCCCGGTGGCCGCCGAGAGGCGCCGCATCGCGGCAGCCAACTGGCGGGGGTCGTTCTCATCGATGTTCTCAAAGTCGCGAACCAGTTCCGCCATGGCCGGAGCCGCACTTTCATTCCGCCGGGCCTCCCGCCGCACTCTTACTCGGCTGTTTGCAAATAACGCCCTCGTACACACCGAGGACCTTCTCCGCGATGTTGTCCCAGTTGTATCTCTGCCTGAGCATCTCGATCTGTCTGTCCCGCTCATCTGCAGACAGAGGGCCCTTGGCCATCCAGTACGAGATCTTCTCGGCCAGTGCATCGACATTCCCAACTGGGAAGTACCTTCCCTCTGGCAATGGGATCTCACGATTCGGAGCGATATCGCTGAGCACGACTGAGAGGCCATAGCTCATGGCCTCCAGCAAAGCGACGGGATGGCCTTCGTTATGGGATGGCAGGGCGAACAAGGCTGCATTGGAGAAAAACTCAGCCAGCACGCTTCCCGTGACGTAGCCGGTCAGGACGATGCCGGGCGTGGCCAGGGCCTTCCGTTTCAGTTCCCGGCTGTAGGTGGTTTCGATGTCCGCATCCCCCGCCATTACGAGCTTGAAGCCGCACCCCTGGATCTGAGCGTACGCATCGACCAGGTCATGAAGGCCCTTCTCGGGTACGAAGCGGGAAGCAGCAAAGATGTAATGGCCACTTTGCAGCCCGTACCCTGCAAGTGTATCACCTGGCGGCCTGAATTCGGGGAGTTCCACGCCGTTGGGGATCACGACGAGCCTTGCTCTAGGGTACTTGTGCATCAGGAAGTTTGCGATCGGCGCGGACACGACGATGACCCGGTCAGCAAAGTGCATGCAGATGAGCTCGCCGAACTTGAGGATTGTCTTGGCAAGGCGTCCCCACTTCTTATGGTGGTAGTTGATGCTATGGTAGGTGACAACGACGCACACGCCCGTTAATCTGAGGAGGCCCGCCCAAAGGCCCGGACCAATGTTATGTATATGAACAAGGGCGGGCCGCCGGGCCAGACAGACTATTGCGGCCAAAAAGCTATGAACGGCTGCTTCGAGGCCCTGAATGCGCGGGCTCCAGAGGTGACTCAATCTTACGCCGCGCCACTCCGGCAACTCCCGCCAGTGGAGCAGGTACGGCTTGCGAGTGAAAACGGTGATATCCCAGCCCCGCGCCGCGAGCCGAGGATATAACTGCTCCGAATGCTTCTCGACCCCGCCCGGGACCTTTGGCAGCCCCCTCAGGCCGAATACATAAACTTTTCGTGTCATTGGGTCAAATGCCGACAGGTAGCCCTAGCCAGAGCCTCACCTTGCTCGATAGGACCCACAAGATGGGCTTCCAGGGCCGCCGCACCATGTCGTGACGATCTGTCACGATGAAGCAGCAGTCCTTATCGCAGGTCTTTACCTTCTCCATGGCTTTTTTAGCCCGGTCCGAGTTCATGATGTCCTCAAAGGAACTGTCCTTGAGGTTCCCGATAATCCACTCCTCATCCGAGCCATTACACGGCGCGACGTTCCCACGCGGATCGACGAAGAAAAAATCCGTTAGGGCGCCACATGGCGGCCTGTAGTTTGGGACGTTTCCCGCAAGCCGCCTAGCGATGCTTCGGTTGAACCAGGCACGGCCGCAGTCCTTGAGGCGATTCCTCAGTCCATGGCGTTTCGACCGAAGCAGAGCTTTCACGAATGCTGTTTCGATCCTTACAGCCTTCTCCCGGTCTTCGATCGCGTTGTTGGTCGTATGGAAGTACCATGAGTCGTGCATTACGCAGTTGGCTAGTTCAACATCAAGACACACGCATAATTGATAGAGGTATAGAAGGTCATCTACATTCTTGTCACTAATAACGACGGAGAGCCCGATGTTCCTGCACTTGGTCTTCTTCAGCTCCAGGATCGTACGAAGGGCGTGGTCAAAGCCGTTCTTCGTGCCCCGCAGCGTATCGTTCCGCGCAGGCAGCCCCTCACAGCTAACGCGGATGAGGATCCTCGGGAACTTCTCTGCGATCCTGACGATGCGATCGGTAAAGTACCCGTTGGTGCTGAGTTCGAGCAGAGACGACTTCGGATACATGATCCGGAAGATGTCTTCAATGTCGTCCCGGATCATCGGCTCGCCGCCGGTTATGTTCACACGCAGGCCGTCCGGGAGCTTCTCGTAGTGCATCGGGTCGAGCTCCTCCTCCGGCCGGGTCGGGAACCTCCAGATGTTGCACATGCCGCACTTCGCGTTGCAGCGGAATGTTGTGATAAGGCTCGCCTGGACGACGTTTCTCATATCTGTCCCCCGGTTCTTAGAGATCCGGCGCGACGACGCTCCACGGGTACAAACCCCCCGGTGTGTCTGTCACGGCCTGGTGGCGCTCAGCGTATAGTGCCAGTTGTGGTACTTCCGAATCCGCTCCGATCGGCTGAGAACTCTGTATACGTCAAGCCCCAGCGGTCCGACGTTCGGGTAGGCCCTGTTGGGATGGGCCTCAACATCGCGGAATCCAAGGCTTCTTAGGATTCTGGCCACCTGCCAGACGCTCGTGGGGAACTCATAGTCAGCTGGCTTGTGCCTACTCCGCCGCAGCTTGTGATAAATCCACCTGAGGTACCTGTGCAACGACTTCGGAAGAAGGAGGGACTTCGCGAGCTGGTAGATCGCGTACGCATTCGGGTCCTGCAAAAAGAGGACCCCGTCGGGCTTGAGGAGATCACGAAACTACGCAAGTATGGTCTGAAGACGGTCACACTCGTGGTGGATCGTATCGATGGCCACCACGTAGTCGAACGAGCCGCTCCTGAAAGGCAGGGCAAGGAGGTCTCCCGCAACACAGGACTTGGCACCATGCTCGTCTTTCAGAGTCTGGAGCGTGCCGTCAACGATATCGAAGTTCACAAAGAAGTACCCATCACGTTCGAAGCTTTGGAAGCTCGTGTCGAACCCGCAACCGATGTTGACGATCTCTTTTGGCGGCGGGCCCAGGCGACCCTGAACGACACTCCAGAACTCCTGCTTCGACTCCTGCCACTGGGCCCGGGAAAGCCCCTCCTTGGCGCTGCTCGGTTCCCGCTTCATGATCTCGGCCAGGGATTCCTCTTCCCACAGGTGCTTCAGATTGGTGCTGCTGCCCCAAAGGAGCGGTATCCCGTTCCTAACGCAGTACTCGCGCCCACAGTCGCCGCACACCAGACAGCCCTCTCCTGGGCGAATGGGCCCCTTGCAGTCGGGGCAGGCCAAGAGCCGAAGCAGTCTCCCTTCGATCATGCGATACTCCTTGCGAGGGCTCCCCGGCATGCTCCCGCAGCTCGGTAGCATCCCATCAATCTTTCATAGTACATCTGCGGGTTGTTTCTCCGCTCCACTAGCCTCCTGGCGGCGCGCCCCATTTCGGCTGCGCGTCGCGGATCCTGCATGAGGCGCTGGATGCTGGCCCGAAGATCCTGGGCGCTGCCTGGCCGGAAGGTGTAGCCCGTTTCACCATCCATCACGAGTTCCGGTATGCCCCCGATGCGGGCGCCAATTGCTGGCTTACCCAGCGCGAACGACTCCAGAATGCTGAGCGGGTTGTTCTCGTACCACTCCGAAGGCAGGACGGTTGCCATCGCGAGTCCGATTTCCGCGTGCAGGGCTTCGCCCGTCTTGTACCCAACGAACGTTACGTTTCCGATCCCCTCGGCCTGGACTCTGTGCTCCGCCTCTGCCCGGAGCGGACCGTCCCCAACAATCCGCAAAGCCACGCCAAGGCCTTTCACTGCATCTAAGAGGGTCAGCAGGCCTTTCTCCGGTGAGAGGCGCCCGAAGTACACAAGTCGCCGGTCCGGCACGTCGTACCGCGGCTGAAAGCCACGCAGGTCGACAAAATTGGGCACATGCACGATCTTGAGCGACAAGCCCATCTCCTTCACCTTCTGCTTGAGGAATGCGCTTGGCGAGATAAAGAGGGAAATCTTATCATAGAGGCGCAAGATCTTATGGTGAAGGTACATCTCAAACATGTTCACCACGCTCTTCAGGCGCGAGGCGTGCGTGCACTTCCTCAGGAAACACCAGTAATATCTGCCTCCGGCGCACCGCTCACATAGCTTGCCATCAGCCAAGAGCGTATACGCGGGACAGGCGAGCTTGTAGTCGTGCATGGTCATGACGACAGGGATTGCATATTCGTCCAGCACGTCCAGGATCGACGGCGAGATCTGATGCGCGAAATTGTGCAGATGCACAATGTCAGGGCGTTCTGCATCGATGACGCGGCGGAACTTGCGCTTCGCCTCGCGGGAGTACAGGATGTTCAGCGCGGCCCTAATCTGTCGGACCGCTCCGCCGCCGTCGGCTAGGTCGACGTAGTCCACGAATAGGTTCGCGTGTGGATAAGGAGGGTTATCCGGGTGAGCCATGCCCCAGTACGAAACCTGGTGGCCCTTTTCCGCGAGGAGCCTACCCGTGGACAGCGTACAGATCGCGTCACCGCCCTTGGGGTAGAGGAACTTGTTTACGAGCAAAACTCTCATCGGCGGTCCCAAGACACGCACGCTAAGATGCTGATATAGGTTGCGCAAGGCCTGCTGCGCGACGCCCCCATCTTGACAAATCCCGCCGGCGGAAGGAAGATGCGGTTGGCGGAACGGACACCGACCATCGGCCCAAGCCGAACCACCCGCCCGGTGACACGCGTAGTCGACAGACATCTCCTGGTTTTCATGGGCTGGGTTCCGAGGATGTGCCATACGCCAGTAAGGAATCTGGTGGGCCTTTTGCGAAAGTAGTCAGACGTTCCGGGGCGTGCAGATTGGATCGCCCTCTTTGGGATAGAGGAACTCGTTTACCAAGAGACCCTGTATCGTTGCTCCGAGTGGTGCTTCTGGGCCCGCTGGCATCGGCATTCTGCGTTAATGCGTAGGACACACCGGCCATCCCGAGGACAAGGTACGTCAGCGGGCCTCTGGTGAAGACTGGTTGGGCGATGCTCGCAACAAGAGCTTGCGTCATCACCATCAGTGCAGCCAAGTGCACTGCCTTAATGGACGGATCGCCCTCCCGCTGGAAGTGTCGGAGCAGAGAAACGGCTATCACGATCAGCATCGCAAGGTAACATAGGAACCCCAACACGCCCGACTCTCCTAGGACCATAGGCCACTGCGCGTCACACGCGAATTGCGATTCCGCTCCTCCATCTCCTTCCTGGAGACCATATACGTTCGACAGACCGTACTCATGATATAGTCCGCTGTAATGTTCTCTAGCAATCCAACTACCATATCGACCAAATCCCGCACCCAGCGGGAAGTAATCTCTGGCAATCTCAATGCTAACCAGATACAAGGCACTCCTTGCCACCGTCAGGGGCTCGGGATGGAGAAGGTATCGGTCGGCGGTTAGCGCGCTCAACTCCTCAATCTGCGGCAGAAACAAGAGGCAGAAAACGGTTCCGACTCCGACAAGAAGAGCGATGCTCCCCGCCCTTCCTATTCGAGGATGAGCAAGGATGGCCACAACCGTGCTTACCGCCAGTCCTCCGACTGATTTGGCGCGCATGGAAAGGAGGCAGAACACAGACGCTATGATACCAACGGCCAGGCACCTGACATCTCGCCTTACCATCGCGAAGGCGAGATAGCAGGCTGCCAGGAGGGCGGTGAACCAGCCGAAGTCACCGGGATGAGTGAAGAGGGATTTAACCGAGATTATCCCAGCTCGCGAATCTCCATAATCTGTGTTCCCCAGGAATGCTCTAAGGGCCGCGGGGGCGAGGGCGTCGATAAGACCGACACCGAGGAAGAGCATGGCACAATATCCGACCAATCGCGAGCACTTCCGGAGGGTTCGGCCATCGAAAGGTCTCGTGGCGACGACGTAGAAGAACAGATACCCCTTGACGTGCAAAAGGAGCTGGGAGGCCCAAATCGTCAGAGATACATGCGAGATGAGGCTTGAGATAATCCCCACGCCAACGAACCCGCCGAGCAGGAGCGCCTCCTTTCTGAGCTTCCTGGCCCCGATCTCCCACGAGTGTTGCGACCATAGAGTTGCGCAGAACGCCACCAGCACAAAGGCCTCATCCGTGTATTTGACGAGGAGCAGCGCAGTTGGCCACCGGCCGCAGTTCAAGGCAATGAGGCCCTCAAGAAGGACGAACACAATGAACCCGCCGAGCACGACATTGACGATGCTGCCACTTCTTCGGACGCCAACTGTGCCGGTCAAGGTAACGCTCGCCATAACTGGTTGGCCTCCCGTACTACAACGCTATCAAGGAATCCAATGACAAGTGCGCAGGTCTTTGAGATACACTCCGATGAAGCGTGACCGCCGAATCGTTCATTTGCGATGGCTCCGCCGGCCTTTCTTGGGTGCACATCAGTCAGAGCCTGATCGACTCGGCCGGGTGATGCAAACAGCGGCACCACGACAACAGATAGGGCCCAGCGTGGCTGTCGCCGTCTGCAGCTGCGCCAGGGTCAACTGTGGGTTCCTTCCATCCGATTCGTCTGCCAGTACTCCCCCAGGAACAGGTGACCGACGCAAGTGAGGATCAGGTGACGCCGGACCAACACGTAGCGATCGCCTTCTTCTTGATCTGCTGGAGATGCATCCGACAGCTCAAGGGGTCTTGTTAGAGCGCCTTAGACTATCCAGGGCCTGAGCTGCGGCCGCCAAGTGCTTTATGATAGGCCACCATGTTCGACGCTGCCCGATTAGCCTTTCCGCGTGAAGTACGACCGTTGACAGAAAACACTTCGCTTTCTCGGCAAGCGGCAGCTTGGGCATGACGATGTCATATCGCGGACTTGCGCGGCCGAGCAGTCGCATGAGGTCCAGTCTCGTGCTCAGGTGGCGTTTCTTCCTTGCGAGCGCCTGCCTTTGGGACTTGAGGACCAAGGCGCGAGTGACCGGGCGGAGTTCCACGCACCCACATTGCTGGGCGCGCTGCAGAACATGTTGGCCTCTCGTGCTTCTGACGATGATGGCCGTCGTGCCGATCCTGTCGTCTCGGAATTCCGGAATGTAAATATCGCCGCAGGAGATGTCCGCCAACTCGGCGGCATGATCCGCACACAATGAGCAGCGGTGCGGCACGAAGAAGGACCTAAGCTGCCGGACACAACTCGCGAATGCCCACCTCCTGACCTCCCCGTTCCTCAGTCGGAGAACCATACTGCCGGGGCAGCCTTCGGCCCGGTATGCAAGACGCGTCACGTCCTCCTTCCTGACGCCTAGCAGGCTGAGCAGGTACTCCGTGGCGTTGAACGTATGGGTTGTGCTACAGAATAGCCCGCAATAAAGGACCACCTTCTCACTAAGGGCGGGGAAGAGTTTCTCGGCCTTCCTAAACGCGTGAATGTGACAGGGGAGCCCTACGACGGCATATTTCCCATCGCCGCGGAGCACCTCCCTCAACGCTAAGGCGGCGGGAACAGGGCAATACTTCGAGCTCCTGGCCTCAAGGATTTCCTCCCGGGTCTTGGCCACGAAGACGTCCGGTTCCATGGGGTCGGTGCGTCCCATTCGGGTCACGACGGCCCCGTCCAATTGGCCGCCCTCC
>Ga0307379_10012264_pt1 | contig 11180 bp, 16 predicted proteins | sample UN2MG_FD_202237 | JGI IMG/M metagenome (GOLD analysis project Ga0307379, IMG submission 202237) | Soil microbial communities from Risofladan, Vaasa, Finland - UN-2 | ecosystem: Environmental > Terrestrial > Soil > Coastal area > Acid sulfate soil | place: Finland: Risofladan, Vaasa | collected... | reverse complement strand
AGGCAGTTCATTTTTCACGCTTTCTGAGAAAGGGAGGCGAGAGGGGGCGTTTGCCGGGGAAAATGTGGGTTTTATGTGCTCTTCAAATGCACAAGCAGATACAGGATAGGGATGTCGAAGGCGCCGTAACGTCCCGGCAAAAGCCGATAAAAACAAACTGCCCGGCCGATTGATCCGGCGGGCCAGATGTGAACAGAGGCAAGTGTTTCAAGCAATGTTGGTGGGCCGTGCGAGATTCGAACTCGCGACCAACGGATTAAAAGTCCGCTGCTCTACCGGGCTGAGCTAACGGCCCATACCTGATTTGCCTGCCGGGGATTGGTCATGACTGGTCCGCTGATGCCGGGGTCAGCGCCGCGGTCTTGGATGGAACCAGCCGCTCATTCAACAGGCTGCTAATGGTATCATATAACCCGCGTCCGCGCAATGACTGCGGCGAGTCGGTCAGGGTCAGAGCTTCGGTTTTCAGTTAATGTCAGGATGGCCTCATTTTCCGGCAATGCCCCCATTAACTGAAAATTGAGGCCCTGACCAAGCCATGCTTGCATTTTACCCGGCGGAAGATGTATATAGTAATCAGTTCGATAATTCCGCCGCGGCGCGGGGATCGGGGCAAAGGGGGTCCTTTGACTGGCAAGGGCAAGAAACTCAATTCATTGGAGCGGCGCTACCAGCGCGCGTCGTGCGATTTCCCGTCCGAGTTTACCTGGGGCACGGTCACCCACCGGGGCGCGGCCAAGGTGATCAGCCTGGGCGGATGTTACCTGGCCACCGAGGTCATCGTTCCCTGCTTCGAGGAGGTCGAGCTGACTTTTGCCATGGACCCGCAAGCGCCGCCGCTGCGCTGCCACGGCAAGGTGGTGTGGCTCTCCGAGCAGGGCATCAAAGTCAGGACCGGACGCCGCGAGCGCGGCTTTGCCCTGGAATTCAAGCGCATCTATCCGGAGGACCGGGCCCGGGTGGATGAGTACGTCAAACGCCAGACCCGCCTCTTCCGGGCCATCGAGCATGAATTCAAAAAGGCCCGTCCGGACAAGGACCTGATCAAGGACGTTTTTGGTCTGGCCTGCCCCGGAGAATCAACGCACCTGGGACACATCCACAAACGCTGCCGCGAAGAGACCCGCTATTTCCGCCTCCGGGTCTGACGCCCGCCGCTCCGCTTCTATCCTGAGTTATTCGCATTGCGCAGTGAATATGAGCTGGGCGATTGAGGCCGGGGTAGTCCACACGTCTCATGTGGGCGCCCGCGGCGCGGGCTCCAGCCGGAAAGCCTGGTCCACGGTATGTTCTGCACTGAGCCTGAGAGGGGGAGGGTCAGAGCTTAATTTTTCAGTTTACGAGAAGGTTTCCGAAATCTTCGGCCCGCCCGATATTAACTGAAAACTGGAGCTCTGACCCTGGCCGCCATTCCCTGCTTGACACCGCGCGAGTATCTTAATAAAATTGAATCAGTTGCATTACAGGGATACGGCGGATGAATACTGTACAAAACGCGAAGCTTGGGTCGGGCGCGGGACCGGAGGCGGGTCAATGTCCCCGATGATCACGGAACCGGACAAGGCGCGGCGGCTGGCGCGGGCCATCGTCTCCGATATTAACGTGTATAACTCCGACAAGGTCAAGCAGGGCATCGAGAACGACAACCTGTTCGAGGCCATCGAGGACGAGCTGGAGGAAGGCCGCGAGCTCTACCGCTCCCGCGTCGCGCCCGAGATCGTGGCCAAATATAATTACTTCGACCTGGCCGTGGTGGACATGCTCTTCAAATTCTCCGGCAAGTACAAGTCCAAGATCTGGTAACCCCCTTGGCCCGCCACTCCTTTGCAATCGCCAGTCTCGACGCTCCCCTCCGGGTTGACCAGTTCCTCTCCCGCCAACCGGGCCTGCCCTCCCGCTCGCGGCTCAAGGCCCTGTTCCACGAAGGCCGGATCACCGTGAATGGAAAGCCCGCGCTGCCCTCCGCCCGGCTCAAAATCGGCGACGCCATCATCGCCGACGTGCCCGATCCCGTGGCCGCCGGCCTCGAGCCCGAGCCCATCCCGCTCACCGTGATTTACGAGGACCGGCATATCATTGTCTTTGACAAGCCCGCGGGCCTGCTCACCCATCCCACCCCCGGCCGCTCCACCGGCACCCTGGTCAACGCGCTGCTGTATCACTGCCACGACCTCTCCGGCGTGGGGGGGTCCATCAAGCCCGGCATCGTCCACCGCCTCGACAAGCTGACCTCCGGCGTCATGGTCGCGGCCAAGACCGACCTCGCCCACCACGGCCTCGCCGCCCAGTTCAAGGCCCACTCCATTGACCGCAAGTACCTGGCCGTGGTCTATGGCGAGATGGAAAAACTCTCCGGATCGTTCGAGACCGTGATCGGCAGGAACCCTCACCACCGGCTCAAGATGACCAGCCATACCGAGAAGGGCCGCCGCGCCGTGACCCGCTTTAGCACCCTGGCCCGCAATAACGGCATGAGCCTGGTCGAGCTCACGCTCGAGACCGGCCGCACCCACCAGATCCGGGTGCATCTCTCCGACCATAATCACCCGGTGGCGGGCGACGCGCTCTACGGCAAGGGCCGCACGGTCCCGGCCCGGCTTAAGCCGGAGCCGCGCGCGGCGCTCAGGCGCCTCGACCGCCAGGCCCTGCACGCTTATCGTCTCGGTTTCGATCATCCGTCCACCGGCCTGCGCATGGTTTTCGAGTCGCCGCTGCCGCCGGACATCGCCGTGGTCGCTTCATCTCTCGGGCTGCTCACCGGAGTGAAACTGCCCGCCAGGTCGGGCCGCGTGCAATGAGACCCTCCATGCCTGGGTCCATCATAAAAGGCGCGCCTTTTTTCACGCTCCCGGCGCTGGCGCTCCCGGGCGTCGCGCACGGCTTCGGCACCCGTGACCTTGGCCGGGGCCATGCGGTGGCGCATGACCGCATCAAGGCGTCCTTTCCGCAACTCCGCCATATCGCCACCGTGCGCCAGGTCCACGGCTTGAGCGCGGTCCACGTGAGAAAAATCCGGGACGTCGCCGCCGTCCGCGGGCTCCACGCCGACATCATCATCGTGAGCGCGCCGGGCGTGGCCGCGGCCGTGCGCACGGCGGACTGCGTGCCGGTCCTGATCTGCGACCCGGCCCGGAGAGTGGCGGCGGCAGTGCATACCGGCTGGAAGGGCACCGCGCTCAGGGCCGCCGGAGAGGCCGTGAGCATCCTGCGCCGGGAGTACGGCTCGCGGGCGACGGACCTCATCGCCGGCATCGGTCCATCCATCCTGCCCTGCCACTACCAGGTTGACGCGCCGGTGATCCAGGCCATCGGCAAGGCCCTGGCCGGACGGGCCGCGGACGTGCTCGAGCCCGACGGGCCGGGGCATGCCCGCCTCGACCTCTCTTCGGCCAACCGCATCATCCTGGAAGAGGCCGGGCTGAAGCCCGGGAACATCCAGGAGCTCCGCGTCTGCACCTACTGCCACGCCGAGCTCTTCTTCTCGTATCGCCGCGAGGGCAAGGGCGTGCCGTCGCTCTATCACTTCATCGCAATCGTTGCCGAGGCAGGATAAAATGAACGCCATGCGCTGGAGCAAAAAACACAAAGGCGCAGGCTCTTCACTTTCGGGAGCGGCATGGCCGTTGGTCCTGGCGCTCTGGTGCGCGGCCGCTCCGATCTCCGGCCGCGAGCCGTCGCTGGGCCGGGTCGAGGTCATGGCGCCGTCAACGCCGCGGACGGATGTGTACACTACCGTCGCAGTGGTGGCGCGGACCGAGACGTGGGACATTGACCGGGACTTCCGGGGCGAGGCCTGGCTGTGGACCGACGGTCCCTGGATTCGGCCGTTCCACGTCAAGTTCGTTGCCGCTGACCGCGGGGTGATCTTCCAGCCGCTGAAGTTCGAGCTGCCGGCCTTGCAGCGGATCGAGGCCTACTCGCTGACCGGAGTGATCCAGTCGTGGTCGGACCCGGTGTTCCCGGTGGCGGACAACTACCGCGGCCCGCGCCTGTTCTGGGGCAAGCTCGGCGACTGCGCCGCGCCCGGCCTGGATTTCTGCATCGCGGAGCACGGCGAACGGCCGCCGGCCGCTGGGCCCGGCAAGCCGGCCCTCGGCGTCCCCCTCTTGATCACGGGTCTCAGCAAACAGGCCGGGGCCGAGACGTGGCACATCATCATCAATCCGGGCCTGGACCCGGCCGCGCAAACGGCGCTGGTCGAGAATTTGAAAGCGGCGGCGAAGCCTGAAAAGATTCTGGAAATTTTCGCGGAGCAGGAGGGCGGCCTTTTGCTCGCGGTCCCGCCCGTCGGAAAAGGCCTTGCTCTCCCGCCTCATCTGCTGGTGGTGACGGGCCAGCCGGATGACGCCTCGCCGGCGGGTGGTTTCATGGAAGGATTCAAGAATTCATGGCCCGCGGCGCGGGGCCGGGGCACGGTCATGGCCGCGGTCGCGGACCGCGACGGGTGGATCGGGGTATGGAGCGAGGGGGATGAAGCTCCGAGCATCTGGAAGGCGCTCGGGCGGGGCGATGCTTACGCGTCCTGGGGAGGGCGGACTTTTATTGACTGGAAGGGCAATTTCTCGGCGGCGGCCGCGAACGGCGCTTTACGGATCATGGTCGCGGGCCGCGGGCCGCGGGAGGAGGTCAGCCTGCTCCGGGACAGCGGCGGGGAGCTCGGCCAGGCCGCGTCCTGGAGCACGGATGATTTCCGGTTGGACCGGTCGTTCCGTGGCGCTGCTCCCGGCGGCGCGTCGCGGTTCTTCATCGCGGTGACCGAGCCGGGGTCGCCGCGCGGCTCTCACGCGCTGGCCGGCCCGCTGCTCATAAAATAAGGTTCTCCACATTCGGGAGCGGATCGTCTTCAGGCGGGGTTAAAGAATTTACACGGATGAAAACGGATGGGATGGATGACACGGATCGGAACAATGTTTTCGGGACAATGATCCGTTCCATCCGTTATCATCCGTAGGCTTAAGGAAGAGAATAAATTCCGATGACCGGGAAAGGGTCGGGTTGATTCATGCCAACGGATTGAGGACGGATCGCACGGATGTCCGTTCTTTCCGATCCGTGGAATCCGTTTCAATCCGTCCCATCCGTGTAAAAATTCTTCTCGGCGCCGGCGGCGTATCCATCCGCTTTGCAGTGCATAGAACCCGAAATAACCGGCCCCGCCCCGGTTGGCCGGGGCAGGGCCTGGATCATGAGCGCGAAGCGTTATTTGGCTTTGTTTTTTTCCTTGCCTTTTTCCTTGCCTTTTTCCTTGCCCTTTTCCGCCTTCGCTTGCTTTTTGGCGGGCTTGTCCTTCTTGGCCGGCTTTTCTTTTTTCGCGGGCTTTTCCTTTTTCGCGGGCTTTTCCTTTTTCGCGGCCTTTTCCTTTTTGGCCGGCTTTTCGGTTTTCTTGCCCTCTGTTTTAGCGCCGGCGGTGCTGGCCACGGTGAGCTCGATCAGGGCCATGGGCGCGGCGTCGCCGCGGCGCACGCCGGTGCGGGTGATGCGGGTGTAACCGCCGGCCTTGTCCTTGAAGCGCGGACCCACGTCGTCGAAGAGCTTGGTCACGATTTTTTTGTCGGTGATCACGGCGGCGGCCTGCCGGCGGGCGTGGAGGTCGCCGCGCTTGGCCAGGGTTATGACGCCGGCGACCTTCGAAGCGAGCTCCTTGGCCCGGGCGTGGGTGGTCTGGATCTTCTCATGCCTGATGAGCTCGGTGATCAGGTTCCGAAAAAATGCGTTGCGGTGGCCGGTGGGCCGGCCGAAACGTCTGGACTTGAGCGCGTGTCGCATAATAAATCAGCTCCCCTTGGCGAATTTTTTCTCCCACCTGGGATCGGGAAAATTCTCGACTTTCATGCCCAGGGACAGGCCCATCAACCCCAGGACTTCCTTGATCTCGTTCAGGGACTTGCGGCCGAAGTTCTTGGTCTTGAGCATCTCCGGCTCGCTCTTTTGCACCAGCTCGCCGATGAGCCGGATGTTGGCGTTCTTGAGGCAGTTGGCGGCCCGGACCGAGAGCTCGAGCTCGTCCACGCTCCGATACAGGTTGGGGTCGATCTCGGGCGGGATCTCGTCCTCGTCCTTGACTTGCTCCAGGTCTCCTTTTTCCTCGAAATTGATGAAGATGGAGAGCTGGTCCTTCAAAATTTTGGCGGCATAGGCCACGGCGTCGGAGGGCGCGGCGGAGCCGTTGGTCCAGACCTCCATGATCAGCTTGTCGTAGTCGGTGATCTGTCCGACGCGGGCGTTGGTCACGCGGTAGTTGACCTTGCGGATGGGCGAGAAGATGGAGTCAATGGGGATGACGCCCACCGGGTACTCGTCTTCCTTGTTGCGCTCGGCCGGCTCGTATCCCTTGCCGGTCTTGACCCACATTTCCATCTTGAGGGTGGCGCCGGCGTCGAGGGTGGCGATGGGCTGCTCCGGGTTCAGGATGGTGATGCTGTCGTCGGCGGTGATGTCGGCGGCCCTGACCACGCGCGGTCCCTTGGCCTCCAGGGTCATGCTCTTTTTGAGGTCGCCGTGGTACTTGACGAGCACGTCCTTCAAATTGAGGATGATCTCGGTCACGTCCTCGGTCACGCCGGGGATGGTGGAGAACTCATGGAGCACTCCGTCAATCTTGACGGCCACGATGGCCGCCCCTTGCAGGGAGGAGAGGAGGATGCGGCGCAGGGCGTTGCCGATGGTGATTCCGCATCCGCGCTCGAGCGGCTCGGCGGTGAACTTCATGTAGTTCGGGCTGGTCGCGTCTCCCTCGGTCTCCAATTGATTGGGCTTGATCAGGTTCCGCCAGTTTCGATGCATTGATTGTCCCTCCCAGGATAGGGTTTGAGCGTGATCGGGCTCTTACTTGGAGTAGAGCTCGACTATCAACTGTTCCTCAATGGGCATGGTAATATCTTCGCGCGCCGGGAATTCCTTGATCACTCCCTTGAAATTGGCCGCGTCCATCTCGAGCCAGCGGGCCAGGTTGCCGCGGCGGGCCAGGGATTCGAGGGCACCCTTGATGGCCGCCGAGTCCCGGCTCTTTGGCCTGACCTCGATCACGTCGCCGGCCGAGAGCTCGTAGGACGGGATGTTCACCTTGCGTCCGTTCACGGTGAAATGGCCGTGGCGCACCAGCTCCCGCGCCTGGTTCCTGGAGAGGGCGAAGCCCAGGCGATACACGACGTTGTCGAGCCGCCGCTCCAGGTTGAGGAGGAGGTTATAGCCGGTGACGCCCTTCGAGCGCTCCGCCTTTTCAAAGCTCAGGCTGAACTGGCTCTCGAGCAGGCCGTAAATCCTCTTCACTTTCTGCTTCTCGCGGAGCTGAATGCCGTAGTCCGAGTGCTTCACCCGCTTGTCGCCGTGCTGTCCCGGCGGCTTGTTGCGGCGGTCCACCGCGCACTTGTCCGAGTAACAGCGGTCTCCCTTCAAATAGAGCTTGAGACCCTCCCTGCGGCAGAAGCGGCACACTGATTCTCGATACCGAGCCACTCAAACACCTCCTCTATCCGGCGCGCCGTTTGGGGCCGGCGCGTCCCGTGCCACCGGTTTGCAACCGGTGCGACCAAACTTTAGGGGCACGGGTTGGAAACCCGTGCTACTCAGCCTATACTCTCCGCCTTTTGGGCGGCCTGCACCCGTTATGGGGAATGGGCGTCACGTCCTTGATCAGGGTGACGCGCAGGCCCGAGGCCTGCAGCGCCCGGAGCGCCGACTCGCGTCCGGAGCCCGGGCCCTTGATCAGCACTTCCACGCTCTTCAGTCCCTGGTCCTGCGCCCGCCTGGCCGCCTCGGAGGCCGCCTGCTGCGCGGCGAACGGCGTGCTCTTGCGCGAGCCCTTGAACCCCACCACGCCCGCGCTGACGCTGGACAGGGCGTTGCCCTGCGCGTCGGTGATGGTGATGATCGTATTGTTAAAGGAGCTCTGGATGTGCACCACTCCGTGCTCCACCTGCTTCTTGACTTTCTTCTTGCCTTTATCTCTTTTCTTGGCCATGTTCCCGCCTTTTCTTCGAGGGGTGGCGCCGGCTTATAACCGGTGCTCCCGTCCGCCTTGATGGCACCGGTCAAAAACCGGTCTGTCCAGTTTCATGATCACTTGGGCCCCGGCGCCTTTTTCTTGCCGGCGATGGGCTTTCTTGGCCCTTTCCTGGTCCGCGCGTTGGTGTGGGTCCGCTGTCCGCGCACGGGCAGCCCGCGGCGGTGGCGGAGTCCGCGGTACGATCCCATGTCCATGAGCCGCTTGATGTTCATGCTGGTCTCTTTGCGCAGCTCGCCCTCCACCTTGAACTTGGAGTCAATAATGCGGCGGATGGCGGCGACCTGGTTCTCGTCCAGGCTGTTGCTGCGGATGGTCGGGTCAATTCCCGCCTCCTCCAGGATTTGGCCGGCGGCGGTCTTGCCGATCCCGAAGATGTAGGTCAAGGCCGTCCCGATCTGCTTATTGGGGATGTCCACCCCGGCTATTCTGGCCATCTTTCCTCCTCGCTCCTTCAGCCCTGACGCTGTTTATGGCGCGGGTTCTTGCAGATCACGCGCACCACGCCGCGGCGCCGTATGATCTTGCAATCCTTGCACCGCCTTTTCACCGAAGCCTGCACCTTCATGACTCATTCCTTCCTTTATTTTTTCGTCGCGGCGTCCGGGCCGTTACTTGCGGAAAGTGATCCGTCCCTTGGCGGGATCATAGGGATTGATTTCCACGGTCACCCGGTCTCCCGGCACGATCTTGATGTAATGCATCCTCATCTTTCCGGAGATGTGGGCCAGGAGCTTGTGCCCGTTGTCCAGCTCCACCCGGAAGTTGGCGTTGGGCAACGCCTCCTTGACCGTGGCCTCCACCGAGATTACGTCATCCTTCACCATGAAAACCCCTTGGCCGCGCCTGATTCTTCATCCTTTTACGTCCTGCTGCTTTTTCCGCTTGCCTTCATGGCCCGTTCACCAGGCGCTGAGCACGTCCGCTTCGCCCGGCGTCACGGCCACCGATCTCTCGAAATGCGCCGACGGCCCGCGGTCGGCCGTCACCGCCGTCCACCCGTCCTCCAGAACCTCGACGTCGGGCCGGCCCGCGTTGATCATCGGCTCGATGGCCAGGACCATGCCCGGGACCAGCTTCACGTTCGGCCGCGGCATGCCGCAGTTCGGGATCTGCGGTTCCTCGTGCATCTTGCGGCCGATCCCGTGGCCCACGAACTGGTACACCACGCTGAAGCCGTTCTTTTCCGCGTGTTCCTGCACCGCCCGGGCGATGTCCGAGAGGTGGTTGCCGGGAACCACGGCGGCCACCGCCCGCTCCAGGCACTCGCGGGTCGTGGCCAAGAGCCGCGCCTTTTCCTCGCTCACCGTCCCGATCGGGACCGAGACCGCGGCGTCTCCGAAATAGCCGTCGAGCTCGACCCCGAAATCCAGGCTCAGGATGTCTCCTTCCTTGAGCACGCGCTTCTCGCTGGGGATACCGTGCACGACCTCCTCATTGATGGACGCGCACAACACCGCCGGATACCCGCGGTAGCCCAGGAACGCCGGCTTGGCGTTCGGCACCTTTCCCAGGCTCTTTCGGGCCCGGAGCTCCAGGTCCATGGTGGAAACGCCGGGCCGCGCGTATTCCATAAGCTCTTTCAAGATCCGCACCACGATCCGGTTCGACCTTCTCAAGGCCTCGACCTCTTTCGCGGTTTTCAAGGTAATGCTCAACGCCTTTAGCTTTCCAGCGCCTTCATCACCGCCTGGGTGATCCCGGCGATGTCGCCGACGCCGGGGATGTCCTTGACCAGCCCCTTCTTGCCGTAATAGCTCTTGAGCGGCGAGGTCAGGTCGTGATAAACTTGGAGGCGGCTGCGTATCGTCTTCTCGTTGTCGTCATCGCGCTGGTAGAGCTCGCCGCCGCACTTGTCGCAGACGCCCTTCTTCCTGGGCGTGTTGAACTTGACGTGGTACATGGCGCCGCAGTTCTTGCAGGTCCGCCGGCCGGAGAGGCGCCCCACCACCTCGTCGTCGGGCACGTCAATGTTGATGACGCGGTTGATGCCGCGGCCCAGTCCGGTGAGCGTCTTGTCCAGGGCCTCGGCCTGGGGCACGGTGCGGGGGAAGCCGTCAAGGATGAAGCCGGGCTTGCAGTCGTCCTTGTTGAGCCGCTCCTTGACCATGCCGATCACCACGTCGTCGGACACCAGCTTGCCCGCGTCCATGAACTTCTTGGCCTCCTTGCCCAGCTCGGTCCCGTTCTTGACGGCCTCGCGGAGCAGGTCGCCGGTGGAGACCTGCGGGATGCCGTACTTTTCCGTGAGCCTTTTCGCCTGGGTCCCCTTGCCGCACCCCGGGGGGCCGAGCATGATTATGTCCATTACCGCTCCTCCTTCTTTCTTACTACCGGCGACGGCCCTTCATCCTCGGGCCCTTGGCGCCGAGGAAGCCGTCGTAGTGCCTGGCGAGCAGGTGCGCCTCCATCTGCTGGGCGGTGTCCATGGCCACGCCCACCACGATGAGCAGGCTGGTGCCGCCGTAATAGAACGGGATGTTGACCGTGCTGATGAAGATGGAGGGAAGCACGCAGACCGCGACCAGGTACAGGGAGCCGCCCAGGGTGATCCTGGTCAGGATGCGGTCAATGAATTCGGCGGTGTTCTGTCCGGGCCGGACTCCGGGGATGTATCCGCCGTGTTTTTTCAGGTTATCGGCCACGTCAATGGGGTTGAACTGGACGGCGGTGTAGAAATAGGTGAAGAAGATGATCAGGATGCCGTAAATCGAGTTGTACTGCCATCCGGTCGGGTTGAGCGCGGCCATGAGCCACTGGGCCCAGGTGGCGTCGTTCTGGGTGAAGAGGCTGGTGAAGGTCGAGGGGAACATGAGCAGGCTCGAGGCGAAGATGGGCGGGATCACGCCGGCGGAGTTCACCTTGAGCGGCAGATGGGTCTTGACGCCCTTGCTCATTCTCCGTCCCACGATCCTGGCCGGGTACTGCACCGAGATGCGGCGCTGGGCCCGCTCCACGAACACGATGGCCCCGATCACCGCCACCATGCCGACGCCGACCAGGGCGATGGTGAAGATGTTCTGCTCGCCGGTCCCGAACTGCTCCAGGACCTGGTACAGTCCGGCGGGCACCCTGGCCACGATGCCGGCGAAGATGATGAGCGAGATGCCGTTGCCGATTCCGCGCTCGGTGATCTGCTCGCCGAGCCACATGATGAGCGCGGTCCCGGCGGTCAAGC
>Ga0307379_10012260_pt1 | contig 11183 bp, 9 predicted proteins | sample UN2MG_FD_202237 | JGI IMG/M metagenome (GOLD analysis project Ga0307379, IMG submission 202237) | Soil microbial communities from Risofladan, Vaasa, Finland - UN-2 | ecosystem: Environmental > Terrestrial > Soil > Coastal area > Acid sulfate soil | place: Finland: Risofladan, Vaasa | collected... | reverse complement strand
CTTTCCAGACTCAGCTTCCTTGGAGAAGTTGTGAGCACCTCGCTGCCCGATTCGGTCACCAGCACATCATCCTCGATCCTGATGCCGCCCCACTCAGGGATGTAGATCCCCGGCTCCACCGTGACGATCATGCCTGCCTCCAGGAAGATCTCGCTGCTCTTTGCCAGCATTCGGCCATCATGGACATCCAGTCCAAGGCCGTGCCCAAGGCCGTGGGCGAAATACTCGCCGTATCCCGCATCCACGATCACCTTTCGGGCGGCGGCATCAACTTCTCCACCGGCGATTCCCGGTCGAATGGCGGCAATCCCGGCGTGCTGTGCCTCGAGGACGATATCATAGATCTCCTGCTGCTTAGAGTCGGCCTTCCCGAGGACGACGGTTCTCGTGATATCCGAGTGGTAGCCATGCCACTTCGCGCCGAAGTCCAGGAGGACCAGCTCCCCCTCCGAAATCTTCCGCTCGGTTGGCTTGCCATGTGGAAGCGCCGATCTCGGCCCGGTGGCAACCAGTGGGTCGAACGCCTCCCTCTCCGCGCCGGCCTTCCTTATCAAGCAATCAAGCTCAGTCGCGACCTCCCGCTCGGCCATGCCGAGTTCCAGGAACGCGCTGATATGCTCGTATGCCAGGTCGGCAATCTTCACGGCCTCACGAATCGCGGCCAACTCGGACTCATCCTTGACCCATCTCAACCGGCCGATGGGATCGTCGGCGTCGGTCAGGTTCAGCCTACCCAATTCGGTCCAATCCCGATGGCTGAGCGAGTGTCCCTCGAAGCCGACGTTCTTCAGATGCAGGCGCTCGATCAAGGCTTTCATCGGACCGGTCCAGCGATTCTCGACGGTCTCCAGTCGGAAGTCCGGCGACTCCTCCGACGCCTGGAGGGTATACCTCGAATCGGTTAGCAGATGTGCGGCATCACCGGTGACCAGGACCGCCGCATACGAACCTGTGAACCCGCTGATATAGCGGATGTTCAGCATGTCGGTGACGAGAAATCCGTCCAGTCCCTGGCCGGCCATCTCCAGCCTTAGCTTTTCCAACCTACTGTTCACTGTTTACCGTTCACTGTATACTTGGCCGCCTCAAGCCCCAGGAGATAGCTGTCCGCGCCGAAGCCGCTTATCTGCCCGACGCAGACAGCAGCGATCACGGATTCATGGCGAAACTCCTCCCGAGCATAGATATTGGAAAGGTGGACCTCTATGGTGGGCACTTTCACGGCGGCGATGGCATCTCGCATGGCGATGCTGTAATGAGTGTAAGCCCCAGGATTGATGACAATGGCGTCCGCCCATCCTCCCGCCGCCTGAATGGCCTCCACCAACTCGCCCTCGGAGTTCGACTGGCTGATCTCGACGTGCACGCCGATTGACTTCGCATGCTCGTGAATCCGAGCGTCAATCTGCTCGAGAGTCAGAGAGCCGTAGACATCCGGCTCTCGGCCACCGAGGAGGTTCAGGTTCGGCCCGTGGAGCAATCGAATCTTAATCATTGCAGATCACCGCTTCCTCGACCAGCATGACCGGCCGGCCGTCTTTGATCGGATACGCCCGCTTGCACTTCTCGCAGACGAGCGTCTCGCCCTCCTGCTTGATCGGCGGACGATCGTCGCACGCCGGGCAGGCAAGTATATTCAGCAAATCTTGGTCAACCAACGCAATACTCCTTATTTCCCCAGAACCAGGTCCAACTCGCGCTGGGTCTCGATTCGGGCGTCAATAAGCGCCTGCTTGGGCGTCTTCTTGCCGTAAATGGCATCGTCCACCGCCCGCTGAAGCGCTCCCATATAGTATGCCTGCGCCGGCATAACCGGCCTTTGATGGCGGCATTCCTCAAGGATCTTGAGGAACATACCGTATCCCGGCTTATTACGTATTCGGTCAAAATAGGGAGATTTCCTGTAACCAGGGAATAAACCGGTTTCTTGACCGACCGCCGTCGTGCCTTTCGGATCGGCGCACATCCATCGAAGAAGCTCCCATGCCTCCTTCGGATGGCGGCTGCCTTTCGGGATCGCCATGCACCAGCCGCCGACCCACGAACTGTGCGGCTCCCCACCAGGCGGACAAGGGATATACGTCATCCCATAGTCTAGATTCGGCGCGTACTTCTTAATCTCCTCGACACCCGAAATATGAAGGCAAGAAACCGAGAGCTTGCCGATATAGAGCGGGTTCAACTCCGCAGTCCCGAATCCTGCCTGCAGGCCGGCGATCTTATTAACATCGTACTCTTTGGCATACGTGCACATCCATTCGAGCGCCTCCACGATCCTGGGGTCATCGCACGTGACCAGGTGCTTCTTCGGGTCGTAGAATGAGCCGCCGAACGCCCATCCCCAGGTGAAGATGGAGTTCGCCGAGCCGTATTGCGCCCAGGGAATGAGGCCGATGCGGCTGAGCCGCCGGTGCTTGCCCGATCCCTTCCAGGAGTTCAGCTTGCGAACGAATTGATCCAGTTCGGCTATGTTCCTCGGGCCTCGATTCGGGTCCAGGCCGGCTTCCTTGAAATCCTTCCTATTCCAAACGAACGCGAAATTGGGGTCGGCGCAGTAGGTGAGCGCATAAACGTGGCTGCGATACTCGTTCTGCTCCCAGCAAGGGAGGAAATAGTCGGTCTTGCGTATGCCGGCATTGCGCGAATAGTCATCCAGCTCGACCAACGCCCCCTGCTCGGCCCATTCGGCGACCTGCGGCCCGTCTACGAAAACCGCGTCCGGGGGCCGCTTGGCCGCCACCGAGGTGAAAAACTTCTGGTTGTTCGAGAGGTTGTTCGGTGTGAAGAGAGGCTTTACGTCAATATTCGGGTGCTCCGCCTCGAAGTCCTTGACGATCTTCTCCATCGCCTCCGACTGAGTGCCGCCCCAGGGATGCCACACCGTGACGACGACCTTGCCCGAAGCCTTGTCTTCCTGCCGACCGCAGCCCTGGAGAAACAAGGAAGCGGCGAGGAGCATAAACCCAATCCTGAACCTCATACCGGCATTTTAGCAGTAAGGCTGAGGAAACTCAACATACCCCGGTTTTTGCCGACTTCGGGGATCTGCGCCAAACCAGCCAGGCCAATATACCATAGGCTACTACCGTCAACGCTCCGCACTCGCCGCCGAGAAAGGTATGCCATTGGTTCTCGACGGTCGCCGGCTGCAGGATGTTCTGGAACGCGACGTTATGTACAGAGTGCATGAGCACGGGTATCCAGATGCTGGCTGATTGCAGTCTCAGCCGGCAGATCACTGAGTTCGAGCCCAGTATCATGAGAATGAAGAATAGGACCGTAACCGCCAGATGGCTCGTCTTGAGGTACTGACCGGTCAATAGGACAGGCAGATGCCATACGGCCCAAACGAGGCCTAGGGTAAACACCGGTCTCCGCATCCCGGATTTCACCATTCTGTCAAGCAGATACCCCCGCCAGCAAAGCTCTTCCCCCAGTGAGAACGGCGAGACGACAGGCGTCATGATCGCGAGGGCGATAAGAGAGAAGTACAAAAGTGCGAACTTGGATTGCTGATGATAAGCGCTGCCTCCGAAGCTGATACCCCAATTGCCTTCATGCATGGGAGCTAAGCCGGTTCCCCATAAGATTGCGTAGGCCGATATGCCGACAACCAGCGGACCCCATACGGCAGCCAGCGTGGCTTTCCAGTTACGCCATCTCCATCCGATGTCCCGAAATCCTTCGCGAAAAAGGAGTCTGCATGCGAGCGAGCAGAGACCAGGTATCCACATGAATACAAATGGACCAACCCACCCAAGGCCTTTGTAGCCGCCGTGAAGCATAAGGATTGCCAGCCACGCCCAGCTCAAGACATAAGTGATGGTAATACACGCAATAACGGACTTGCCTGCAGGATTGCTCTTGATTGACACTTTGCGCGTCTCCTAACATGGTAGACGCACGGAGATAGCGAACCGTTGACTAGCGTCCGAAGTCTTTGTAGGCCTGGAGGAGCGCGAGGGCGTTTTGTACGGGAGTATCAGCCTGGATATTGTGTGCCGTGCAAAGGATATACCCGCCGCCGGGAGCATAAGCCTCGATCCGATCCTTGACTTCATTGCGGATGTCTTCAGGCGTGCCGAAGGGCATGGTCTGCTGGATGGAAATCCCTCCGTGGAAGGCCAGGCATTCGCCGAACTCACTCTTGAGCCTGCGAGGGTCCATATCATACGCCTCGGGTTGGAGGGATTGAAGGACATCCAGCCTGCGCTCGATCATTAGGGGGATGAGCGGTCGCACGGAGCCGCAGGTGTGATGCATCACTCGGACGCCGTAGCTCTTTGCGAGCGATATGTAGTCGGCAAACCCCTTGCCTAGGAACTCCGTCCACATTCGCGGTGAGATCAGCGGTCCGTTCTGCGAGCCGAAGTCGTCGCCCGTAAGCACGATATCCAGCTTCCCATTCGCCGCCTCGAAGATCCGCTCGGCATAGGAGCAGTAGAAGCCACGTATCCTTGCGAAAACGGCCTCGGCAATTTCGGGGTTGGCGCTCATATCCACGAGGATTTGCTCGACGCCTCGGAGGTACATCGCGGGCTTGAGCTGGGCGATGCGGTTCATCCGGTCGCCCATGAATACAACCGCCCTCTCCTGCCTGAGAATCTCCTCGCACTGAACCACGATGCCTGAGTAATCGAACCAGTCGGCGGAGGGCCAATGCTCATAGGCATCGATCTGCTCGACGGTCGTCATGGCGGCCAGAGGAGATTCAGCGACCTCATGGTAGGTCTCCGATGCTTCGCCGGTTGGAACGATGACGGCAGTTCTTCGGACGCCCCAGATGTCCTCGTCGCCATCCGCAAACTTCCCCAGGGGCGGGCCGATGTACGCCGGCCCTTCGATGTATCGGAGGTCAACGTCATGGGCATCGAGGAATGATTCCACGCTCACATTCAGCGCAGACGAGAGCTTGTTCTTGAAGCCGGAGGACATCCAGAGGTCAATCGGGACTCGATCCGGCTCCTCGTGGCTCAACGCACAAAGCGTACGTTCTTGTGAGGTCATTGGCATTTACCGGCCGTCGGCGGGACGGCATTCCATTTCGGAAGCAGCAGCAGTCCTGCAATGAGTACTGAACCGGCAAGGAGGTAGAACAGAACGTCCCAGCCGTACTTCTGCGAGATCACGCCTGGCAGAGAGCCGCCGAGAATAGCGCCAATGGACCCGAACCCATTGATCAACCCGCAGGCGGTCGAGGCGCCCTTCTTCGTGCCGAAGTCCACCGCAGCAGTCCCCACTATTAGCGAATCCGGGCCAAAGAGAAGGAAGCCTATCAAGAATAGAAGCGTAGCCATAGCCCACACGCTGCCCATGAGCATGTTTGATGAGAAAAGAACAATCGAGAGGAGTAGGAGGCCGACCACGCAGACCGGCATCCGCCGTGCCCCAAGGAACTTGTCCGAGGCATACCCTGCCGCCAGTACCCCAATCGGTCCGGCCGCCTCGAAGACGACACTTATCAGGCCGGACTCCGCCATTCCGGTGCCCAGTCTTTCGTTCACCATCACGGGGCCCCAGAAAAGGATCGCGTAGCGAGTCGGCTTCAAGAAGAAATACACCGCCGATAATAGCAGAACCATGCGGTTCTTCATCACCTCGATAGTGGCCTGCCACGAGCCTTCCTCTGCCTCATCGGGCTTGTCTGTTGCCAGGACTGCTGCAGGTTCGGCGTGGTATTCCTCAATCGAGGGCAGGCCCATATCCTCGGGCCGATTTCTTTGGAAGGTGACGAAGAGCACCCAGATCAGGAACAAAGCCGCGGCGGGGACGTAGAATGCGTACCGCCAACTCATAAAGTGGTCGGCTGCGAGACCCGCGAACGGCGAGGCAATCATCCCGCCGATGGCGTAATTCGTGCACCACCAGCCGAAGACTCGCCCGCGCTCCCTCCTGGAGAACCAGCAGCCCATGTTCTTCGTCAGAGGCGCCCAGCCGGTTGACTGGAAAATCCCCTGTAGGAAGAAGAATATCCCGAACAGCAGCACCAGCGAAGACGCCCCCATCGCAAAACCCGCGGCAATGGAAGCCAGCATGCCCCACATGACCACTTTGCGAGCGCCGCACTTGTCGCCAGAGATCCCCCACACAAACTGGCCGATTGCATAGGCAATCAGATAGGCGGCGTCAATAGCACCCAACGCGGCCTTGTCAATGTGGAGACTGGAATCCTTGAGCATCCCGATCTTGGCGACGGAGAGCCCCTTCCTCGTGAGGTAGAAGCCTGCATAAGTGAGCCACGTAACGCTGAAGACGGTCCAGCGCCAGCGCTCGTACCTGGGATCTTTCGCAAGCTGAGGTCTTGTCGTCGTACTCATGCCCTGTCCAGAACCACTTGTTCGCCGGAGCGGACGGCCTTGAATGCCTTCGGGTCGCCGACGACCTTGCCGACGACGTTGACCGCACTCGCGGGGCGGATCTCATTGCCCCTGCTTGCGGGGGTTGGGCCGAAGAAGATGCAGAATGCGCTTCCCGGCGGCCAGTACGCGATGTCCCCCATCTCGACGACTTCCTTCCCGTTCTCCTCCCCGACGCTCACGGGGATGCCGAAGTAAATCTCATCGCCCCAGGTATTGCCCCTCGCCGTAATCGGGAGCGCATCCCAGATCGCATCAGCGGTCTTGCTGTCGTTCAGCTCGGCGGACGCTACTACTGACCCAGCGGTAATCTTGATTTCCCTTGGCATAATAACCTCCATGTTGATAGACTACAGACAGCAGACAGTAGACAACAGACCCGGAATCCGGATGGTCTTGTCTGTTGTCTGTGGTCTCTTGTCTGTTGTCTTCCCTATCCCTTTATCGCTCCTATCGTCAGTCCCTTCAGAAAATGCTTCTGGAAGGCGAAGAAGACTATGATCATCGGTATCGCCGCGACCGCCGACCCGGCCATGAGGAGGCCATAGTCGGTCATTGACTCCTGCTGGAGGGTCGCGAGTCCCACTGCCAGCGTGCGCATATTCTTCGACTGGGTGATCAGCAGCGGCCACAGGAAGTCGTTCCACGCGCCCATGAAGCTGAATATCCCCAGCACCGCCAACGCCGGCTTAGACAGCGGCAGTATTACTCGCGAGTATACCCCGACTTCGCTTGCCCCGTCAATCTTAGCGGCGTCTATCAGCTCGCCCGGGAGCGTCTGGATGAACTGCTTCATGAGGAAGACTCCGAACGCCCCGACCATACCCGGCAGGATGAGGCCGCCGAAATTGTTGATCAGCCCCATTCGCGAAACCAGCAGGAAAAGAGGAACGAGAAGGACCATGCCCGGGATCATCATGGTGCTCAGCAACCCCCAGAAGATGGCTGTCTTGCCTGGGAATTCCTTTTTCGCGAACGCGTAGCCCGCCATGGAGCAGAACAGAAGCATGGAGAACGTGTGGGCGATCGCGACTATGGCGCTGTTCGCAAACCATCTGAGGGCTGGCGCGCGTGCGAAGAGGCGCTCGTAGTTCATCAGTGTCGGATGACTCGGGAGCCATTCGGGCGGGAACTTGATCGCGGCCCGAGTCTCCTTCAGGGAGGTAGTGAGCATCCAGAAAAGTGGAAGGAGCGCCCAAATCGCCCATAGAGTGAGGACGACGTAAGCCAGAATGATCGGCCACCGCAGAGTATGGGAGTGTGGGAGTTTGGGGGTATGGGAGTGGGAAGCCATCAATACTCGACCTCCGTGCCCAGGACTTTGAACTGGACGATGCTGACGCCGACGATGATGAGGGCAAGGATGAGGGCCATTGCGGATGCCCGACCGAGTTTCAGGAACTCGAAGGCTGTCTCGTATATCCGGTAGACGACGGTCGAGGTGGCGTAGTTCGGGCCGCCGCGGGTCATCATGTAGATGCTCGTGAAGACCTGGAACGAGCCGATAGTCCCCATTATGGCCAGATAGAGGGTCGTGGGTTTGAGAAGCGGCAGGGTGATTCGCCAAAACTCGGTCCAGCGATTGGCGCCGTCAATCCTCGCGGCCTCATAGAGAGTCGCGGGTATCCCGCCCATCGCCGCCAGGTAGAGGATCACCGCACCGCCCCCGCCTCCCGCGACCGCCATGAACATCAGCGATGGGAGGGCGATATGGGCATCCCCCAGCCACGAGATTGGCTTCATCACGCCGCCGGTCATGGTGGGCAGCATGTAATTCAGAAGACCATGGGCCGAGTCGAACATCCACAGCCAGATCATCGAGACCACGACCGCCGATATGACGCCCGGGAGATAGAACGCGCCCTTATAGAAGTTCTGCGCAGAGGGCCTGAGCGGGAATATGAGCGCCGAGAGGAACAGAGCGATCCCAATCCCCACCGGCACGACGACCATCGTGTAGAGCGCCGTATTCGCGAGCGACCTCCAGAAAACCGGCTCTGCGAGGGCGATCTGATAGTTTCGCAGGCCGATCCACGAATTCCCCTGCAGGTTGAACCGCACGAAGCTTAAGTAGACGGTCGCTGCGATTGGGTAGGCGCTGAAGACCAGGAAGTGGATTACCGCCGGGGCGACGAACAAGTATGCCCACCTCGACTTGAACACTCGTTTCGCGAGCGAGTCCCTCCTCATTTGCGCCTCCAGGGCTGCTCGGCCGCCTCCCGGGCGATGATCTCATTTGCCTTCTTCTCCGCATTGGCGAGGGCCTCGGCCAGGGTCATGGAGTGAGTGAATATCTGCTGATAGATGTTGTTCACGACCGACCCAAGTTCCGGGCCGGCGGCTGTGAAGTATTCCCTCGCAGCGGGAACCAGGCCCGCGACGACGTGCATGTCAATGTCGCCGGGATAGATGTCGCCCGCGGACTTCCTGGTCGGCAATTGGCCGATGACTGAGAGAGCGCGGGAGTTCTCCTCATTAGTCAGGAAACGCGCGAACTCCATTACCGCCTCTCGCCTGCGTTTGTCCTCCTGCTTGAAGACGACGTATCCGCCGACCGAGAGCAGGCTCGTGGGCCTGTGGCCCGGGAGATGCGGCGGTTGCACGATGGCGGCATTGAAGAAGGGGAAATCCCCTCGCTCGGCAGACATCTTGATGCTCTTGATGATGCTCGAGGACGTGGAGATAGTCGCCAGCTCCTGATTCATGAACATCTGCCCCACTTGGCTGATCTGCGTGCCGGCAGGCCCTGGCGGAGTCACCTTGTACTTGTCGAGGAGATCGAGGAGAAACTGCATGCCCGCGATGCCTTCGGGGGTATTGAGGGCGAAATGAGTGCCGTCCGGGCTGTAAAGCCGCCCGCCGAATCCCTGGACGAGCGTGAGCATCTGATACTCGACGGTCGTGGGGATGCCGTAGAGGGCATAGCCATAGACATCCGTGCGGCCGTCACGATTGCGATCATACGTGCACGCCTTGCAGAGCTGGAGGAACTGGTCATACGTCCACGATCTCTCCGGCGGCTTGGGGACCAGGGACTCGGCATGGCGCTCTTTGACGATGTCCAGGTTGATCGCCATCACGAGCGCATTGCACAGCCACGGCCAGAGGTAGGTCTGCCCGCGATACTTGCAGAGCCCCATCACATTCGGATACACGTCCTTGTAGTCGGCCGGCGTCAGGTAGGGATCAACCGGTTCTAGGATGCCCTGGTCGGCGTATTTCTTCAGGTTCACGGCGGCCAGGTAGCAGATATCGGGATAAGTCCGCGAGAGGACCGCCAGGTCGAGCTTTTGCCCCCCACCCTGCCACGTTACGACCTCCAGGTCAACCTTGACGTTCGGATGAGTGGCCTCGAACTCCTTGATTTTGAGCCTGGGCCAATCCTCTGGCGTGCCGTCTTTCTCCGTGCCGTTGATCCCGCTCCAAAGGGGGAAGGTCCACCAGCGGATGTGGATCTGGTCGCTCGTTCGAGACCGGCATCCCGCCAGGAGGGCGCATGCCAGGCATAGGATGAGTATCCTGCGCATCATTTGCTCCAGACTTCCACCTCCGCGATGGTCATGGGCTGGCCCGGATCGCGCTCCCCGAACGACAGTCGAACCAATCGGCATTTGCCTGCGCACTTCAACTCAACGTCAAGAACGTCTTGAGTCGGAGGCTGCTTCGCGAAATCGGCGAGGTGAACCCAATTCTGCCCATCCACGCTCCCCTCGACTGCCAGCGCCGGGAGCTGATCCGAGTACCAGAGATGCACTCGGTCAATCGGCTGAGGCTGGTTGAAGTCGAACGTGACACTCACTGGCGAGATGGTCTTCCACGATGCGATGAAGTCCTCCGGCTTCAGGGAGTCTTTCGGCGTAGGGAAGGCCTCCTTCCGATCAATGAGGTTATTGCCTGAATCAGGGACAGCGTCCGGCGCGAGGCTATATGAATAGGAGACCGGATTTGGGGCTTCCTTGACCTCGATCGGCCGCTCCTCCTGCCACTTGAGGTAGTTGGCGGTGAGGCAGATTCCTTCAGGATCGGGCTTATATGCCGTGTTGAGCGGAGGGAACTTGAACCGCCAGACGTCTCGGCCCGTCTGCAACCCGAGTTCCTTGGCCAGCGACATGAACTGGGATTTCGACTTCTCATCGGCGATATTTGCCTCGGTGAATGGGAATACCATCGCCTTTCCCTCGAGCTTCTTCTTGAGGTCGGCCAAGCTCGACCCATCGGGCGCAGACGTGAAACACTCGTCGCTGCCAAGGACAAGCTTTCCCCCACCCTCGACATACTTGATAAGCTTCTCGACGACGGCCCGCCGCTCGTACGTCGCGGCCGGGACGAATATGGCCTTGAACCTGGAAAGGTCCGCTCCCTTTGCTACCATGTTGTCGTTCACGAACTTGAACCACGTCCGGGCGACCGGCCCGAGGAAAGTGTAGGCGTACTCCGGTTCGTTGTGGATGTAGTAGTTGGCCGGGCTGAAGGACTGATAATGGTCCTCGGAATAGAGGATCGCACAGTCGGGGTCGGTGGGCACGGCAACCTCATTCATGGTGCTCGCCAGGTTCACGATCTCTGTGATTGCACGGAATCGCTCGGGCGAGCCGTATTTCGTCAGGAAGGTGTCGCCGCTGGAGGCCCGCTGCCCTCTCACGTCGGGGATGTAGAGATGAAAGCCCTTGCCGCCATTGCGCATGACCTGGCTCATCAGCTCCCTGGTTTCCTCGGCGGTCGTGGCATAGCCGTAGTTCTCGACGTGCGTACAAGGCCAGACCGGCTTGCTGGTCAGATCAACCGCCCACTTGGTGACGAATCCGAACTCCTGACGATTGGGATTGC
>Ga0307379_10012258_pt1 | contig 11184 bp, 4 predicted proteins | sample UN2MG_FD_202237 | JGI IMG/M metagenome (GOLD analysis project Ga0307379, IMG submission 202237) | Soil microbial communities from Risofladan, Vaasa, Finland - UN-2 | ecosystem: Environmental > Terrestrial > Soil > Coastal area > Acid sulfate soil | place: Finland: Risofladan, Vaasa | collected... | reverse complement strand
AACATGCAATCCGGCAAGCCGTCAGGTTCTTATCCACACCGCGCAGAGATCCAAGCAGAGCACGTAGCTCCTTTGCCTGTTCTTCAAGCGGTATTTCGCCTTTGTGGATTGCGTGGTGATTGAATTCGGCTGCCAGGCGGTTGAACAGGAGTACGAGGAATATCCCGGAACCAACCGCAGGATCCAGATACTGCTTGCCACGTAGGGGATCAACACCTTCCAGCGCGAGGTCAAGTGTCATCTCCGCTAAGAATCGCGGTGTGTGGTAAGCTCCGCTCTTGTGTTTCTCCGGCCCCCCCTCCTTTTCGAGGAAATCCTCGTAGATGGCGCTGATAGTCTCGACCGGGATGAACTTGAAGTCATAGGCCCAGAAACCGAGTGAACGCTGGCCTTTGCGTACTTCGTCACCATTCAGAAATCTGCGTATGGCCTCCAAATGAACGGGCTGAATCAAGTCCTGCTCGCCTCTAAGGTCATCATCGAACATGCTGCCGTTGAATTCATCCTTGAGCCTTCGGAACAGCTTGCCGTAGAGATCTGAACGCGGGTCATGCTCTGCATCTGAGTCAAGCAAATCCAAGAGACTGGTCCAGCCGCGATTGGGGAAGTAGTCACGCAAGTCTATGATGCCGCGATCGCACAGATAACAGGTAAACAGAACTCGCCCGAGGAACGCATGAGCCACCGAGGGATCTAAGCCCGCTTTTCCTTCGGTGAGTTCATTACGTACAGCGCCAAGATTGTCGATTAGGTAAGCGTCCACGCCTTCCTGCGGATCGAACTTGGCTTCATTGTCTTCCGAGTAGTATTGGCCCGTCGCCAGCCGGAGGTAGAAACGCTCAGCCCAGGTTGCCTGTGTCGCGAGGTCAATAGTCTCCACGAGACGATCATCAATATCCGCCTTACTGGCAGTAGAGGGCTCGATTGGCCTAGTCATTGAAGAGAAGACACATACCTTCTCTGGATCGCGCAACAAGAGCACCGTGGCCACGCCCTGATTCCAGAACTGGCGATGAACCTCCGCCGCTTGAGAAGGGTCAAGGGGACGTTTCTCATCGCGCACATAGACTGTCGGAATCCCGTTAAGCGTCAAAACAGCGTGAAGGTTCATCTCCTTCCACGCCCGGAGCAGCAGATGCTGATAGGGAAGCAACGTACCGTCCCGGACTATTTCTCTTTTTGACCGATAGTAGCGGAAACCTTGTGGTGGTTTCGGAAGAGGTTCTTTATGTTCTACGCTCATTGCCAAGCACCGGCGAATTTTTACGACACGTTGTTTCTACTTCGTCACACACCGCTCTTCCGTGCAGGATTCTCATCGGCATCAAGCCGACAGGCAAAACACGACAGGAACTCGCGAACTGTGGGCACTCCCCACTATCCGCGACCTTTCTGCATCCAAAGCCGTCATGCAAACAGCCATAGGCGGCATTATAGCTGCATGGAAGGGAAGAGCAAATACATTCCGTACGGAAAAAGGAGAATTGAAGGTGTCCGGCATGAATGGCGGTTACTTAGGCTGCATATCGATCTTTTCTTGGAACTCCGGAGACATCTATGAGCAAGCCTTTGTCAAAACGTTCGTGCGATTTTTCACGGGAATTCCAAACATCCATTTGGCCCGTTGCGCTTTGCGGCCGGATCTTTGCTATGCTCCAACATCCAGTATCAAAAATCTGCGTTTATTAGCATTAATCAGCGGCTCTTGGCATTGACTATTTACGATTGACTATTGACTATTGCTCTGCGTTCTCGGTGCTCTCTGTGGTAGATATGAAAACGCCGTTTCATGGAGATTTTTTGAGAATTCACCCGCCATTTTGTATAACGGTTCGTATAATACTTAACGAATTCGTATTTCGTATGTGGTATGTCGTAAATTGAGAATTTAGAATGTAGAATTGAGAAATATAGAAGAAAAAAAGGCAGAATAATGAAAAAAACAGGTGAAAAAGAGAAGAAAACGACGAAAATTTGAGCTTAATTTGAAAAAACAAAACCAATTTTAAAATGGGCAAAATGGGCATAAGTATCTATATGAAAGGTGATTATGAAGATTTTACGCTTTGAAGGCTGCGAAAAAACAAAGCCAATTCAAAGCCAAACAAAGCCAATTCGGTTATTTTACCGCCGAGAACGCCGAGTACGCGGAGGTTTTTGATGTGTAGGCGAATTCTATATCTGATATTACCGCCTCTGTTGTGGGAAAGTCCATCTCAGGGATATCCCCGCTCAAACCTGTCAGGACTTTTTAACAGGTTTTTTTGCGCCGGCACAAAAACCAGTCATCAGCTTTTCGGTATTTTGCCTCTTTTCGGGTGAGCCGTCCATTTCGGCATACGCGTCGATCAGTTGTAAGAGTTTGGGATCGGCAGGGCTTTCGCCGTAGTGGTGTGTAACATCAACGAAAGCAGCATCAAGGCCATATTCCATTGCCCTGGCTACATAGGCCCTGGCGACTCCCACTTTCCGGCTTGGAATGCCAACAGTGGCCTGGTTTATCTTGAGCAGGCAGTGGCATCTTTTCGTCGCCGAATCGCGTTTAATATTTTTAATAATTCTAAACGCTTTATATGTTTGATTAGCGATACCCGGTGAGTCCGGCATGTCCGACATCAGAGCAGCGGCAACTGCGTCGAAAAATATCTGCTCAGGCTTGAAGTGGTATTCATTTACCGCTTTGTTAAAGAGTTGTTTGGCCAGATCGAATGATTCGTCGATGCCGGTCCGTTGACATTTATCGTCAGGACCACTATTGCTGTTTAGCGTGCCCACTATGCCGAAGTCGTGTTGTTTCCTGATGGCTAAGATTTTGTCGCCCGAAGAAATATCAATCGGCCCGACTAAGGGAGGTGATACATGTTCGTCAGTATCATACCATTCTTTCAATCCGGCAAGGAGCGCTTCTTCGTACCGGCTGTCAACGCACACAGGGACACCTTTGCCAAGCCGGCGAACCAGTTTTACGTATGGGCAGATCAGCTTTGCCGCCTCATTTGGATCGCCCTGGGCCAGGGCATCGATATTGACTGCTATGTATGAGGCCCCTTCTGCCGCCTGCGTCTGAATCAGAGCTTTCAAGAAATTTAATGCACCATTTTGGCTTTTTGTTTTGCCAGGAGAATCACTGAATTGCTTCATAGCAGTGCATGTTACCGGATTAGAAGCATCTAACATATCACCGATAGATATCAACGGGGCGGCCTTCGTATGGTCCGTACCAAAAAGGTAATTAAGTATTGATGCTGTATGTTCCAGGGCATGCATTCGCGGTTGGTTGATGATACGTCTTAGTTTACTTCTGCCATCGGGTTTCGCCGCTGCTGCATTGTAGATCAAGTCGCCGATACATACTCGATCGAGATTGTTCCCACAATAGCCATCGACAGTAGAATCTCCACATGGAGTATTGTCTAATCCTTTTTCACATCCCCCAATCGAGCAGTATCCAAAGTTCTCCGGCAGGTAACAATCGCCACAATCCTGACAATCGAAGGAAAGATATTTAAATGAACGCTCTATTGCGTAGAAGGACTTATAGCAAAAACCTTTTCCCTTTCTTGTGCCGAGAAGGCCCATAGTACTACGAAAGAGCTTGAATCCGGTGTGATCAGAATCAAGAATCGCCCTGTGCATAAAATCAAAAAACTTTTGCCGGAATTTCTTTTTCATTCTTGTTGCAACCGCCTTTTGGCCGGAGCTTTCGTATAGATAAAACTTCTCACCGCCGGGCCAGCATAAATTGTCCTTATACTTTTCCCAGTCAGAACCAATCTGTTTTGCAAGTGTGAGTATTTTCGTAAAGGTGGCGTAATCATGCACACCGCCAATATCTACACCCGCAGCACCAAGCTCCTTGTACATAGCAACCTGCTGAGCAGCACGCTCTATATGTTGTTCAACCTTCTCGCTTTGCAGCTTAGCTAAAAATTCATCGCTCACAAAACAACCCGGCAGTTTGATATCATGCATTAAGCGCGGTGCGGGTGTTGCCGTGCTAAGCAAATAAACGTTGCCGATTACGGGAATATCTATTGAGTTTTCCTCCAGATACCGCATCAGCTCGTGAGATTTCTTCCAATCCCAGCCAACCTGGGTTATCAGGAATCGAGCACCAGATGTAATCTTCTTTTCCATTTTATAATACTGCTGCATCTGTGAAGCTTCGGTGTACTTGAACGGTGAAACTGCAGCTCCGGGAAAGAATTGGCTAATTGTATTCCACTGATCAGGTTTTGCTTTCAGATATGATTCACAGTTCATGCGTTCGATCAACTGAAGTAAACCAACAGTTTCTACCTCGAAGACGCCATTGGCGCTAACCGGCTTGTCCCCGGTAAGCACGAGAATGGATTGCACATTCCGCGCCCTATAATTAACCAGAGAGCTTGTGAGCGCATCGACATTATGGTCTTTACAGCTAATATGAGGAATAAAATCCAAATCGCCGAGCAGGTTTTTTTCATTAATTCGCGACAGGACATCCGACGGCTCAAGATTGGCCACTCCACCCGGACTTTGTGGCACTGCAATCCCTACAAAGTCGAAGTCCTTCGGTACGGCATCAGATTCGGCATCTTTAGCGACGGAAAGGAACCTCTCAATCGGGCTAAAATTGTATTTAGGACCGGCTGCAAGTTCTGCGACAACAACGAAATTGGAACTCTTGGCTAATGCATCTGAAAGTTTCTTCTTTGGCATAAGTAAATCTCCACTACTCAAAATTGACTCAATTAAACAATGCCTGTAATTGAGTTTTAATATCCTGCCGAAACAACGTCTTTCTCGAAAAATTCTTCTAATTCATAGGTCAACAGGATTTTCATTCTGCCTTTCTTACCTGAGCGGCACAAACTTTATATTCCGGAATCTTCGCGACCGGATCAAGCTTATCGATTGTCAGCATGTTGGCGGGACCCTCAGCAAAATGAAACGGCATGAAAAGCCAGCCTTTTTCGATATCACTTGTCACCTTAGCAATTGTGACGACATGGCCCCGCCGTGTAATCACTTCGACTCTGTCACCATTATTAATTCGGAGTTTTTCTGCATTATCAGAATGCATTTCTACATAACCGGTCGGTGAGATTTGATTAATTACCGCCGACTTTCTCGTCATTGTGCCGGTGTGGAACTGATAAAGCTGCCTGCCGGTGGAGAGGACGAACGGAAATTTCTTACTGGGTATCTCAGCAGGTGCCTTAAACGCTACAGCGTGGAATTTACCCTTGCCTCTCGTAAATGTTCCTTTGTGCAGAAATTTTGTGCCCGGATGGTTTTTATCCCGACAGGGCCATTGCAGGCCAACGGATTCAATCCTCTCAAATGATATTCCACCATAGATTGGTGATACCGAAGCTATCTCATCCATTATTTTATCAGCACTGTCATAATCCATTAGGTAGCCCATTTTTGTTGCAATCCGGCAAATAATTTTCCAGTCGCTACGTGCCTGCCCAGGAGGATTAACAGCTTTTCTGATGAGTTGTACACGCCTTTCAGTATTGGTAAATGTCCCTTCTTTTTCGGCAAAACAAGCTGAAGGAAGCACTACATCAGCAAACTCAGCCGTCTCTGAAAGGAAAATATCCTGAACAACGAGAAAATCCACATCTTTGAGTGATTTTCGTGTTCTGTTTAGATTCGGATCTGAAAGCGCAGGATTCTCACCCATTATGTACAGGGCTTTTATATCGCCGGATTCTATAGCATGCATAATCTCAACGACTGTCAAGCCTTTGGTGGGCGAAAGATTTTTGCCCCAAGCATTTTCAAATTTTTGTCTTATGGTCGGATCTTCAACGGATTGATAACCCGGATACACATTCGGTAAAGCACCGAGGTCACAAGCGCCCTGAACATTGTTCTGGCCGCGAAGCGGATTGACACCAGCAGATTCTTTGCCGACATTGCCTGTCAACATCGCCAGATTGGCAAGGCTGAGCACATTATCGGTACCGGTTGTGTGTTGAGTGATGCCCATACTGTAAATAATGCTTGCCGTTGATGCCTTGGCATATATCCTTGCCGCCCGTCGAATCATGTCAGCCGGTACTGTCGTAATCTTTTCAGCTTTTTCCGGCGTAAAATCTTTCACTGCCTCTGCCAAATCTGTAAAGTCCTCTGTACGCTCTTCTATAAATTCTTTATCGTGCAGGTTTTCATCTATTATCACGTTCATCATGGCATTTATCAGAGCTACATCAGTACCTGGTTTCTGGGGCATATGCAATTCAGCAAAGCGGACAAGGTCGATTCCGCGTGGATCAGCGACTATTAGTTGAGCATTGTTTTTAACAACTGCCTCTTTTACAGAAAGTCCAATCACCGGATGTGCTTCAGTCGTATTCGAGCCAATGACAAATATACAATCTGCTGTTTTGAGTTCGTCGATGGAATTTGTCATAGCCCCGCTGCCGAATGCTCTGGCAAGCCCGGCGACAGTTGAGGCATGGCAAAGCCTTGCACAATGGTCAACATTATTAGTGCCAATTACAGCACGAATAAATTTCTGAAATATATAGTTGTCTTCATTAGTACATTTGGCTGAGGAAAGCCCCGCTATACTATCCGGGCCGTTCTGAGATTTAATTTTTTCGAGTCTATCGGCAATAAAGTCAAGAGCCTGGTCCCATGTGGCTGCTTCGAATTTGCCTTTGCGTTTTATAAGAGGTGTTGTTAATCTCTTTTCGCTCGCAACAAAATCCATTGCGAATCGGCCTTTTACACAAAGATTGCCGTTATTGGGGATATTACCAACACAACTGGTCACGCGTACGATCTGGTTAGTTTTAGGATTTACGTTAAGATCAATTTGGCAGCCTACGCCGCAATATGGGCATGTCGTAGTTGTTCGGACAAGGTCCTTGCATTGACATTTGCCTATCGCGCTTCGTTCATAAAGGGCGCCTGTCGGGCACGTTGAGATACACTGGCCACACAATTCACATGTAGAATCATTCAAGGGCATGTCAAATGCAGTAGTCACTTCCATTTGACTGGCTCTTTCCCGAAAAGTCAAAGCATAATCCATCTGAACTTCGTCACATATTCTTATACACCTTCCACAACGAATACACTTGTTGGGATCGTATAGGATTGCCTCGTTTCCAGTCGTGTAGTTGCTAATTGGCTTAGAGTCACCAGGTTGATTTAAAAACTCTTCGCTTATCTGATAGTCATAAGCATACCGTTGAAGTTTGCAATCGCCGTTGTCATCACAGGTAGTGCAGCTGCCTCTGTGCTCATAACACAAAAGCTCCATAACAGTCTTTCGTAACCGGTGGATTTCATCGGTTTGAGTTTGTACTACCATCCCAGAGGTGATCTCAAACGTGCATGAGGTGACAGGGCCTTTCTGATCCTGGACTTCTACAAGACACATCCTGCAGGAGCCCGTTGATTTTAGTCTTGGATCATAGCAGAGATTCGGAATTTCAATACTGTTTTCCAATGCCAATTCGAGTATCGTCTGACCAGCCTGGCCTTTGAGTTTTTTACCATCTATTGTAACTTCAACTTCCGGCATATCTTCAATCACCTTTATTTTTCGAGATCACATCTCAAACATCGGCATGCCTCAGTGAGAGCTTGCTGGCGATCGAGTCCGATCACAACTTCGGCAAAACCTCGCCAGCGTTTTTCAAGCGGAATAATCTTTTCCTCAACTCGCGGTGGCGACTGAGCAAGGGTCTCTTCATCAGGTTTTGTGAAGGAAAATCCTGCATCGTACGGGAGATTGCCGCTTCCACCAAGCAGTTTGTCGATACTTTTAGCTGCCCGTTGCCCTCCTGCGATTGCTTCAATAACTGTCGACGCTCCTGTTACGCAGTCACCACCTGCAAAAATTCTATCAACGGTTGTATTATAGGTTACAGGATCAACCTTTATCGTCCCCCAGTCAGTCAATTCAGGGCCACTGGAGAATTTCACAGGTCCAGTGGAAGCCACCTGTCCAATAGCTTGTATTACCACATCGCATTCAATTATGGCTTCACTACCTTCAATCGGCACAGGACGACGTCTGCCGTCAGCGTCAGCTTTGCCGAGTTCTGCTTTTATGAACTCAACACCTGCTACAGCACCGTTTACACTGATAATGCGTTTTGGAATACTTAGGTCAATAAGCTCAACGCCTTCATTTATTGCTTCTTCGATTTCCTCTTCATAGGCCGGCATCTCGTGCCTGGTTCTACGGTAGAGAATCGTAACTTTCTGTGCCCGAAGGCGAACAGCACAGCGAGCCGCATCAACCGCAGCATTGCCACCACCAAAAACAATTACTCTTTTATCCTGGCAATCTAATCCTTTGCCGAGAGCCCTGTCCCTTAAAAACTCAAGGGCGTCTGCTACACCTTCAAGTTCAAGTCCCTCGATATTAATTGTTTTACCATGCTGTGCACCAGTGGCAACAAAAACCGCTTTAAAACCTTTATTCAACAGTTCTCTTACATCTGTGATATTTGAACCTGTGTGAAGTTCAATCCCGTGCGAAAGAATAAAATTTATCTCCTTTTCAAGTATTTCTTTCGGCAGTCTGAATTCCGGGATTCCCAGAGCAAGCATGCCACCTGGTATCGGTTGGGATTCAAATACCACCGAAGCCCTGCCCATAAGCGCTAAAAAATACGCACAGCTAAGACCGGCGGGACCGCTGCCTATTATCGCTACCTCCGGCTTTTTATTTACCGGCCTGGCAATTGGGCTTTCATAATCATCCATATTGTCGGCAATGTAGCGCTTTAAAGCACGGATGGCCAGCGGACTGTCAATGTCACCTCGTCGACACCTCCTCTCACATGGATGGTCACATACCCGACCACAAACAGAGACAAAAGGATTGCGTCGGCGGATAATATTCGCGGCTTCATTGAGTTTTCCCTCAGATGCTAAAGCCAGGTATTCGGGGACATTAACACGTGCGGGACAAGCGTGTTGGCACGATGCCCTTACAAGTTCTTCACAGACTGCTGCCCGGCAGGTCTTGAGTACAATATGTTCTATATACTCGTCACGGAAGTGCCGCAAGGTTGAAAGCACAGGATTTGGAGCAGTCTGGCCAAGACCACAAAGTGATGCTTTTTTCATACCTTCAGCAAGTTGCTCAAGCGAATCAAGATCTTCAAGCTTAGCTTCACCACGGCAAATTGTCTGCAAAATATGTAACATTCGTTTTGTGCCAACTCTGCATGGAGTACATTTACCGCAGGATTCATCTTGTACAAAGGAAAGGAAGTAACGTGCCACATCGACCATGCAAGTATTTTCATCCATGACGATGAGGCCGCCCGAACCCATGATAGCACCGATATCCTGGACACTATCATAGTCTATTTCGTTGTCGAGATACCTTGCAGGAATACAGCCGCCTGAAGGTCCTCCGAGTTGTGCGGCTTTGAATTCTCTGTCGCCGGGTATACCTTCTCCGATGTCATAAACGATCCTGCGAAGGGTAGTGCCCATAGGAACTTCGACAAGACCAGTTTTCTTTACCTTTCCGGCCAGAGCGAATATCTTTGTACCTTTACTCTTTTCAGTTCCGATTTTCCTATACCACTTGGAACCGTTTCTCACTATCAGGGGGACATTTGCAAACGTTTCGACGTTATTGATATTTGTCGGCTTGCCCATATAACCGCTTTGTGCGGGGAAAGGTGGACGTGAGTTAGGCATACCCCTTTTGCCTTCCAGAGAGGCGATAAGAGCTGTTTCTTCTCCACAAACAAATGCACCTGCGCCCATACGAACCTGTATGTCAAAATCAAAATCCGACCCTGCAATATTTTCACCCAGCAGACCAAACTTTCTTGCCTGCACAAGTGCGATATTGATATGTTCAACTGCAATAGGATACTCGGCTCGAACATATACAAATCCCTGACTTGCACCAATAGCATAAGCTGCGATAATCATACCCTCAATAATCCTATGCGGATCACCCTCCAGAAGGGCTCGATCCATGAACGCTCCAGGATCTCCTTCGTCAGCGTTACAGATGATGTATTTTTCGTCGCCAGGAGATTTACGACAATAATTCCATTTTACACCTGTGGGAAAACCAGCTCCCCCTCTGCCGCGGAGGCCTGATTCAATAACCTGATCTATGATCTGCTGAGGCCGTTCTTGTGTAATAGCCTTAACTGCCGAGATATATGTGCCGCAAACAATGGCCTCTTCAATCCGCTTGGGGTCAATTCGCCCACAATTTTCGAGGACAACTTTTTTCTGCCGTTTGTAGAAGTCTATTTTTCCTATTTCAGGCTGAGCTAAGCCGTTCTGAACTATCGCAAGTCGCTTGACTGGCTTGCCATGCCGAACGGTTGTAGCGATTATCTCTTCCACATCTTCAGGCTTTACACCACCATAAAGATAGTCATACGGCTCGACAAGAATCGTCGGAGCCAGAGCACAGATTCCTATGCATCCTACCTCCACGACGACGACCTGTTGCTCAAGTTCTGTGCCCACAAGGCTTTTTCTGAATTGTCTGGCCACATTTTCTGCGCCCAGTGCCCGGCATCCGGTCATGCAAATAAGAATCTTGGTTTTGTAAGCCTGCTGCTTAGCTCGCAGATTGACAGTCAGTCGCTCAAGTTGATTTAGTGATGTTATCTTATCTTTACTCATTTACGTATTCATACTTCTTAAGAATGCCTTCAATTTGGTTTGGCTTTAAATTGCCGTAATAATCATTATTGATCATCATCACGGGTGCAAGAAAACAAGTGCCAAGGCATGCTACAGTTTCAAAAGTGAACTGCATATCTTCCGTGGTTTGGCCTTCGTCGATACCAAGCGATCGTTTGATAGCGTTAATCATACCTCGACCTCCACGGACATGGCATGCGGTTCCACGGCAGCACTTGATTGTGTGTCGGCCATGAGGTTCGAGATAAAACTGCTCAAAGAAAGTTGCCACACCAAAAATGCGACTGGCTGGAATTGATGTGTGCCTGCTTATTTCCATTAGAACATCCTGCGGCAGATAGCCATATTCTTTCTGGACTAACTGCAAAACAGGTATCAGATCCCCAGGTTCGACCTGTCCAAATGATTCAAGTATTTGTAACACTGTCATATAATCACACCCTGTCAAGGTTTAAGTATATTTCATTAGCAGAAATGAGACCAACTTTGCTTTATATTAGAGAGCAACTTTAGTTCCCGATTTGTATTTTACAGTGA
>Ga0307379_10012257_pt1 | contig 11184 bp, 11 predicted proteins | sample UN2MG_FD_202237 | JGI IMG/M metagenome (GOLD analysis project Ga0307379, IMG submission 202237) | Soil microbial communities from Risofladan, Vaasa, Finland - UN-2 | ecosystem: Environmental > Terrestrial > Soil > Coastal area > Acid sulfate soil | place: Finland: Risofladan, Vaasa | collected... | reverse complement strand
CAGCGTGGAGCGGGTCAAGACGCCGTTCTGGGCCCTTCCCTGGCCCTTAGAATCTATGGGGTCTGCCAGGAGAGAACTGTCTGAGCTATGTTCGAGACCGGTTCGGAGCCATAGACGCACCGAGGTCTCCGTGACCTTCACTCGGATTCCTCGTCCAGCCGAAAGGAGGGCGCAGGACGCCGGTCACCCCCCCAGGCACAACATGGGGACTAGGGGCCTTCTGCAGGGCCCGCAGCCCACGATCACAGACGTGGTAGCGGGGGCAGGATTTGGGCAACATCTGCCCTTCATGCCTGAGGTGACGCTAGTCCTGCCATCCCTACGCGGAGTCCGAGGGACCGATGTGGTGCCAACCGCGCTGGCGGGGATGTACTATCTGCGTAGCGCCGTTTCCGCGCAGTCAGGAACGACCCCTCTCACCCTCTGACCCAAGGGCTCGTCACATGGCCATCGACCTCTCGAGGGACAGACCCTTGCCTCCCGACGTCGAGGGACCTGCGTGTGTCAAGTGCGAGTGGGACATGCCTGAGAGTCGTCAGGACGCCCGGATGGCGTTTCTGGTGAGTACAACCATCACGCGTTCAGCGAAACCTCCATTCGCGAACGCCCTCCGTCCTGCAGGACGATACCAGCGGCTTCCATTTGGCGGCGTAGGGCCTTCATCCCGTAGAAGATCCGCGTCTTCACGGTGTTCCTTGGGACTCCCAGAAGCTCTGCAATCTCCGACTGGCTCAGCCCTTTGACGTAGAACAACACCAAGGCAGTCCTCTGAGCGGACGGCAGCTTGTGCAAGGCCTGCATCGCGTCATGAACAAGCTCTCTCTGGGCAAGCTCATCTGCAGGATTGGTGCCGGACGCGAGCAGCTGGTCATCGAACGGTAGCTCCTCGATCTGACGTCTGGCCTTCTGCCGGCGCAGATGCTGGAGGCACATGTTCACGGTGATGCGATGCAGCCAAGTACCAAGGCGGGAGAACCCTCGGAACTTGGAAAGCGATTGGTAGGCCTCAAGGAAGACCTCGACGGTTATGTCTTCAGCCACATCCGGATCTCTGGTCATCCGACAGGCCAGGTCGTAGACACGCTTCTCGTGTTTCTTCACGAGCGCGTCGAAAGCCCTGGTATTCCCCTGTAGGGCCCGGTCAACCAGAACCAGGTCCCTGTCCCACATAATCCTCAACGTCGCCCCCCTAGGCGCGGACGGGCCACGCCAGGGCGGCCGGAGAGGAGAGAGACATCGCTGTCACGCGTAGTCGGCTACACGCAACATTCAGGGTCCACCCAGATGGGCTATCCGTTCGATGCTCAGAGAGGTCGCAGCGCCCCATCAGTTGACTCCTCGCCACTAGAATGCCCCATCTCCGGGTACCATTCGTATGCGGAGTATGGGGCCCAGCTTCGGCGATTCGGTTTCCGGAAAGAGAAAAGCCGAACACCCGGTGGCCCGGACGTTCGGCTCACACTCTCACAGAACCCGCTCACCGCGGTCACTCTATTGTATACGCTCTATTCCACAGGTCGGCCATTGTGCTCGCATAGCATTCATCGGCAGGCGATCAACACGCCGAGTTGCACCCGAGCACGGGAGTGGAGTTCTCACTCCGCCGTGGCGTCAGGTTCAACTGGACGAACAGGTTCCAGAATGGCGAACCCGAGGCCGGCGTCGCCCAGAGGAGCTCGTGCAGCGGGATGCGAGTGGCGCAGGCGAAGGTAACCGCACCACTTCCGCCAAGATGCCGCAGCGCCCCGAAGAACGACGCGTCGAAGCCGGGGTTCCGTATCAGAGCCTCCACGCGGTCAAACAGGTAGTCTACGCGCAGGCCGCTTCGCTCGCAGAGGCACAGCGCCGCTCTGAGTTGGCAGAAGCTGCCGTACGCGGTTCCCGGATCTGGGTAGACTTCGAGATCTGTGCCCAGGCCAGCTCGTGTAACTTCCCTCCTGAGGGCGGCTAGCATGACGTCGAAGAACTCTTCTGACCCGGATAGCGCGAGTCGGGACAAGTCTAGGTAAACCCTCACGCCCGTCCGGGGTCCTGCTCTTCCGCTTGCCCTCGCCAAGTCACGCATCAGGCGAGTGGTATCTGCCTTATTCGGTCCTCGTACGGATAGATGGCACCCATGTGCCAGCAACCTTTGAGCGGTCCCTAGATCATAGCTATACGCTCGCCTCATCGACTCCGTCCCATAGTGCAACTGTGTGCTGTGACTGTGCATGCTTTCCCCTCGCGCTCTTGGTCTGGTGTTTCAGAATCAAGCGAGAGAGCGGCTTTGCGAAAGCCGCTCTCTCGCTGAGCCTGCTAGTCCGCCGCGTCCAGCACCGGGTCTTGATCACCAGGTGCCGCGTCGGGCGACTGTTCGCTTGTCTGACCTTCCTCTTCCGATCCTCGGCCTGGCTTCTCGGCCTCTGTCGACGATTGGTCGGGCGAAGCGATCAGATTGTCGATTATGACGGCGATGGGATCGGACACTCCGTCCTCACGCCCGATAGCGCGCGCCTTTGCGTAGATCTCGTGGGTGCCGTCCGGAACTATGCGTGTGTCCCAGGCGAACGCGCACGATCCCGCATACTCATCGTCGGCATTCTTGCCCAACATGGGAGTGAGGCTGGTGATGAGCTTGCCGTCGAGGTAGACATCGACTCCCTTGACCTCTGTCTCGCTCCACACGGACAGGGCGACCGTTTGCACACCTGACAAGACACTCCCATCACTGATCCCGTTGATCCCAACATACGGCGGATCGCAGGCCGCGGCGATAGCGGGCAGGGAGAGGCAGACGACGCACAGCACGAGAAACCGACTCCAGAACTTGTACATCTCACAGCTCCTTTCTCTTCGTCGACCGCCTCCATAGGGTTAGTTGCATAAATCGAACGCTTGGTTCAAAGCTAGGAAAACATTCGGAAGGAGCGGTGAGAGAGACAGGCGCGAGCGAGGGGGGAGTACGGCCGCGAGCGCTAGAGACCGTATGAGCGGAACTGCTCGGTGACGGCCTGAGCTAGCTCTACCTCACCGAGCTTCTCGTGGAGCGCCGCCAGCGACGTATACGCGTCGGCGCACGTCGGATCTAGTCGGATGACGGTAGCATACTCGCGTTTGGCAGCTTCGTATTCGCCAGCCTTCGCCAACGTCATACCCAGACCGAGATGGCAGAACAGTAAATTCGGGGAGAGCCGGATGGCGTCGCGGTAGGCGACGGCAGCTGCGGCCATGTCGTTTCTCCGGAAGTGCACCATGCCGACGTTGTTCTGGAGTGCCGCTGAGGCCGGGTAGTGCTGCAAGGCCGTTCGGAAGGTCCTCAGGGCGTCGTCAAGTTTCCCCTCGCGGTAGAGGACAAGCCCTAGGCGGTTAAGGGCGCTTAAGGAATACGGGTCGAGAACCAGAGCGCGATCCAGATAGCCACGTGCCTCCTGGAGGTCGTCGTCTACAAAGCGCAATGCCGCCAGATGAACGAGCGGTACAGAGTCGTAGGGATTCGCCTCCGTCGCTTGGGCGAAGAAGACGGAGGCGGCATCCAAGTCCCCCTCGAGCCTTGAGATCTCCCCCCTGAGGCAGCATCCGGTCCCGCGAGTCGTGGGGTCGGCCTGAAGGCCTTCCGCGACCGACCGAGCGCCTTGCATATCTCCCGCAACGGCCAGTGTCCACCCAACGCCGTAGCGCACTCGGGCGGGCAGCCGCTCCTCTCTTGCGAGCCGACACAATTCCTGAGCAGCGCGAGCCAGATTCCCGATCCGGCTGTAGGCCGTCCCCAGGTTCAGATGGTAGAGCGGCACGCCGGTATCGGAGAGCGCTGCGCCCTCGTAGCACTCATACGCCTCCCGCAATCGTCCATCGAGTTCACGAAGGACCCCAAGGTTGTTCAGCGCTGCGGCATTTCCTCGCGCTGACAACTCCTCGTACAATCTGGCGGCCTCCTCATATCTCCCCAGCAGCAGAAGCTTATTGGCTCTGTCGAGCGAGGGCGAAACCTCTGGCATGTTTCCCATGAGGGGGTGCTTGTCCAGTCGCACGGATATGAGTAGGTCGTGCCCCGATCGACTCACGCGCACGGGCACCTCGTCGCCTGGGGCGAGCACGAACTCAGCTCGAATCAGGTCAGACCTCTGCTCGATGGATACGGGACCCACTTGGGCGATCACGTCGCCCAGATGCAGCCCTGCAGCTGCTGCGGGTGAGCCGGGCTCGACCATCGACACGGGACGCCCGCCCCGCCCGAGTGGGCCCTCAGCAAGGTCCGCCCCGAGCCAGCTTCTGCGCCCCGCGATGAGCTCGGCCGCCCGCTCCCGCCTTAGGGGCTCACTGGCCCAGATCTCGTAGCCCGTCTGCCCCCAAGGGGCCCTGACTCGGAAGCTGGCGAGTGGCTCTGCGACGCCGGCAGCCTCGGGCGCCCGATTCGCAAGCACCGTTACCTGCGCTCCCTCCGATACGGTCTCGGAACCCACACTGTTGGCGACGCGAACTTTCCCTCGCAGCACCACGACCGTAGCCTGGGGCACTCCCGGCTCTGGCCGCGGTCCTTTCGGCTGCGCCCTACCGGCTTGTCCGCTGTGATCTACCGCCACGCTGAATAGAGTGCCTAGGGCCTCTGCCGTGGCAACAGGTGTTTCGACGAAGAGGCTCTGGGATGACTCAGCAACCAGCAACCAGACTCGCCCGGACCGGAGTCTAAGGCCAAACGGGCGCTGGTTTCTCCCTTTCGGTGCGATCAACTCGGCTTCACTGCCGAAGTCCAGAAGAACACGCGTGGAGTCGCCCAGCTGGATATCCAGTCGATCAGCCTCGCCGGTACGAAGCGAAAATCCTCGAGACAGCTTCGTGTCAGGCGCAACGGGATGCCAGGCGCCCCTGGGAGCGTCCCTTGCTACCGGGTAACCCTCCACTGAGATCACCTGAGCGAATGCAGCGGTGTCCGCCGGCGGCGCCACGGCCCGCCAGAGGATGAAACCGGCGAAAACGGCGAGCGCAGCTAATCCGGCTGTCAAGGGGAGAGGACGTCGACGCCGCTCGAGGCGAATTAAGTTCTCGATATCGACGCGCCGCACCGTCGCGCGTTCGCGCGCTAGCTTGGGCGCACCCTTGATCGTGTCCATGAATTCAGGCGACTGCCGCAGCGCCCGCGTAGTCGCATCCAGGGAGCTTAGCTCATCCAGGCATGCGGAACAGCGACCCAGGTGCGCCGCGATCCGACGGATCTCCCGCGCCGACATATCCCCGCAGAGGAAATCCGGCAGTCTGGGGCTGACATCGCAACACTTCACAGGACTCGCTGCTCCCTGATCAGTGGCAGCGGGCCTTCAACGGGTCCGCTCAGCGCTGGCGTCGAGATACGTAAGGTCATCAGGCCGCGTCCCTTCGGCCGACTGGCGTGCTGTGGTCACACTTCCCTGGGTGTAGAGCGACAACATCTCTCTGGGTTATTCCACGAGCCCGTAGGGTCACGAAACTCATCTGTGCCAGTCTTCTCCGCTAAGTGGTTGGCACCTCCATGAAGGAAGTGCTATTAGCAAACGAGCACCAGCTTAGTATCTCGGGACTGAAGCGACCAGCCTGCCCCTGTTAAGTAGCGATGAGACGCCCCTGAGTTGCTTCTAGGCTTGCGTGCGGGCGAGTATCATTCTACCATATAGGACCTTTGGACGGCGCCCTCGGGCGCTGTCTTCTCTTGTGGAGTGTGCCCACGTGTAGTGGTCAGTTGCCCGTGAGACCGCTTTGAGGGCCGCGGTGTCCAATAACTCATCCGCTCTCCAGAGCGGGCTCACGGCGCCCAGGATACTGGCGACCCTGGACGGAAGCAAGTGCCCCAGAACGCCCGGATAGCATTTTTCGGGGGTACAGCCAGTAGAACTCCTGCGGCGTCGAGGGCTTGTCACCCCTCGACCGACCCGCCTCCGGCGACTGCTCCTGCAAGGCGGGCGAGTCCGAACCCGCCCGCCGTTCCTGAGAAGCCTGAGGCGCCCGCCTCTCGGCCGACGCCTCGCTCACACCACTCTCCTGCTCCGGCCTCTCCGACCGGCCAGGGTCTTCCGCCATAGCTTGGCCTCCATTAATGAAGACGAGCAGGCAATCACAGATGCCTGCTCGCCTCGCGCTGTTGTCCGGGGAACTTCGTTGCTTCGGTAGCTTGCTGCCGAAGCTCTCAGCACACGGTGTTTCGGGAGCCTCAGCCGCCCCTGGCGACTTGCCCCCGAGATGCCGCCTCTCTAACGGGGGTCCCTCCGAGAACGCTCTCACGACGTCTTGGCCGTTGGGGAGGGGGAAGAATCGAGGGGGGAGGGTCCCTCCCCCCTCGAAGTGGCTAGGCCCGCAGGGCCGCCATCCCGGTCAGCAGAACGCTGACTTAGGGACGCATTCACCCTATCGCAATGCTGATCTGTGCCCCCCTGTCGGCTTCCGCCGGGAAGGAACCTTCCCGGCGTCTCCTCCGCCAGACGAACTCACCTTCGCCTCCGCCAGCAACGCCAAACGCGAGCGGGGGGAGTGCAGAGGGGGCGAATCGCCGGTCGCCCCCTCGCCAAGGGGTTCGGGGGACAGCGTCCCCCGGAACCTATGACTTCTTCTTCCTCCGAAACCGCTCCAGCACCTCGACATCCTCCCCCCAATGCTCCCGCACCACATCCGGCGGTACCTGTGCCAGCACATAGCTCACCACGAACCCGGCGATCAGCACATCGTCCAGATACCCCGCGCCCGGAATCCAGTCCGGTATGATATCCAGCGGTGACGCCAGGTACGCCGCCAATCCCGCCAGCGACGCCTTCACCATCCACGGTACCCGCGGGTCCTTCACCAGGTGCCACAGAAACTTCCCCAGCCGCGGAATCAACGTCACGAACGACTCCCGCGGCCGCTCTCTACTCTCGTCTTCCGCCTCTGTCATGTCGCTATGCTCCGGAGTCTGCCGCTGTTTCCTGGCTCTTCTCTGGACGCTCCTCGTCAACCTTGTCCAGTTCCTCCTCAACCTTCTCCACGCCGCGCTCCGCCGCCACAGTCGCTCGCGACTTGATTCGCAGCACCTTGTTCTCCATCTCCAGAATCCGCAGCTGCCGCTCATCATCCACTGGCAGCACGGAATCCCCGATGATCCGGTGGCTCATGTCCCCAAACTCCCCCTCCCCCTGCATCTCCAGCACCCGCAGCGCCATCCGGTTCGCCCGCTCCAGCGCCGTGAAGTAATTCCCCCGCATCTCCCCGATCTTCCGCACCAGCTCCACCAGGTGCAGCGAGATCGAGTACCCACTCAGATCCCTCCGCTCTTGCAGCCCCGACAGCGTCAGCTCCGGCGTGTTCCGCTCGATCGACGCCTGAATCCGGTCCAGGAACGCCAGCACGTCCGGCAGATTCCCCTTCCACTCCAGGAACTCGAACGACCCCTCCGGCGTCGGCACCCACCACACCGTCGCCACCGGCCGCCCCTCCGCATCCACCGTCTGCTTACGCAGCGACCCGCGCTCCATCCCCCGCCCGACGATCACCGGATCGGCGTACAGCTTCGCAACCTCGAACATGAATGAGGCCAGCTCGTTCAGCGCATCCACCGTGGGCAGCACGTTGTGGAACGAGCACAGCCCGAACTCCTCCCCGATGTCGACGTTGCGGATGTGCACGATGGGGATGAACCCCAGCGGATTCGGGTACGTAGCGATCACCTTGTCCGGGTCCCGCTCGTCGTAGAGCAGAATCTCCTCCGGCGTGATCACCTCCTTATGGATGTCCCGCCCGTGCACGTACTCGATCTTGCACGCCACCATCCGCTTTCGGTCGTGCGGATCGTACCGCGGCGCCACCGCGTCCGGCGGCAGCACGTTCAGCAGCACCGGCCGCTCCGGATCCGGATCCGGGTTCAGCTCCCACGGCCGATTGTCCACCACTTTGACGAAGGCGTCCCCGCAGCACGCCCCATAGCGCGCCAGCAGATACTTCTCCTGCTGGAAGTCGCTCCATTGCCACAGCCGGTTGATCGCCCCTTCCACCTCCGGCTCCGCTTCCACCTGAAGCCGCTCCCCCATGGCGAAGCGCGCATCCGTATCGACGATCTTCGTCACCTGATTGAAGATCGCCCGCATCTTCGCATACAGCCCCGGCCGCGGCTCCGCGTACGGCACGTTCTGGTAGTACCGCCAGTTCCGGCGATACCGCATGTTCCGCGTGTAGTCCGTCTCCCTCAACGACAATATCGCCTGCTCGACAACCGTCGGCTGAATCATCCCTATTACCCCTGCTTCTCAGAATCAAGTCATCCTCAGCGGAATCCGACTGCTCCCGCCCGACCAACCCCTCAAATGTGGAAAAATGCCCACAGGAGGCATCGTTTCGCTATGCCGCCTCCACCGTGTCCTGCAAAACACAGTCGGACGCGAAAGGGGTCAATTGGGGATGAACCGCACATCACTTCTCATCGCCGCTCTGCTCGTCGTGCTGACGAGCCTACCCGCCCTCGCCTTCGAGCGCGAAGGCTCGCTCCCGACCGACCTCGCCGCCCTCAACCCACCGCAGCCCAACGACATCAGCGTCGCCGTCCTCCCCTTCTGGTCGCGCGACGAAGCCCAGCGCGAGCTCGGCCGAGCCTGCATCCTCCTCAACCTCATGAGACAGGGCTTCCGCCTCGCGCCCACCGGCTCCGACACCATCTCCGCCCTCGTCCGCAAGACAGACCAGGCACTCCGCAACGACTCCCAGTGGGACCCCCTCGCCACCGCCGAGCCCGAAGACGCCGCCCGCATCGGTAAGGCGCTCGGGGCCACGTGGGTCGTCTACGGTGAAGTCGGCGAGCTTCAAGTCAAGTCCGAGAAGCGCGGCCTGCTCCCCAAGAAGGCCGGCGTCATCGATCTTCGCCTCCACTTCATCGAAGTCGCCACCGGAAAGATCCTCTACTGGAGCCGCATCCAGGACACCGCCTCCTGCGGCGGCTGGTCCTCCGGCGCCAGCGCCATCGAGCGCCGCCTCCTCACCCGCACCATCAACACCATCTTCGACGACCTCGCCACCGCCCTCCCAGACCACTACGCCGGCGCCGAAGTCACCCCCGAAGAAGTCCAACGCCTCTACGAAACCATCGCCCGCTAACCTCCGCCCGGCACGCCAGTGCCGACCTTGCCGGGGGTTCGAAAGGGGGGCGGTAGCTCCCCTTTCCGGCTTCCGCCGGGATGATAATCCCGCCGCCACCTACCGCCCTCATCCCCGGCCCCGCCCCACAGCACCACCCTCCAGCCTCTGACAATACTCCCGGCGCGCCAGTGCCGGTTTCCCCCCAGGGGTTCAAAGGGGGCAGCGCCCCCTTTTCGGCTTCCGCCGGGATGGCAATCCCGGCGCCACCCACCGCCCTGCTCCCCGACCGCGCCCCGCGGCCAGACCCTCCAGCCTCTGACAAGACGGCTGCGAGTGCCGCAGGCACCCGCAGGGGGTCCGGGGGACGGCGGCTGAGTCCCCCGGCAACCCGGGCAACCTACCTCAGCCCCACCCCTTCCACCGCCACCTCTGCGCCGAGGTGGTTGATCACGAAGTACCGCAGCGCGTCCGGCCCGTGATCGCTGGCGTCCTTCTGCACGCGATCCGTCCCCTCCCGATACGAATACGCGCCCAGCTCCGCGATCAGCCGACGACACTGCTTATCTATATGCAGCTTCGGCGCTCCCCCACCCGGCGGCCGCAGCAGCTTTCGAATCGCCAGAATGTTCTCCTCAACCATCGACCGCCGCGCCGTCGCCGGCACGCCCGCCGCCCTCAGCTCCGCCATCTCCGACCGTCCCGACGGATCGCAGTACCACGCCTTCACCCCATACCGTTCGCACGCCGGCCGATAGACGCTCCGCGCCAGCTCCGAGGCCGACCGGTTCGTGTCGTAGTGCTCCTCGATCACGAACACATCCTCCGACGGGCTCACCTGGATAATCAGCGCCACCGACGGATTCACATACCCGAAGTCCTGCCCCGCGTACGTCGGCCACTCCGGATTGTACCGGAAGCTCCCGACGTGCAGCTCCGGGTCGAATTCTCGGTACACCAGCGACCCCGACCCCACGAAATCGCACTCATACTCCTGCGCCCACTGATCCTCCGTGAAGCGCGGCCGCTGCGCCTCGTGCCACGCGCCGGCCTCTCCCACCCGCCGCCGCTCATCCGCGTCCTCCAGCAGATGCCCCTCCGGGTTATACTCCGGGCACTCCGACCAGTGGATCCTGAACCGCTCGAACGGTCGTATCCCCAGCCCGCTCTCCTGCCACAGCCGCCAGAACGCGTCCCCCCGGCCCTTCGGCGTGGAGACCACCGTGATCCGACCGCCCTGCGCCGCACACGGCGCCACCGCCTGATAGATCCCCTCCGCCCACGGCATGTGCGCGAACTCATCCAAGTACACCGCCATCGCCGAAAACGTCCGCCCCGTTCGCTTCGTCGCCGGCAGACTTCGAATCACCGACCCGTTCCCGAACCCCATCTCCGACTTGCTGCGTCGCTCCACATCCTCCGCATCCGGCTCGACCAACTGCTGCACCATCTCCAGCAAGTGCTGTGCCGCCGCCAGGCTCCGGCTCACGAACAGCACCGAGGCCCCCTCGAAGTGCCTCGCAATGAAAAGCGCCTCCCCCGCAATCGCCTGGGAGACGCCCACCTGCCTCGCCTTCACCACAATCCGCTGCGCCGCCTTCGACTTCAGCAGCCGCCGCTGATACGGATACAGCTCAAACGCCACCCTCCCCCTCGTCGGACTGGATATCGTCCTCCTGCCAAGGTAGCCGCACGGATCCCAGCGCCTCCTCCTCCGCGCCCCGGTCCGCCGTTCCCTGCTCACTCTTCCCTTCTCTCTCCATCAGCTTCACCAGCAGTCCCGCCGCCCTCACATCCCCCTTCAGCGCCTTCGGCAGCAGCGCCTGAGCGATCGCCCACCTCCACACGCTGACGACTCTTTTCCGCTCCTGCCGCCCCGGCAGCCTCCCGCCGCTCGCGACCAGCTCCAACGGCGCCCTCTCCGCCGCCCGCCGCCACTTCCGCACCGTCCGCACCACCACGCCAAGCTCACTCGCCACCTCCTTCGGCGACGCCCCCTCCGCCAACCTCATCAAACCCGTCTCTCTCAGCCTCGCCCACTCCCCCGGAGATCGATAACCCATCCTCTTACCTCTGGTCCAAACTCCCCCCGGTCCCAGGCCGTTTCCCGTAGGGCAGGAGCGTGTCTCCTGCCCGTCGCACCCC
>Ga0307379_10012254_pt1 | contig 11186 bp, 9 predicted proteins | sample UN2MG_FD_202237 | JGI IMG/M metagenome (GOLD analysis project Ga0307379, IMG submission 202237) | Soil microbial communities from Risofladan, Vaasa, Finland - UN-2 | ecosystem: Environmental > Terrestrial > Soil > Coastal area > Acid sulfate soil | place: Finland: Risofladan, Vaasa | collected... | reverse complement strand
CCGGATCCATGCAAGGTTGCATGTGTCTGTTGGTAAAATCAGCGAGATAAAACAAATTCTTTCAAAAAAGGAGGGTGCTTTTTCTGGCTAAAACGTCAGAGAAGAGCATTCACCCTATTCAGGTTTCACCAAACGACCGTTTATTGAAAGATAATTTAAACTCTAAAAATAATACGTCTCCCACCAAGTCAACTATTGATTTGGGAGGAGGCACAAACGAAAAATGGAGCAAAATTTTAGAAATAAGCGAGAACTTGTTAACCGATCTACCCCAACCAGGGGAGGAAACGGTGAAACAAGCCTATGAAATAGGAAAAATCACTAATGTAGGCGAATTGATAAGGTCGCGTATTGACGATAGCAAACTCATTATCTCGTTGCATGTTGAACGGTCCAAATACACAACCCACGAGGAATTATATCATGCTATGAAGAACTGGTGGGTTGAAACAAAGGGTCGATCACCAAAAACCATAATCGATAGGATCCGGCACGCTCGATCTATGCAAAACCACCCGGTTTATCCGGTGAATTGGTTAAAATTCGAGCCTGAGCAAATCCTTAACCAATTGTTGCACCGGCAATTATACGAGTATAAGGAGCGCGCAAAACAAACCGGAAACCCGACGTACGGCACGACGCAATTACATAACCTATGGAAAACCGTTAACATGTTCGCAGAGGCTTACGGCATTGATATATCGTTTTGGGGTTGGAATCCCCCAACAGTCCCGGAACCACAGGTTAAGATCGTTCCCAGGCCCGAAACCGTTAATCGATTAATGCACAAGTGGTATTCAAACGATCGATTCGAGAACGCTCTTATACGAACGTTGTTGACCGTCGGTTTTCACATTGGATTAAGACCCGAGGAATTAATAACGATCAAAGTAGACGACATTAAACTCGACGATGGGTATATTTTCATAAGGGAGCAAAAAAAGAAATTCCGGGAACGTCAAGTATGGATCGACGACGCGGTAATGAATAGCCGACGGCAAAACTCATTAAGGAATTGGGTTGAGATCTGGCGACCGAAACGAGCGAATGAGGATTCTGGGAAATTCCTCTTTATACAGAAAAACGGGGAACCATTCCCGTCTGAGGATGCTCTTCGGATGTATTTATCGCCGTTTGTTAAACCCGTTTGGAGCGAGTTTAAACCTAAGATAATGAGGGATTGGAGCGCTATCGCTCGATTGATACGGACCAAAGAGGAAACCAAGAACTGGGATATTAGGACCGTTAAATACGATCTCGGACATAAATTCCAACAAACAACCGAATCGTATATCAGATACGCGGAAAACTATTATCGAAAAGACCCTTACGATTGGTTGCGGGCCGTACTGAAATTCCATAAAAACAGTATGCGAATGTTGCGACTTATGGAACAGGAATACGGGCCGGGCCAAGAAATTCCCGAAATCTCGATAAACACTAAAAAGGGGTCTCAATCGAGATGGTTTTCTCCTGTAGAAGTTAACGAGCCTATGGGGATTCGAACCCCAGTATCCGGCTCCGAAGGCCGGAAGGATATCCAGACTACCTCATAGGCCCATAATGTAGAATGGAATTGTACATCTACTATAAAACTTAGAATGGTGTAGATATTTTTTTAATGATTTGTTGTTGCACTCACTGGTATTTTATCACGAAATCTTAATATACTTCTACGGTCAAAATATAACATATTAAGGAGTAACAACAGAACAGTTATGGAGATAATCTATGAGGAAAAACATTCTCATCGTCGATGATGATGCTGATGTTCGCATCTCTGTAAAAAACATCCTTGAACATGCAGGACACGAAGTCTATTGCGCCGAAAATGGAGTCGCATGTATTCATCTGCTTGAAAAAGGATTCACAGGAATTCTTCGTCTTGACCTTATGATGCCGCTGATGGATGGGTGGACAACAATAAAAGAAATCGTTAAAAGAGGACTTGAAAAAAACGTCAATATCATCATCATCACTGCAATCGGTACCGCTCGCCATCAAAAGATGAAAGGGCTTGAGCCTTACGTTCATGATTATATAGCTAAACCATTTGATATTGGAGAATTGTTGGAAAATATCAAAAAAATAAATTAAAAAAAAATGAAAAAGAAGCTACTTTTGTAGCTTTCTATGTGTCTTTTTATCGTACAAAGTCGATATTGCCGACCTTGTTGTTCGTCATGACTCTTCGAGCTGGGATCACTGGTGCGGTTGGATTTGATCGCCGCTCAGGTCGAGCGGTCAACAGATTTGGTGATTGAACGCCGGTCATAATCGCCATGACTCTACATTTGCCTTCAAATGCGGGATCGACACGTGCACCGAGAATAACATTAGAATAACAATCCATATCCTCCGTGAGTGACTTGGCGACCTCTTGAACGTATTTTAAGCTCATGTTTGGTCCACCAGTAATGTGAACCAATGCGCTATGTGCTCCATGGTAATCGACATTTAAAAGTGGATGATTCAATGCTTCTTTTACAATCGTGTCCACTCCAGCATCCTCATCAGCTTCACCCCAAAGCATGACCGATAGACCTCCGGAATCCATTACAGCTTTCATATCAGCAAAGTCAATGTTTATCAAAGAGGGAACCGAGATTGTTTCAGAGATTCCTTTTACTGTTTCTGCAACCAACTGATCCATAACGGAGAACGCTTGGTTGATTGGTAGGTTTGGAACGAATTCAAGCAATCGATTATTGTCAAGGACGACGGTACTATCTGCAGTAACTCGTAATTTATCAAGTCCCTCATCTGCCTTTACTAATCGAGCGCGTTCTACGTTAAAAGGTGTTGAGACCATACAGGTGACGATCGCTCCGAGTTTCCTTGCAATTTCAGCGACCACAGGTGCAGAACCTGTCCCTGTTCCACCGCCCATACCTGCGCAGACAAACACAAGGTCCGCTCCAGAGAGCATTTCTTCAAGTTCTCTACTGGATTCTCGAGCAGCACGTTCTCCCATTTCCGGGAACCCTCCTGCACCAAGCCCTCTAGTAAGGTTTTTCCCGATAAGGAGTTTTTTATCAGCGTCTACGAGATCAAGCGCAATTTTATCGGTGTTGATGGCAATGGTATCTGCTCCTTTGACACCTAATTTATGAAGTCGGGTTATTGTGTTTCCTCCGGCACCACCACAACCAACAATAACAATGCGTGCAGCACCAAAGAGTCCGTCATCAACCTTCAGCTTACTTTCTTCATTAGTTTTATTTTCTATCGCAGCCTCAACAAAGGACTGTATTTTATTTTCGGCCATTTCTTTGTTCCTCCTATTCTGGTAGTTGGGAAGGCCGTCCTAGAGGACGGCCTTCACTAAAGGGGTGCATCCCATCCCCTGCTTTTACATTGATTTTATTTTTTCATGTAAGGTTCTATAGCAGCGGCCGCAGCTTCCAATTCTTGGATTTTCTTGAATTTGTCGGCTTTTGCAAGAATACGGGTTGTATGATTGTCTATATATTCTTTTACCGCATGCCGCAATACCTCAGACCGTGTTGAAAATTCGCCAAGTCGAATCAAAAGATCGATTTGTCTGAGATCGATTTGAGGTAATCGGATTGTTATGCGGTCGTTTTCCATAGTTCTCCTCACATTTTTTAGTGCCTGCCAGAAAGACGTCATTTTTGTGTCAAGCGTACGTCATGTGTACGTCTGACAAATGCCAAACGACATCATTTGTCTGACAAACGTAGAAACGAATACGTCCTTGTGTTTATATAATTTTCTATTTTTTAGGAGCTATACAAACGAACCAACCAATGAATTTTTAAATGCAAAAAATCTTTTTTTCTATCGAGAAATCTGTAAAAATGTTGATTCAATACACTGAAGTACGCAGGTACTAATGCATGTACTAAGACTTGTAAAGGATTTTTAATTTTAAAAATTTTATAAAAACATTGTCATTCATTGAACAATACGACCGAACGCGACCGTTCCAGAAATCTTTTCTATCTTCACTTTCACGGTAACGCCTTTCATCGCCCCAGGAACATATACGACGTACTTATCAAAAAACGCTACGCCATCGCCCCGCTTACCAATATCCTTTATCGTAAGTTCGTAGATTTCTCCTTCTTTAAAAATCTCGCGTGGAACTATTGTTTTCCTTTTTTTCATTGAACCAATCGATCGAAATGCACCACACGCATCACAACGAATTAAAAGCGTACGATCCTTTTTTACTAAATGGGTATCAGGTCGATTGCATTCAGAGCAAATCACATAGGTATTGACATACTCATCAAGTCTATCCTGAACGGTCCTAATCGGGATTTTCCCCTGAAAGATAACACGACCATTCGAGATCTCCCCAGCAGTACCAACACTACCAAGTAAAAATTTTAAGAAATGATCTGCATCACGATTCAACACGTCAATGATTTTATCAAAATTCTTCAGAACCGTGGTGTTTCCTTCATAGAACACATCGACTTTCGGTACCTTAAAACGATCATCATCAACCCGTTCTTTTACCGTCGCACTATGTACGCGTTTCAGTAATTCACTATAGTTTAACTTATTCATATTGTAAGATGGCGAAATGCAAAGACAGATAAAAATCTTCCGTAAACAAAAAAAAAAAGAGAAGAGATAGAAAAAATACTTCCTACAGGTCTGACTGAGTAGGGTGTATACGTGCACCCATAATGAAAAAACCATCTTTCATTGCCTGTTCAGCAAGGTCAACTTGCGTGGTATAAATCTTTTTGTTTTCTTTTGTCCAATACCAAATGAATTCGGACATGAACTACTCTCCCCCAACCAATTTGGTTGTAAAGCAAGAAATCAACACTTCCTTATATATTTTTTTAAAAAAAAAGGTGGAAATGTTTAAGTGTGTACTATCTTTGATAAGTATACACCATTATCAGTAAATCCTACTTTTCGGTAGTACGGTTTTACACCAACCCCACTGAGTACACATAACCGTTTTTTCCCCACCTGTTCAGAACAAATACGTTCTGCTTCATAGAGGAGTTTTTTACCATAACCACGATGTTGGTATGCTTCGGATGTTCGCTCACCAAGAGATGCTTCACGGCCAAGTACTTTTAGCTCACGTATAATCATACAAGGTTCATCTTGGAGCTCTGAACGATGCGAGGTTGCTACATCTCGTAATCGCAAATAACCAACGATAACGTCCTGTGTTACATCCTCAAGGGAAATGAAATACTCCTCGCTGTTGCTAGCAGTGTACCGACGATGAACACAGCGAAGCGATAGATCAGTCAACATCTTTGTTTTTTCGGCAGATACATGTCCAATTTCTCGGCATCGAATACACCGACAGGGGGTCCCATGCCTCTGCATTTCTTTTTCAACGTATTGTCGAAGATTACTTTTTTTAATCCCCGCACAAATTTCCTGTGATGGGATATCTCGCTGTATTCGTTGTATTCGAACCCATTCAGGAATATCTTTTTTTATCCGAGCGATGAGAAGGGACGCTTGCTCTGTAGTGAGTGGTTCATATTTTCCCTCCCTCCAAAGATCGTATAGTTTTGTTCCTTTAATAATGAGTGTCGGATAAATCTTGATCATGTCAGGTTTGAAGTTCTCATCAGTGAAGATCGAGCGGAAGGTTTGTATGTCTTTTTTTTCGGTGCTTCCCGGCAGTCCAGGCATCATATGATAACAGACTTTTAAACCTGCGTCTTTCGCGATTCGAGTCGCAGCGATAGAATCAGAAACCGTATGCCCCCGTTCGATTCCAGATAAAATAGTATCGAAAATAGTTTGTACACCTAACTCAACTCGTGTTGCACCTAGGGACAACGCATGGTCAACATGTTGTAATCGAAACCAGTCTGGTCGTGTTTCAATAGTCAATCCTATACACCGTGATGATGCAGTTTCGTTTTTCTTTTTTGCAGTATCTACTGTCTGTGATCGTTGAGTATTCAGGGCGTCGTAACATCGTTTTACAAACCATTGCTGATATGCTGGTAGACGAGCAGTAAAGGTCCCTCCCATGATAATCAGGTCAACTTTATCAGTCGCATGCCCAATCGCATGAAGTTGCTCGATCCGACTTTGTACTTGTCGATACGGGTCGAAATTGTTACAGCAGGCTCGCATTGCAGCAGGCTCATATCCGGTATAGCTTTGTGGTGTATTACGCTCTGGTCCACCCGGACAGGGAATACATTTTCCATGAGGGCAGACCTCTGGTGATGTCATGGCAGCAATGATTGCTACACCGGAAAGAGTACGGGTCGATTTCTTCCGCAGTAAGGAATATGCCATTTGATTCTCTAATCGATCTGCAGGGAGATACGCAAGTATTTCACTGTCTCGCGGTATCGTCCGTAGTTTATATTTCTTACATAATTTAACTTTCATTTTATGTAGTTCGTCTTTAGATTGAATTTCTTTTGAAAGAATCAGTGCAATAATATCTTGGTAAAACGTCATTTGCTGGCCGTATACTACCCTAAGGTAAAAAGGCTTTGTTAGACGCATTAAAAAAAAATTGACACGAAATTTTATTGACAAAGATTCCTAAGTAATGATTTAGTAATAAAAAAATACTAACAGAAAAGAATATATCCTGTTATCTTAAGTGATGAATGTGTTTTTTCTACAATATATATCTCTGCTGATCAAACTCAAAAACACCCAGAATTTCTTGGGTGGGGATATATTGTAGGACGATAATTCCTGTACAATTCGTCAGAATGTCACCTGCTGTGACGTTACCAACCGGTAATGGATCACAACTGCCCGCTCCGATTTGGTCAATGTCACTCCAGAGAACATCATTAGAATCAATTGAAAGTACCTGTACGGTCTTATTTGTGGTATCTTGTTGAAAAACTATGTTAGGTGTTTGGGGTTGTTGTTGGTTTGGATCAATAAAACCTAAAAGTATGCCAATTTTTACCCAGCGAAGAAGCCGAATACCCCAGGTCATTGTCCGCCAGAGTGTAAATTTCGACTGAGTATATATAAATAAGAGAGTACTTACTAATAAACGAAATACTCGATAATTATATATCTTCCAAAAGATTTTTTCAAGCAATGTTTGATTGTCACTTTTCGATTGTGGCTCTTGATTTTTATTAACAGATATACCATCCGCTCGTTTGGTAACCAGCGACGAGAACGGTGCGTTTTTCATTTTGTCGACAGCGTGCTGAAATTCTTCAGAGAGCTGCGGATAGTCTTGAGCAAGGGACTGGATAAAAACCACGAGTTCATCAGAATTCATATTCTTTAAAGTATCATATGAAATGATTGAAGATGATAGTTCTTTTTGCACTGTTTGAATCTGAATCGCATTTGTTACTGGAACAAACACTATCAGAAGTATAGCTACAATACTCCCAACAATAGTCCTTCCCTTCATACTATTTCACCAGTAGCATAATATATATGTCTATAATATAAATATTACTATGATTGTTCACAAGTCCCAAAAACCACGTGTTTTTGCATATTGGAGCTCTGCTTGTAAGATGTCACGTAAAAATTTTATTTCCTTTTCCTCAGATTTTGTCAACTCTAGTTTATTGTATCGACTAAGAATACGTGCTGCTGTATCAGGGCCGATGCCACGACCGACTAATGCAAGCAGTGCAAATCGCCCGTAGCTCAATACGAGACTTGCGTTTTTATGTAAACGTTGAACTTCTTTGTTTTCTTCACTGGTTCGATGTTTCTTTGAAAGCAATGGAAGAAATTTTTTATTGTACCGTCGAATAACTGCGATTTTAATCGCACCACATTTCGAACACGTTGGTTGCATGGAGGTACGATCTACAACCGTATTCCATGAATGATGACAGTTGGTACACACCATAGAAATATCTGCGTCTTCTAATCGTTTCTTCAGCGCCATAAGAATGGATCGATCTGCACGCTGAGGAACCATAAGCCCTCGGATTGTCTCAAATCCAGTAAGTGATATCGGCGACAATCCTTGGATATGGATTGTGATGTCGCCTCGTTGTATCTTTTGTAATATCTGAACTGTACGTTCAATATCCATACGTTCCCACAGGAGTTTATCCAGTGCCTCTTCAAGGATTAATGATTGTTCAAAAAGACCGAATAATCGTTTCATTCCAATTGTTTTATAATCGAAGTCTTTACGTAGTGCACCGAATTTTCGTGCAACATGAACTAATTGCCAACGAAGGTACGTTGAATTTCTCAGAATCGTTTTCATGAGATACTCCAACGTCTCTGGTTTTATAGTGAAAAGAATTTCTTTGATACGTTCAGGAGGGATACGACCGGGTAGTTCGAGATTAATTCGATACGAATCACTGTTAATTCCTATACTTTCACCAACGGCTTGTGCTAGCATTGCAGAGATCAATCTGCCAAGAGTCTCATTGACTTTTGTGCCACAACAGGTGTTGAGTACCATGGTTTTTTCATCGACATCAAGGGTAATCGTGGTATCATCAGGTACAACAAATCCTTGTTTTTTTTGGGTTTCGATGTACGCGACGAACTTCTTCATAGATTCTGCATCACAAGGGTATTGAGAGATTTCCTTGTTTTCCGCGGCAAATCTCCGTAGCATTCCTACTTCTTGGGCTACCTCAAATGGTACTGGGATGTCTTCGCCAGCCCACGAGGGGATAGTCCCGATTTCCTTAATAGGAGAGACCAACAGTTCGGTATCTTCACGCTTAATAATCATCCATGGTCTCCCGCGAAGGATAAATTTTTCTCCCTCAAATCCGCTACTCAAAACGAAGCTTTCATCAAGAGTACCAATAGATTTCCTTGTGCTAATATCGATAACTGGGTATGTTTTTTCATCAGGTATCATTGAAATATTATCAAGGAAATAATGTCGTGAATTCGTCCGTTTCACTAGGATGATTTCATTTCGTTCTTGCCCCAGCCATATGGATCGTTGATCTTTTAATTGATTTATAACGGACTCATAGAGTGCCCATGAAAGAGTCGAAAAAGGAAAAGACCGTGTAATTATTTGATAAGCGTTTGTTGCCTTAATAGACCCATATTCCAATGCAAGTGAAATAATTTGATTCGAGAGAACCGAGAGAGGGTTTTGCCGCACAGAAAATTTTTCCAATGTTCCTGTAAGCGCCCTACGGGCAATTACTAAACTTTCTGAGAGGTCTTCCGGGTTTGTCGCAAGAATGACTCCTTTTGATGTCTGACCAACCCGATGCCCAGATCGACCAACACGTTGGACAATCCGGGTTACTTCCCTTGGTGAGTTGTATTGAATAACAAAATCAGTATCACCGACATCAATTCCGAGTTCAAGAGATGATGTACATACTAATGATTTTAATGTTCCGTTTTTAAAGTCGTTTTCTGCTTCAATTCTCGCATGTTTGGATAAGGACCCATGATGAACACCGATTTTCTGATCATCTTGCCAGAGGTGAAAACGAGATGCAAGAATTTCTGCCCCATCTCTTGTGTTTATAAACAAGAGCGTTGAGGTATGCTCATCGATGAGTGCTTTGCATCTTTTCAGTAACGCAACCGATATCGGCTCAATGGATAATTGATTCGCAAGCGGATAATCGTCTTTTTTAATAGAAGGCATTTCAACGTTGATGTCGATATGTTTAGTAACATCGATTTCGAGAATCTCAACAGGACGAAACAGTGTTTTTTCTTTACCACCGAGATATCGAGCTACTTCACTTGGCAAACCAACAGTCGCTGAGAGACCAATGCGTTGAAACCCATGACCCTTCTGTTTTGTAAGTTCTAGTAATCGTTCTAATCCTACGGCCAGCTGTACACCACGTTCATCACCAGCCAACTCGTGAACCTCGTCAACAACGACCCACCTGACACTCATCAAATGTTTCCGGATCCGTTTACCAGTGAAAAGGATCTGCAAGGTCTCAGGTGTTGTAATTAACATATCCGGGGGTGACTGTGCTTGTTTGGCACGCTCACTCTGAGAGGTATCTCCATGACGGACTGAGACAGAGATGCCCAGCTGGTTCCCCCAGTCGAAGGTCCGACGAAGCATATCTCTATTCAACGCACGCAGTGGGGTAATGTATAGAATCGAGATCCCTTTTACACTCGTATCAGAAGAAGAGGATTCTTTTGTAGTTAGATACTTATGAAAGATAGGAAGCAATGCCGATTCTGTTTTTCCTAGCCCAGTTGGCGCAATTAAGAGTACATGCTGCCCGTTGAGAATAGACGGAATTGCTTTCCGCTGTGGTTCTGTTGGTTGTTGAATGTTTTTTGCAGAGAGTAATTCTGTTATACGATGATCAAGAAGGTCAAAGACTGATTTCATTGCTTAGAGTGCATTTACCTCCCCTATTAGTATTTTTTCCTAATAAATGATATGATACTATTGAAAAAAAAACAAGGCAATTTCGTATGTTATTATTCGGTCTTTTTCATCGCTAGGCAAATTTCAATCGAGGAAACATTTGATTTCCGACCATCCTCGTTGGTAACGGCTTCAGTTCCGATTTCGATATGTGTCACTTCAGAATTTGTTAAAAATCGGTTGTGTGTTATTTCTGCAGCATCGACAGCTCTGCTAATCGCGTTTCCTCTCGCTTTCAGTACCACCTCAGAATATTCTCCAGAATTTAAAAGGGCCATGATTGCGGTAACATAATTCATCGGTGGCTTGTTTCCAACATAAATGATGTTGCTTTCGGAATCGAGTTTCTTTTTCGCATCCTTAGTCATACCAAATCTCGCTCCCCAGAAAAATGGTTTGCTTTTTGTTCGCTAACAAATTAAAATTCATTCCACTTTAATAAATATTGTGTTTAATTAGAGTACCTTCAATGTATCTTAGATTGTTTTATCCGTAATAACAATGTCGATGTCCGAGTTAACATATAAGTTTTACAAAAAAAGAGAAACTATACAGGTTCTAAATACCGTTTCTGCATCAGCAAGAACTGTTCGTAACGGTTTCTATCTCGAAGAATTACTTTGTCGTCATCCATTTGAATCAACTCAGCAGTTACGAGATATTCCAACAACTTCAAACACTCCGCCGTATTCAATCCTAATGCTTGTTGAATCACATCGTTTGTTACTACCGTCCCACCGTTAAAGCATGCTAATACCTTCTCGATGTCGTTGACTTCTAGTTTGAATTGGTTGTATTCCCGTAGTATCTTCTCTACGTCCACACCTTCAAATTGAATGAATCGACTACGGAGCATTTCCAATATACTGAG
>Ga0307379_10012253_pt1 | contig 11186 bp, 9 predicted proteins | sample UN2MG_FD_202237 | JGI IMG/M metagenome (GOLD analysis project Ga0307379, IMG submission 202237) | Soil microbial communities from Risofladan, Vaasa, Finland - UN-2 | ecosystem: Environmental > Terrestrial > Soil > Coastal area > Acid sulfate soil | place: Finland: Risofladan, Vaasa | collected... | reverse complement strand
CGGCCGCAATTCCTGCGGCGGGACGAGGACCGCATGGCGTTAACCCGCGCACCCGGGGGCTCGGAGCTGGCGCGGAGCATCATCCAAGCGGTGCGATCGATCGGCCGTGCCATAGCCGGCGTCACTTGATCGCATCTGTGCTGCCACTGGGGAGCCGGCCGGGCGCGACTTGCGCCGCCCCTGAAGCAGCAGCCCACGCATATAGACCTGCGCCCAGCGGCGCTGCTTGACATGGCCCAGCGATGCCAACAGTTCGCCCACGAATCTCTCCAGCCGCCGCCGACTAGCCGCCAACTCGTGTCGTGTCATGCCCCATTATACTACATCGGAGCCAAATAATCTAACGTGGTAATACTAAGAGCCTATCCCAAAAGCTGCAATTAAGTCGACTGTCCCCGGAATTGGCCGCCATCATCGTCTCCGAGGCCGGCGCGGTGGCGGACTTCCCCACCGAGCCCAAGTTCGCCACCTACTGCGGGGTGACTCCCATCAAGCGCCAGTCCGGGCTCTCGGCGGGCTCGGCGCACCTGTCGCGCTTCACCAACAAGCGCCTGCTGCGCGCCATCTTTCAAGCGACGGTGGCGGCGGTGCGCCGCGATCCCCTCTCCCGCGCTTACTATGACCGCAAGCGCGCCGGGCGCCACGATCCCCGCGCCAACACCACCGCCTTGCTCGCGCTGGCGCGCCATCGCACGCGGCGGCTGTACAAGGTCCTGCGCCAAGCCTTGCCACCCTCCGAGTCCGCCGACGGCGCGCCCCGCGAGGCTGCCCCGCAACTAACAAAGCTCGCCGCATGAAAAGCACCGCCCTGCGTCCCCGCGGAGGCCCTCGCATACCCTGAGTCAATCTCAGCAACAACTCGGAAATAGCTCTTGACTTACCAGAGAATAGTTGAAGGTGGTGTCATAGGCATTGTCACCGGAGAGCTGCCACGAGGCTATTCAAGGCCTGGTCGGGCGTCATCTTGGCTTTGGCTCGGGGACGATCCAGGAAGACTTCAGCAAGACGGGCATACGTCATCGCACGCCACCAGGGCTGCGATATGGAGGCAGCGGTCTGAAGCGCCCGGCTAGGCTGATCCAGGAGGGCACCTTGTGCGTATGCTAGAAGGGATAGCGTGAAGTCGTGTCGATAGAATGGGTCCACCCTTTCGCCGGGGCCTTGCTTTCCGGGGCGTCGGACATAGAGCACTTGGGCTTGGCCCAGCCAACCACGGCCAACGGCGGGGCGCGATCCTGCAACCTCCAACGCCATTAAACCCAGCAAGGCTGGCCTCAGATCCTCTCCGGCTACGCGCACGCAATAATCCCCAAGCGCTGGCCCCAGGGCTGCGAGATACGGGGCGATGGCATGCAGGTCAATCCCCACATCGTCAAGTGCCGCCGCTCTGCGACTCCCAATGGCGCCAGTGAGCAGGGTGAGCGCACGCGTCGCATCGACCTGTGACGCTGCGCCGCTCAGAAGAATCAACATTCTAGTCCGCTCGTGCATTGTGAGTTGCCGCCGCCGTACTTGCCCGGCGGCAACGTTAAGCAATTGCAATGCCTCACCCCTTTCGGACCTCCCGGCTAGATCGAGGACGAGGAATGCAACCTCGCTCGTGAACCCAACAGGATCGCGCAAGTCTGTCTGCGCCGCCGCGCCTTTGATCTTGCTTACCGCGTCGTCAAGGTAGCGAGCCCCCCGGTCCACGTCCGAGTGCGCCAGTTGCCGGAAGGCCGCCGAAGCAATGACCGGATCCTCGATCATATTGGCATACCGGAGCGCACGCTGCTTGCTTCGTCCCGCGGTGCCCTTCACTAACCCGAGCAACACCGTGTCACGATACGTGCGACCGGCGACCGTTGCGAGCAACGGCGACGCCTTGTCCGGTAGCACCTCAGCCAACCTTGCCAAGAATTCCGCCTGAAGTTCCTTCCTCTCGTCTACGCTGCGAATCTCTCGGAAGCCGGCCCACGCCTTGTCAACCGTACTCCCAGCCGTAGCCGGGTTGGTCTTGGCAAGGGCGAGCGCTATCTCACCCACGACGACTACCCGGCTGGCTGAATCTCGTATCCTCCCCGTCGCTTGGAGCGCAGCGCGCGGGTCTACGCGTGCTAACGCAGAGACTAGCTCGGGGACGCGCGGGCCGTAGATGAGATCCCTGGAACTTGAAGGCGCCCGTTCGGACAAGTGTATGGCTGTCTCTAGAACTTGGGCGGCGCGTTCACGGTCAACTGCGGCCATTAGTATGCCAATATTCTCTAGCGCGTAGGCCCTCCCATTCGGGCCCGGCCTATTAGACAGTCTGCTGGCTCGCCGAAGTGATTCTCCGAAAAGACGAAGGGCGGACTCTCGGTCGATCTTGGCCATAGCTGAAGCCGCCTCGGCGAGCGCAACCGCGGCAGACTTGGAATCTTTCTCGCGCCGCGCATCGGTCGCCGCTCGTTCTATTGCCTCGCGCGCGCTGGCGACCCAGATGTCTTTGGATGCCGCTCCTCCGTGTTTGCACCCCGTACCGGTCAGTAGAGCCAGACCGCACAAGCAAAGCACGCTCCAGGATCTGCACCGACGCATTCCCAGCCCTCGCGCCACGTCTACGCTCGCGGCATACATTCGTCTGTCACAACCACTACGTCCCAAACCTACCCGCCAGTACCGCCGCCCTTGCTAGAACCTTTGCCACCCCCTGCGGCTAGGCATTTCTCAATCTCGTCGTCCCACTGCCCCCAGCAATCCCAATGGACCCCTCGCTCCGGATTCATTGGATCATTCAGGTACCGCAGGTTTGTCACCCGCCCAACAGCATCATACACCCAAGTGGTGCACTCGTCGAGCGCATTGACCAGCCAAGCGATCCTGCTCGACATGTGGCCGCTTTCGCCCCGCGCCTCACCTGCGAGATCCCTACACGGGCAGCATCCTGCCGCTGCCTCGAACCTCCTCGACCAGGGCGAGGAGGTTCTCCCGTGGATAAGGCGGGAATGAGTCGTTGGTGTCCCCCACCATGTGCCGATAGCCCCTCGTCGCCGCCAACACCTTCCGCGTCTGCCCTCGAAGCGCCTCGAGATCGCCGCTGTAGAAATAGTCCACGTTCACCGCCCCCCGCGTCACCAGGCCAGGGCCCAGCCGGGCTCGCGCCGCCCCAAGATCCGCGATGTCGCCGATAGGCGGTGTGGACAGGCTCTCCAGCACGTCCACCTTCATCTCCCGATATACCTGGGCGTGGATGAGAGCGTTCATGTGTCCGCAGGTATGCACCCAGCCGCGCATGCCGTGCGCGTGAGCGGTCTCGTGGAGACTGCGCGCCTGGGGTACGAAATATCGCCGGTAGATCTCGGGCGAGTAGAGTTCCAACCCGTTGATCGCGCCCAGCACGAAATCCGCTCCCGCCGCCGCGGCGCATTCGATCCACACCGCGTTGCACTGCTCGTAGCCCTCGTAGAGCCGCTCCATCAGGGCCGCCTGGTCGAGCATCACGTACAACGCGGTCACGGCAGCGAAATATTGGTTGGAGGACAAAGCAAAGGCCGGGACTCCCACCACTGCACACAGCAGAATGTGCGGCGGCCACCGCTGCGCCTCGGCGCGGAACTTCGCCGTCAGGCGCGCGCGAACGCGTTCATCTTCCAGGGTGAGTTCGGTCGCCTTTTCGATGAGATAGGTCAGCACCGGCAGGTCAGCTTCCGTCTTGATGAGGTGCTCCACCCAGCACGCGGGCCTGTCCGGCGGGGTCAGGAACACCTCCGACACCATTCCCGCGGGAGTGCGCAGGGTGGTGAAATCGCGGATCTCGCCGGAGGCGCCCCGTTCTTGGCGAACCTCTCGCTCCACGCCATCCATCAGGTCGAGCAGGTCGAAGGGCGTGGCGCTGCCCAGGCTGCGGTGGAAGTGAATCCCGGTCTCCCGGCTGCAGGCCAGCACCATCTCCGGCGTGACCGGCGACGCCTGCGCATCCGTGAAAGATGCCGATTCCCCTGCCAGGCGCACCGCCACGCCCCAGTAGGAGGCGGCGGTGGAGACCGGATCCGCCATTACCACCGGCACCAGGTCGGGATCCCCGCCCTCCATCCACTGCAGCAGGGGCTTGGTCTGCTGGCGACATGACATGCTTGCAGTTTCCTCCGGAACGCCGGACCTGGTCGGGCCTGCCGGCATGGAGTCGTCCCCATGCCGCGATGCCTCATGCGAGCTCATCATCGCCGACCCGTTCGAGCCAGTCATAGAAACAATGGTTCGCCTCCCAATCGAGATCCATGAGGCAAGTCCCGCATACCAGCACGCCCGCAACCCGCTTCTCGCGCAGCAGGCTTTCCGCGAGGTCGAGATGGCGCTGCATCAGTTCCCTGGGAATGCCCCGGCTGTTGCCGAAATCGTACAAGTAGAGGCAGAAGATCATGGGCTTGCCGCCGCTCAGCCCGGACAGGCGCGAAAGCGACGCGGGGACGCCGTCAATGTGGTCGGCATGCCACAGCGGGACGATCAGCAGATCGAAGTAGGGCAGCACGGGGGGCAGCTCGGGCCGCTCGAGGCTCATCGTGTAGATCGTCCCGTCCAGCGGCAAGCGCGGGTGATGCAGGGCGTTCTCGAACTGCAACCGCGCCAGGTGCTCGGGTCTCGCGCCCGCGTCCAGGCTCCCGGTGCTGAAGTCGTCAACGAGAAAGGCCTCGACGCGGGGGTCCTGGGCCGCCAGCCGCTTGGCGTCCATCAGCTTCTCCAGGCAGCCCTGGTAATCCAGTGCGTCCGCGTGCAGGGCATGCTTGCAGATGATCCTTCTCGCCGAGGGCATGGCTGCCAGTGTCTGCTCGTCGAGGGGCAGCGCGCCCGCCATTACTGCGTTGGTTATGCCCGTTCGCTGGATGGCATCCTCGACGGTCATCGCCGACCGGCCGAGCTGAAGCGCGCCGAACCCGCTTGACTCCTGGAGCACGTTGACCTTCATCCCCCACAGCCAGAGCCGATCCCGAATTGTCTGAGCGCCCATGTGTTTGATCCTCCTCGCAGCCGCGCGCCTAGGGCACGCGGCTCATGTCCACAATGCCGACTTCGATATCTTCCTTGTTGACTGAGTAAACTACCAGGAGCTTGTCACCGTCGGATATGCAGTTCGGATACTGATAGCCATCTTCTTTGTGCCGTCCGTTGACCCGCCGAGTGGTATCGCCCTCTACCAGGGTGTACTGCCGGTCAAAGACGTAGCCGTCGTCGCTCAAAGCAATCTGCAGATGCCGTCGGTCAAGCAGCAGGTCGTAGTTGTTTCCTACTATGTAGAAGCGACCGTCGGACAGACGTCCGGCAAAGGCCCGAGACGTGGTGTTCGGGAAGTCGGTACGCAGCAGATCGCTCCACGTCTTGCCGCCATCATCGCTGTAGGTCAGTGCGAGCCGGCAGGAGTTGGCGTAGTCGCGCTGGTACATCCAGAGTCGCCCGTCGTCAGTCTGATACCAGGTCGCTTCTTCAGGCAGGACCCCTTCTGACGACGCCGGAATGGGAACCACCTCTGGAGGCTCGGCGAGTTCGGATGCATGCCGCCAGATCAGGACCACCGCGCTCATTCGGGTCATATCCAGACCGCAGCACATCATCGTGCCGTCCTGCGTGGGTCTTGGGCCCTCCATCAGCAGTATGTTGTCGCAGATGCTCGGGCGGTGTTCCCAGTGCTCCAAGTCCGCGGTGTAGTACACGTCCATGGGAATACGCTGCGCTTTGAGCGAGTACATGCCCGGGGCGCCTGCGTCTCGTCCGTAGTCCTGAGCGACGCATACGTAGCTGTAGAGCGTCCCGTTGGCAGCGCAGAGGCCCGCATTGCTGCGCACCTGATTGGACTCAATTGGGGTGTGCGCCAACACTCGCGGTTCCGACCAGTGCAGGCCGTCCTCCGACCAGGAGTAGTGAGGCTCTTGTCCGACATAGTCCTCGTGCAGAAGGCCATTGGACCACGATGCAACATACTTGTCCCCGAACTTCGCGATCGCCTGGTGGTGGCTGTATGCCCAGCTCTCCGCCTGGCCCCGATAGATGGCGGCCCTCTCCACCGGCAGTTGCGCAAACTCGCCCCACCGCTCCGGTATCACGGGATGCCAATCCGTCAAGACCGGGTATCCCGCGTTGATCGCCGCCAGTCGCGACCGGTAGTCCTCCAGTTCCTTGGCCAGCCCGGGAGCAACGATGTTCACCTCCGTGTACTTGCGTACGCAAAGCTGCCGGGTCCGCTGCGGAATGGACATTTGCTTCCTCCCCAGGTCTGATTCTCTTCCGCCGATCCGCACCAGGACGCCGACAGGCCGGCATAGATGCGCGTGAGGCCAGGAGATCGTCCACTTCCACCCACTCGTCCGCACCGTGCAGGTTCCCGTCTTCGGCCAAGCACAGCGAGATGTCGCCGACGAGCCCACGCGCGCGGTCAACCGTGCTGGGACGGCCCGCCTCCGCCTCCCACCATTCGCCGGCTCGGCGATACTCCGCGGGCCACCGGCTGAGCGGCTCAGGATGCAGACGCAGGACGGCGACATGGGTGAAGGCAAGCCGTTCAACTCCCCCTGCCGGCATCCCCGTACCACTCAATCTTCGATCCGGGCTGTTACCAGGCGCTGACGAAACTCGTCGAAGGAGATGTCATTGCCGATCATATAGCACGGCTTATCACCAGGGTCGCGGCGAATCGCATTCAGCACGGGCACCTTCAGGTGGCCGCCGCTCGCCTCCAGTGGCGACTCCTCGGCCGGCCAGCACTTGGCGGCCACATCCCACACCTCCAGGGAGGCGCCCTCCACTGGCAGACGGGCGTACACCTGCGGATCCCTCAACCGGCACCACGCCCTGGCGTAGAGCCCGATCGGGCTGCCATCCCTGCTTTCCCACAGAAAGAGCCGAACCTCGGGACCAAGGCGCACGCGCTCTCTCAACCTGGCCTTGTGAGGATAGGGCGCCCCGCTCACCGACAGCTCGAAGTTGTTCTCAGCCGGCTTCCCCAGCCCAAGGTATGGAACCAGCATCGCCTTCCAGGTCATTGCGCACTGTTCGAAGCCTTCTCCGAAGGCTTCGCTCTCGACGGTGCCCCGGTCGTAGGAAAGCCCGCGCTCGGCGAACGCTTGCTCCAGGTCCATGGCAACCAGCCGGCTGTAGTACACCACCTTGAGCGCCGCGGGGCTCCAATCGTAACCCAGCGCCGCGCAGGCCTCCCGGATCTCCGCCGACAACTCCGCGCGGATTTCCGCAGGCACCCCTTCGAGAAAGTCCGCTTTGCCCTCCAGCCTGTCGTCGCTCAGAAACCGCTCGATCGGGTTGCGCAGTTCAGCCCACGATGCCGGCGGATTCACGCTCTCCCGCCGCACGATGAAGCACCGGCTGCCCAGAATCTGCGTTGCATGCGCTTCAAGCTCCAGCATGGGCGGCGTGGTGCTGATCGGGAAGATCACCAGCGCCTCCTTCGGCTTCATGCCGCTGATGAAAGTCTTCTGCCGCTGATTGACGTCTTGTTCCCACGCCAGCCACGCGAACCACCGGTCCCGGTCGCAGTGCGACGGGGGCTCGCCGTTCTGCATGCTGGCGGCCCAGCAGACCGGGTGGAACATGAAGTAGATCTTCTCGATCCGCCCCGGCTGGCAGCCCCGGCTCGCTTCGGCCGAAGGATGCGCGCGCTCTGCCACTGGCACTGAGGTCATCATCCCCTCCGAATCGGTTCAAGGCCTGAAGGCGTCACTCGGATGAGCTGGCCGCTCATGAGGGACTCCACACAGTAGGTGTACAGCGCTACGTCCGGCTCGACTTCAGCCATGCAGCCCATGACCCACAGCGCGCTGTCAATCTGGGTGCCCTGGTCCCAGGTGCGGCCGTCATCCGGGCTGCAGTGCATGGTCAACGAGGGCAGGCGATGCGCCACCAGCACCTTGCCCGAGGCCATGCGCAGCATGTTCGGCGTGGCGTAGCCCGGCAACGGACCGCGCACGCAGGGCCCCCATGTCGCTCCGCCATCCCGCGACCAGGTCTCCCACATCCAGGGCGAATAGACCGGCCGAATAAGCGCCATCACGCCCCCATCGCCCATCTGGGCCGCGCACACTTCGGTGAGGTCCAGGCTGCCCGCTTGGCCGCTCACCCCCGCCCCTGCCGAGTTGTCCAGGTTCACCGGCGCAGACCACGTGTGCCCGTCGTCCGTGGAGCGCACGGAGTAAGCCCGGCAGTGCCAGGCCCCCCAGTTGCCGATCGTCAGAGCGGGATCCGCCAGATCGTGCCCCCCGTAGAGAAAGAGAAGCATCGCGCCGTCCGCCAGGTTGAGAAATGCCTGTGGCCCTATGTGGAGTTCGCTCATCCCGTCTGGCAGCGGACCGAAGTCAACGGGGGCGGACTCGGACCAGGTGCGTCCACGGTCCTTGGACTCGGCAATGAAATGACCCTCTTTCGCCTTGACCAGGCCGATCAGTCGCCCCCCGGGGGTCAGATTGAGGCGCGCGGGCAGCCACCCGCCATCCTCCTGCATCACCTGCAGCGGCTCGGATTCCGACCAGGTGCGGCCACGGTCGTGGGAGCTGGAGAGGAAAGGCCTGGGCGTCCCCACGCACATGGCCTCGGAGGCCGTGTAACTCAGGAGAATCTCTCCCTCCCGCAGACGCACCAGGTCCTGCGGCATCTGGGCAGGTCCGTATCCCGGTTCCGGACACGGGTTGAACCAGTTGGTGGGCTGGCTGATCTCGTCTGCCCAGGCCGCAGCCCGGGCCGGCTTCCCCTCGATCACCAAGTCGCGGATCTCACCACCCCCGGTGGAGAACACGCCCAAGTGGCCGGCGCCGAAGCAAAGGTCGCCGCCGGCCTCGAAGTAGCCGTTCTCCCCCACGCGCTCGCCAATCCGGTTTCCCTTGAGGGTCACATCAGCGGACAACCAGATCTCGGCGTTGCTGGGCACGCGGCGGATCATCTCCAGCTTCACGTGTTTGAGGTAGCCGGTGTCGTCCATCCTGGAAAGCGCGACCCAGAAGTGCTGTGCCCGGCACGCCTGCCCACAGTTGGGAAAATGAAGCAGGTGGAAGTGCGACTCGTCGCTCGCGCGCAGCATGATCCCCACATCCGAGTGGGCCTTCAAACGAAACGCGAACTGCACGCGCACGTCCTTGTAGCAAAGGCGGCGATGGAAAGCATACTGGTGCTGATAGAGGCTGGCCCCGGGCGCGGCGCGGGCGGCCTCGGACACCTTGAGCAGGTTGTCCTCCCCGTCTTGCCAATGGCCGTTCACGAAATGCCAGTTGCTGGCGTCGCCGATACGCAGCGCTGTAGGTGACTCTCCTGACATGCTCAATCCTCGTCTCTCTCGATCAGCGGTGGGCGTCCCGCGTGGGCAGAATGGTTTTCCCCGGATCGCCCGTGTAGTCCTGCAGCGGCACGCGCCCGGCTGTCGTGTGCCTGGGCGGCCGCTGGAACGGGATGCGCGCGGAAAGACGCAGCGTAGATGCAGAGCTGGCGCTTCAGGCGTTGAAGGAAGAGGCTGCGCGCTTGGTCGCTGCCAGGAGCGATGATGGAGCACCCTTGCCCATTGATCGTCGCCTGGGCGAACTGCGGGGTCTCATCGAGGAACAGGAGCAGACCCTGGAGAGGGTCACTGCACAGATGCGCCAGGCCGAGCAGGCCGCCTTCACCGAGCAGGAGGTGATCGAGGCATTGTCCTCGCTTGACCCCGTCTGGGAAGAACTCTTCCCCGATGAACAGTCGCGCATTCTGCGTCTCCTGGTGGAGCGAGTGGACATCCAGCCCGAGGGGGCAGAGGTGCGCATCCGGGCTGACGGGCTGCGCTCCTTGGTGGCGGAAGTGCGTGATAGCGCCCCAGTCAGATCCAGGGAGGTGACTCGATGAACGACATTCCGAATCCGCAGCTTGTTGAGGAGGGCAACCACCTGGTGGTTCGGATACCCCAGACCTTCAAGCGCCGGCGCGGACGCAAGGAGATCATCACAACCGGCTGCCAGACCTCAGAGCCGCCCCGACCCTGTCGAACGAACAAGCCTGTGGTGGTGGCCATCGCACGAGCACATCGGTGGAAGGAACTCGCTGAGAGCGGGCGCTACACGAGCGCCCGCACATGGCGCTGGACTATCGTTTCCCGAGCGAGGTCTACCTCGATCCAATCGGGGCGCGTCCGGAGGTAATTGCGGTCCCGGCGGACCGTCACAACCCGCCGGAGGACTAAAGAGAATCGGGCCTTTTCGATTCTCACTTTTCAACTCAGCAGGACACCGGGGCGGACATTACGAACGATTCTCTGTTCCGTGGCCGGGGCTACAACCGGGAGCGCTGCCACGAGGCGCTCAGCAACGTCACTCCGGGCGATGTCTATTCTGGCCGCAGGGAAGCAATCCTGGCGCGGCGAAGAGCGCCCCTATGCCCCAAAGGGGCCGGGGCGCCCCGGCTTCGCACAGGGGCGCTGCAGATTCGGGCGTTGGTGGCCAGGCGCGAGAACTCTCGCCAGCTCGCGCGGACGGAACAAGATGCAAGAGCAGGGACACCCGAGGTGTACCTTAGTTCACCCCCGCATTCGTCCCACAATCGCTGATGACCGACACCCGCGGACGCCGGTTCTGCAGGATGCGCTCGCCGAATATGTCATTACGAATTTGGAGGATGTTCTGAAATGAGTGGTGTTGGATTCGAGCGACTAAGAGACATGAAAGATGATTTTGATAAGGCAATGCTGGTGCTGGAGACTTGCGATGCTCCGGACAAGACCCTGATGGTCACGAAGGATGAGTTTCTGGCGCGGCAGAAGAAAGTCGCGGGTGAGCTTGCGAAGGTCGGGATTCCGGTAGGCTTCGTGTTCTCGGACGAGAACTACGCCGGGGACGTGCCTTACCTTGGCGGCAACATCAACTGCGCCGTGGAACAGTGCGGAGGCGCGATTGGGAATGGCGGCTTCGTGATCTCGGCGGGTCTGGAAGGCGGCTACGTCGCGGAGCAGCTTGCGGGAAGGGCCGGGGCGAAGGTGCGCAAAGTGCAGATGTTCCAGCTTGCGGATGAGGAGTACCCGGTCGAGGCTACGAGGCTTGAGGATGTCCTGGCGGAGGCTGCGGGGTCGAAGAAGATCGATAAGATTGGTCTGCTCTCCCCTCGTCAGGTGGTCCCGGCGGCCGTCGTGAATTTCTTAGAGAAGCTCGTCGGCAAGGAGAACGTGGTCGACGTTCAGGAAATCTACTACAGGACCAAGTATGAAAAGTCGGACATGG
>Ga0307379_10012251_pt1 | contig 11187 bp, 13 predicted proteins | sample UN2MG_FD_202237 | JGI IMG/M metagenome (GOLD analysis project Ga0307379, IMG submission 202237) | Soil microbial communities from Risofladan, Vaasa, Finland - UN-2 | ecosystem: Environmental > Terrestrial > Soil > Coastal area > Acid sulfate soil | place: Finland: Risofladan, Vaasa | collected... | reverse complement strand
TGCTGTTTTTTCAAAAAGGACTGAGCATTCCGATCATCGGATGGTAATTTGTGACCTTAAGCCAAAACTGCAAACAGTTGCAACGGATTCTTTTACCAAATAGGTAGAAATGTTTTATAATAATGACTGAACTTTTTAGTTCATTTTTAATTAGGAACAGTTTTGCAGGATGCGGATTCCCGCCTTAGTAGTGGTGACAGATGAGCAAGAACCTGGACAAATTAGTTGCGGCAGGGATTATTTATGCCGGTTTCGCTATCTACTTGTATCAACCACAGTTCAGACACTTCGACCGATTAGATTATCTTCTGCCTGTGAATCTTTGTTTGGCAGCTTCAGGCTGTTATGTACTGAGTCGGCGATGGGTGGCAGGTTTTGCCGGTTCGTTTTTTGCCGGTGCGGTGTATGGTTTTGGGCCGTTTATACTTGGCCTGGCTAAATTTCACTCAACAACAGGTTTATTGGCTGCAACTATACCATGGCTGTTTTGCCCGGCGGTATTTGGACCAAAATTAAAATGGCGCTGGCTGAGAGTGCCGCTTTCGTGCCTGCCATTTTTCGCAATCCTGTTGTTTTTTCAAACCTCAGCGAGATTTCACTTATTCGCAATTCCTGTACAGACTAAGTTAAATTTAGTCGACCTGGCCGGCCTATTAGTTCCACTCGTCGCCGTAAAACGAAATTTAACTCTTGTCGGATTTTATCACATACCAATAGCAGCACTGATTATTGGTTTTTCTATGCTGTTTGCCGCTCGACGATTCGGCGTAATGATTATTTTTTCTCTCGGGCTGATATTATCTTTTTGCAATTCTTCATTCAATGTAAGCCCCGTCATCTGGTTGGTAATTCCTGTTCTGTGCTGCTCGGTATTGATAGGTGCGGGAGTGCAGGAACTAATATCTTCCGGCTTTGCCGATAGGAAGTGGGTTTTGGCAACAACTGTGATTATGACTGCATGTTCTGTTGTTACGCTACTGGCGGCGGCAAAATACGCAGGGTCTTTTGTAGAATTAGGAACAGGATATGCAAAGCTTTTCACCGAAACGGCCAAGATATATTTACTCGGTGCGATTGCCACCGGTATTATATTTTTTATGGCACGAGCAAAATCACATATTCACTGGCTGCGGCTGGCTATCCTCTGCTCCGCTATGGCGGTGGATATATTCCTCGGGGCAAGATTTATAGTTGATAAGATTGTTTAGTTCACAAAGCTTATAGATTTGCTCGCTGATACTCAAGGAGCATACATAACACGTTTAAAATGTCTCCCGTTCGACTTGGCCAAGATAAAATCGGCCGTCTTTATTCATGAAATCAATGATTTTATCAAACTGCTGATTTATGAAACGTGTGTCGTTTGAAACTATCGCCATTGCGATGACTGCGGAAGTTTTGCTGTCGTTATGGTCAACTTCAGCGATTGATATATTAAATCTGCTTTTCAATCGGCCAATAAGACTTTTGACGATACTTCGCTTTTGCTTAAGCGAAGCTATCCCCTGCATATGCAGATTAGTTGTCATCACGCCGATAATCATTTCTCGTATCTCAATAGTTAATGTTCGAGGCACGGGCCACAAGTCACAATCTATTGCAGCTATTGTAAGCTTTCGGAGTGAGATTTCAAGTTTCTTAAACTGGCGTTTTCATTTCTGCTACGATTTGACGGGTTTGGGGACATTGATCTTTGTGAGCTTTTTTGAAGGCAGAAGTGTACGGCTGATTCTCTTCCTTGAAAAGTTCATTACCAGCGATTATTTCCTGCAAAGCTTTAGATTTTACCCTGGCTGTCTTCAAGAATCGAACTGCTCTTGTGCCATACACACCGCCCAATAAAGCCGATATACCTATGGCTAATTCGAACATATTATCCGCTAATGCGAAGGCATCAGGTCTATCGACCGACTCGTGTAAGGCTATCTGGGCAAGCTGAAAACTCGATTGTGAAAGTATCTCTTCAGCAGTGTCAGCCTGTGGAAATTCTTTCGGCAAACCATAATAAGAGCTAAAGCTCCTGCTCTGCAACTCAGACAGCTGTGCTAATGCCTGTAGCTTTTCCGAAGTTTTTTCGCACCGAGCAGCTTCTGCGGTTATTGCTGATGTGCGATTGTGCAGCCAAGCGTTTTGCTTCTGTGCTTCACTTGGTGCAAAACGAAGATTATCACAGCCAATCAACAAAGAACAGCATTCCAATAAAACAATTACTAAAATCTTTCTCATCACATCTCTCCTTAAAATTGTGGTTAAAGTTGGATTGTTTTTTTCATTCTATTACTATATTATGTTACAGAGATATAAATTCCGCCTTTCATTAAGAGGTTCAATGTTGGATACTGCAAAGACATTCAAACCCAAGAACATATTATTGTGGTGAAAAGCAGCTGCTCATCCTGAAGCTTTGCGGATAGTGGATATGTTCCCGTCCGCTGATGTTAAGCTGATAGAACACCAACGCAAACCCCCATCACAGAATATTTCATTAGGTCAAGCAATACTCAATGGCAAGAGAACTTTAATGATAGGCACAACATCATCTTTTGTAGGACATTTCGACGGCCAGCTTGGCTCAAATGTTCATTGCTTTCCCTACTATAAATTGGTTCCTGTCTCTAATGGCTGCCCTTATTATTGTACTTACTGCTATCTGGCATTTGTGTATCGCAAATTTAATCCTTTCATAAAAATTAATATTAATTATGACACAATGTTCAGGCAAATACGAAAAGCTTTGGCTCATTCCTGCGGCAAGGTCAGTTTCAATATGGGCGAAATGCTGGACAGCCTCGCCCTGGACCACATAACCAATCTCACAACAATGCTGGTTCCTTTTTTTGCTGATTTTTCCAAGGCCTACCTAATGTTGTTAACCAAAAGCAGCAATATTGATAATTTGTTGAGCGTCGAGCCCAATAAACAAACAGTTATTTCTTGGAGTCTAAACAGCCAGCAGATAATCGACACATATGAATCAGGTACAGCCAGCCTTGACGAACGTATCAAGGCGGCCAAGATATGTCAGGAGCGAGGTTACCGAATACGGTTCCGTATCGACCCCGGTTTTCTTTACCCAAACTGGCAAACCGGATATGGTGTTTTAATCCAAAAAACACTGACTGCTACCAGGCCTGAGAATATCACACTTGGCATGTTAAGGTTATTGCCCGGCCATTTTCGCCTTGCCAAAGAAACATACGGAAATCGTGCAGAAAAACTCTGCGACCATAATTTTATGAAAGGCGCTTCAGACGGTAAGGTTCGTTTCTTATCGAAACAGCGCGTCGACTTCTACAATTTTCTAATCGATACTATTCGAAGTTTTGACAGGAATATATCTATCGGTCTTTGTAGAGAAACTCCTGAAATCTGGAATATTTTTAAAGATCGCTGTGAACACAGAAAGTGCAATTGCATTAACTGGTAACAGTTAGGCAACGAAATTCTTTCTAAATGTCATTCTCCTGACAGGTTCATACAAGCAGTGATAATATGTATAGGTATAAGTTTCATTTTCGTTTCTCTTGGGAAACACATATTGTGTAAGTACTTGCTTGTTAGTTGAGGTCGCTATTGCTCTGCCCATTCGTCGGACAAGGGATGTTTGAAACTTGTCTTGCAAAATTAAGATTCTTCCCTTATGATTACAAAACTTTTCGATATTTAACAACTCGTTAACAAAACCATTTAATCCTTTGTCCTCTTATCTACTTTATTAAAAGCGATAAGAAGTGTGATATCTCCCTATTGACCTGTCTCAATATGTTTCTTCCTGTATATCTGCCTTAGTCAAAACTTTTTCAACCGCTCTAAGGCGAAACTCGTATGCAATGCTTTTAGCTGAGAGCAACTCAAGTTTTTGTTCAAAATTCTTGTGACATTCCAACAACATAGTGACATCTCTCTGCAGTAAATCAAGTTGTCTCTGTAAATTGACCCAACTGCCCACAATTAAGGATGCCAGCAACACCAATTGAATCAAAACAGAAAGATTTATCTGGCGATTAAAACGCCAGTTTCGTGAATTATCTTCAGCCATTTTCACAGCACTTTTTTTTGCCGAGTGATTTTCAAGTTTGTGCATTGTTTTTCAAAGTCCATTTTTACCCGTTCTATTTTGCAGATAGTTCGATTATTTCCGCGTATACCAAGCAAATCCCTGCTTTCGGGACTGGATACTACAATGTCTCCGACTTTGTAGTCAAAAACCAGGTGTGGTGTCTGAACTTCAATAGTCTCGATTATCTCAGATGCTGTTTGTGGTTTTTTTCGTACAAGCTCATACAAAGCTTTGGAATCATCGACCTCATCCGGCACACCAAGCGACTCATCAGATGAGTCTGCGAAAATACTCTGGCGAGAAATCTTGCGATATTTGAACTGATGGGGCAGTGAAATGATATGTTCCACTACGGGTATAACCGAATCAACTGGTCCGTCAGCGATCTTACAACTTAATCTATCGTCACTGATTACCGTTGCGGTTATTCTGAATTTCAATGTATTGTCTATTGCTGCCACCCACGTATCAACATCAAGCTTATCACTGCTAAGCCATATTCCACATTCATCAGATAGATTATCAAAAGGAAAAAGATACTGCCACCAATGTAAACCGTTATCAAACGACACCTGCAAATAACAGCCCAGTGATTTGTTCTGTTTGTCGGTAGCCAAAGTAGGGCCGAATCGTCTGCGACGTCGAAAGTAATCATTGCCAAAAATTTCGGAGAAATCGAAAGCATCGCCTCGATTGTATGGTGCACCACTATAGTCACCCGCTTCATTAAGACACCACTTACGATATACGTTTTTTACCTTATAGAAGTCTGGATTGGTAGAAGGCGAAAATTTATCATAATCAGTGTCCTCATCAGCACTGTCCCAGGCTTTAATAAGGTCAAACGTCATTTCATAGACCTTAAAATCACCCAGACCTATATACATATGTGTAATAGGCTGGAAACTTTTTCTGCTTTTTAGTCTGGCGATATTCGTCTTTGAAATGCTGATTTGCTCTCCATTTCTCTGGCAATTTAACTCTACTGCTCTGCTGGCAGCATTTCTATAAAACACGATTGCTTGGCTAGGACCGCTTGATGTGAGCCTGGGAACAAATTTGAACTTAAGGCCAATCCTTTTACAGCAACTATGCAGGGCCTGTAATATATTCAAGCCTGTAATATCAAGGTCATAAACTGTTTGATTCTCGGTCAATGCCTGAAGTTGTTCAAGGCTTGGTGTTTTCAATCGGCCGAACGGCAAATATATGCAAAACAAATAGTAAATTACCTCAGCATAACTCCATAGTTTAGCTTGCATAAGGTCGGTGCAAAATAAGGTGCAAATGTCACCGTTATTGGTGACCGGTTCAGGTGAAGCATTAGCATTTCCACCTTTGTTAAAAGTAGTATCAGCGCCAGCTAAAAACAAAGTCGAACCATCTAGGTTAGCTGCTAATTGACCGTATACAGTAATCCGTTCAAATTCAGCGCTGAAATCCTTAGCGATGATTTCCACTCTTTCACCATCGTTAGAAAGGTTGCTCTCGAAGTTTTCTATCTGGCCTTCGAAAATGGGAAAACTAAAAGCTGATACACCAGGATGACAACCATTGTAAATCTCCCGGATGGAAATGGTTTTACCAATAGCCATATCCGCTTCAATTTCTTTAATACCTATTAGATCGGCATCTGAATACGCAGCAGGATTATAAGCTAATCGAGCCCAGCTAAATTCCGGCCAGTCGCCGCGGACAATCTCCATTAGTTCAAGATAGGGACATAATACGTTATCGAGAAAAACTAAAACGGTAGCTGCCGGGAGTGCCAGTTGTGTTTGCTCAGACTGGAAAAAGTCAATTCTGTTGGACATGGAAAAACCTCTTAAGCCGTTAGACGGCTTTGGCATTTAAAATGTCAATTTGCTTCGGACTTGTTGTGTTAAGTTGGATTTTTATCTGACGTAAGGAATCATTTTCTTTGCTGTCAACCCCCTCAGGCTTTATAGCAAACAAATATTTACCTGCATTGAGTGTATCACTTTTGTAGCTGTAAAATACTCGGCCTGCATAAATAATTGTTTCGATTGGATCTTGGTAATTGATTTGTCCTGTTTCTTCATCATAGTAAACATTGAAGCTCACAGGTTTTGTCTTTTGTTCGATAGAACAATAATACCACAAAAGGTAAATTTTATCGCTATCTATCTGTTTAGCCTTTACCGTGAAAATATTATTTGGTGGGAATAGAGTCAAGTTTCCATCAGCATCTATAGAAACCTTGACCGCCGCCCCCATAGTTTGCTCCTGAACACCACAATTGTTAACCCGCCGAATAACATAAAAGTATATCGAACTGTTATTGTGTTTAATATAGCTGGGCAGTGAGATTTCAGGACTGTCTGTGTTGGCCACAACCAATATCTTCGTAAAATCAACTGCATCTATATTCTCACCGCGATAAAGCATCGAACAGCCAGCAATCCGAAGCCAAAACCAACCGAGCGACAATACCGTACCCAGCTTAAATCCATCGACAGTCATACCTGCAAACAATACTTCTTTTAACCACTTTGTTTCCATTAGCTTGGCATCCTCGTAAGGGTCGACTCCCCATCCGTCGGAGTATGAGTCAGAATAATCGTTTCACCATCGTCATCGTAATAACTAATCACGCCCGTAATTTTGTTTTGGACAGCCTTATTCATAAGTAGCTTAGCCGCTTTCTCAAAAAGTACACTTCCCGCGAATCTGTTCTCTATCGAAAACGTTGCAAGTACGGCATTGACCGTTTCACTATCGATGATAGCCCCCGACAGGATCACAGAATAATCGTGACCTTTAGCGTAAAAAGCGTCAACACCTAAATCTATTTTGCAGTTATGAATACCGGTTAAACCGTCAAAATCCTCAGTATCGGTTATTCCCAATGTGCTTTCGCCGGTTCCATCATCCTTATAGACCTTGATAGTACCGTCAGTTAGACGGGTAATACTGGCTCCATCTTTATCGTTTGTGCTCCAACAGAAATAAAGTACTGAATCTTTTTTAAAATCACCCAAATAAGATCCCATCATGATAACCCTTTCCCAACCAATGAATTTCCAACTAATGAACTACCAACCAGCGAACAGGCGGGGCTTCTAAGCCTTTCCGTTCCGTCGCCGTTATTCCAAAGGAAGTTCCTCTCATCATCATACAAGTTTTTGTCAAAGACGTTTAAGCAATCCAATTTGCCCTTGAAGCTGTTGTAACTATCACCCAAACCTATCGCAATGTTGGTAATCTTGAAATCCGTATCTATATCTTTGCTGCTTTGCCAAACGTTGTCGATAAATAAATGTAGTTTGGCACCGTCATTAGTAGAGACAAAAGTCAATTGGCGCCACTGCTGATGCAACGCTGGTATGCCCGTCCATGTGGCATTGTTGCCGGTATCATTGCAGAACCTAATTTCTGGGGTTATATTTCCGGTAAGATGGATATAACTTTGAGTAGGATGGTTTTTGCCTAAAATGATATTAGGCCGGCCGGTATTATCATCAAGACGCGAAAAAATCGTTACAGTCCAGAAGCCAGATAAATTTATTCCCGAGGTTAAATCAATATAGTCGTTGGTGCCGTCAAATTCTAATGCCTTGTCTATTTTTCCTGTTACAGAATGGTCTTCAGTTTTCCCTGGCGGTCCTCCTTCACGAAATGTCCCATGGTTATCATTGCCGGATGTATCCTCTAGCTGTGATGATTCGTTATTATCATTCATCTTGTATTGTAGCAAACAATTAGATGTCAAATTTATTGCCATTTCTTATTCCTTAATCATTACCCTCTGCTCGACTATTCCAAATGTAATACATCGTTTATGCTTCCTCGCTCCACGTGCCGTTTTTCCCTATGGTCACCCAGTCCCCGTTTGAATCGGCAATGAGAGTAATGCATTCCCCAATGGCATCAGCTGCTTTGTATTTGTCAGCGGTTTGGCCGCTATCGTCACGGATTGTCGCCGTGTCCGGGTCAACTCGTAATTCCTGTGCAGCTTGAACCGCAAAGGTAAATATTGTTCCTTCTGGTGCCGAGGCAGGTAACGTAAGTGTAACCGCACCGGTTGCACCTAAATTAGTGTGAACACTACCGGATTCTGCTGCCGTAAGTGTATCATTACCGACATGTGCCTCGATAGTCTGCTTTACACCGCCTGCTCTGTATGGCACCACAAAGTTATGGCCTATACGACAGTCGGTTATCAAATCTATGTCACCGTTTGACGTACTCACTGTCGCAAGCCGGATGTGTGGTGTAGTTGTCATATTCGGAAAATCGTTGTATTCGTCAGTAACAAGATTGCCGTCAGAATCCAGATACACATATATATTGTCTTTATCATCTGCCAGTGTATTGTCTGACGAGCCGTCATAACTAACCAACACTGTTCCAAGCCAGAACTTTCCGCTTTTCACTCCAATATTAAGTCCGCCATCGTCATAAACACGCAAGTCATTTGCTCGTTTTGTTGCAAGAAGCAACCGATAAAGCAGCTTTCTGAATTGCAGGTAATACGGTGATGTCCCCGTCGGTATAAACTCTACACCGGTTTCATCGTCTGATTGTATATTGAGTAACGTATTGTCAGATGGGTACGCTTCGGCCATAATATTATTCTCCTTCTTAGTTTTTGTTATGATACACTTAAAACAAATTGATTTGTTTGTTTATCGAACGAAGATATGTCTAATTGCACAGCTGGTTTCGCTGCTGGAATAACTGTGATTTCTTCGGTTTCGCTAATACTTTCATTGCCCGCTTCGTCGAAAACTTTGACAGCGAATTTATATATACCGACCTTCATCTGCTCACTTACCCATTCGATGGCATCGGCGTCAATACCAAATTGGCCTTGTCCCAAATTACCTATCCCAAACCCGACAGCCGCAGCTGAGTCATACCCAAAGTCACTAAAGCCAAATCGGCTCATCCCATATCCGGCCTTGTACTGCCAACTCGGCCAAATTTTTACCGGATTCTCATTAAGAGGCTGGTCGTAATCGATTTCCCCAGTGCCGTTGTCAAAGTAAACTTGAAATGTCGAGCCTATCGGAAGGCTCTGGCTTCGCAACAAGCTAATCTTAAGCCTGCCACTTTGCTTGATTGAAGAATCAATCTCATTACCAAAATCAACATCTGCCTCTTCAGGTTCAACGGCAAAAACTTCAATACGAATTGGTGTCTCTAAAGAACTGGGCACTTGAATAATCATTTGTCGTTGTTCGGCTTCCACAGTTGTACCTGCATACTGGCCGTTGACATAAATCTGATAAAACTTATCATTCCAGGTGGAACACCATCTCACCAAAGCTACCCGGGGCGCTGCAACACTAATGCCGCTTGCCCAGATGCCGCTGGGCAATTCAAACGCCCTGACTTTTTCTATGCCGTTGCTGGTAAGTGCCATTGTTTCTAAATCTTTAACTGGGTATAAATAATTTCATAATCACAACAAAGTCCATAGCCGCTTGTCCGTTCCTTAGTCACTTTAAAAGTATCCATCCGTAGAGCATCCAAGCTCTCACCGTTACTCCTCACCAATGTGTGTGTATCACCGTCTATATAACCTGCTATTGTATTAATTTTCTCATTCATTTGTGCCCGGCTTTTAGCTTGTAGCACACCTGTCTGTTTTATCTTCCTGCTGTGTTTACCCAAGTCTATACTGAGCACACCGTCAAGTCCTGCTACTGTTCTTTCTATCGAATCTCGGCTTAAACTGCCTGGCAGAATCTCTAACTGTTGTTCGTCAAACAAATTTTGTCCGTCTAAAGTGGCACTCATTTGATATTCCTTCACAAATTAATCCCGCTCTAATTTTACACTTCCTCCAACCCGGGTAAAATCAGCCACTCCGTCGGAGCCAACATCGATACTGACTCGGCATCGCTCTCGCGCCTTTTCAAAAAGCCTCTGATAGTGCAAATTCTTTTCCCAGAAATGTTCGTCCCTGGTTTTGCTGGCCAACATCGCGTAGACACTTGAAATAACCACAAATGTCGACGCTCGCCTCAGAACATCTGTATCCAAAATATCATCTGCGTCTATTTCGCTTGCAGGGTTACCTGGCTTAATCCCAAAATATTCGGTCAATTGAAAGGCCGCCTCATTTGCCTGCGGCTTGAATGTATTGACTCGGTAGAATACATCAGTAGCAGCCGGAGGGGCAACAGCAGTATCATCTGAATCTGCCCTGATTACTGAAACGGTCAACTGTGTCGCCGAATTAACTGAGACTATCTCGAACGCTCCATCCAAAGCACCATCAGAGGATTGGAGATATATAACACCACCTGCTGTAACTTGCGAGCTTACAAAATCTGCTCCATTTGCTGTAAATATAGTTCCGCTAAGCACCCCACCTGTCCCTGCTGTCAATACTTGGCTCGGCAAATGTAATTCTCCAAAAAGTATCGGCTCATATTTCAGAATATCTGCATCATTTGAAAAATTAACCATTATAAATATCCCCTTTTACTCACCAGCGGCTTCAGGTGCCCAAAAAATGATTAATTCTTTTTTGGGCACCTGCCGCTTAACAAAGTTATACTAAGCTTTGAAAACTCCCTTCTTAGCTGGTAGTCAGATCGCGAATGAGGCCATGTGCCCCTTCGTTCTTGAGTTCAACCGTATACTCTCCAATCAATTCGCCGCATTCGTAGTCGCCGCTGCTTGCTAATGGCTTGAAGTGGAAACTACGACCTGCTAATGGCAACACCTTAATCCTGGACGAATCCAGCAGAAGTGCTGCATCCTGAGGCATCCATCGTGTGGTAACAATCCGGCAAACACCAAAATCACTTTCGTAGACGCTAATCATATCGGTGAAAGTAGTATCGTTTGCTCTATAGGTTCGGCTGTCAGCGCAAAAAGCATTTATTTTTCGCTTCTGAAAACCTCCGACGATAATCAGGTCTACATTGCCGTTACTGTTCTCCCATATCTGTCTGAGCACATAGTTAATCTTTGCCTCGTCAAGGTCGTTACCTGTCGGAAAGCCGCTGTCGCCTGTATGAAAAACATTAGTCGTAAGATGCTGAATTACACCTTTCATCGACCTTCTTACCGAGTTGCTGCCTTCTGGATTGCTTCCTGGCTGACCCCCGTTTATAACGGTATTTTCCATGTCACGTAGCAGTTCACGC
>Ga0307379_10012250_pt1 | contig 11187 bp, 17 predicted proteins | sample UN2MG_FD_202237 | JGI IMG/M metagenome (GOLD analysis project Ga0307379, IMG submission 202237) | Soil microbial communities from Risofladan, Vaasa, Finland - UN-2 | ecosystem: Environmental > Terrestrial > Soil > Coastal area > Acid sulfate soil | place: Finland: Risofladan, Vaasa | collected... | reverse complement strand
AGGGGCGTAACATCATTATTTCCGCCGGCGAACATTCTTCTGTACTATATACAGCAGAAGCAGTCGCAGGGGAAGACATGGTTGTAAAGATCCCGCTACTTTCAGATGGTTCGTTGGATCTTGAAGCAGCCAAGCAACTAATAACTAAAGACACCGCTTTAGTCTCAGTTATGCTTGCTAACAATGAAACGGGGGTTATATTCCCTGTCAAAGAGATTGTAGCAATAGCTCATGCCAAGGGGGCCCTTGTACACTGTGACGCAGTGCAGGCGTATGGAAAAATACCAGTAGACGTAGCCAGTTTAGGAGTAGATTTACTGAGTATTTCTGGTCACAAAGTACACGCACTTCCAGGTATCGGTGCTCTTTATATTAGGAAGGGTGTGCTGGTGCATCCAACCTTAGCAGGTGGGGGGCAGGAGTTTGGATTGCGGGCCGGCACCGAAAACTATATTGGCATCGCCTCATTAGGCGCGTCTGCAAACGACATCCACCTTAGTAAGGGAACGATGGAGTCTGGGCTGCGAGACGCTTTTGAGGTGGGGGTAAAAAAACGTGTCCCTGATATAGTTATCAACGGGATGGATACTTCTCGTCTTCCTAATACCAGTAGCATTACTTTCAAAGCTATACACGTATTGGCGATGTTAACTGCCCTCGAAGAAGAGGGAGTTCTCGCTTCCGCCGGCTCGGCCTGTGCTTCTGATAGTGTCAGGCCTTCTCATACGTTGAGTGCGATGGGCCTCTCTGACGAGGACGCTTTGAGTACAGTAAGGTTTAGTTTTTCGAAGTCGTCTAAAATGATGGATGCAGCAACAGCCATTGAGGCCTGTGTAAAATGCGCTAAATTATTACGCGACACGGAGTAAGTGGCAATAACCTTTGACAAGGAGATATTATGGGTGATATGCTTAGTTGGGTGACTACACATTGGATGGAAATCGCGGCTGTGGTAGGTATGGTAGTAACAGGAGCCAGCCTTATAGTAAAAGCCATCGCGCCTTACACTACTACTACTGCCGACGACAAGGCGGCTACGTGGTTGGACAAGGTGGCGGCATGGCTGGGCAAGGTCGCGCTGAACACCAACATTCCAAAACAATAAGTCTGTTTACCTTGGGCCCCCACCGTTTGGTGGGGGCTTTTTGGTGTCTGGCTCCTGTGTTTGCTTGCATCTTCCCCCATTTTGTATTATTCTTGAAGAAACGTTATTAGCGAAAGAGAAACTAACTTGTCAAAGAGAGTTCTAATCATAGCGGAAGAGCCAGATACTTGCCTTTCTTTTCTTGGCCGGGCATTGCCAGCCGCACTCGTTATAGATGTGCTTGTAGCAACACAGCTTGTAGCTGTCCGGCGGGAACTCGCGCGCACTACATATGATCTTATCCTTATTGGCGACCGGGTTGCGGACGCCGACCCCTACGATGTTGCTTTACACATAAAGGGGAGTAAGCGGAACAGAGGTACCCCTGTCGTATGTACTGGTTTTCATGTTGGCCGGGCAGCAAAGGTACTAAAACTACTCAAACCGTTTGCTTTTCATTCCCCGCCCGCAGACACAGATGTCATTGCAGGCAAGGTTAAAGAACGGCTTTCACAAGGGGTCTAACTTGCCCGAGCTTCCAGAGGTAGAGACCAACATCAGATTGATTAGGCCCTTTATTTGGGGCTCGCATATCCTTGGTTTTGTACAGTCCAAGGCGGGTAGACAGCCAGAGGTGTCTAACCCCCAACTACGGGGTCAGGCTGTACACCACGTAGGTAGGTGGGGGAAATATATAATATTCAAGCTGGGCAACGGGTATCTCATCTCGCATCTCCGTATGACAGGGCAATGGCACTTTACCCCTGTGGGTTGCCCCACCCCTTATACGGAGCCCCATTTTCGCTGGGCTATGACTATTAGTGACCAGGAAAACTCCTTCTCCGGCTTCCTCTGGTTCCGAGATGCCCGCCGTTTTGGTACCTTGGACTGGACCCCTACCCTTTCAGAGTATAAACCGTTTTCCAATCTGGGGCCAGATGGGCTTACTCTTGATGACCCAAAAGTTATTTTTGGGGTTATAGCACAGGCAGCAAAATCTCGCCGGCCCATAAAAAACTTCCTATTAGATCAAAGTGTTATAGCTGGCTGTGGCAATATATACTGTTCGGAGATCCTATTTGAGTTGGGGGTTGACCCCACTACCAGGACAATGGATTTGGGGGCAGCTCATATAGAGGAGTTATGCCTTGGGCTACATCAACTCTTCGTCCGTGCCATAGAGCAGGGCGGTTCTTCTGTTTCAGACTACCTTGGTGGTCGTTATCATGAACTTCTAAAGGTGTATAAGCGCGACGGTGAACCTTGTTTTAGTTGCGGCGCGACAATAAAACGTATGGTGCAGGCGGGGAGAAGCACGTTTTACTGCCCGAAGTGCCAGGGAGTAGGAAATGAATATGTTTAAACGTTTATGGAAATGGTTGTCTCTTTTCTTCGGCAAAAAAGAGGAGTATCCTGGCCCCGATGTCCCGGATGTTGAGGTTCCTGACGTACCAATCGATGTGCCAGGCCCCCCAGTTGACCCTGGTACCCCGCCCGAGGTACCCCCAGTGGTCGAGGAACCGCCCTCACTGACGACAACGTATGATTTTAGATGCGCTACGGGGGAAGCTGTACCTACGATTGATTTCATTCTGGCTAATAAGTTGGGCGCTAACTTGAGTGTATTGGCCAATGAGCTTGGAAAGTCAGTGCAGATAGAGGACGCCTACAGAACAGAGGTGTATAACCACCTGGTTGGCGGACTTGATAATAGCCCTCATTTACACTGTGCTGCCGCAGACGTTACAGTGGCGGGGATGACACCGGCCGAGGTAGCAGCTGTTGTTACTCGGCTAATGCAGGAGGGTAAGTTGGAGTTAGATGGTTGTGCAACGGATACACACGCAGGTAGTTCGTACGTGCATATTTGTGTTGTTATTTAATATGGTTATGGGTGTAGGTATTTTTAGTTAGCACTTATTATTACTTTACATCTCCCCCTATTTATCTTATTATTTGGGTGTAACCGCAACAGAGGTGTTTTATATATGAGTTATTCTGCTGATGAAGTTTGTGCTATTTTAAGAAAGCCGCTCTCAAAGTTTACCCGCGCGGGCGGTAAGGGCACCACGTATGATTATTATAAGGGAAGCGATGTTATCCGACGTCTCAATGAGGCATTCGGGCACGCCTGGTCTTCAGAAAAGTTAGATACATCTGTGGTAGATGGGCAGGTTTTAATGCTGGTTTCTCTCTCTACTTATATGGGAGGGGAGCTTGTTGTTCACCACGGCTATGGTAGTGCCAAGATTATGCCCAATGTTGATATTGGGAATGCCTATAAATCTGCTTTTACCTCCGCCCTAAAAAAAGCAGCGGAGCAGTATGGCATCGGGCTGGAAGACGAAGAGGAGCCGGAGGTTCAATACTCTCGCCCGGCGCCTACAAACTATGCTCCCGCAGCTCTTCCTCCAGCGCCGCCAACGGCCACTTCCTATTCCCGCCCAGCGATGCACAGTCCCGAGGCGCTGCCCACCCGGGGGCTTACAGGCGCTCCCAACAGGGGTCTACTCGCCACCGCCGCCGCTGCTGTGAGTAACTACACTACGTCGCCCGCGCCGGACCCCATCACCAGCCCCACTCTTATCTCTACTCCAGATTTGGGAGACGAGGCACTAACCAATACCCAAGAGACAGCCATTTCTCGTTTGGCCAAGATGCGACAACTCGACGAGGCAAAGCTTATAGCGGGAGCCCTGCCCGCAGGAAATAAAACCAGTGTCAAGGAACTGACAAGAAGCGAAGCAATTCAAGTCATTAAGTACGCAAGCAACCCCCCTACGCAAAGGTAACCCAATGGCAAACAAAGAACTGGTCGAGACATCCCTGGCCGAGTTCGGGTTTTCGTTCCACGTTGTTCGCCTTCCCGAAGCCGATATCGAGGACAAGTTAGCACTCGCTTCACCGGAGACCGGGCTGATTTGTCGTATGGAGTATCAAAACTGGCTTTTCACGGAGCTGGTAGTCAACCTGGAACGTCTCTTTCGCTTTATTGCCGAAACTTCTGGTGGTGAGCCAGAAGAACAGATTGAATTGCGCAATCAGGTGGAAGAGGAAGTATACAAAGTCAACCCCCTTCTCCACCCAGACAAGCTTATTATTACCAAGAACGGCGTTATAAAGCGTGCCGACAAGGCGGAAGGTACTCCACTGGCCAAGAACCCTGACTGGGGCCGGGTGTTGGCGGATGTAAACCCGTATGTTGAAATAGAAGAGATTGAAATAGTCGATGACCCAGAGGTGGTGATCATTCCTCCCGAGATGGACGACCAGGCTTTTACAGGTCGGTTTGAAACCGTAGATAGAAAGTGGGCGCGCACCAACCTTGACCTGAAGATTAGGAAGTTTACTAAAGGAGATATCTCTTTTATTTTTGGCCCCGAAGTAGCTTTTACCAAAGAGCTGCACTATAAGATACATATCATCCAGAAGTGCGTAGAAAAAGCAGAGGCAGTCTTTGCCCTCTGTGACGCTATGGGTATCACGGCCGAGGTAAAGATCCCTCTCCTCGCAGATGAGCTGTACCTGATCTGCATCGAAGTTAATCCTTTCTTGAAAGCCGAGGAAGTGGACCTTGACAAGATCCGTTCTTCGGGCAAGGGGCTGGGGCGAAGGAAGCAGCGCGGTGCCAAGCCAAAGACAAAAGGCAGCGACAAAGTTTTCTCTGACGTTACAGGGGCGGAGCTACTAACACTCGCAGATAGAATGAAGGCCCGCATTGTGGGGCAAAGCGAGGCGATTGACCGCCTTGTTGATACTATTCAGATTGCCAGCTGCGGGCTTAAGAACCCAGATGCCCCCGTTGCAGCTTACCTTTTGTGTGGTACTACAGGTGTTGGCAAAACGTTAACCGCAAAAGTGCTGGCGGAAGAACTGTGTGGCTCCAGGGATAATATAGTCAGGATAGACTGCTCCGAGTATACTCAACAGCACGATATTCAAAAACTAATCGGCGCGCCGCCGTCTTATGTCGGGTATGAGGATGGTGGTTTCCTAACGAATGCCATCCAAGCCAACCCCTTTTCTATCGTATTGTTCGATGAGATTGAGAAGGCGCACAACAAGCTGTTTGATATCCTGTTGCAGGTTATGGATGATGCCCGACTAACAGATGGTAAGGGTAACGTAACAAAGTTCAATGACTGCGTCTTGCTGATGACATCTAACATCGGGGTTACAGAGGCAGAGGAAGTAAAGAATACTATGGGCTTCGGCGATGCTTCGCTTCTGACAGAGGAGCGTAGAGGTGCCGCTCTGAAACAAGCTCTCAAACGCCGCTTCCGCCCAGAGTTTCTTAACCGCTTGGATGATTCAATCAACTACCGCTCTCTGACCAAGGAGGATGCGCTGGGGATTATCGATATCCTCTTGGTAAAGGTTAATGAATACCTGGCCAAGAAGAATATTACTGCTATATTTTCTGACGGCGTGAAACAGATGGTTTTTGACAAAGGGTTCTCTAAAAAGTACGGGGCCCGCCCACTTCAAAGGGTTATTGACAAAGAGATTATTCGGGTTCTTGCTAAACGCCTCATGAAAGAAGACATCAAGGGCGGCACAAAGTTTAGAATTGATTACAAGGATGGCGCCCTGGTTGTCAAAGCTGTTAAAGCAAGGATAACAGGTCGTAAACCAGTAGTTACCGCGGTTTAAGGAGTTATATCAGTGCCTACTATTTATGAGAAGTTCGAGGGCGACAGGTTGATGTGGGACCTTTACTCCCGCCAGTTGAAGGATAGAATTGTTTGGCTCGGGGGAGAAGTAACACCCCCATTAGCAAACCTGATAGTTGCGCAGTTATTGTACTTGGACACTATAGATAAGAATAAAGACATTTGTTTATACATTAACTCCCCGGGTGGGGTTATCTCTGCAGGGATGGCCATCTATGATACGATGAAATATGTGGCCTCCGATATCAGTACTATTTGTATTGGGCAAGCAGCTTCTATGGGTGCCTTTTTATTGTCGGCGGGCACCAAAGGGAAACGGTTTATCCTTCCTAATGCGGAGGTGATGATCCATCAGCCTTCTGGTGGTGCAGGTGGCCAGGCTTCTGATATTGAGCGCCAGGCAAAGCATATCTTGCATCTTAAGAGCCGTCTCAATAAGTTGTTAGCTGCACATACGGGCCAGACTATTGAAGCGATTGAGCGAGATACAGACAGAGATAGTTGGTTGACAGCGGAAGAGGCCGTTGCCTACGGTCTTGTGGATATGGTAGTAGCCGAGAGGAATAAAGCTTTATATGCTGACCAGGAAGAATAAGGAGATAATATGGGGAGAGGCCGCTCTTTTTCCCCGGTTGAAGACGAAATCATCCGGGAAAACTACGACAAAACAATAGCAGAGTTGGAGGATCTTCTCCTTGAACATGGTTATGCTCGAAGTAGGAAGAGTATTAACCGGAAGTTGGAGAAGATGCGAGAGGATGGGACAATTGGGTTTAGGAGTAAGGACACAATCAAACGGTCTTACCGCCAGCGAACCCGCCGGTCCAAGCGGTTGGAACCCACGAGGTTTGATGATGGGTGGGATGATGGCGAATCCCCCTTCGACTCCACCGACTCTATTCGGTCCGGGGGATGGGAAGATGAAGAAACGGGTTAACAAAGAGAAGCCCCCGTACTGGCGTGTGGTGCAGTTGCTTCAGAAACTACGACTTAAGCACCGAGAAATAAACAAGGAAGAGAAGTCTTTCCATATTACCATTGACGATTTTGGGATTGTATTGAGGTTCAATCCAAGAATACACTTGCTTGCGTATGAGGGGTGGGATGTGGTAGATGTGGACTTGAGTAAGCTTGAGCTTTACCCCGAGGCTCTGGGGCACGATCTTATCTGGCTCCTAATATCAAAAGGGTACATGGCCTATTTGCGCGGCCCAGAAACAGGCAGTTCAAAGGTGTTTCGGCACTTACTTATCAACGAAGGTTGGGCACTGAAGATTATTGATAAGCGTTTAGAGTTATATGCCGGCCTACCAAAACACCGGTTTATGATTTATCAAAACCAACGCCTTCGCGCAATGTCTATTAGTTACATCCTTACCTATTACCCTGATTTTTTTGATTACCTATGGTAATAGTTCTTCCTATTGTTTTCTGTACTATCCTATTAGCTGTGGGGTATATAGCCTATTCCCGCGGCTACAGAAAAAGAAAGCAAGAGGTAGAGAAAGAAGTAGAGGTTTGGAAGGAGCGCGCCGAGACTTATATAGGGGTGGCAGCTTGTCACGCTGATCGGTTAGTACAGTTAGAGAGTGAGGTTCTTGCCCAGCAAACTATGTTGCGGGAGAGGGAAGAGACGCTCAAGAAGCTTACCAATCAAAAGAAGAGTTCAGAGATTAGGACGGGGCTTATCGCGGAACAGATGGCTCCCTTTCTCCATGGTTTTCCGTATAGCCCCGGAGACGCCCTCTTTTTGGGGCGCCCCATTGATTTTGTTGTCTTCAATGAAACTGGGGTCCACTTTGTGGAAGTAAAGAGTGGTAAGGCACAGCTCACACAGTCTCAACGGCAGGTTCGTGATCATATAACCAGCGGGGCTGTGACCTTTGAAATCTATAGAGTAGAGGGGGAATAAACTGTGGAACTGCAAGAACGCTTATATTCGTGCGGCCCTGCGGCTGTTCGTTCTGCTCTCTACGTGCTGGGCCACAAAACATCCGAGGCTGCTATTCGCCGCCAAGCTGGTACAACACCAGACGGTACGGATGAGCGCGGGATTATACGAGCGATTCATCACTATGGGCATAAGACTCGGGAACACCACACAGAGGCAATAAAGGTGGCGTGGGACTGGCTAAAAACAGAGCTTCGCCGGGGGCGCCCCGTCTTATTGTGTGTTGATAAGTGGGACCACTGGGTATCAGCTATAGGTACACTCGGCAGCAAGGTTTTAATCTTCGACCCCGATTCCAGTATGGGGCAGAAGCGTAAGTATAGCGGGATTAAATTGTATAGTGAGCACGAACTCGGTTCTCGCTGGAAATATATGGGTGAGGGCAGGGGTTGCTATTACTCCATATCAGTCGTGCCTTATTAGGAAGGTAGCTATGTCACTTTTGATTTACAAGTTGAATGAGGAAGCCATTGTCCCTACTCGCCACAGTGAGGAAGCTGTTGGTTATGACCTGCATACTATAGAGGCTTTCACTATGTGGCCGGGCCAGGCAGTGACTATTGGTACCGGCCTTGTAGTGCAGCCGCCCCCAGGGTATCACACGGAGATTATTCTCCGCAGTAGCCTCGCCTTCAAGTTTGATATTATTTTACGCAACAGCGTGGGCGTCATTGATAGAGATTACTCTGGTCCCGGAGATGAGCTGCGCCTAATGCTTTATCGTCTTCCCAGCATGTCCTGTTTTGGTGTTGAACGAACAGCGTTTCTAAAGCGTTTCTCCCCCGTTTCTTTTAATAAGGGCGATAGAATAGCACAGTTAGTTATACGGGAGACGCATCATTTTCCTGTTGAACTTGTTACTGTGCCGCCCAAAGATGTTGGTAGGGGCGGGTTAGGGAGCACGGGGCGCTAATGGGGTTCCCGCGGGCCCCTCATAAGAAGGTAGCTGGCACACTAAAGCTGCAAGTAGCTGCTCCCGTGTCTTCAGAGGCACCCGAGCCAGAGCCAGAGGTGCCTTCTTCCCCGGATTTTTCTGCAAAGGTAAGTATCAAACCTCCTCGGGGGTTCCTTATGGAAACAAAGTTATCTGATGTTATCGCGCGCCAGGAAGCAGGGGCCATCGCTCGCCTCGCTGCACTGGCGTCTAAAGCACGCGGTTGCTGCCACAGCAGTATTGACCCAGTGGCGGTAGAGAACGCCCGAGAGGTAGTTGTTCGTGCTTGTGGCGCCCTAAAACATCACGCCACTCAACAAACTTCTATTGTTGTGGGGAATAAAAAGGACGGGGCCATTTCAATTGACTTGGTACATGGAGAAAGAAGGCTGGCGGTTGTTGTTACCCGGGGCAGTACTTCCTGCGGTCGTTATCTGAAGGAAGTTCTTGTTGGGGAAGATTCAGATCGTCGCCCGGTGCCACTAATCGACGCGGAAGTAAACTGGTTAGCAGGTTAATATGAAAAACAGAGCCGAGTTGTGCAATGACATGGATGTGGTTATTAAAAAGTATGTTCCTAAATGGAAGGTTATACCCAAGATAGATTCCTGGTCCCACCGCCTTATAGCGAAGTTGTTGGTCTGTCTACGTGTAATATCTTTCGGCCGCGTTGATATTGATTATATGGGTAGCTTTTGGACGACCCTGGGCTACACCGCTGCCTACCCAGAGGGGGACCAGTACGATTGGGAAACTCGTGGTCACGAAGGGCTGCACGGAATCCAAGCTCGCCGCTGGACCCCAACTTTGATGGGGTATTTATATCTTTTCCCCCAGTCTTTTCTCCCGCTTGTTTTTACAGCACTGGCTATTGTCTACAGCCCTTGGTTTTATCTTGGCATTCTTGTCGGCTTGGCTCCCTTGCCGGCCCCTTTTAGGGCGTACTGGGAACTAAAAGCATATGAGATCTCTGTGATGCTGTGGGAGTGGCAGTGGGGGAAAGATACTGATCAGGTGATTGAGCATATGGTTGAAGACATTTTTGCGGGGCCAACATATTATTTCATGTTCCCTTTTAGGAACCTAATTCGCAAGCGTCTTCTTCGGGCCAAAGAAAGGGCTCAACGTTGGGAAACACTGGAAGACCGGGAACCATACATAGATGATTTGTATAATGTAGTAAAGGCCGGTGGCCGACTACATGGAAACAATGGTTAGGTTATGGAAGAAAAGATAGATAAACCATGGGGCTGTGAGATTATTTGGGCGAAGACAGACACGTATGTGGGGAAAATGCTTTATATCAAAGCAGGGAACCGCCTATCTCTTCAGTACCACGCAGTAAAAGACGAGACAATCTTGGTTGATCGGGGGAGAATTAAACTTCACTGGATGGGAGTTGGTGATCTGGTGCCCCGTATTGTGGTTATGGTTTCCGGGGATAGTATGCACATACCCCCAGGGATGGTTCATCGGATGGAAGCGCTGGATGACACTTGTATTATGGAGGTGTCTACCACAGAGTTGGACGATGTCATAAGAATACAAGATGATTACGGGCGTCTGCCCACGTAGTTTTACAAACATTACTCTCTGTCTTATTATTATATAGTACTAACTGAAGTGTAGCTAACCTCCTCCGTAGGCCCAAAAGGCCAAGCGGGGGTGGTATATTTGTGTTTGGCTTGGTTAATAAAGGAGCAAGCTATGGCTGACAGGCCGCGGGAGTTAATGCAGTTATATCTCTGTGAGTTTGGGGTCAAGGAAGTATTCGGCATTTATGGTGCAAACGAGGATGCCCTCGCTGCCAGGATGCGGTTTCTTCACCCCGCTGCAGCTCGATCTTTCCTAAAAATGAACGAAGAAAAGGTAGTTAGGTGCACTGATATGCTCCGAACTCCAGAAGGAAGCCTTGTCGCTGTCCAGCAGGGGAAAGCTGCCCTGCGGCCGGGGTGGAGTGGGCACAACTATGGGTTTAGCATTGACATAGATGTCGATTGGATGATCAAGACCCACAGGTTCAAGGATAAAGTTACACTGGATCTTTGGATGGCCACCCACGGGTGGTATTGCCACAACATACTTGGCTCTACTATTAGTTCCGAGTCTTGGCACTATAACTATTTCGGCGAGGAAGCAGAGCACTTTATTAGCTATCGAAAAGATACCAGCAAGGTTACTTGGTCATACCCCGTTGCCTATAAGATTGTAGAATACTATGGTCATTGGTGGGTCAACGCAGACGCAGTTACTGTTCAGGCAGCGCTTCAAAGATTGGGTCTTTATAGAGGAGACTTGGACGGTGTACTTGGCACCCTTTCAGGAGAGGCTATAAAAGCTTTCCAACGCGCCTGGCTCCTGGATGTTGATGGCATCGCTGGCCCAAGAACAAAGCGAACTCTAATGTTAGTTTCGGCGGAAAGAATGTTAACTCGCACCTCGTGTTGAGGTTGCTACATATACACACTATTAGTGGTAAATATAACGGCCTTCTTTGTAGTCATTAGCCGTCTATAAGGAGGTAGTATGGTGACTCCCCAGATTA
>Ga0307379_10012247_pt1 | contig 11189 bp, 6 predicted proteins | sample UN2MG_FD_202237 | JGI IMG/M metagenome (GOLD analysis project Ga0307379, IMG submission 202237) | Soil microbial communities from Risofladan, Vaasa, Finland - UN-2 | ecosystem: Environmental > Terrestrial > Soil > Coastal area > Acid sulfate soil | place: Finland: Risofladan, Vaasa | collected... | reverse complement strand
TCTATAGTGGGCAAAGGCCTTATTGGCTTCTGCCATCTTATGTGTATCTTCTCTCTTCTTTACAGCATTACCTGTCTTATTAGTAGCATCTATTAACTCTGCAGATAACTTTTCCTGCAAGGTTTTCCCCGGTCTCTCTCTAGAGGCATTTAAAATCCACCTGATGCTCAGAGAAATCCCCCTTTCGCCTCGGACATCTATTGGTACTTGATAGGTGGCCCCTCCAACGCGCCTTGATTTAACCTCTACCATAGGTTTAACATTCTCAATTGCGGATTTAAAAATATCTAAAGGTTCCTTATTTGTCTTCTTATTTACGAGATCCATCGCTTTATAAAAAATTATCTCAGCAAGGCTCTTTTTCCCATCCTTCATGATACCATTGATAAACTTGGCAACAAGCAAATCATTATATTTGGGGTCTCGCAATATCTTTCTTTTACTAACAATCTTTTTTCGAGGCATAAAAAAATCTCCTTCAGCTAATCGGTCTTTTTAGCAAAATTATTATTTAGGTTTTTTGGAACCGTATTTTGATCGACTCTGCTTTCTATCTTGTACTCCTATAGTATCTAAGGTTCCACGGATAGTATGATATCTGACCCCAGGAAGGTCCTTGACTCTTCCCCCTCTAATAAGAATAATTGCATGCTCTTGTAAATTATGACCAATTCCTGGAATATAAGTGGTAACCTCCATCCTGTTTGTCAATCTAACCCTCGCTACCTTTCTTAGCGCTGAATTAGGTTTCTTAGGAGTAGATGTGTAAACCCTTAAACATACACCTCTCTTTTGAGGACAACCTTTTAAAGCAGGACTGTCTGTTTTATTTTTACTTCTTTTTCTTCCTTTTCTAACTAATTGACTGATAGTAGGCAATCAAACCTCCTTAGCAAAAAAATCGTTAAAATTTTAAAATTGATTCAAAGAGATCTACCTTCCCCTGCAATGAAGAAAAACCTTCCGAAAATATCAAACTCTATATTATTTGTCAATATTTTTGTAATAAAATTTACATTTATCATCATATTTCTAACTCGCTGCACTTAACCCGACTCCTCCCTCACTTTTCTTATATTCCTCTTCTATTTTGATATCGAATCCTTGGAATTCTCTCGCACCCGTTCCTGCAGGAATTAATCGACCCATGATTACATTTTCCTTCAAACCTCTCAATTGATCAATCATACCACTCACGCTTGCTTGGGTGAGAACGCGAGTGGTCTCTTGGAATGAAGCTGCGGAGATAAAGCTGTCAGTATTTAAAGAAGCCTTTGTGATACCTAACAGAACTGGCTTCCCTTTGGCGGGTTTCCCTTTTTTTGAAATCACTTTTTCATTTTCTTTAATAAAGAGATTCTTAGAAACCTGTTCACCAACAAGAAAACCAGTGTCCCCTTCATCTTCTATTACTATCTTTCTCAACATCTGTCTAACAATGATTTCAATATGTTTGTCATCTATAATAACTCCCTGTAATCTATACACCTGCTGAACTTCGTTAACTAAATATTTCTCCAGCTCTTTTTCACCTAAAACATCGAGAATATCATGGGGATTTGCTGCCCCATCCATCAAAGGCTCACCAGCTTTTACCTTATCACCCTCATGGACATTAACATGTTTTCCTCTGGGTATCAGATACTCCCTCTCTTCGGTACCATCTCCACTAACAATAACCTTTCTCATACCCTTTTCCATACCACCAAATTTCACAATACCATCAATCTCAGTTATGATGGCTTGCTCTTTTGGTTTTCTCGCCTCAAACAATTCAGCTACTCGTGGTAAACCTCCTGTAATATCTTTTGTTTTAGTAGTTTCCCTCGGTATCTTTGACAAAACATCCCCCGCAAACACCATGCTTCCCTCAGCTACAGCAATATGAGCGCCTGCAGGAAGGAGGTATCTTGCTATCGTTTTGTTATTTTTGTCTTTAATTGATATTCGAGGTTGCCGTTTTTCATCTTGATGCTCCATGAGTACCTTCTGAGAAAGACCCGTAACCTCGTCCAACTCTTCCTTCATAGTAACTCCCTCAACAATGTCTCCAAAGGCTATTCTTCCACTCGCTTCAGTTAAAATCGATATCGTATAGGGATCCCACTCCACCAATTTCTCTCCTTCAGAGATTTTCTGACCGTCCCTCATCTTAAGTTTAGCACCATATACCATAGGATATTTTTCTTTCTCTCTTCCCTGTTCATCTTGAATAACAATACTCCCGTTTCTGTTCATAACCACAATATCACCAGCTTTGTTCGTTAATGTCCTCAGGTTGAGATATTTCAAAATACCACCTTTTTTTGCCTGAAGGGCTGTTTGTTCGACTATTCTGCTAGCTGTTCCACCGATATGAAATGTCCTCATTGTTAACTGTGTACCTGGTTCTCCTATAGATTGAGCAGCGATGACTCCGACAGCTTCTCCAATCTCTGACATTCCTCCTGTTGCCAAGTTTCTTCCATAACACTTTGCGCAAACACCAAAATCTGCCTCACACGTTAAAACAGATCTGATTTTAACTCTTTCAACTCCGGCATTTGCTATTTTTTCTACTGCTTCCTCATCAATCATTTCATTCACTTTAATAATGATTTCCTCAGAGAAGGGATCTACAATGTCTTCTATAGCTATCCTGCCAAGAATTCTCTCACTGAGATGCATGATAATCTCCCCACCTTCAACAAGGGCGGTTACTGAAATTCCATTTAATGTTTTACAATCCTCTTCCAAGATTATCATATCTTGAGCTACGTCAACCAATCGTCGTGTAAGATATCCGGAATTAGCTGTTTTTAAGGCTGTATCAGCTAAGCCTTTCCGCGCACCATGGGTAGAGATAAAATATTGTAATACGGTTAGTCCTTCACGGAAATTTGAAGTAATGGGTGTTTCGATAATCTCGCCTGAAGGTTTTGCCATAAGGCCTCTCATTCCGGCAAGCTGACGAATTTGTTGTGAGCTGCCTCTCGCCCCAGAATCTGCCATTATGAAAATTGGATTAAAGTCTCTTTTCTTTCCATCAACTCCTTTCATTATACTTTCATCATCAGTTTCTAACTCTCTAAACATTTCTTCAGAAACCTTTTCTGTAACATGGGCCCAGATATCGATAACCTTATTATATCTTTCTCCATTCGTAATTAAACCGTCTCTATACTGCTTCTCTACTCTTAAAACCTCTTTTCTGGCTTTCTCTACTAGTTCCTCCTTCTTTAAAGGAATATGCATATCATCAACTGATATAGATATACCAGCCTGTGTAGCATAATGAAAACCTATTTCTTTAAGCTCGTCTAGAAATTGAACTGTTCTTTCTCTCCCGACTTTTTTGAAGTTTTCGGATACTAAATCTATTAAATTCTTTTTATTCATTTGTTTATTAACGCTTGAGAAAGGAATTTCACTGGGTAAAATCTCATAAAGCAAAACCCTTCCAACAGTCGTATTAACTAATTCTCCATCAATCCTCACTTTAATCCTTGCCTGCAATTCTACTTCTTTATGATCAAACGCAACTCTTACTTCATCTATATCTGAAAATACTTTTCCTTGACCCTTAGAACCACCTCTTTCCTTTGTAAGATAGTAGCAACCAAGGACCATGTCTTGACTCGGAACCGCTAAGGGCTTCCCATTAGCCGGAGAAAGAATATTATTTGATGACAACATTAATATCCGAGATTCAATCTGTGCATCTGTAGAAAGAGGAATGTGAACTGCCATTTGATCTCCATCAAAATCGGCATTAAAAGCAGCACATACTAATGGATGAATCTTTATGGCTTTCCCTTCAATAAGAACAGGTTCAAAGGCTTGTATGCCGAGACGGTGCAAAGTCGGTGCTCTGTTTAATAAGACACAGTGTTTTTTGATTACCTCATCTAAAACATCCCATACTTCGGTACTTTCTTTCTCCACTAATCTTTTTGCACTTTTAATGGTTGTGACGATTCCTTTCTCTTCAAGTTTATTATATATAAAAGGTTTGAAAAGTTCTAAAGCCATCTTTTTGGGTAAACCACACTGATGAAATTTTAACTCTGGACCAACCACGATAACCGACCTTCCAGAATAATCAACCCTCTTGCCCAATAAGTTCTGTCTAAACCTTCCCTGCTTTCCTTTTAACATGTCACTCAATGATTTAAGGGGCCTTCTATTGGGACCCCTTATAACTCTTCCTCTCCGCCCATTATCAAAAAGGGCATCCACTGCCTCTTGGAGCATCCTTTTTTCATTTCTAATAATTATTTCGGGTGCTTTTAGCTCTTGAAGCCTTATCAATCTATTATTTCTATTAATGACTCTTCTATAAAGATCATTCAAATCAGAGGTTGCAAAACGACCTCCATCTAATGGAACTAAAGGACGGAGCTCTGGAGGAAGAACAGGAATAACATCTAAAATCATCCATTCAGGTTTATTTCCAGATTTTCTAAAGGCCTCAACAATTTTTAAACGCTTTATGATCTTTTTCTTTTTTTGGAGAGAAGTAGAGTCATTCAGCTCTTTCTTTAATTTTTTGGCAAGCTTTTGTAGATCTAACCTTTTGAGGAGTTCACAAACAGCCTCTGCTCCCATAGCTGCACTAAAACCATCTCCATGTTCTTCTTTAAGCTCTCTATATCTCTCTTCGGTCAGAAGCTCCCTTTCTTTTAATGGGGTCTTCCCAGGATCAATTACTACATAGTTTTCAAAATAGAGGATTCTTTCCAGTGAATTGAGAGTCATATCTAATAGGTTACCTATTCGACTTGGAAGTGCTTTCAAAAACCAGACATGTGAAACAGGACAAGCCAAATCTATATGTCCCAACCGCTCCCTCCTGACTTTCGATTGAATGACCTCAACCCCACACTTCTCACATACAACGCCTCTGTGTTTCATTCTCTTGTATTTCCCACAGTTGCATTCCCAGTCTTTTACCGGTCCAAATATCTTCGCACAGAAAAGCCCATCTCTCTCTGGTTTAAAAGTTCTGTAATTGATGGTCTCAGGTTTTTTCACCCCCCCTGAAGACCAAGCCCGAATTTTTTCCGGAGATGCAATTTTTATTCTTATTGCATCAAATCTTAAAGTGTCCTTTGGCTTTTCAAATAAATTTAATATATCGTCCAATTTTTACTCCTTGAATTTTAAACTACTAATAAATAATTAATGAAAGAAATCCTTTAAATTAACTACTTAGATTCCTTCTCATTTTCAATAAGCTCAATATCCAAGCAAAGGCTCTGTAACTCTTTTATCATTACATTAAATGATTCAGGAAGACTTGGTTCAAGAACATTATTGCCTTTAACAATAGACTCATACATCCTTGTCCGTCCAGAAACATCATCAGATTTTACTGTGAGCATTTCCTGAAGAGTTTTTGCAGCGCCATAAGCCTCTAATGCCCATACCTCCATTTCTCCTAATCTCTGTCCACCAAATTGAGCCTTTCCGCCTAAAGGCTGTTGTGTTACTAAGGAATATGGTCCTGTTGATCTGGCATGGATCTTATCATCAACCAAGTGATGTAATTTCATCATATATATATCACCAACCACAACTTCTTGTTCGAAGGGCTCACCTGTGTAACCGTCATACAAAATGGTCCTTCCCGACTCTGAGAGACCAGCCTCTTTCAGAACGTCTTTTATATTACTCTCCCGAGCCCCATCAAAAACAGGCGTTGAAAAATAACATCCCAACTTCTTTGCAGCCCAGCCTAAATGGGTTTCTAAAATCTGACCGACATTCATCCTTGAAGGAACTCCTAAAGGATTTAAAATAAGCTCGATAGGTGTACCATCTGGGAGATAAGGCATATCTTCTTCTGGAACGATTTTCGCAAGAACACCTTTATTCCCATGCCTCCCTGCCATCTTATCACCAACGGATAGTTTTCTTTTCATGGCTAAATATACCTTTATCAACTTTATCACCCCAGGTGGTAGTTCGTCCCCCTTTCTTAATTTTGATATCTTCTCATTCATCAAAGTCTCAAGAATATGAATTTGATCTTTAGCTTTTTCGTCTATTTCTTTAATCCTATCCTCCATTTCAACATCTTTAACCTCAATATTCATTAAATACTTATCATCTATCTTGTTTAATATCTCAGCAGTTATCTTCGCTTTTGCTGGAATGAGTGTTTTCCTAGTTTTTGGATGAGGAAATTTTGTCAACACAACCTGACCAAGCAACATATTTCTTATCCTTTTATCTCTTTCTTGTTCTACTATCTTTATTTCATCCTTAAAGTCTTTTTCAATTTTAGCTATTTCTTCCTCTTCTATCGTCAACATCCTTGAATCCTTCTCTATACCTTTCCTAGAAAAGACCTTAACATCTATGACTGTTCCTTCTATGCCAGGAGGGACAATTAATGAAGAGTCTCTCACATCCCCTGCCTTTTCTCCAAAAATAGCCTTTAATAGCTTTTCTTCTGGGCTTAATTGAGTCTCTCCTTTAGGAGTCACCTTTCCAACAAGAATATCTCCATGTTTTACATGAGCTCCAATTCTAATAATACCACTTTCATCGAGATCCTTAAGGGTTTCCTCTCCTACATTGGGGATATCTCTGGTTATCTCCTCTTTTCCCTGCTTGGTATCTCTTGCCTCAATTTCAAACTCTTCTATATGAATAGAGCTAAAGATATCCTCTTTGACAACCTTTTCACTAATGATAACAGCATCTTCAAAGTTGTAGCCGCGCCATGGCATAAAAGCTACTAAAATATTTCTACCCAAAGCTAAATCACCTTGATCAGTTGCAGGGCCATCAGCTAATACCTGACCTTTAACAACCTTATCACCTTCTTTAATAATCGGTCTCTGATTGATACATGTATTTTGATTAGAACGGTTGTACTTAGCGAGAGAATATATATCTACTTCCGGATGAGACGAACTTTCTTTACCCTTTCCTGTTCTCCGAACAACAATTCTGCTAGAATCAACACTAACTACTTCACCATCTTCTTTACAGATGATTAAAGATCCCGAGTCCCTTGCTGCAACAAATTCCATACCAGTGCCTACTAAAGGTGCTTCGGTTTTTAAGAGAGGAACAGCTTGGCGCTGCATATTAGAACCCATGAGAGCTCTATTCGCATCATCATTTTCTAAAAAAGGAATTAAGGAGGCAGCAACGCTAACCAATTGCTTTGGAGAAACATCCATATAATCAACCTGATCAGGAGGAACCATTATAAATTCTCCACCCTTTCTTGCAGAAACAAGATCTCTTATGAGATTTCCTCTCTTGTCCAACTCTGCATTTGCCTGAGCAATAACATACTGATCTTCCTCATAGGCTGAAAGAAATTCCACTTCTTCTGAAGCCCTCCCCTTATTGACCTTTCTATAGGGAACCTCGATAAAACCAAAATCATTGACTCTCGCATAGGTACTCAAAGAGGCTATTAATCCTATATTCGGTCCCTCTGGGGTCTCAACAGGGCATACTCTTCCATAATGGGTAGGGTGAACATCCCTTACCTCAAAACCAGCCCTTTCTCTTGTTAAGCCACCAGGACCTAATGCACTCAGTCTTCTTTTATGAGTTATTTCAGACAAAGGATTTGTCTGATCCATAAATTGGGACAGTTGGCTACTGCCAAAAAATTCTTTTATAGCTGCTGTGACAGGCTTGAAATTTATTAAATCATGGGGCATAACCTCCGTAACATCTTGGATACTCATCCTTTCCCGTATTGTTCTCTCCATCCTTACCAAACCAGTTCTGAACTGATTTTCAACCAATTCTCCAACAGATCTAACCCTTCTATTCCCCAAATGATCAATATCATCTACTGCCCCAATCCCTTGACTTAAACCAATAAAATATCTAACCACCTCAATGATATCTTTAAGTGTTAAATTTCTCTCTTCTAAAGACAAGTCTAACCCGAGTTTCTTATTGAGTTTAAGTCTGCCTATCTTGGACAAATCGTAACGTTTTGGATTGAAAAACAGGTCATAGAAGAGCTGCTGCGAACTCTCCTTGGTAGGAGGATCGCCTGGCCTTAATCTCTTATATATCTCTATTAATGCCTCGTCAGAAGTACTTATCTTATCAACTGCCATGGTGTTTTTTAATGACCAACTGTCTATATGCAAAATTTGAAACTTTTGTATTCCTTTTTCCTTAATAATAGCAATGGCTTCTTTGGTCAGCTCAGTATTGATTTCTGAAAATATCTCACCTGTTTTTGTATCTACAATATCTAACGCAATAACTCCTCCAATAAGGCTATCCTCAGTAACATCAATATATTTTATTTTCGCTTCTTTTATCTTTTTAAAGACTCCCTTAGAAACCTTTCTTCCAGCCTTTATGTATACTTCACCTGTTTGAGGATCTATAATATCTTTTGATGCCTTTTGTCCTACCAAAAGCTGAGAAACACTTTTAGAGAAAAATCCTTCTCCCTTATGATAGATAATATCTTCCATCTGATAAAAGGTGTTCAATAAATCTTCAGTAGAAAGACCAAAAGCCCTTAAAAGAACTGTAGCAGGCATTTTTCGTCTTCTATCAATACGTACATATATTAAATTTTTTGCGTCCATTTCAAAATCAAGCCATGAACCTCTATAAGGGATGATCCTCGCAGAATAGAGTATCTTCCCACTAATATGGCTTCTTCCTTTATCCTGACTAAAAAACACTCCAGGAGATCTGTGCAATTGACTTACAACAACTCTTTCAGTACCATTAATAATAAAAGTCCCTTTATCTGTCATTAAAGGCATTTCTCCAAGGTAAACTTTTTGTTCTTTTATATGTCTTATATCTTTGATATCTTTTATTTTCAGTTCTCCAGTCTCTTCATCTTTTTCTGGAATAACTAGTCGGACCATTACTCTCAAAGGGTCTGCATAAGTCATTCCTCTCTGACGGCATTCATTGATGTCGTATTTTCCTTTGTATTTAAGTCTCTGCCCACACTCCTCACAGGTTACACTTGGGCCTCCAAGTCCTCTGTACTCACCACAGTTACATTCCCATGCTCCTATTTCATAGCCCACATATTGTAAAAAAGAAGTTTCATTAAAATCACTAATAGGAAAGACACTTTTAAAAACCTCTTCCAACCCTACATTATCCCTTTCATTAGGATTTTTTTTGTACTGCAGAAAACGTTCGTAAGATTTTTTTTGTATATCGATAAGATTCGGGATATCTATAACGGTTGGAATCCTTGCAAAACTTTTTCTTTGTATCCTTCCTTGATCACAAGAAATCCTTGATTCAGCCATTATGCACCTCTATATAATTTGATTTCTCTAAAAAAATAAAATACAGCGAGATCAAGCTCGCCTTACTACTTAATCTCCACACCTGCCCCTGCACTTTCTAACTGGGCTTTTATTTTCTCTGCCTCTTCCTTGGAAACTTTTTCTTTTACAGGTTTTGGAGCCCCGTCTACTAAAGTTTTGGCATCTTTCAAACTTAATGCAGTAATTGTCCTTATCTCTTTAATAACTTGGATCTTCTTATCACCAAACGAGCTTAAAATAACATCAAATTCTGTTTTTTCTCCTGCTCCTGTTTCTGCTTTTGCCTCAGGTGCGGCTACCGCAGCGGCTGCTGGGGCCATGGCCGTAACACCAAATTTCTCCTGTAATTCTTTTACCATCTCAGATAACTCCAAAACGCTCATATTCTCAATGTACGCTATCATATCTTCTTTGGTTATCTCCATACTCCCTCCAGCTTTTGTTTTTTCCTTCTCCTTTTTCGTATCTTTTTTTGCCTCTGAAACCTTCTCAGCCTTTGTATCTGTCTTCTTCTTTTCAGTTGCCTCAGACATTTTCTGCCTCCTCTTTTAATTTATTTACTATTTTTTAAGTTTTTTAATTCCCTCTAATGTAGAAAGAAAACTTCTTAAAACTCCCTCTAAAGTACCAACAAAACTCCCAATCGGTGATTGAAACCCTGCCAACAAAATACTTATCAGAACCTCTCTTGAAGGCAATTTCGCTAATTCTTCTATCTTGTTAATCTCTATCTTCTTACCCTCTACAAATCCTCCTTTAATCTTTAAATTTGGTTGTTCCTTTGAATAACCCATAATAACCTTTACAGGAACTAATACATCTTCATAACTAAAAGCAATTGATGTTGGACCTAAAAAATATTCAGACAACTCTTCAAAGCTCGTTCCCTTTGATGCTCTTAGAGCTAAAGTATTTTTCAATACTTTGAATTCTGCAGAAGAATCTCGCAATCGTCTTCTTAGTTCCGTAACCTGAGCTACATTAAGTCCTGTAAGATCAGTGAAGACTGCTGACTTTATTCTCTTGAATTTATCATTTAGCTCTTCTACTTTTTTGATTTTATTTTCATTGATCAATGATCTTTCTTCCTCCCTTTTTTAATAATCAAAATATTTATTTAAAAGCATTTGCTATTTCAATATTGTCGATTTTTATTCCAGGTCCCATTGTAGAAGAAATAGAAATATTTCTTAAATATTGTCCTTTACTCGCTGCAGGTTTTAATTTCAGAAGTGTCTCAAAAAACTGACTTATGTTTTTCTTTAAGTCATCAATAGAAAAACTCCTTTTCCCAATAGAAAGATGAACGATTCCATATTTATCAACTTTAAAATTTACCTTTCCTGCCTTAATATCTTTAACAGCCTTGGCGATTTCAAAAGTAACTGTGCCAGATTTAGGATTCGGCATAAGTCCCCTTGGCCCAAGAACCTTTCCTAACTTTCCAACCACACTCATCATATCTGGAGTGGCTATTGCTTGGTCAAACTCGAGCCAACCTTGATTGATTTTATTGACCAGATCCTCTGCCCCTACATAATCAGCTCCAGCATCCAATGCTTCCTTTTCTTTTTCTCCCTTAACAAAGACGAGTACTCTCACTTTTTTACCCGTTCCAGCGGGAAGCACTACGGTTCCTCTTACCATCTGGTCTGAATGTTTAGGACTAACCCCCAATCTAACTGCAACATCAATACTTTCATCAAATTTTGTAAAAGAAAGCTCCTTAACAAGAGTTAAGGCTTCCTCTAAGCTATATTTCTTTCCTCTGTCAACTTTGGCTTGGACGCCTTGAAAATTTTTTCCATTGTGTTTCATTATTGACTATCTCCGAGATTTTTTAATTTCTTATTACTTCAATTCCCATGCTTCTTGCTGTACCCTCTATTATTCTGATAGCACCTTCTAAAT
>Ga0307379_10012246_pt1 | contig 11189 bp, 10 predicted proteins | sample UN2MG_FD_202237 | JGI IMG/M metagenome (GOLD analysis project Ga0307379, IMG submission 202237) | Soil microbial communities from Risofladan, Vaasa, Finland - UN-2 | ecosystem: Environmental > Terrestrial > Soil > Coastal area > Acid sulfate soil | place: Finland: Risofladan, Vaasa | collected... | reverse complement strand
CCGGCGCTCACTCCTCGTAGCGGAAGGTCGTCTCGCCGATGCGCAGCCGGCTGTCCAGCTTGAGCTGCGCCTCCCCCTTCACCTGCTTCTCGTTGACGAAGGTCCCGTTGGTGCTCCCGAGATCCTCCACATAGAAGAACTGGCCGCGAGGCACGAGGCGGGCGTGGGTGGTCGAGACGAACTGCTCGTCGAGCACGATGTCGCTGGTCGCGGCGCGGCCGACGTTGATCCACCCCTCGAGTGGGAAGATGACGCCGACGGGGATGATCGGGCTCTCCTCCACGATGAGCCGCGGATTGATGTGCGCCGAGAAGTCCATCTTCTGGCCGTCCATGGTGCGCTCGACGTGGCGATCCTCGCGGCGCTGCTCACGCTCGGCCGGCGTGAACACGGGCGAGAGCCGGTCGCCGGCCGGCAACACCACATCCGGGGCCGCCGCGGCGGGTGCGGCCGCGCCGCCGCCGCGCACGTTCTGCACGGCCGTCTTCACGACCTGCCAGATGAACAGGTAGAGCAGGACGAGGATGCCGATCTTCAGGACGAGCAGGACGATGTCGATCATGGGACTCTCCCGCGCCGCGCGCCCGCGGGGGCGGCCGGCGCCGTGGTCACCGGGGCCGCCCGGTCAGGGCTGCCTCTCGAACAGAAACTCCGTGGTGCCGAACTCGATGCGGTCGCCGTGCTGCAGCACGACCTGTTTGACGTCGCGCCGGTTGACGCGGGTGCCGTTGGTGGAGCCGAGGTCCAGCAGCATGAAGCCGTCGTCCTGACGGCGGATCTCGGCGTGCTGGCGCGAGACGTTGGGGTCGGTGAGGACGATGCCGCAGCGGCGGCTGCGGCCGATGACCGTGACCGCCTCGCTCAGGGTGTAATCGCCCTCGCGGCCGCGCAGAACGGCGCGCGCGGAGGAGGTGCGGGCAGGCGCGGCGACCGGCGCGGCGGCCGCGACAGGCCCCTGATACAGCACCGTCTGCTCGATCCCCGGGCCGGGGGCGACGGAGGCGGCCGGCGGAGCGAGGGCGGCGGCCACCGGCGCCTCATCGGGCTCGCTCACCGTACGCGTGGCGATGCCGAACTCGCCGACACGGAGGTCCTCGTCGCAGTGCAGGTCGATGCGCGGCGGCGCGACGAGGGTCCAGCCCTCGCGCCGCGCGAAGGCCGTCACATAGTTGGAGAGCTCGACCTTGAGCGAGTCCTCGAACGAGACGAGGTGCTCGTAGTCGTCCTTACCGAGGTAGACGTCGAACTCGTTGGGCACGTACACGTTGGAGACGCCGACCGTCTTCTGGTCGCCCATCTCCTTGGCGAGCTTGTGCGCCAGCTCGACGGGCTGGACGCTCGACTTGAACGCGCGCCCGAACCCGCCTTCGACGAGTCCCTCGAGCTTGTTATTCGCCTTCCTGAAGATCCCCATCGTCGCCTTCCTCCGGCGCTTCTCCGGTCGTCAGGACCAGCGGCAAGAGTATCACGGCGGCGGGCAGCGCCACACTCCAGACGAGGGGCCACAGGCTCGCCGGAAAGCCCCAGACCACGACCGGGACGATGCGGTAGACGGCGAACGCGACGGCGAAGACGACGGACCATATCCACAGGCGCACCTCGAGGCGGCGGCGCGTCAGGGCGTAGCCCAGCGCCGCCGCCAGCGCCGCCCAGAGGCCCGCCTGCAGCAGCGTCGGTGTCGCCAGCAGATGGACGAGCAGGCGTCCCGCGGCGGTGAATGGATCGCCGGCCGCGGCAAGCCCCTCGCTCAAGTGCCAGCGCGGCTGCTCGAGCGTGAAGGGGCCGCGCGGCGCCCTCGTCAGCAGCAGGTAGACCACCGTCCCGGCGCCGGCCCAGGCGGCAGTGAGTGGGCCGCGCACGCGACCCAGAAGGGCTGCTGCCGCAGGCGCCAGCAGCGTCAGGTACAGCGGTGTGAGCACGAGGGCGAGCACCGGCCACAAGGCAGTGACCGGCCGCACGCGCGTCAGCAGGAAGAGCGCCACGGCGAAGACCAGGTAGGCGGCGCCCAGACTGAGAGAGACGTTGAAGACCGGGAAGGCGAGCATGCCGAGCAGCCACGCGAGTCCCGCCTGCGGCGCGACCGCCCAGACGGCGGCGCTGAACGCGATCAGCGGCATCGTCCAGCTCTGCGGGTAGGCGGGCAGCGCGCCGAGCACGACGCCGGCGGAGAGGGCGGAGAGCGCCGCGCCGCCGGCCCGTTCGACGATCTCCCCGGCCTTGCCGAGCGGCCGGACGAGCCGCTGCGCCTTCTGGAGACGCCGGGCCTGCAGGCGGCCGCTGCGCAACAGCTCATCGAGCGCCTCGCTGAGGTCGGCCGCCGTGGGACGGTCGGCCGGTCGCCCCGCGCAGGCGGCGTCGATCAGGGCGGCGAGGTCGTCGGGCAGCTCTGGCCGCAGCGCGGCGAGCGACGGCAGCCGCGCCGCTGCCACGTTGGAGAGCGTCTCCGCTGGGGTGTCCCCGCGCAGCGGGTGAGCCCCGGCGAGCAACTCGTACAGGACCATGCCGGCGGAGTAGACGTCGCTGGGCGGCTGGACGCGGCGTCCGGACGCCTGCTCAGGCGACATATAGGCGACGGTGCCGATGACGTCACCGTCGCCGGTCAGCGTGTCCGAATCCATGACGTGAGCGATGCCGAAGTCCATCACCTTGACGTGCCCTTCGTCGCTCAGCATCACGTTCTGCGGCTTGACGTCGCGGTGCACGATGCCTTGGCTGTGGGCGTAGGCGAGGGCTTCCAGGAGCTCGACGCCCACGGCGACGACGTCCCCGTCTCCGAGCACCTCGTCGAGCTTGTCCAGCGACTCGCCGCGCACGAGCTCCCACACGAGGACGGTGCTCTCGCCGTCGGCGAACCAGTCGTACAGCTCGACGATGTTGGGGTGGGAGAGCGCCGCGGCCGCCTCGACCTCACGGACGATGCGCGCGTTCATCGAGCGTCCATCGGCGACGATCTTGAGGGCCACGGGCTCGTCAAGCGTGACGTCGAAGGCCTCGTAGACCTCGGCGAAACCGCCGCTGCCGATCCGGCCGACCAGCTCATAGCGGTCGCGCCAGTCTGCGTAATAGGGAGCGGTTCTTTGGGCGGCGACGGACATGGGGACTCGCTTCGCGTCCTGCGTTTGCTCGGTATTCGGTATGGTACAATCCGAACCCTGTAAGAGCTGGGCGAGTGGCGGAATTGGCAGACGCGCTAGGTTCAGGGTCTAGTGAGCTCACGCTCGTGGGGGTTCAAGTCCCCCCTCGCCCACCAAGCGCTCGAGGAACGGGGGGTCCGCGGCGTGGATTTCTTCGACGACGAGACCAGCCGGGCGCCAGCCAACGCAGGCGGCCCGCCCTCGGCTCCGCCGCCTCGCCGCCGCCCCGACCGCCGCCGCACCCGCATCCAGCGTCTCATCATCCTCGCGCTCGTCCTCTTCATCGTCGTCTTCGGGCTGGCCTGGTGGGCGCGCAGCTGCCAGCACAACCGCAAGGTGGGCACCTACCGCAGCTACTTCGAGGGCGTCGGCCTGGCGATCGGCGACTCCAAGTCCCTGGGCAAGCAGCTGAGCGCGGTCATGAAGGACCCGGCCAAGCTCTCGCGCAAGGAACTCGTCGCCAAGCTGGGTCAGCTCGCGGACCGGCAGAACGAGATCGCCGTGCGCGCCGGACGACTCGAACCACCAGGCACCCTCAAGGACGAGCAGACGGTCTTCGCCACGGGCATGAAGGTCCGTGCCAGGGGCTTCCGGCTGTTGCAGGCGGCGATGCTCGGCGCCATCGACAACAAGAAGGTCGGACCCGCCAAGATCGCCGCCCTCGACGGCTACTTCAGCGGCCCGGACGCCTACTACATGGATCTGGTCTACCTGCCGGCGCGCACCACCATGAGCGAGGACGGCGTCAGCGACGTGGCCGTGCCCACCTCGACGTACTACCTCACCTGGAAGGCCCTCGACCCCGCAGTCGTGGCGACCGCCCTCGACAGCGTGGGCAAGTCCTCCAAGCTCTCCGGCATCCACGGCGTAGCGCTCCAGAGCGTGACCGCCAAGGGCAGCTCGGGCGACGTCAAGCTGGTCAAGGGCAAGACGACCGACGTCCCGGCGTCCCCGGACCTCGCGTTCGTCGTCCGGATCCAGAACCAGGGCAGCGTCGCCGAGAACGACGTCCCGGTCACGGCCACGCTGACCGTGCCTGGGAGGGACCCGATCAAGAAGGAGGCGTCCATCGCCACCATCGCCGCGGGGAAGACCCAGCAGGTCACGATCACCGGGTTCGCGATCCCCGAGGAGGCGCTGAGCAAGGTGTGCACGCTCAAGGTGGTCGCCGGTCCCGTCGCGGGCGAGCGCGTGGAGACCAACAACAGCGCCCAGTTCAAACTCGTGCTGCAGCTCAAGTAGGCTAGTCGCATGCAGACCCTGCGTGACATCGCCCCGTACGTGGCGCTGGCGAGCGCCGCCCTCTCTCTGGCGCTGCTCGTCCTCGTGGCCGTGCTCGCGGTCCGTGTGCGGCGCCTGCGCCGTGCCCAGACCGTCGTCCTCGGTCACCACGAGGAGCGCGACATCGTCTCGCACGTGAACGACCTGGACGCGCAGGTGCGTAACCTGCGCGAGGCCGTCGAGATCCTCACCGACCAGCTCGACGCTCAGAAGCGGCACCTCGACCACGCGCTCACCAATCGCGCCATCATCCGCTACGACGCCTTCCGCGACGCCGGCGGCGAACAGAGCGCTTCGTTCGCGCTGCTCGACCAGTACCGCTCCGGCGTCGTCTTCAGCGCGATCGCCGCCAGGGACTTCGCGCGCATCTACGTCAAGCACCTCCAGGAGGGCGTCGCCGACCGCGACCTCTCGCCCGAGGAGGTCAAGGTCGTCGCCGCCGCCGTCCCGAGGCCACTCCGCGCCGGCGAAGAGGGCCCGCGCGCGGCGCGAGCCCCCATGCCCGAGAGCGCGCCGCCCGAGGGACTGAGCGGCGAGGGGACTCCGAACGACGAGCCCGCAGCCGCCCAACCGGCGGTGCCGGAGGAGGCGGCCGCGGCCTTCGAGGCGCTGCGCGAGGCGGTCGAGCCCAGCAGCTCGCCCGGCACGCAGCCCACCGCACCGGCCGAAGAGCCGGCGCCCGGCGACGCAGACGACTTCACCTGGGACCCACCACCCGGGCGGCCTCCCCGGGACTGAGCCCCAGCGGACCGCTCGAGCGGTCCGGGCCGCGCGCCGCGCGGGCATCATCCATCGCACCCGCCACCGGACCTCGCCGCGCGTCCCACGCCGCCGATCTTCTCGCCCCGCGAGGATGCTTGCGCGTGGCCCTTCCACGCGGCGCCGCGAGCCCGGCGCGGTCTGATAGCCTAGCGAGCATCAGCGAACCAGCCGATGGAGAGGAGTGGCCGGCGTGGCACAGGGCACCGACAGGGTGGCGTTTCTCGGACCCGAGGGCACCTTCACCGAGGAGGCGCTCCTCGCCAACATGCCCGAGACCGGCCTGAACCCCTTTCCCTACCCCTCGATCCGCGACGTGCTGCGCGCCGTCCAGCGTGGCGAGGTCCCCCTCGGGATCGTCGCCATCGAGAACGCTCTCGAGGGCTCGGTGCCGGTGACGCTGGACAGCCTCGCCTGGGGCTTCGAGGACCTGCAGATCGTGCGCGAGGTCACGCACCCCGTGCACCAGATGCTGATCACCAGGTCGGCCATCGGCCTCGACGAGATCACCAAGGTCATCAGCATCCCGCACGCCTACGGACAGTGCCGCGAGTTCATCCGCGAGAACCTCGGCAACGTCGAGCACGAGCCGACGGACTCCACCGCCGAGGCCGTACGCCGCGTGAGCCGCGTGAACCGGCCGTGGGCGGCCGTCGGCACGCGGCTCGCCGCCGAGATGTACGAGTGCCACATCGCCGCCGAGGACATCGAGGACGCCGAAGACAACCGCACGCGCTTCGTCTTCGTCGCGCGCAAGCCGGCGCCACAGGATCTCGACGCGCCGTACAAGACGAGCCTCGTGTGCGGAATCGACAAGGACGAGCCGGGGAGCCTCCTTCTCATCCTCAGCGAGTTCGCCTACCGACACGTCAACATGAGCAAAGTGGAGTCGCGGCCGTCCAAGCAGGCTCTGGGGCACTACGTCTTCTTCATCGACGTCGACGGCAGCATCGAGGATCCGCCGGTGGCGCAGGCGATCAAGTGCCTGGCCTGCAAGCTGCCGTGGCTCAAGGTCCTGGGCTCGTACCCGGCATAGGTCACTCGCCCACGGCGGGAGGAAGGCCGCATGGTGGAGCAGACCAAAGAGCATGCGATCGGGACGTCCTTCTTCGTCCGCTGCGTAGCCGCGATGCAGCACTTCCACCTGTTCGTCCTCGCGTCGGTCGCGACGATCCTCTTCGTGTGCGCTCTCCGCGTTCCGCCGGTTCGAGCGCGGCGCGCCGGGGACGATCTTCGGCCTTCCGTGGCTGCTGGTGCGGCCGGCCGTCATCCAGTAGATAATCGCGGAGGAGCTCGCGAGCTCGGAGACGAGTCTGCAAACCACGTCCGTCGGAGGTGATGATGGAACGCATCAAGTGTGAGATACGCGCGGCGGATCGGAACGACCGTGGGATGCTGGTGCTGCTGGCCGAGGAGACCCTGCACCCGCTCGCCGAGGGGGCCGGGCACCCGGAGCGCTATCACACAGGTGAAGTCGTGGATCTGATCGAGCGGGCCGACGTCTACGTCGCGGCTGCCGGCAGCGAGCCTGCCGGTTTCGTCGCTCTCGAGACCGACGAGGATGCGCTGGCCGTGCGCTGCATCTGCGTCAACCCGGGATTCGAGGCCCGCGGAGTGGCCAACCAGCTCCTCGACTGGGCGGAAGGGCTGGCCATCGACCGACACCTCGCCCGGCTCATCGCCTTCGTCCCGGCCGCGGATGCTCCGTCGCTGCACCTCTACCGCGGTCACGGCTTCATCGGCGAGGCCGACGACGCCGAGATGCTGGCGCTCGTGAAGCGACTGCCGGTATCCCCGGACTGAGGGACGACGTGCGGATCTCGCTCATCGCCGTCCCCTACGACCTGGGCCGCGAGGATGTCGGCAGCGGGCGCGGCCCCGGCGCGTACCTCAAGGCCGGGGCCGCAGAGGCGCTGCGGGCCCGCGGCCATGAGGTCGAAGTCGTGACTGTGCGGCGCGAAGCGCCCTTCGCCGACGAGCTTCAGGCGGTCCTGGCCGTCGACGACGCGCTCGCCGCCGCCGTCGAGGCGGCGCTCCATGCCGATTCGTTGCCGCTGGTCGTGGCCGGCAACTGCAACGCCGCCGTCGGCGCGCGCGCCGGGCTGCAGCGCAGCGATGCTGCCGAGACCGCTCTCGTCTGGCTGGATGCACACGGCGACTTCAACACTCCGGCCACCACCGAGACCGGCTACCTCGACGGCATGCCGCTGGCGATGCTCTGCGGGCGCGCGTATCGCGAGCACATCAGGAGCGTGCTCGGTTTGAACGCGCTCGACGAGGCGACCGTGCTGCACGCCGGCGGCCGCGAGCTCGACCGCGAAGAGGAGGCATCGCTCGCGGCGTCGGACGTGCGCGTGGTGAAGGGGCGCGAGCTGTGTGGCCGGGGACCGGCCGAGGCGCTCGCGCCCGCGCTCGACGCGCTGGCCGAAGAACGCGCCGCGGCGGCCGACGAGGGGCAGGACGGGCCGCCGTCGGCACACCTGCACGTCGATATCGACGTGCTCGACCCGGCGGCCGCACCCGGGGTCACGTTTCCCTCGCCGCACGGCCTCTCTGCGGGTCAGCTGCTTGAGGCCATCGACCTCGTACGCGAGCGGTTCGCGCTCGCCGCCGTCACGATGGCGTCGTTCACTCCCGCTCGTGACGACGAGGCCGGGACCACGCTGGCCGCCGGCCTCGCCGTACTGCAGCGCGTGGCGGCGGAGCCGCCGGAGATCCTGGCGCGCTGATCGCCCCGGCGCGTCCCGTGCGGCGCGCTCGTCCCGCGCGCGGCGCCGTACGTCCGCGCGGTGACCGCCTCAGTGGTAGACGTAGAGCCTCTCGCCGACCCACGACTGGCCGTACACCCAGGCGCAGACCCAGATCGGCTCGCGCACACAGCCATGGCTGGCGGGGTACGGCGGCACGGGTGCGTACCCGTGGATGGCGAAGTTGCCGACGAAGCCCATGGTGCGCACCAGGATGCCGCCGAATCCGGAGGTCGTGTAGGGGTACTTCGTGCGGATGCGGAAGGTCCCCTCCGGCGTGTTGCCGGTGGCGCCGGTGGAGACGCAGATGAGCCCGTGCACCTTGCCGTTCTTGACGACCATGAGGATCTGCCGGCCCTTGTCGACCTCGATGTGCGTCGCCGGGCTGGAGTAGCGCGGTCTGATGATCCTGGCGCGGTCCAGCTTGCGCCAGTTCGCAGTGTTGAAGACGTACGTGCGCGGGAGGCGGTAGGCCTTCTGGAAAGCCATCACGGAATCCCTGACCTGGGTGGTGAAGCGACTGCCCATGCCCGGGATGCGGATCGCCAGCCGGCGCAGGCCGGTGAGCATGCCCTTCACATGGAGGCCGGTGGAGCCGACCGCCAACGTGCGCGCTCTGACCACGACCTTCTTCTGGAACGAGCGCGCGGCCAGACCGTTGCGGGCGGCCAGCGTGAACCTGAGGGTGAAGCCGTCGACGCCGCGAAGCGGCACCTGCAGGACGGCGCGGCCGCTGCGCACGCGGGCACGATAGCGGCCGACCACGACCCCGCGATGCGTGACCTTGACCGTCACGACGCCCGCGTAGGCCGAGGGAGCCACCTTGACGACGAACCGGGATTTCAGGAACGGGATGAGGGCGCCGCGCGAGACGCTGACCTTGGGCTTGACCTCCAGAGTCTGCGGCTCGCTGACGACGGTGGGATCGGCGGCCAGGCTCGCCGCGACGCTGCCGTTGCGCCGCGGCGTGAACGTGAGCGCATACGCGCCGGCCGCGTCGGTGAAGGCCCGGCCGGCCTCGGCGCCGCCGATCGTGACCACGACCTCCTGGGCCTCGGCCGCGGGCGTCAGCGTGCCCGTCGCGGTGACGGTGCCGCCGAAGACCAGCGCAGCGCGCGAGAGATCGCAGGTGAGGACGGCCGGCTCGGGAGCGGGGACGGGAGACGCATCGGCGGCTGCGGGCGACGCTTCGACTGCCGCCGGCGAAGCGGCCGCGGAGGCCGCCGGAGACGCGGACGCCGCCTCCGGTGCCGGCGACGCAGCCATCGCGGGCGCTGCGAGCGCCAGCAGACAGATGGCGACGGCCGGCAACGCGAGCGCGAGGATCCGGTGATGGGGACGACGCTGGGTGACCTGACGCATAGACCTGCTCCCTCCGTGGCGCTACGGTGCGTGGTGTCGCTCAGTATCGGCAGGGTAGCACGGGCGCGCGAGAGGGGTCGAGCGGATCGCGCGCCGGCGCGGCCGCCACGACGGCCGGGAGACCGGCCGGTGCGATACCATGGGCGGCACCGAACGACACGACCGCGAGGAGTGACGATGCTCGACGTGAAGATGGTGCGCGCCAACCCGGACGAGGTCCGCAGGGCCCTGGAACGGCGGGGCGACCCCACCTCGTCACTGGACGAGTTCCTCGCGGTCGAGGAGCGGCGCCGGCAGCTGCTCACCGAGGTCGAGACCCGGCGCGCCGAGCGCAAGCGGGCGAGCGATGAGATCGCCGCCGTCAAGAGGGCCGGGGGCGACGCCGACGAGGCGATCGCCGCCATGCGCACGCTCGGCGACGAGATCAAGGAGCGCGAGTCGGCGCTCGCCGAGACGGAGGAGCGCCTCAGCACCATGCTCCTCGAGCTGCCCAACATCCCGTTGCCGGGCGTCCCCGACGGCGGCGAAGAGGACTCCGTCGTGCTGCGCACGGTCGGCACGCCGCGCGAGTTCGACTTCGAACCCAAGGACCACCTCGATCTGGGGCTGGCCCTCGACCTCATCGACATGGAGCGGGCCGCCAAGGTGAGCGGCTCGCGCTTCGCCTATCTCAAGGGCGATCTCGTGATGCTGCAGTTCGCCCTCGTGCGCTACGCCCTCGACGTCATCCAGTCCAAGGGCTTTCGCCCGGTGATCCCCCCCGTACTGGTGCGCGAAGAGGCCATGTACGGCACCGGCTTCTTCCCCACCGACCGCGCCCAGGTCTACGAGACCGTCGACGGCGACTGCCTGGTCGGCACCAGCGAGGTCCCGCTCGCGGCGATGCACATGGAGGAGTTCCTCGACGAGGCGGCGTTCCCGATCCGCTACGCAGGCTACTCGACCTGCTTCCGCCGCGAGGCCGGCGCCGCCGGGCGCGACACGCGCGGCATCCTGCGCGTGCACCAGTTCGACAAGGTCGAGATGTTCAGCTTCTGCGCGCCCGAGCAGAGCGAGGCCGAGCACCTGGTGATCCTCTCGGCGGAGGAGACGATCCTGCAGGGCCTCGGCATCCCCTACCAGGTGGTGAACATCGCCGCCGGCGACCTCGGCGCCCCGGCGGCGCAGAAGTTCGACTGCGAAGCGTGGCTCCCGGGCCAGGAGCGCTACCGGGAGCTCACCAGCTGCAGCAACTGCACGGACTACCAGGCGCGGCGGCTCAACACCCGCTTCCGGACCGAGAAGGGGCCGCGCTTCGTGCACACGCTGAACGGCACCGGCGTGGCCGTCGGGCGCACGCTCATCGCCATCATGGAGAACTATCAGCAGGCCGACGGCAGCATCGCCGTGCCGGAGGTGCTGCGGCCGCTCCTCGGCAAGGACGTGATCGGCGCCTAGCGCAGCCGGTCGCCGGCCGTGGAGAGCACGGCGTCGATCATCTTGCGCTGGTTCTCCCGCGTCATGTGCGTGGCGTCGAAGAACCCACCGGGGTCGCCGTCGAACGAGCTCACGCTCGTCATGTCGACGACGGCGAAGTCGTAGTCCTTCTGCAGCTGCCAGAGCAGCCGCATGACCTGCGCGCGGCGCGCGCGCCAGCCCACCTTCTCCGCCGCCGAGATCACCTCCGGCTGCGTCGGCGTGAGCACCACCACCCCGGCGCCTCCCCATGAGTCGAACAGCGCCAACGTCTTCTCCACGTAGGTCTCGGCGTCGGGGTCGAGGCGGACGAACGACCGGTACTGCGAGACCGCCTCGTCACTCCACTTCTCGAGCCGCTTCGGCGTCGTCTGCGCCTCGCTCGACGGCGGCGTCTTCACGGTCCCGTCGGCGGCGATGCGCTTGAGCCAGGTGGCGCGGACCTTCTCCC
>Ga0307379_10012244_pt1 | contig 11190 bp, 5 predicted proteins | sample UN2MG_FD_202237 | JGI IMG/M metagenome (GOLD analysis project Ga0307379, IMG submission 202237) | Soil microbial communities from Risofladan, Vaasa, Finland - UN-2 | ecosystem: Environmental > Terrestrial > Soil > Coastal area > Acid sulfate soil | place: Finland: Risofladan, Vaasa | collected... | reverse complement strand
GATTAATTAGCGGACGCTGCAGCATCTTTTCATACAGATCTATATACTGACGGGCAGTAACCGCATGGTTGAAACTGGCGAGGCTCTGGTTCATAATCCGTTTTATCTGAAGTTGTTTTATTTTTGGGGGAAGTTTATAAAAAAGCATGGCCTGTTCAATTGCCCATAGAAGCCCCCTTGAATCAAATACATTAAAAAGAAAGCCGTTGCCCCTGTTATTATCAACATCCATATGTATAATCGTATCATGGATTCCCCCTGTATCATGAGCTACCGGAAGTGACCCGTAGATCGGGCCTATCATCTGGGGAAGGCCGCAGGGTTCAAAACGTGAGGGCATCAGCACAAAATCCGATGCCCCATATGCAAGACGCGCCCGGCGCTCATCAAAGTCGCATACGGCAACCCTGTTATACAGATTATGATGTCTTACAATATCTTCAAAATGTTTCTTAAACTCACCATTGGCTATAAAAACAATCTCCAGATTCTGGTCCCAATATCGGGAAACAACCTCGTAAAGGATTTCAGACAGCAACTGAGAACCCTTTTGAATCACATCAAGACGGGAAGGCCAGAAGAATAAAGGCGCCCTGTCATCCTGAATAAGCCCTAATGACCGCTGTAAAAAAAGCTTGTTATTTCTTTTGCCTTTAACATGATTCTCCGGCCCGTATTGAAAATTAATATCACTGTCAACGGCTGGATTAAAGGAAGGATCAGGGGCATTGAGTATCCCTGCAGCACATCCGGCATTCCATTTGTTAGACAGCTCCTGTTTTAATGGTTGTTCAACAAAATTGTGTCTTCCTTCCACCAGTTCCATCAGAAAGGTAGGGCTTACTGTATTTACAAAGTGGGCGGCAAAAACCCCGCTAACCAGAAAGTCCACAGGATTCGATTCCCTGGTTTCCTCGTATTCATATGCCATTTTCTCGTAATAAAGGTTTTGCCAGAAGTATGCCGCATCTATGCCTCTATCTTCAATATAAGACAGTGTGTTCTTGACAGTATGAATATTATGGAGTGTAAAGAGGCAGGGAATGTTGAGCTGTCTTGCCATTGCCGGAATAAGACCCGTCATCCAGTCGTTGCAATGAATCAGATCCGGCCGCACATGGGGAACAATATTGTTGATAACCTCCCGCTGGAACGCAAGGGATACCTTTATGTTTTCATCCCCATAATTTGAATAAACACTATTTAGATAATAAAAGGCCCTGTCTTCTGCAAGGTGCACTCTTTCTTCAGGCATTCCGCTCTGGAATGTATTCATTTCCTGCATTAACAATGGCCACAGCGGCCCGATGTTATCGCCGAAAATGGCACGGTAATCAGGAAGAGCCACATGAACGTCGGCGCCCTGTTCAAACAATGCACCGATTAAGGCTGCTGAGACATCGGCAAGCCCTCCTGCCTTGGCTGTGAAATAGTTTGCAAGGTTTCCCATGTTGTCGGGCAGATAGGTGACTTCGGGGGTCACAATAAGAATACAAGGGCTCTTCGAAGAAGTTGTCATGGCTTGGACCCTTTACAGTTTCACAATTGAATATCCTGTGGCTAAAGTAAAATTGATGGTAAGCGTTAATGGAACGTTGAAATTAGAAAATAGAAATTGGAAATTTGGCCTTCATGCTTTTGTACTGTTCTTCCCAAATTTCTAATTTCCAATTTCAAGTTTCAAGCCGTGAACGGCTACAATTGAAGATTGACTATTTGTTTCTCTAATTTTCAATATTCAATAGACAATATTCAATCCTTCAATCCCTTGTCTTACAGCGCCCAGGTAATGAACCCAGGAGTAAATCTGGTTCTGTCATCTCCTCTCGCTGTTACCCGCGCCGTGAAACCATACCTGCCTGAAACGTCGCAAGTTATGGCACAAGTGTAAAGGTACTTTCCATTTCCCTGATCTTCCTTTATAGTCATCTCCCTTGTATGGCTTTCCGGCATATTATCTATAGATTTCAGCTCTCCGTAAAAGAGCTGAATTTCAACATCTTCCGGGCTAAGTTTTCCGAGATATACGATAGAATTTACGTAAAATGTCTCTCCTGCTCGAAAAGGACCATCCCAATTCTTCACAGGAGGCTCGATCCGGATGCTATTCCAGTTAGATAGAAGTCGTTTATGCTGGGCAGCCAGGTTTCGGGCCTCTTCGGCATTGTTTTCAATCAGGGACTTTAGCCGTTTTTTTGCCGGAATATAAAAACGTTTGTTGTATTCACCTACCATCCGAATGCTGCAAAAACCACGCATGGCCATTTTCATCGACTCTTTCATCATCTTAACCCACCTGACAGGATAGTATCCATGCTTTCTTTCATAAAAACAGGGGATTACTTCATCTTCAAGTAAATTATAAAGAGCCGAGCTTTCTATGGAATCCTGATACCTGGAATCAGCATATTCTTCACCATTGCCAATACGCCATCCTGTATTCTCGGAATATGCCTCATCCCACCACCCGTCGAGGACACTCACGTTAAGAACGCCGTTTATGGCGGCTTTCATGCCGGACGTGCCGCATGCCTCCAAAGGACGTCTCGGGGTGTTGAGCCAGACATCGACCCCCTGTACAAGATGTCGTGCTATATGTATGTCATAGTCTTCAACAAAAATGACCCTATGACGCATGCCTGGTTTTTGGCAAAACTCAAAAAGTCTTTTTATCAGGTCCTTTCCTTCATTATCCTTAGGGTGAGCCTTTCCCGCAAAGATAAACTGCACAGGATGTGTTGTGGAATTAACGATCGCTTCTAATCTCTCGGGATCGTTCAGCAACAGGTCGACACGCTTGTAAGCGGTAAATCGACGAGCAAAACCGACAGTCAATATATCACGATCTAAAACCGATTGTATATCCTCTATAATCGATTTGGGAATATTTCGCCGCCTGTGCTGCTTTGTTATCAGCTCGCGACAAGCGCCGATAAGACTGGAACGGTTCATTTCATGGGCTTGCCACAGCTCTTCATCATATATTGCATCGATCCGTTTGATATTATCCGTCATGCGTGAACTCATGAACCAGTCATGCCCGAGGTAGCGTTCAAAAAGTGTGGTATACTTACCTGAAACAAACGACTGAAGATGCACTCCGTTTGTAATGTGGGAAATGGGGATCTCATCTTCCGGTCTCTTAGGCCAGATATGCGACCACATCTTTCGTGCAGTCTTCCCGTGCAGCCGGCTGACGCCGTTGCAGTACTGGGACATACGCAGCCCAAGAATAAACATGGAAAAGGGTTCGTTCGGGCCAGACCCTGCAGGCTGGCCCAGGGATAAAATTTCATCCTCTGTAATTCCTAAAGATTCCTGAAAGGGGCGAAGATACGGTTTTACGATATTGACAGGAAATCTGTCGTAACCAGCGTTCACCGGTGTGTGCGTGGTAAAGATATTGGTCCTCGGAACGATCTCAAGAGCTGTCTTTAGATCTATATTATACTTAGACATGATTTGAACAAGCCGTTCCAGACTGCAAAAGGCAGAATGGTCTTCGTTCATATGGCATACCGCCGGATTGATCCCCATAGCCTCAAGAGCGCGCATGCCACCGATTCCAAGCAGCACTTCCTGAGCCAGCCGTATCTCTGGATCGCCGGCATACAAGCTGGAGGTGATGTTCCGGATTTTGGGGGGATTTTGCGGCAGATTAGTGTCTAACAGATAAAGAGGAACGCAGCCGATCCTGATCATCCAGACAGACGCGTGGATTTCACCATCCGGTCCTGTCACAGAAATATATATCTCGTTTCCCGAGCGATCTCTGGCTTTTTCTACAGGAAGACTATAAAGATCGGTTTCCAGATACTCTTCCTGCTGCCTTCCATTCTGATCAAGAAATTGGTGAAAGTAACCATGTTGATACAAAAGGCTTATGCCTAACAGAGGAAGACCCATGTTGGATGAGGCTTTCAGATGGTCACCGGCAAGGATGCCAAGCCCGCCGGCAAACAAGGGAAGGCTCTCATGAATTCCGAACTCCATGGAAAAATAGGCGGTTACCCCTTCTTTTCCTGATAAATATTCAGACCAATCCACAGTAGCGCAGACCCGTTTCCAAAAAAGCTCTTTCACCCGGTCCTGGTGTGCAAGAAAACTCTCATCTATTGCCAGTTCCTCAAGACGAGTCTGAGAAATGCGCGTTAAAAAAATAATTGGATTGTGTTTAGACTCTTTCCAGAGACTTGGATCAATCCGGCGAAAGAGCCTTATAGCATCCTGTTTCCATGACCACCACAAATTTCTGGAGAGCTCTTCGAGAAAAGAAAGCTTCTCAGGGATGTTTGGAAGCACCTGAAATATTTGCAAATGATCCATTATTTCAGGCCCTTTTTAAAGAACAACAACTGAATTTTCACTATCCCCGTATGGGGTCGGCACATATTTGTCGGCTTTCAAATCGTTTTCCCAGGTTTGATCATCCAACAGATAACGGAACTGATATTCTCTATTTGGTTCAAGATCAATGGTTACGGTAAATGACCCGTTTTTTAGCTTTTTCATGGGGGTAGTATAAATACCCCAGTCATTAAACTCGCCAACAATATTGGCTGACTCAGCGTGTTTAGCTGACTCCCCGGGCAGTGTGAAAGTGACTTTGCATACGGATTTGCTTTTAAGATATTGTTTCTTGATACTCATAATAACCCTCCTTTTTTTATTATAATTTTAACCACACTCGCAGAAGTTCGCTTGCTCCCCATGCCTGCGCGTCACATCCTCTTTGCTTATGTGGAAAATCTCCATCCAGAATTTCCGGCACATGACCCACGCATCCCTGATCCATGAGCCTGGTACTGCTGCTAAGCCATGCCATAGCGGTTTTTTTTGCATTTTCTCCATATGTCTTGACCCATGCCTCGCAGAATGTGGGAAAGAGCCATGTCCAGGCAGTGCCGTTGTGGTATGCCGGCTTACGTTTTGTGTCCTCATCTCCCCAATATTTCCCTTGATATGGATGATGCGGATCATTGATCGCTTTTCCGTTATGCATAATCGTTATCAAACGATTAACCGGTCTATCTGCAAGACTCCGAATGGCGCCTGGAATCAGAAGCTCTTCGCAGGCTGCCAGGACATTGCGGCAGACTGTTGTGTCGGAAACAGCCCCCAGTGTAATTGCTAAAAGCTGATTCGGCCGCAGAGCATCATCCTGCTCGGCCAAGTTGGCCGGTTTACCTGAACTGACATGGAGACAGTCTGACAGGTATCCATCTTTCTTGATCAAAAAGAGGTTAAGAATCGACGATCGAACCAGACCGGCCATGTTTTTCCAGTTGTTTCCAGCATCTTTATAATCGATACGCGCTAAAAAAGAAAGAGCAAAAAACCAGAGAGCCTGGATTTCGACAGGATACCCTTCGCGTGGACTGCACGCAGGATGTTTGGTGTCCATCCAGGTAAAATGAACCGGACTGAAAATCAGGCCGGATTCAGGATCCATACGGATACCATTTAGAGTGCCTGTAATCATGGAGCGTACAATAGAAAGAAGAACCTGGCGCACTGTCCGGCTGCCGCATTTTTCGTCCAGAAAGTCTTCGTTTGTTTCGGCTTCGACCAGATCGGAGCATGCTACGAAAAACCAGAGTGGCGCATCAGATGTATCACGATTTGCAGGGTCCCTGCCCAGTATCATATTCGGAAGAGTTCCACCTGCTTCAAACTGCCCGAACTGTTTTAAGATAGCCCGCGCATCTTCCGTCCTTCCTGCTGCAATCAAACCGCGGGTAAAGATCAGTGCATCCCGCCCCCAATCAAGAAACCAGGGATATCCGGCAATTACCGTATTTAAAGATCCTCTTTTCACCACATAGTGATCAAGCGCCTGTTTAAGGGCTTCATCAAGTTTATACAGGGTTTTGTCCTTAAAAGCAAAAGATTTTATATACCGGCCAAAAGAACCATTCAGAGAGCTGTTTTTTAAGTTACCTTGCCCCAGCGAGCTAATGACATTGGCTGTCAATTCCACAGCTTCACCTCCAGTTAGAAAGCAGGAAAAATAACCTGGGCTGAAGAGATCCGAATCAGGATCAAGGTTCCTTTCGGCATCCACGCTGCGATGCACCATGTAATGCCATTCAGGCTCCAACGCAAAAGAGCCCTTTGAAATCCGGATCCGGAGTTGACGTTCCGGTACCGGTGAAAAGATAAAACCACGAGGATGCGCTGTCACGGATTTTGGCCATAAATGTTCAGGCCCCAGATATGCTTTTGTGGTTTCGTGAAAATTGCGATCTTCAATGTCCGGCCGGAGAATGAGCTGAACCTGCCGGTGGTCGGCCAGCATTCTTTTTCGATCCCCGGTTTTGTTGCGAAAAAAAACCATGCGAGCGGCATTTTCTCCATTTACCATCTCTATTCCTATGCTGAGCGATACATATTCTCCCTGTCCGGCAGGGATATGGTATAGCCAGAATCCGCGGGAATTGTAGTCAAAACAAAAAGAATCAAAGCAATCAAAGCATATCTCCTGGGAGTAGCCCTGAAACAGGAGCCATGCCCTGCATCGTGTAAACATGATACGTCTATCTTCGGGAAATTCAGGATTCAGGTTTGCGGCAAGCAGGCTGTCGTACCGGCTGCCTAATTTTCCCCACAAAACATTGGCGCGCAGCATACCTCCACGGCTGTTTGTTCCAAGAAGCGAGAGTGGCCGGCGCAACAGTTCCGACCGGTGAAAGATCCTTTTCACTTTTGCATCTTCTGCGCCGGACAGAAAAAAAAGAGGCGCATCCACATGTTCACAGACTTTTGGTGTATAAACCGAAAGTTTCAGGGTACGAGAACGATGAACCGCCGGAGGAGGAAGCGGAGAAACAAGCGCAAAAAATGACCCGTCAATGCAGGGCAAACTTTCTTTATGTGCCAAGATCCGGTCTTTGTTCATAATCCTGGCGCTGAAAGGATGGTCGGCGCGCACCATCAAAAAATGACCGGCCGGCACCATTACTTCACGCTTCAAGTCGCGTGGCCATTGCCAGGTTATCACACGGGACTCCCGGCTGAACGGATTAAGCTTGCGACAGTACTCAACAGGATCTTCAGCCAATTGCAGCGCGGCAGAATCAGGATCAAATTCTCCAAGATCACCGGCATTGTATTGTTGGAACACATCAAGGGCGTTTGCGCGCAGGCGCTGTTTTTTAATTCGATCCAAAAGCATGAAATCTAAACCGCCTTTGTTTTGAATCAGGTCGATATCGCTTTGATCGGAGGTAAGGCAGAGAACCTGGCCTGGACCAAGGAGATAAGTCTGTTGATTTCTGGACCCGGTGACAACTATCTCTTTTTCCGCGAGAAGGTCAGTAAACACCGGACCTCCCATGCCCGCTTGTTTCGGATTCCATGACCCGCGTGTCTGGTTTTTATCATCAAGATTTGCCACAATCAGAAGTTTTTTCCCTGAAGGGATATGGTGACGTAACAAGACAATGTAGTTGCCATCGCCATGCTGCACAAGTTTCAGCTCGGTCTGGTCGTGAAAAGCAGGATGGAGCTTGAGCAGAGTGTTGAGACGGCGTATGTGATGCACCTGGTTTTTTGCCGCTCCCCAGTTAAGGGAAGGAGCTTCGTGAACGTCGATTTTTTCCGTTGCATACCATTCCACCCCATTGGCGAAACCAAAGGCCCCATTGCTGGAACAAAGAGCGCACAGAGAGGTGCGCATCCTGGCAAAGGTATTTGAGCGTTCAGCGAGGCGATTGTTATCGTGAGTTTCGGCAAAATGGATCATAATCCCATCTTTTTGTGATATTTCAATAGGTTCCGGAAGATATGCTTCGATCCGGCTGCGGTCATAATTTTGAAACAGTTCTGAGTATGCCTGGTTGAAATTCGCCCTGCTTAATATATCTCGAGTAACGGAAATCTTTCCGCCAAGCCCCTCGAGAATAAAAATCGTGTCAGGATATTGGCTCCGGACAACGGCAACAATATACTTCCAGGCAGCCACAGGAATCATGTAGCCTGCATCGCAACGGAAGCCGTCTATTCCACGTCCGCACCACAACAGAAATCTTTCCGCCATGTATACCCACAAATCCTTGTGGGTATAATCGAGTTTTGTCAGGTCTTCCCATGTTGTGCCCCATGCTCCCGGCGCCTCAATACGTCCTTTATTATCTCTGACAAGCCACTTGGGGTGTGTTTCATGGATACCAGCAGCCCAGCCTGTATGGTTGATGGCAATATCCATAACAATTTTTCCGCAGCGCTTATGGATTGCGTCCAGCAGTTCGATGAACTGCTCCATGGGAGTGGTGCATGGATCAAATTCCGCAAGGGCAGGATCGACGGAAGTAAAATTTAGCGCTGCATACGGACTTCCAAACCGTCCCATCCTGCCATAGGTAACCGGTGCGGGATGAATCGGAAGCAACTGGATAATCCGGCAGCCGAGTTCTCCCATTATAAAATCAAGCTCCTTTATCATGTCACGAAAGGTTCCGGAGGGCGGAATTACGGAATAATCGGATCTGTCGAGCGATTTGATACAGGTCTCTTTTGCCGGATCAAGGGTTTTGCCGCCTTTCTTGTTCGGCCCGAATTGCCGCACAAAAGCATTATATATTATATTCGCACAACATGTATCCGACGGCTCAACATTGACAATGGTATTTGAGCCGGCCGGCCATATTGGATCAGACGCACCTTTGCTTAAAAACATGCACTTTGCCTGAAAATGGCCGACTTCACAAAGAGGGAGGACAACCTTAAAGCGCTGGTCGTCAACCCTGGTCATGGGGATATCAAACCAGTCACGTCCAAGAGGAGATTCATCGTAATAAACCTCTCTTATTATTTCTCTGCGCGAGATTTTAGCATGCCCTATGTTTGTGCGAAGCCAGGCACATCCCTTTTCTTTGCGGGAAAGTGAAAGGGTAAATGTTATGGTATCGCCCCGGAATAAAAGGAGATGTGTTCCCGGAGCTGGATGCTGCATGATTTGGTCTGAATTATTCATGGTAATTTGGTAGAGAAAACCCCCTCAGAATATTGGATCCACAACAATACATTTTTCCATCCTTGCTATTAGTTATTATTGAGTTTTCCTCGTTAATTTACAATCAAATTATTTAGGATTTTTCTTTTTTTCGAAAACCATCACAAACTATTTGGCATTGCCGATATCATATACTTTGGACCCCGAAATACAGATACCGAGTCATAGCAGGGGAAATAGCCGATTAAGTCAACAATGGTTTCTCTGAAAGAATCAATATCAGATTATGTTGGAACGGTCAAAGGTAGAATAGCAATAGAAGAACTGAACAAGTTTGGTTTTTATATGCATGCTCAAACTGTTTCGTATTTAAATAATGGACACCCCTTGCATATGTCCATACCAGGCCACGGTTCTCCTCCTTTGCCAAGTACAGATGGGCCACCTGTTTTGGCAATGCGTTTGATCAACTGAGCCGCAACCTTTTTAATTTGCTTTCCTGGAATAAAAAGATTTGCCATACTCATATCGGTTTTGCCGGATGTTTTACTTCCAGCGCACATGGTTGTCATATTTGCGGTATTGTTGTTGAACGCCCATACAGAACCCGCGCAAACAGCTGAATTCGGCGTGTGATTAAACTGGAGACTGCTGCGGCCCATTGCACCCATATAGTCATTGAGGATATGATATGCCTGATACGGAGAACACATAAAGTACACTAAGTCAGGACCTACGCTGACTTGATCGAATGTAGCCAGGGGAGCGATGTAGATACCCTTGCTTTTTCCCAGAGGGAGCTTTGCCTTGTTCAATGGCGCTTCCCATGCGAGTTTTTCGTCCAGGAGATATTTCATATGTCTTTTTGTATCTTTTTCCTTGTCCAGTTCTCTGAAACCAAAGACAGGTTGAGCATTTGGACAAAGAAGTTTGCTTGCCGGCATAAATGTAGATTTGTGGCCTCCTCTTGCCATAGCCAGAAACTGACAATATGTAAGCCTGGCTTTTACCTTTGCATTGATTGAATATCCGGCTACTTCACTTTCGTCCATACAGAATTTAATTCCGACAGGATCAAAATCAACTCTGATGTTATAAATATATGTATCTGATATATCAGTATATGTTAATTCATCAAGCCCTTTTGAATTTAATCTGTCCATCTCTTGTTTTAATGACATTTGTGTTTCTCCTTTGTTAAATCTTCGTGGGGTTATTCACTGTTTGTGTTACCTGCAACAGACAGATAGCATAAACTAAAGCAAAAAAGGTTCCAACTATTTATTCATGACTGTGCGGCAATCAATTTTGTCATTGTTGTTGACCTGTTTGCTCAAAGGGGCTATTATACGAGATGTCAGGCAATAACTGTTGCGTTACGAAACCGTTAATTTAAGAGGAAACACAATGAATTTTGAAACAAAGGAACAAGTTTTAGAAAAGATACTATCTCAGGAAAAACCAAAATGCCCTCATTGCAGCAAAGAAATGAACTTATGGGAGGTGCCTCCTGTTTCTATGGGCGACGGCCTTGGATGGGGTGAACCTTACCTGTTTGTATGTTTTAATGATGAATGTTCATTATTTGCCAAGGGATGGGATAAAATTGAGGAAGATTATGGCCATCATGCTTCTTACAGGTGCATGTGCTATCCCAGTTCAGGAACGTTCGAATGTATGCCTGTGTTCAGCCAATCCGGAGCAACAGGGCAGGTTGTTGATGAACAGGTCCTTATGCAGGAGGATGTGTTGAAAGAGGCTATAAAGAAAGGGTTTTCAATTCTTGCCGGCTGCTATGTTGAAAAGGATGACGTCACAATATTAAGATTACTTTTAGATGCAACAGAGCCCGTAAGGGTCCGGCTTAAAGCAGCCGAAATGATTGGTGATATTGGAGGGCTGGAGGCGATCGATCCGATCAGAAATATAAAATTCGGCAATGAGATTATTCAAAAACAGGTCGATGAATCTATAAAAAAAATACATAAAAGACATTATACGCGGGAATGTCCGTTCTGCGCTGAAATAATAAAAAACATAGCCAAAGTCTGTAAGCATTGCGGCAAAGAGGTTGCGGGCCTTTGATTATCTTTTCTCTGTTTTCCCCCAAAGAAGTTTTTTAAACCTTCCAGAGAGCGAATTTCCGCCGGCCGACTTTTTAACCGCAATAGTGAGCGAATTCCCTGTAGCTTCTTGCTACAGGGTTCTTCAATAACATAAAAATAGTTATGGCAAAA
>Ga0307379_10012243_pt1 | contig 11190 bp, 8 predicted proteins | sample UN2MG_FD_202237 | JGI IMG/M metagenome (GOLD analysis project Ga0307379, IMG submission 202237) | Soil microbial communities from Risofladan, Vaasa, Finland - UN-2 | ecosystem: Environmental > Terrestrial > Soil > Coastal area > Acid sulfate soil | place: Finland: Risofladan, Vaasa | collected... | reverse complement strand
CGGCCGCGAGTTCCACGAGATGCTGCGCACCCTGTGCATGAAGGACGACACCTTCTATCACTACACCTGTCTGGAGCTAGAGCTATCATTCAAAGGCCACTACGAGCACTGCACTGTGGTACCGCGTTTTGCGAGAGCGGTGCTGATAGACGAGTTGTTTGACAACGTGGACGATCACGAGGTCAAGGAGAGCATCTTCCGGCTGATTGTCGACAACCAGGACATGATCGCGGAGGCCACCAGCGAGAGTCTGTGCTACATGCTGGAGCACGCTGCTCCGCTCCGCGATGTGGTGCGCGAAGTCTACAGGGACTGGTTTGCGTGGCGCGCCAAAGCCAACATGGACATGGTTCGGCGGTGCTTCGACGATGACGGCAACTTCTCACGAGTGACGAGCATCGTCTACGATCGCGTGAGACTGCACAGCAGCAAAACGATTTACCGGCATGTCGAGACGGACTTTGTAGTGTGGCTGTGCGGCCACATGAAGAAGTTCAACGAGCATCGCTACAAGCAGCAGCCCATGCAGAAGTACACCCAGCCGGAACACATGCTCGACTACGACGAGAGGCTGATCATCAACTCGGTGATTTACTATCTCAGTCCCACGCAGAGCATCGACGCGACAGACCTGGAGATCGTTGGACTTGAGCCGCGCACGATCGATGTGCTCTACGAGCTCTACGAGATCTTCCGTTTTCACGTGAACAAGAATCTCGGCATCTCGGAAACCGATACCTACGCGCCAAACACCAACGTCATACTCCACCTGGAGACGCTAAGCCCGCAGCAGTACAACGTGATGCGATTCTTCTTCCAGAGTCTACAGCGGTACCAGACCATTCGCACAATGAAGCTGAACAACCTGACACTACTCAAGAAGCAGCACGACGCGCTGCTGCAGAATCACAACGTGAAAACGCTCGGCGAGCTCGACACGAACACCACCAAGTTCTACTTTAGCACTTGCTGCCTGAGCGTGAAGAACACCTTCAGCCGGGAGCCGGACATGTTTGCAATGGGAACCGAGGAAGTCATGTACGTTCCGCCGGATGACACCTACAACTGCGCCAAAAAGGAGCAGCGCAGCGGGAAGCGGAAAGCCTCATCGCGAGGTATAGGCGCCAAGGCGGCACTGAAGAACGAGGATCTGCTGATGCGACCAGTGTGCGGGGACACGGAAATAATCGCGATAGATGCGCTCGGAGAGATGATCGACACGGACGGATGCAAGATTGTACGCTCGAAGAAGCCGCCGGCCAACAACCGAAAAGTTTTCGTACCACCTCTGTCTAGCCCCTACTGGATAACGCCCTGCTGCGGCACGCTATTCGGCTATCGCTACGACCGCTGGTACCCAGGCGGCTACGCGTGCGGCCTCTGTAGTAACAACAACAAGCTGGCGGCCACTTTCAACTCGCTGTTCTGCGTGTGCTGTCGAATCCCGGTGCAACCCAACAAGTATACCATCGTGAAGACCTATGATGACGTGTTCGCGCACAGCTACAGCCGGACGGTGATCTGTCACCGATGCAAACAGAACTGGCGACTCTACGATATCGAGGTGTTGCCGGTTTCGCTGCTCATGAAGGGCAGTACCGACCGAGAATGGTGCTCCACTTTCACACATAAAATAAACTGAGAAGCAGTTGTATAAACCACTTGGTGAATACTCAAACTAGAGTGATTGACAGCTGAACGTACGTGGTTGCGCCAGTGTTCTCTCGCACCAGTTCGTTTCCCCTGGCCAAATGCCGTTCCACGCAATGGTCTTTGACCACACTCGTTTTATTGACGGATTCGACAAAGAGGACAAGTCGGTGTTCGTGCGTGATGATTTGCTATTTCAGATAGGCATGGAGGAACAGGGAAGCTGGATCATCTGGACGCTGGAGAACTACCTCGTCAACAAGGTGACGGCAGAGGGCTTCTCGATGGAGTTCAGCCAGGCCGGCCGACGCTACACTATCACAGACATGCACCAGAACCGCGTAATGTACATCCGCTGGGAGGAGGAGATCAAGCTCATGCTACGGCACATCATCCGCTACGGATTCTGCGCTGTGCGCTACGTAGAGATCAAAGGAAGCAAAGACGAAGACCGTTTTGTTCCGCGCTGCATGGATCCTATCGCAGAGTACAGCGTACGCTTCCGCATCAACCCCGACGGAACTCGTGACTATCTCGCCTACGCCAGAAACAAGATCATACAGGACCAGCCCATACAGAACACTCGGGTGTTTGTTGCCTTTGAACCCGAAGCCGACGGCACACTCAATTCACCACTGCAGCGATGCTTTTCGGAAATACAGCGTGTACGCGGCTACTGGGAGCGCGACGAGCAGAAAGACTTCCGGAACACGCACCCACTCTTCGTCTACGAGATTGACAACTCGAAAGACCTCCTGATACCGGCTGGCATTCCGGACGAAGCTGTACCAGAGTACAACCTGAACAGAGGGAACACAGTGGCAAACACAACGATTGAGCGGGAGCAAGTGGCTTCAATGCGTGGCTACGAAATAGGGGACAGATTCTATCAGCAACAATTCCAGCAGGAGATGCAGAACGGTCTTCCGCCAGAGGACCTCTTCAGACGAACCTATGATCCCCTGCTCCGGCGGTTCACCGACACACCAATGCCAAACCCGTTCAAACCGGAAAAACTACTCTCTCAGAACATCAAGCTCAGCAGAGGTGCGCCGCAGCCGAAAGCACAGCCGAACTTCGAGAAAGTCATCGACAGTATGATACGCTCCATATCAAACTGCTTTGGCGTGCCCCCGGATGTGCTCGAGGGCGGAAAGGGTCAATTTTCGGCCAACGTCCAATTCTCCACGCAGCAGCTCAACACAACAGTACAGAGCTACCAGCGCATTCTGGAGCGCTTCATAGTCATTATGTACTTGGATATCTACTCGGACGAGCATCTCAAGCTGATCAACATAGTGGTGACAGAAATGAACCGCGAGAGAATCAGCCAAAATACCACTGAATCAAAATCAGGCAGCGAACGCATTGAGGAGAAGAGAGACAACACAGACAAGACAAAGGAATCAGATAGCGAGAAAACAACGAATAGTAACAATAACAAACGCTCCATAGACGATTTGATAATCACGGAGAGCGACCGACTGGAGATAGAGAAGAGTGTGATCGTGGAGGTACACTTCAATGTCAACCCGTCGTTCGACTTTGATACGCTGGCAAAGTACGCCGAGAAAAACATCATTAGTCACGAAGATTTCCAACACATTGCGCTCAAGATGGCGGCGCTTCCCGAGTCAATGGCAATGACACCAAGTCAAATCGATCAGCAAACCCAACAAGAAGCGAAACGCCAGAAGATGCTAGCCCCAGAGCCGAGGCAGCCGGCAGTTGCCGCTGCTCCAAAGCGTGCCGGAGAAAAGCCCAAAAAACCCGAAAAAGAAACTTCCAAGTCAACTGACTCCTCTACCAAGAAGGATTAACAGAAGAATTCTCTGTGCTGTGTGACTCCCTCGTTATCCCTGTAATAAACCGCAGTTTCTGTATCGCAGCCCCGAGACTTGACCTGGCCCTCCTAATGTATTTATTCCAGTTATTGCAGCGCTATTCACAGAGCTCCTCCGGATAGATCAGCCAAAGAACCGCTCAGAAGCACCACAATGCCCAGATCACCAAGCGCTCAGAAAACCAAAACCCCGAGAAAACAGAGCAGCACGTCCAACGAGAGCTACATTGGGGGTATGCTGCCCGCTAGTCAGGTAGTGCGCATATGCCGAAAAGCCGGAATCAAGCAGCAGCAGGGCCTTGTCACACAGCACGTCCGGGAGGTAGTTTTCCCGGAGAAACTCAAGACACTACTGAGCGATGTAATTCGTCTGGCGGACTACAGCGAGTACAAGACGGTACAAGTGAAGCACGTGGAGAAGGCAGCGGAGTTACGCTTCAATCGCAAAATCTACTAGCCAAGGACATCTATTAAAAAAGCAACGCATCCCTTTCCGCACTTGCATGACGACTCGGGAACATTGTAGCTTTCATTTTTTTTAAACGTTATTTACTTCCTCAAACTGACGGACAATTTCCACGCCCAACTCAGTGAGTTCGAGATCACGAGGGTCTATGTTGTAGTAGTTTCGAATTTCGGGTGCGGTAGCTTGGCAGCCAGGACAGCGGATAACTGGACAGGTACTGTAGACTCGTCTCAGGCAGAGTATGTGCGTTCGGAGACCACAGCAGTCCAGCGTCGCTTCGGTACCCTTTCCCGTCGGATTCACAGAGAACGCGCGACATATTATGCAACCGTCGTACTCGGGCTGCTGATTCTTTCTACAGTTTGGACAGCTTCCGTTATTTCTGAGCCACTGGGAGATACAGTCGCGATGGAACACATGCCCGCACTGCAGTTCTGTGAGCTCCGAGTTGTCCTCGCCATATTCGTCAATACAAATGGAACAATTTTCTGTAGAATCTGCAGACTGTGGCTGAACGGAGAGCATCCTATCGAGCGAGCACTCCTCAATGTTGCGCTTTCCTCCGCAATGACATGTATGGCCGTTCCGGTGCGCAGAGACTACGTGTCGTAGGAGTAAATCATTCTTGTATTGATTGACATCAAAATCCTCGGGATTTGAGTAGGTGTCGAAGCCATCCATTTGACTAGTGCGGAAAGCTAATACAAGTATACAGATTTTGCACATAGGATCTTCAGAATCCTAGATCTACTTCAGTGGATGAAAGTTCAGAGTCCAAGAACTAGTGTTAGCCCTCGAGGAAACAAAAAAATATGACATTCTCACTGTAGGCCGATCGATGCCAATTGGGCTGATGTGCGCCAATTGGCATCGATTGTCGCGTTTCCTATTCTAGAAGCATTCGCGGAATTTAGAAACATAACTTACTTATCTGAAGTCTAGCACATACCCTCAAGTCATAAGTGAAAGACTGCACAGACACCATGTCAGAAAGCGAGTACAATTCAGAGAGCAATCAAGAGAAGGTTACCACATTCGTACGCCGTAAGAGCAAGATCCAAAAAGCCATCGACAACTGCATATCCGTTGCACAGACGGATTTCATAACAGTTCGCAACGAGGATTCTGCAGAAACGTACAGTTTGGGATTCACGCCCATGTTCTTGACGCTCGTCGACAACCGTAACTTGCTGTATCAATTTGGGAATCTATCTCACAACGAGTTGAAAATCACTCGAGAATTCTTCGAGAAAGTCCTACTGCCGTTGATTTTCGACACGCCAGCCAAGCTCGAACTCGTCGACAAAATAGAGGATTACATCTGGAGCAAAATCTACTGCGACGGCGGCTCTACGTCTTTCCACAAGAACACCGAACGTGTCGCATTCGGGCGCCTCAAGAAGAATTTAGAGCCGAAGCACGGAGACCTGCTCGAAGAAATCAAGGACGCCGCGTTTGCTCTTCTCGAGACCGACCCACGACCCATGCTCAGACAACACATGGCGCTATGCGAAGTGCTCAACTCCGGCAGCACAATCTACTACAACTTCTTCGTACTTCCGGAAGAGGTGAAGGGACAACTGGCCGACACAATCTGTATGAACACGTGCATTTCTATTGAGTTTGATGCCTATCAAGAGATTTTCGAACGATTCGTGCGCAACCAGTTACTGATTTTCTCTAAAACTCACCACTCCCTACACGCCAACGGGCCCTCCGAGACTTTAGACCACGTCAGCATCGGGAACGTCACGGAAACGACCCTTTTGGAGACCATCAACGAGTGTGTTGCTGCACTCAAAATCACCAGAGGGATCATCTATGACTCTCAGAAGGCATACGAGACTCTGGTGAAGCGAGCACAGATCGAGATAAGCCCGAGCGAACTTACGGTTACGAAAACTGTGCTGCGTCAGTGGGCCAACAGCCATCTTGCAGACGAGGAAAACGAGTACGCCATTAATAACTCTTATGATTCTGCGTTCTGCAGATTGATAGAGTACCTCGGAATGACCTACGCGTTTGGCGTACGCGGAAAGTTCAGGTTCCCCATCGAGATATCCGGAGTGCGTAATGTGAAGAAAAGACGCGTGCATACTGGATTGAACCCCGACGACATACTGCGCAAGTTTGACGACGGAATTGAGAAGCTCTCCATCAAGATCACCGAGCTCAAGAATAAGAAACGTGTTTACGAAAACTCCGAGGAAGTCCAGGAGTACATCAAGCGACAACGCCAAGACATCGAAGTGGAGAACATCGAAGAGTTATAGGCCATTGAGGGAGATTCCCGTATCTTTTCATAAAAAAAACACTCAACTCTAAAGCTCTCCTAGCGTTACATTGCAGAAGCCAAATGCAGATCACAAAACCTGGTCACTTTTTTTTATTTGGTACGCATCTATCTCTTGGCCGAAGTGTGGTTGAGTACATTGATATTCCCGTTTGGAAAGAGCGCTCCTGCGATGTCTCCTGTGCAAAACACCCAGGGCCCTACAGCGGATCCTGCCCGTGCATCTTCGATACTTTGCGTTGTGTTGCAGTAGGTGCGTCCAGAGGCAAACTCGCCAACACTCAGACCACCATCAATGGAGAGAACAACAATCATGTCTCCGAATATCTGCATATCTACAACAGTGGCGATCTGCGTGAGCTTGCACTGCGTCCGATTGTTTGGCGACAAGTCGATCATCACCATGTCCTTCTCTGTACTGATAGCTATTTTCGGTCCGCTCATTGCAATGCAATTGATGGGAACGCCTTGCGTTGGCTCTACGAGCGCACCCGAGGTGGTTTTGACCGGCTCCAGCCAGTTGTTCTCTTTGACCTTCTCCAGAGTAGCGTCGGCATCGGCAGGTATGCGTATCTGCCACATCTCCACAATTCCGTCGGTGCGGCCGAACGCCAGCATGTCCATGAAAATGGCAGTAGTCGTGTACTGGTATTTTTCGGCCGTGGCCGTGTTTGTGTTGCACCACTTGAGGAGCTGTAGCGTTCGATTGACGACAGCAAACACTATAAACCCGCGGCTCCTTGTCACAACGGAGATTGTGTGCTGCGTCGCTCTGATAGTGTTCACATTCTGCGCGAGGACAATCTTGCAGGTTTTCCATACATCTATTCTGTACACAAGTTCACAGCTAGGCAGCTTGTAGACTCGAATCTCGTTGCCAGCTACAACCCAGAGCACGTCTCTGTGGATATGCGCGACCTGGAAATCTACCACCCACTCAGTGTTTTTGCGCCAGTTGCTCTTCTCAAAGTTGTTTGTCGAGAATGTCCAGAGATGTCCGTCCATCGGTCGTTCCTGATCCGGTGCGACTAGCATAGCGGCGAATTCTTGGTTGGCAGCCACTGAGGTAACGGAAGCGTCGTACGGAATGCTCTCTGTATCTGCGGCTTTCTGGCGCTTGCTGCTTGTTGAGGGCAGTCCGCTACTTGCGCCAAACGCTCGACGCTGTTCAAACACGCGCCGGTCAACGAACCGCTGTGTGCGCTGCTCCATTGCGTTGTAGAAGGTCTTCCAGTCATGCAACCGATGAAAGCGCACGTCGAATATGCGCTTCTCCTCTATGCAGTTGGGCCAGCGCGCCATTGAGACCTCTTCGTAGTTCGTGTCGGTATCATCGATAATCACCTGCCGATTGCGGTTGCCGGCTTCGGAGTGCGTGACAATGTTCTCCTTCGACCAATCCTTATCATCGTCCAAATTCAACTCCGCAAAGTGTTCGAGTTCTTCCATGTTTCACGTCCGGAAAGAATGCTACACTAGATCGGCAAGTGTAGCTATAAATAGACACAAAGTTGCCGATTCTGGAAGAGCAATAGCTGAGCAAACGAAAAACCCCACTTACGCCAAATACCTATACTCAAGTCTCGAACATGCCCGTCCTATTCGATGAATTTCTTCTCGGAACAACACAGTCGAACGCCGTGAGTTCCCGCAAGTTCTACAAGGACAGCTTTAGCGCAGTCCAGGCAGCACAGTCCAACGAGATCACCTCTACAGTTCCGCACGACATCCAACAGTATCTCATGCAGAAGTTCAAGAACGAACTCAACTACTTGCTTCAGTTTGAGAGATGCTGCTACTGCGACTCCGAGTACCAGCGCATTATGAACGTTGGCTCGCACCAATGTCGTTATCACCCCTACTCGATTTTTGGCCAGCCCAGCGAGTGCTGTGGCAAACCCTATGGTAGCATAGGATGTGTTCCCTGTGACCACCGAGCGACATCCTCACCTGAAGCAGCCCGATGGAACTCACAGAATCAATACACCGCGATACCACAGTTTCTCATCAATCTTTTCAACATAGCTCCTCCCTCCATAGTGAAAACTGTACAAAGCACGGAGACCCCGGCGAAAAACTACGTTCTCGTGAGCAGAGTGGGACAGCTCGAACTAAGACCCCGCTGTAGCACGCCGTGGATAATCTACTGAGGACGACTGAATTCTACACAGCTCCATCATCCTGGGACTATTATACCAAATATTTCGGGGGTGCAACACGGTCGACAAAGCGGAAACTCAAAGTCACATCACAAGGATCATAATAAACATTACACACGATGAGCTCTTTTTTTCGCTAAAAGTAGTATTGGGTTTATTTCAGGCTTCAGGGCGGTAGAGAAAGTGAATTGGAAACCAGGGAAAGTCGTAAAGCAAACGTTTGAAATTTTGTTTAGAATGTAGGCTCCCTTCCCAGTGAACTCGTTCCTCTTTAGACACAGTAGATATCACGGCGATGACGAGGCTTTGTGAGATCGACCTCGACCTTTCTAGCGTAGGAAGACTTCTCGAAAGCCTCTGCAGAGCTAGCGGTGTTGCCGAGCAGAATGTTCCTGAGCACCTCGTCGTTCCATTGCAACGGAGTGTAGATGACGCGTCCCACATAAATCACGTAGGCGCAGTGTTTGATACCAGCGTCGTCTTCGTAGTCCAGCAGTTCCTCCGGAGGCCAGTGCACTTTTCCATAGTAGCTCGTAATGTGGAACTCGCGGTAGACATTCTTGCCTTGCGTAGATGCCTCTGCGTCCTTGCGTCGGGTGATGATCAAAAAGAGCGAATCGTTCTGCTTCACATTTCCCCAAACGTTGGTAACCTCCTGGTAGATGGTAGGTCCACTTACGCCAACGTTGAGAGTGATGTTCTTCTGCACCTCACGGCCGCCGTCAGACATGTAGATGCCAATGAAGTTGTAAGCGTCGATGATGTGCTCCAGAGACAAGTACATAAGGATCCTGTGAATGCGTTCTTGGGCGATCTTCTGTCGTGTGGTGTCGTCATGCGTGAAGACAACCTCTCCGTGCTCTCTGTACTTTTCAAGAATGTTGATGACACTCTGCTGTTTTCCGGATATACGGGAACCCTCAAAGATCAGGTGAGTCTCGGCTTCGTCCGCCATGGTGGAGAGCTGGGCCATAAGTTTGTGGTAGCCATCGCGAAGCATTTCGTTGAACTGCGCTGCGTTGGCTACTGCAGACGAACTGGGGTTGTCGCCAAACTCCCTGCGCACGAAGAGCATGTCTCCACGACGCTGTGTCTTTTCGTATTTGAGGTGACGCCAGCTTTTCGTCGTAAGCGCAGCTACAACGGGCTCGTTGCTCAGTACTTTGCCCTTGTTGGGTTCAATGTTCTGCTGTAGCACAGCCTGAGGCGCCTGCGGACCGATGGGCACACCGGGCGATCCTCTTGCAGGACCTAGTCCTGTGGCTCCGACACCGGTAACATTGTGCGGGAACGCTCCAGGCGTGATAGAGTTGAAAGGATTCACAGGCAGCTGGCCTATAGCATTCACACTTAGGCTCTGGGTGCCTCCGGGTTGTCGTGGATTCATTATGCTAGTGTCCTCTCTGTGGAATGTTTTTCAGGCTAGTAGTTGCAGTCAACTGCCGACATAAATACTTGAATATGACTTTACTGTGTACAAAATTGTCTCTCTCCCTCGTATTGAGAAATACGTCCACAGGCATTGACGACCGGTAGGGAGGATTTTCTCTCGATTTTATAGCTGCTGCACGGAGCCGGTTTGCGATGTGGAATATCTACAGAGGCCACCATAGATATGATTTTTTTTCTTACAGGCGATAGACATGGTCTGCGCTGGTGTCTACTCTTTCATGTCGAAAATAGACTCTAGGTTGGTGGTCTCTTCCGCACTGACCTTTCCGCTCATGACACCGGGACTTTCTTTCATAATGTTGAATGTCGAGTTGTGGAACATCATCTTCTCCGGGTTCGAGCTGAGCATTTTGTGTATGGTGTTCATAGTCTCCAGCATCATCTTGTGGCCGCCCTTGTTCACGAAAATGTCACTAGTATGCACTTTGCGCCTGCTTCTGGCGGTCTCTGCGCGCACTTTGTAGACCTGACCGTTCTTCAGTATCTCAAGATGATCTCGAAGATCACGCACCATTCCGGAGAGGACAAAGTCTGGCGCGTCCATGTGCCTAGTTATGTGATCGTAGACGCCGCGTGGAGTCCATGGCTCGATTTTGTTTTCCCCCTTGCGCAGGTTGGCATTGGACGGTTCCATGATCTCGGTGCGGAAGTACTCAGAAATGAGCACACACATCTTCAGTACGTCGGTGCGCCCGTGCAGCGTCAGTATTAGGCCTCGTAGATCGTTGAGCTTCTCCTGTTTGACGCGCGCCAGTCCCACTCCGCGAGAGCAGCCATAGCAGTCATCGCGATCTTCCTCGGGACCGAGAACGCTGTTGATGAGTGCGGTCTTCGGTGTCACAGCGGGCACGAAAACAAGTCCCTCGTCATCGTGCTCCAGTTTCTCCTCGAGATCATCGTTGGTGTAGTTCTGCTGTCCGATGAGCTTTCGCAGCTTCTTCTGTCCCTTGGTGAGCTGCCGCTTGTTTGCCTTGGCATCGTGCAGAATGTACGCTCCGCGAACGCCTCTGCTAGTTGACTCCTGAAGCTGACTCTCTCTGAGCTGGCGGATATTTCGATCATACTCATCTTCCTCGCTGTCGCTATCGTCGCCTAAATCGAAATTGTCATTCATCAGCACAGAGTCGACATACGTGTGACCGCCGGACGAGTTGGTAAAGACGCGTTGTCTTTTGGCGTCTGGTGCACCTCGCTCATTCGACCTCTTCATGGTGAAGAGGTTGTCTGGCATAATGATTTCCTCGCTGTCGTCCTCCGTGTTTGGCAAGTCATTAGGAGCAAGTGGCTCGAGATCATTGTGCTGCATTGTGTGTCACCTGAAACGTGC
>Ga0307379_10012242_pt1 | contig 11190 bp, 12 predicted proteins | sample UN2MG_FD_202237 | JGI IMG/M metagenome (GOLD analysis project Ga0307379, IMG submission 202237) | Soil microbial communities from Risofladan, Vaasa, Finland - UN-2 | ecosystem: Environmental > Terrestrial > Soil > Coastal area > Acid sulfate soil | place: Finland: Risofladan, Vaasa | collected... | reverse complement strand
GATTCACCTTCTCACCGTCGGCGTAGGGATAGGCCTGGACCTCGCAGCCCGCCGCGCCCAGATAGTCGGACAGAAAGTCGGTGATCGGCCCCGTCGATCGGCTGCTCGTCGTGTCGAACGCGATCAGCCGGCCAAACAGCTCCTCATCCGTCATCAAGCCCACGGCCATGGCCAACATCCTAGCCGGACCCACGACCCCGGACAAAGAACCGTCCGAGCCGCCGGCCGCCCCCTGGAATCCGCGGGACATTCCGCCGCCGATCGGTTATGCATGTACGAGAGGCGGACGCGGTGCGACAACGCACAGGTCGAACGAGCGTCGCGCCCTCCGCTTATTGAAGGCGAGAAGGACCGGGCCATGTTCCGCAGACTCTGCCTGTTGATCGGATTGCTGCTGCTCCTCGGATGCGCGGCGGGAGGACCCGTCGCGATCGGCGACCTTCCAACCGGCAACGACGACGCAGCGCCCGGGGCCGCCGACATCAACGAGGACGGCAAGTTCATTTCCGAGCAGTTCGGCTTCGCGTTCCGACTGCCCGCCGAGTGGGAAGCGACCGGCACCTCGACCGCGGGGCAGATCACCTTCCTTCAGTTCGCCTCGACCACCGACGGAAGCCGCATCACCATCAGCGTCAGCCCACCCGCCGACACCTTCGAGCAGCAGGTCCGGGACGATCCCGAGCAGGCCCTCGAGTATGCCGCGGACCTGTTCGCCCGGGACGACCGGTCATTCGACGCCGCCTCCCAGCGCACCTTCGAACTGTCCAGCGGCCACCCCGCTGCCGTCATGGACGTACTGCCCCGACCCGAAGAGGAAATCGCCGGCGGCCGCCTCCTGCTGACCTACGGAAACGAACTCGTCTACGGCCTCGTGCTCTTCATCTGGCCCGAGGCGCCCGATCTCGACCTTCAGGCCGACACCGTCGTCGAGTCGTTTCGCATGATCGAGTAGAAACGTCTGACGCGAAGTCGTTCACACCGTGGCGAGCGCAGGAGTCGCCGGACGTACGTCCCCGGCATCTTCAAGCCTGCATCGGACGTCCAGATCGGCCACGCCCGCGTACGTCGCCCGCTCGCGCACGTCGAGGCACACCCGATTGGTGGCGTAGTCCAGGAACGTCCCGCTGGTCAGATCGCGCACGTGGATGGACACCTGGTACGTCCCCCGCGTGAGGTGAGCGGCGAAGTCGAAGACCAGCTCGACGTGCTGTCCCTTGCGAACGCTGAGCGGTTCCAGACCCAGTTCCGCGGCCGTCGCGTCGTACGCGTACAGCCCGTCGGACGCACGCGTCACCACAAACCCGAACGTGACCTTCTCGAAGTCGCCCGTGAACCGGCAGCCCACCCGCACCTGCAACGGCTGCCCCGGAGCCACCGGCCCCGTGTGCAGTCGGCCGTCCTTGCACAGCTCGACGGAGAGGACTTCGGCGCCGCGATGAACGCCGTCGCCGCCGCCGGTCGCCTGCGCCCCGCGCGTCAGATAGGTGTGGACCGCTTCGGCCGGCTCCTCCTCGCAGATGACCGAGCCCCGGTCCAGCACGACCACGCGCGAGCACGTCCGGGCCACCGCCTGAAGATTGTGCGACACGAAGACGATCGTCGTGCCTTCGCGCTGGAACTGTTCCAGGCGCCGCAGACACTTGTTCTGGAAGGCCATGTCCCCCACCGAGAGCACCTCGTCCACCAGCAGCACCTCGGGGTCCATATGGGCGGCCACCGAGAAGCCCAGCCGGGCCTGCATCCCGCTGCTGTACCGCTTGATGGGCGTGTCGATGAAGTCGGCCAGTTCCGCGAAATCGACAATCGCGTCGAACTTCCGCTCGGTTTCCTTGCGGGACATGCCCAGGATGGCCCCGTTCAGGTAGATGTTCTCGCGGCCGGTCAGGTCCCAGTGAAACCCCGCCCCGACCTCGATCAGCGATGAGAGTCGGCCGTTCACCCGGGCGTCCCCGCGGTCGGGACGCATGATCTTCGAGAGGATCTTCAGGATGGTGCTCTTGCCCGCGCCGTTCGGCCCGATGATGCCCAGCGCCTCCCCGCGATGCACGCGGAAGCTCACCTCACGCAGCGCCCAGAACGAACGGTCGTCGACCCGCGGTCGGTGGCCCAGCCAGCGGCCGATAAGCGCCGGAACCAGGTCGCGCAGCGAATCGTGCCGCTCGCCTCGGCGGAACGCCTTCCAGACACGATCCAGAACGATGGCCGCTTCCGGCTGCATGCGCGCACCTCGCGCCCGCCCGACCGACATTGGATCGGTGCGGCCGCAATCGTTTGTCGGCTTACCGGACGTTCGGGATTAGGAATCTCCGCGTTCGAAACGCTTGCCCGGAGTCCGATCACTCCCCTCGCGCTACTCGGTGACTCGCCGGCGTCCGAGAACTGCGCCTGTCCACTCTGACCGGAAGCCGAAGCCGTCGTCACGTTGTTCCCGCACAACGCGCGTCTAAGGTTCGTCGTGCAAACCGCTTAGACGATCGCTCCCAACGCCGAAAGCCGTCGCGTGTTTCGACAGGACAACCCGCTGGCACAACCGGCCGGCCTGTCCGGCAACCTCGGTCGCCGGAACATCCGTTAACTCCTTTCCACAAAGAGAGTTAGCGCACCACGCCCTCGCCCGGCACCCCCTGCGGCACCTGGCACATCCGTTGCCCCATCACTCTGCACGCCGCGGAATTGGGGCCAAGGAGCTCCGTGAGCGCTCGGCAGCGGCGGTCCGACACGCGTCGGCCACGGGCGCTCTGGGGGGAAAGGCAAAGATATGAACGAGGAGACCTTCCAGCGTAAGCTCGCCGAACTCGTCGCCGAGATCGGCACCCTGCCGGCCTCCAAGCGACAGAAGTTGGAATCGCTGGCCGAGCAGACCAAGCTGCGCCACAACCAACTCAAGGAGACCGTGAGCAGCTTGCAGGAGAGCATCGATTTCCTGCGGCTCTCCATCAAGTACCTGCTCTTCGATCTCGAGGCTACACGGCGCGAGAATGCCTACCTCAGAAAGATGCTGGAGGAGGGACCCGGGCGCGAAGAACCGGAGTAATCCGCTCCGTCAGCACACGGCCCACGCCGGGCCGATGCCAGACGCGGCGCGCCCATCGAGAAGGGGGCTTCTGGGGTAGCATTTTTCGATTCCGCCGCAGCGAGCCAGCCGAGTTTATCGGCCGGGCGCTGCGGCGGTTGCTTTTTGCGCGGCTCGATCCGATCCCTGCACCATCCAACGCCGATGTGACCACGCCGCCCACCGTTCGCCCCCGGCCTTGCCGGTGGTGCGTGACGGTTTAGGTGGGTGCCACTGGCAGCTTGCCTGCCAGTGTGTGTGCTGCACCCGCCCACCCGAGAGACCGCACGGGCGGTCAGGCCGCCCGTGGCACCCAAGACCGAATGCCGCCGCAAGTGCCACCCAACCGCTTGCCGGTACTAGGCCGGCACGCACTGGCTTCAGCACGCCGACACGCTATGCTGCCGGAATGAACGCCTACGCCGAACACGAAGCGGGCTCGCCACGCTCGCATATGACCGGGTCCGATCAGACTCCAGACTCGTCCGGCGCCAATTCCCCCTCCTCGAGCCCACGACCCCGCCCGGAACATGAACCGACCGATAGCCGCACGGGCAGCGTCGAGCTCATCTGCGGCTGCATGTTCACCGGCAAGACCGAAGAGCTCCTCCGTCGCATTCGCGCCGAGCCGCCCGGTGCCGCCATGGTCATAAAGCACGCACGCGATAACCGCTACAGCACCGATCGGGTCGTCAGCCACGGTCAGGACAGTCACCCGGCCGTCACCGTCCGGCAGGCCGCCGACATTCCCACACTGCTGACCGCCGATCATCACCTCGTCGCGATTGACGAGGGCCACTTCTTCGACGCCGACCTGCCCGAGGTCTGCGCCCGGCTGGCCGCCGGCGGCAGGCGAGTCATCGTCACCGCCCTGGATACGAACAGTTGGGGCCGGCCCTTCCCCCAGGTCGAAGCACTGAAGCGGGCCGCCGACACGACGCTGCTCAAAACCGCCCCCTGCGCCCGCTGCGGCGGGGAGGCCACTCGCACCCAGCGCCTCACCCCCATCGTCAGCGGCAACATCATCGGCGGACCGGAGAGCTTCGAACCCCGCTGCCTGCGATGCTGGTCGCCGCCACCCGAGCCGACGGTGGACTGATCCACGACGCCGGCCGCACGCACGGGCGCCCGCTCGCGGCGCCGGGCTAATCGTCGTCGCCCACGTCGTAGCGCAGCCGGATCCATACCGGCCGGTGATCCGAAACGCTGTACTTCACCGCGTTGTCGTCGGACATCGACGCGTAAGGCTCCTGCATGTCGAACGCGATGATGCCCACGTCCTCCCCGAACTTCGGATCGTCCGGTTCGAACTCCGTCTCCAGCCCCGCGGTCAGGATGAACTGGTCGTACAGGTTCTTGCTCTCGGCAATCGTCGTCGAGTATTCGTCCTTCTCCGCCCGGTAGACCTTCATGTCGTCGGGGTCGGTGACGGCCTCGAGCAACGGAAAGCGGTAGAAGCCGTTCCAATCGCTGTCTTGAAGAAGCTGATCGAAAGCCTTCGCGCTGCTCTTGCTGTACCTCCCGTAGCGGTTCATGTCGCCCAGTACGATCCAGTCCTTCTCGTCGTCGGGGTAGCGCAACTCCTCCCGCAGGTCGGCGATCTCGCTCAGGCGCCGGTCGAGCTTACCCCACGTCAAGTGCACGATAAACAGCACGAAGTCAAACTCGCCCGCGTGGAACATGAGCCCCACGGGAACGCGGAAGTAGCGCTCGCCGCCCTGCTCCGGGCTCCCGGAGACCTTGTCGTTGTCCAACCACCAGATGCCCTCGTCCTGAACGACCGGAAACCGGTAAATGACGGCACAGCGCTCGTCGCCCGATTGCGGCGTCACGACGTAGAAGTACTTGGCCTCGCCCGCAGGCACCAGCTTGTTCAGCTCCTTGCGAAGCTCGGCCACTTGCGACTCGCCCTGCGGCCGCACGCCCACTTCCTGCAGAGCGATCAGGTCCAGATCCGCCTCGTACAACATCTTGGCGATGAACGGCAGATCACGCGTCAGGTGATGGTCCCCCTCGCCGAACTCGGCGATGTTGAAGCTACAGACACGGATGTACTCCGCACAAGACGCCTCGAACGGCACACAGAGGACGCAAAGTGCCAGGACGACGGACACACACGCAGACCGGCTCCGACAGAGCCTCGGATGGGCTTTCGCAATCATGGCAGAACTCCTTCCTTCCAATCGAATGAAACGACTCGATAGAGTATTCCCACACCACGCCCCAGCAGCGCGGACTATCGGTTCCCACCCGTCCACAGACCCGAGCCACGAGCGTCAGCTCGCGCGTCCACAGGCCCGAGCCGCGAGCTTCAGCTCGCGCGGAGCGCCGGACCGAGGGCACTCTTCCCACGCGTGTGAAGCACCGTCCGAATTGAAATCCGCGCCCCGCAATGCCGACAATCGATCAGCTTCAGTCCCAAAGTCGACGGACCTCCGGAGCGAATCAACATACGAGCGCGCCATTGCACACCGACCGGCTATCGGTCGCGTCGGTACGGCACCTTCTTTGTCCAGCTACTCGAACGACAGCACGTGTTTCGGTTCAGGTCTTCCGCTCAGGAATCACCGGACAAAGCCCGACCGTTAGCTCTTTTCCTTGTCCGCTTGCCCGCCGACTGGTGGATATGGCGAATTCCCGAGCCTTATCCCGAACATCCCGAAGGCTCGTCTCTACCACACCTGCTTTAACAACGCAAGGGAGAACCCGGCCAACTGCTGACAATTCCGCCCGCCTCGCGTCCAGCCCCACTTGATGTGGCAGCACACACCCAGCACGTACCTCACCGGGCGCGGGGCCCATGGATGTGGCGGCTGTCGCGGCCGCCGTCTAACATGTCAGATCACTGCTTCCCAAAACGGTCCACGCGTGTCGCGTCCGTACTGCGCCGTCCAGCGCCTCGACAGCACCCCGACCCCGGGCGGACCCCGCCGACCGACCGGACCGCGCGGCACTGTCGCCGTCGCCCCGTTACCGCCCCCCTCGCTCCCGGGGCGGACGGGGAGGACGGCGCGGGGTGTCTCGTCCCGGCCGCGCCGCCGCCGGGTCATCGGCGTTCAGGCGAGTCTCGATCTCGCGAGCGATGACCTCGTCGCGGCTGTCGGCCCGACGCTCGACCTGTCGTTTGAGCCGCTGCAGCCGCCCTTCCAGGTTCTCGATCGTGCGCCCGGCACGCTGCTGCCGAACGTCGAACTGCTCGCTGATCAGCCGTTCAACCTTCTCTCGCCCGGCCCCTCGCTCCTCGTCCGTGTCCGCCTCCTGGTACGCCCGCACGGCCTCGTGAACTTCCATTTCCAGGCGCTCTTCCTCCACGCCCAGCAGCCCGAGTTCCTCATCCTTCTCGAACTCGTGCATCAGCCGCACGATTCGCGGCATGATCTGGCGCAAGTGGCGGCGAAACAGGCGCGGGTTGCGCGTCTCGAGCATCCGCAGTCTGCGGGCCATCTCCGGGAAGTGCTCTTCAACGAACCGGCGAACGCGCTCGCGATCCTCCGGCCGAGGCTCGAAGAAACGCGGAGCGCCATCCTCCGACCCCGCCCCCAACGGCGGCAGGACCCCCGACTCAGGCTCAGGAAGGTCCCCCCGCACGGGCTCCGATTCCGGCGGTATGCCCTTCTCCGGCGGCGGCGGCTCCACCTCGGCAGGTTGGCCGCCCGACGCTCCCGACACCGCGGACGCGCCGCGCCCCTCCAACCCGAACGCCGGAACCACGCCCCAAGTGACCCACGCCATAGCCATGCCCGATACAACCCACAAACGCCAACACCTACGCACAGCAGACATCGCAATACCCCCCGCCGGTCTCGCTTCAGCCACCCGGTCAGGACACCCCAGGTGACAGACCGACGTCATTCGATAGCTCATCCATCTCATCAAACAGCTCGTCCAGAGCCTCGTCCTCCCAGCCCGGGTCGGCCCCCTGAACCAAGGTGGCCTCCAGTTCGGCCAGTTCCATCTCGATCGCTTCCCACTCGACCTCTTCGTCATCGAAATCCCGCCCCATGACCGCAGCCAGATCGTCCAGATCGGCCGCGACCGCCGGCCCATCGGGCGACGAAACGGCCGACCAGAACCCCAGCCCCGCGGCCAGCGCCAGCGCCGCCGCGGCCGCCAGCGTCCGGCTCACCGGGTATGGCATCCTCCCCGTGCCCGGCCCCGCCGCCTTCGCCGCCATCCGATGCTCCGGCCGCCCAGCCGCCAACTCCTGACGGACTCGCCGTTTGACACCCGCCAATGCCGTCGCCGATGGAACTCGGACACCCCGCTCGTCCAGCCAGCACTCGTCGATAGCGATGCGCACCCGGCGCTTGACCGCTCCCAGATCCGGCGGCGGCTCAACCTCCACCCCCACGCTCCGGAGCCAGCGCTCATCGCGCTCGATCTGTGCAAACAGCTCCTCGCCGGACATCAGGTCCGATCCTCCATCATCTCCCGCAGCTTACTCAGCCCACGGTGAGCCCGGGCCAGCGCCGTGCCCAACGGCGTGCCCATGGCCTCGGCGATCTCGACGAAGCTCAGTTCCGAGAAGTGCCGCAGCATCACGACCTCACGCTCCGGCCCGGGCAATCGGCCAAGGGCCCGCTGCAGGGCGTCGGCGTCCTCCCGGAGTTCCAGCGGCCCCTCCGGCGCCGGGCCGGATACGTCCGTCAGCTCCTGCCACGACGCCGGCCCATCCTCAGCCGCCCCATCGTGCCCCGTCCCGTCGATGGACAGCACCGCCGGGGCCCGTCGCCCTCGCCGCACCCGGTCGCGGGCCAGGTTCGTGGCGATCCGGAAGATCCAGCCCTCGAACCGCCCGTCGTGCTCATACTGCGGCAGCGTCCTCACCAACCGCACGAAAAGCTCCTGAAGCAGGTCCTCGGCCGCTTCCCGGTCTCCAGTCAGCCTGTACAGGTACCCGAACAGCCGCCCGCCGTATTCGTCCACCAGGGCGTCGAAAGCGCCCGCTTCCAGCCGCTTCGCCCGTTCGATCACCGAGGCCAGCACATTCGCTTCCATGGGTTCGACGTTACCCTAAACGCTTGTCGGACAAAGACATTGCAAAATTCCGCCCCCACGCCCGCCGGTCGCCCCACAGCGTAAAAATAGCCCCGAAGCCTTGCAAAAACCCCGCCGGTTCCTAAACTTAGCTCTTTCGCGCTCTGGCCGAAATGGGGCCATGGGGAGGTAAGCCGTATGTCACGGACGTGTTTCTTCACCGGCAAGAAGACCCGCAGCGGCAGAAGCATCGCCCGGCGGGGCAAAGCCAAATATCTCGGCGGCGTCGGCCGCAAGGTCACCGGCAGCACCAAGCGGATGTTCCGTCCCAATATCCAGCGCGTCCGGGCGCTCCTGGACGGCAAGGTCTGCCGGATCAAGGTCTCGGCCAAGGCCATCCGCATGGGCCTGATCGTCAAGCCGCCTCGACGCAACTACACCCCTCCGGCGCAAGAAGCAGAATCGGGCGGCACAGAGTAGCCGCAGCGAGTGGTGGAGACTGGGAAAGAAGTATGGTAAACGAGGCCGCAAGGCCTCGTTTTTTTTGGGCGCCGTCTCCGGGGCGATGCCGTGAATCGCAGGATAGATGTGCAGCAGGTCCGCCACGTGGCCCACCTGGCCAGGCTCGAGCTCTCCGACGACCAGGTCGACCACCTCAGCCTCGACCTGTCCGCCATCCTCGACTACGTCGACCAACTCAACCGCCTGGACACCGACGGAATCGAGCCGACCACGCATCCGCTGCCGATACACAGCGTATTTCGCGACGACGAGACCACGCCTTCGTTGGACACCGAATCGGCCCTCAAAAACGCCCCGCAGCGCGAACGTACCTTCTTCCGCGTCCCAAAGGTGATCGACCGCGGCGATGCCTAGCGCCGCCGCACGCTCGATTCACCGAGGCCAGGAACCAGGATGACCCTCACCCAGACAGTCGAAGCCATCCGCGCCGGGAAGCTCTCAGCCGTCGAAGCCGTGCGGGCGAGTCTCGACCGCATCGACACCCGCGACCCGCACCTCAGGGCCTTCCTCAGTTGCGACCCGGACCGCGCCCTGACCCGGGCCGGGCGCGTCGACCAGGCCATCGCCGCCGGCGATTCCCCCGGACCATTGGCCGGAGTCCCCCTGGCCGTCAAGGACAACCTCTGCACCTCGTTCGGCACGACGACCTGCGGGTCGCGAATCCTGGGCGACTTCCAGTCGCCCTACAGCGCCCACGCGGTCGATCGTCTCGAAGCCGCCGGCGCCGTCATCGTCGGCAAGACCAACCTCGACGAGTTCGGCATGGGCTCCAGCACGGAAAACAGCGGCATGTTCCCAACCCGCAATCCGTGGGACCCAAACCGCGTGCCCGGCGGCTCGTCAGGCGGATCGGCCGTCGCTGTCGCCGACCGCATGGTCCCCGCCGCACTGGGCACCGACACCGGCGGCTCCGTCCGTCAGCCCGCCGCCCTCTGCGGCGTCGTCGGCCTCAAGCCCACCTACGGGCGCGTCTCGCGCTACGGCTTGGTCGCCTTCGCCAGCAGTCTGGACCAGGTCGGGACGCTCGCCCGCACCGCCGCCGACGCCGCCCTGATCGCCCGCGTCATCAGCGGCCACGACCCCCGCGACTCCACCTGCGTCGATCGCCCCGTGCCCGACTACCCCGCCCTGCTCGACACGCCGCTGAAGGGTCTCAGGATCGGCATCGCACACGAGTACTTCGGCCCCGGCCTCGACGATCAGGTCCGCCGCCGCGTGACCCAGGCCATCGACCTGCTCGGCGCCGAGGGGGCCCACGTCGTCGAGATCAACCTGCCCCACATGGAGTACGCCATCGCCTGCTACTACCTGGTGGCCACCGCCGAAGCCTCCAGCAACCTGGCCCGCTACGACGGCGTCCACTACGGCCACCGCACCGACCAGCCGGCCGACATCTTCGACCTCTACGCATCCTCACGCGCCGAAGGCCTCGGCCACGAGGTCCAACGACGCGTCATGCTGGGAACCTACGCCCTGTCGGCCGGCTATCACGACGCCTACTACCTCAAGGCCCTCAAGGTCCGCACCCTCATCAAGCGAGATTTCGACGCGGCCTTCGAGAAGGTGGACACCATCGTCTCGCCGGTGACACCCACGACCGCCTTTCGCCTGGGCGAGAAGATCGACGACCCACTGGCCATGTACCTGGCCGACGTCTACACCACTTCGGTGAACCTGGCCGGCGTCTGCGCCATCAGCGTCCCGTGCGGATTCGACGACCGGAATCTGCCCGTCGGCATGCAGCTCATCGGCCCACCCTTTGCAGAGGAGCGAATCCTGGCCGTCGCCCATCAGTACCAGTTGCGAACTGATTTTCACACGCGCAGGCCGCCGGATTAGCACAGCCGAGAAGGACCCATGGAACGAAACGCACTGACCGCGGTCTTGCGAGCCAACCAGGCCTACTGCGAGCAGTTGGCCCAGAAGACAACCCTGCAATCGGGCATCGCCTTCTTCAGCACCGCCTGGCCCCGCCTGCCCCAGGCCAACCAGTTCCGCGAGGTCGTCGTGCCCGATCCCCAGCATCTCGCCGACGCGTACGGCGAAGCGACGGCCTTCTTCGCCGAACGGGGATTGACCTGCAGTCGCTGGGCGCCCGCCTTCGACCAGCCGCCCGACGAAATGGCCACGTTCCTGGACGCCAAGGGTTATCGCCGGCGCGAGACACTGGCCATGGCCCTCCGCGAATGGCCGGACCTGCCCGCCCGCGACGACCTTCGCGTCCTGCCGGCCCGCCCCATGCGCCAAGCCTATCGCGACACATTCACCGCCCAGCCCGACCGGCCCGACGCCGGCCTATTGGCCGACGCCGCCCTGGACCGTCTCGACGACGCCCGGCTGACCATGTTCGTGGCCATCGACGGCGCCCGCCCCGTCGGCCGCGGTGGGTTGTTCGAGGTCGGCGACATCACCCGCGTCACCGACCTCCACGTCACACCCGACGCCCGCGCCCGTGGCGTCGGCCTGGCCCTCATGCGACAGATCCTGGCACTTGCCCGGCGCTTCGGCTCGCGTACCATCTGCCTGCAGGTCGACGCCGATAACGCCCCGGCACTGAGCCTCTTCAAACGGTGCGGATTCGTCGTCGACGGACAGATCAGCGAGTTCGATGCTCCGACGTCATGATCCTTTGCGCCCCT
>Ga0307379_10012237_pt1 | contig 11194 bp, 13 predicted proteins | sample UN2MG_FD_202237 | JGI IMG/M metagenome (GOLD analysis project Ga0307379, IMG submission 202237) | Soil microbial communities from Risofladan, Vaasa, Finland - UN-2 | ecosystem: Environmental > Terrestrial > Soil > Coastal area > Acid sulfate soil | place: Finland: Risofladan, Vaasa | collected... | reverse complement strand
CTGAAGTCGACCATCTTGAACTTGCCGTCCTTCGACAGCCCGACGCCGATCTTGCTGGCTCTCATGATCTCTTCCGCCCTCTCCGGCTCGCACTCTGCCAGCGCATGCTGGTAGGCGGCAAGCTGGACCCCATCAGCCCTGACGATGTCTCTCGTCTTCCAGTCGACGAGGCCCACCCTGTTGCGTCCGAACTTGCCGTAGAAGTCGAACGTACCACCATATCGCCACTGCTTCGAGATGATCGAGCGTTCGATCCACTCGTGGCGCGGTTTGTACTTCTCGATCCACCGCTGCGCCGCGACCATGTACCCCTCCCACTCTGCGGGGATCCTGTAGGACGACTCTTTGATGCCAGCGATCATGTCAGCGACTGCTGAGTGGATGGCAGTCCCTCTCTCTGCTGCTGCATCGAGCACCTTCTTGGGGACTCGACCGTAGTTGATCGAGACGCCAGCCTTGGACATCACCTCAGTCACTGAAGGCAGGGTGATGTTTCCGAGCTTGTAGGTTGCGTGTGCCATCAGCTACCCAGGAAGTCACTTGCCTTGACCTTGACGACGATGCGGTTGCCGTACTGCGAGTACAGCGGCACCGTCGGCTTGCCGACCAGCCCCTCAGCCAATTCGTTGTCACCTGCGACAAGGCTTTTCACTGCCCCGAGAGTGACTTCCTCGATGCCGGTGAACAGCGTATCGACAAAGTGAACCGGCACCACCGGGATGCTGAGCCCGGCGCAGAGCATCCGCATCTCGTCGTCTCCCAGCCAGCGAGGCTCGCCCCCCGCCTCACGGTACGAAGCGTCGAAGGCGATGAACCCCTTGTCGTCTCGGTAGCGCCCGCCGCCCTTCTGAATGCCAGGACCATGGCCCTCGCCGTAGATCGTGATGCCCTCTGGCGGCTTTGGCAGAGACTCCATGTGAGCCACCAGATCCTTGTGCAGCTCAGCCTTGTCGGTCCGCCCCATGATTGCGTGCGCAGAGAAGCGGACGTTGGTCCCGTCTACCTTCTCGGTGAACCTCCACTCGCACTCGCTGAGATACTCAAATTCAGGCATGGACCACAGGTTTCGCACGATCTTGTGAGTCGCCTCGTCACGCTTGAACGGACCCTTGATGCTCGGATACATCCCCCCGATCATGACTCCCTCCCGTTGTTCAGTCGCCATCAGTAGTACTCGCAGCCGATGTGATACTGCTTGTGGTGAGGGGGGCAGAACCACTTCACTTCGAGCGGCTTCGAGTAGTCCTCGTGGTGCGCATGAAGCAGCCCGTCACGCTTGCCGCACACCACGCACGGCTGCATCTCGATCAGACCAGCGACCACAGCCCTCCTGGCGCTGCTTCTTGCAGCTCGCTGCTCAGGGGTGCTGTAGTCCTTTGGACCGCCGCGACGCTTCCGGTTCAGATCGTACTCGCGGTAGTGGTCGATCTTGGCGCGACGGTTCAGCCTCACCCTGGCCTTGACGCAGTCCTTGCACTGGTTGAGTCGACCGTCAGTCATCGTCTTGTCCTTGTAGAACTCTGACAGCGGTACGGTCAAGCCGCACCCAGAACAGGTCTTCATCTCTTGTAAGTCACTCATTCTAGGTCACTTACTCAGAACGGGATGTCGGACTCGTCATCTTCCTTGGTGGCGACGTTCTCGCGGTAGGTGCCGGGTTCCGGCTTGGCCGGAGGAGCGTCCTCAGCGAGCTTGGCCTTGCCGTTGGTGACGGCGATCAGGAGCGTGTTGATGATCTGCGCGTGCGACTCGATCGGGATGTTGGTCTCGTCAGCCAGGAAGTCCGCGTACCGCCCGATCGCCTTCAAAAGATCTTCTTCTTTCAGAGAAGAAGAAGAATAAGAAGAACCACCAGAAGACACTGGGGAGGGGGAGGCGGGGGAGGGGGTGAAACTTGGGGATGCTGTCGGACCCGAACTCGGAGGCGGATCGCCATCGATGAAGAGGAGGCAGTCAGTGCGGCAGGAGATCGACTTCCTGACCTCGCCGGTCTTGGCAGTGTACTCGCTGAGCATCGCCCCCTTGAGACCACCCTTGCCGCCACGAGAGCTGACCTCGACCTTGCGGTCGATCAGCTTGCGCCAGTCGGTTGTCGTGGGATCCCACCACGTCACGTTGATCTCGTCGCCGTTGTCGTCAGCGATGATCAGCCCCATGTTGGTCCATTCGTTGCCGTTCTTGGCGATCCCGGTTCGCGGGTCGAAGGCCCGCTTGATCGACCCGACAAGACCCACTACCGGCATTCCATCCATCTGGCTCATGAGTTCAGATACCATCGTCATCGTCATTCTCCTTGGTCATGTTTTCCAACCGTTTGACTTGCTCTTGCAGCAGACACTCAGCCGCTCGACTGAGGTAGTTATCGACCAGGCACCGCACGATCTCTGCTGCTGACGTGCCAGCCCGGTCAGCGGTCGCCTTGACCGCATCAAGCCTCTTGGCTCCGATCATCACGCTCAACTGTCCCGCACTCACTTACCCTCCTTCCTTGCCACCGCTCGGATCGTTGACCCAGTCGCGCTCCATGACGTGGAGCGCAGTCTCTGACACCAGAGACCACCAATCAAGCCCTAGCGCAGTGCATAGCTGGATCTGGAAGATCGTCGCGTCAGCGATGGCGTCGCCAGCCGCTGTCTTGAGTGCGGAATCGTCCAACCCTCTGATGCTCTGGCTGTTCTTCAGTATCGCATGCGCCAACTCGCCGACTTCCTCGGTGATCCCGGCCAGATTCTGGAACGTGGTCACCTGCCCGAAGTTGCGCTCCTGCCAGCGACTCAGCTTGACTTGAAGCTCTGCGTGAGCCTCCCACGGCAGATCAGGCTCCTTGAGCCCTGCGTACTCGTCAAAGACTGCGCTGGCCCGCGTTGACACCCGGTCCATTTTCGCTGAAACACTCACCTCGATCGCCCCCTCTTTGATGCGCTGAGAGGCAGGGAGTCGAACCCTGACGCCGACTCAGGGGTGCGACCCCTCTCAGCCATTGCGCCTTCCAGACCCTCTCGATCGTTCGCCACGAGCAGATGGTATCACAACCGTTGTAGTGCCGTCAACCACGGTTGTAGTGTCGTACTCATGGAATTGACAGCCGTGAAGGCGAAGGCTAGCATGGTTGCCATGCACAGACAAATCCAGATCTCACTACCCGGCACACCGTTCGCCCAGCCCCGAACCAGGGTCGCCGTTGTCGGCGGTCGACCGAGGGTCTACCAGACCGCGAAGAGCGGGCAGTGGCGAGCGTGGGCGCAGGAGCACATCCTCGACCACCTCACCACGATCGATGCTGACACGCCCGTTTTCGCGGCAGGTCTTCCGTTGGGGCTGGAGATCTACGCCATCTTCCCGCTGGCGAAGACCGCCTACCGCAAGACGAGCCCGATCCTAGAAAAGTGGCGCACCAAGAAGCCTGACGCAGACAACATCACCAAGGCCATCAAGGACGCCTGCAACGGCATCCTGTGGATCGACGACAGCCAGGTAGTGCGAGAGATTTGCGAGAAGCGCACTGCAGCTCAGGCGCGTCCGCCATACGTGCTGATTCGCGTCGGCATCATGCTGGAGCAGCCAGGGTCGCTGCGGAAGTGAGGGAGCTGTGCTTTTTACGGAAGCTGAACGTCCCTGATGATCATGTACTTCTTGGGGTTGTCTCTGGCGAAGTCGTCGATGTCGTCAGGGCCGATCCACGCTGCTGGCTTGCCGAAGTCGAGACCCTCAGCCTCGTAGGACTTCGCTGCTACCCATGTGCAGATAGGATGGTCGTCTCGGTGCAGCCAACGCTCCAGATGCAATAAATGGCCAATAATCTTCAGCCAGCCATAGGGGCGACCAACGTAGCCTCTCGCCGCCTTGACGATCGTATTGACCCCTTTGCGGCAGACGTTCAGGGGGCGAAGAAGCTGCAAATTGTGCAGCATCTCAGGCGGGTACTCAGCGCATACCTCATGCTCGACGACTCCTCGAAAGAGAGCCTCGGTCACCCACGCTCGCTGCGACACGTCGTCGACTGGGAGGATGGTCCCGCTTCTGGTGATGACCCCGTAGTGATTGACCACTGACTTTGGCTCGCGCTTGAAAACGTCGCGCTCCACCCAGCGGATCATGGCTCCGATGATGGTATCGCTGCGCCAGCCGAGAAGGTCGCCGCGCCGTGCGAATAGTGGGCTAGGCTTGCTCATCATATGCTCCTGGTGGGACGGCAACCATAGGCCCGCCACGGCTCACCTGAGCCCATCGAGCCTGCCCGTCCCTCACGTCGACATGTACGAATCCACCGAACGGATAATACCCCATCCCGCCACCGGCAAACTGAGGCACCAGCAACGCCGCATTGAAGACCTGGCGCGGGGTGCAGTTCACCACCCAGACATCAGCGGCCTTGGGGGGTGTCGGGATCCCGAGGATGGCTGTCAGATGCTGGCTGAGAGGCGCACCACCAACGTCGCGATTATGCCGTGGGCATCTGCCGCCGCTGGTGATGTTGACGGGGCGACCCCCAACGATCGAGCGCAGCATCTCTAGACCGTCGAGAAGGTGCTGGTGCGGGGCGCGGTACTCGCATCCCCCGCACCGGCACCTGAACTCTGAATCGTAGAAATGCTCGCTGATCCTCATCACTCCTCTGATCTGGGTCGTCTCCGGATCAAGAAGCCTCGGAACTCTGGCGCAGACGTTCCCCTCGGTTTGCGAACGAAGGTCCGCCTGCGAAAGAGCCGAGACTTACCTCGACCCTTCTTCCCGATTCGGGAACCGATGGCCATGGCTTAGCGCCGGAGCAGTGGGCCGGTCTCGTTCTTGCCTTTGGCCTGCATGGTGGTCGAAGAGCGCGTGCTCTTGGGACGATACATGCCGTCTCTCGGACCACGACCCTTCAACGGGCTGCTGGGGTTCAATCCTCTGGTCATCTCTATCTCCTATCTCACCATTGAGCTGATCTGGCAGTACGAACCGCCGTCATCAACCATCATGTCGGAGCCGTACACAGACAGCGACAGCTCCACGATCTTTCCTGTCGACAGCGCGACCTGCATGCTGCCCTTACCTCCCCCGATCACTCGCCCGACGAAGGACTCGCCTCGCCACTTGACGATGATGGATTGCCCCTTCCTGAAGGTGCCTATCACTTGTCCACCTTGATTGTTCTCTGCAGTTCCCAGAGCCGCTCTCCGTTGACGTTGACCTGCTTCTTGATCTCCTGCAGGGTGGCGTCGAGCTGCCTCTTCTCCTGCTCGTGAGAGATGCCGTGCTTCTCAAGGCTTTCGCCAACCCACTCTGACACGGCGGGTCTCAGGGCCGTAGTCGTGGCTGAGAATAGCGCCGCAGTCAGTGCCAGGACGGCAGCGATGGTAGTGATAATGAGCTTGGCGGATGACAGATTGACCCTGAAGTACTTGCCGCTGCCGTTCCCGTTGGGCTGATACACAGACAGGTTAGACCGCGTGCCGGATCCATCTTCTTCATTCGCCATGGCGACCTCCTGGTAGTGCCTTCACGCTGTCTCCTATCCGGGTCATCGCCTGGCTCACGCCAACGAACCCCCTGCGGATCGTTTCATTGATCTGGCTGGCTTCACGAGCAGGCTGCTGCGCCATGTTGATGGTGACGACCAGCATCTGAGGGAGGAGTGAAAATCCGCACCCCTTATTGATCCTGGTTTCACCGGTGAGAGAGTTCTCCTCAGAGTACTCCCACCACACCGGACACCCGTCTGAAGTGTTGCTCTGTGGGCACTTCTTGCAGCGCCATGCGTTCTTGTAATTCATCAGTCCTTCGAGCAGACGATCACTCTGATCGAGCGTGGTCGCCAGGTTCCATAAGAACTGACGTTGGACAGGGGTACGTTGTGAGAGTGGATTGAGCCGCCGCCGGTAGGCGCAGTGTTCGCTGATGTCAGCAGGGTGTTGACGGCGCTGGCGTTGAACCCGTTGCCGGAAGGAGGGACACCGCTATCAGTCAGGAAGCTGCCGAAGAATGAGCCGTGCGAATGGGATGGCATCTGCGCCGTAGTCAGCGCATGACCGTCAGTGGATTGAGCCGGAACGGTCAGCCCAATAATCGTCCAACTACCAGTGGATCCTCCGCCCTGCCCCGCTGAGCTGGCGAGAGAGATGACGTACTCATTCGCCGTGTAGCTGATGAAGGTCCACCCAGCAGGGGCTGCGTTATTCAGGAACATCACCTTGGTTCCTGACGGCATTCCACCGGCAGCGATGTCAGCAGCATGCAGCCCGTCTAGCAGGTCTGCGTCGAACCCTCCTCCAGCACCCTGCCCGCTGATCGTACCGGGAGACTGCGTGCCGGTGTGGTTCGCACGATCCAGAAAGTGCGAACCGTGAGTCCCATCAAGGAGGTCAGCATTAAGAGTGCTCGCCGCACCTTCATTTTTCGTTGCCGCAGTGCCGAGACCGAGGTTGGTGCGTACGGTTGAGAGCGGGCCGGTGAGGTCGCTCAGATTTGCTGCCTTACCAAGGACGGCAAGGGACGACCGAGCAGCCGAAGCGGTAGCAGCGCCGGTGCCACCGTTAGCGATCGATACCGGCAAGTCGCCCGTGCCGAAGGCGATTCCGAGAGCTGCTCTCGCCGCCGCAGCCGTCGTCGCCGACGTGCCGCCATTGGCGATCGACACAGGGAGAGCCGCAGTGACCAGCTCAGAAAAACCGCCCAGAGAGATCGTCCAGTCAGTGAAGGTGCCAGTGCCTCTGATGCTCTCGACGAGGACGGTGATGTCGCCCGTCACGTCGTCGTATGCCGTAACGATGCCGAACATCGAGGTGACAGACGGGTCTGAGGTGCGGGCGATCGTGACTGGCTGGCCCACCGCAAACGAGTGCGGACCGTCAGTCGTCACGTTGCCGGTAGTCCCGGTCCCGACCGTCAAGCTGTCAGTCGATGTTGCCACCCAGGCTGTCTTCGTGTGCTCGATGATCTTCTCTAGGGCTTTCGGGAAGCCGCTATCCTCGTCAGCATATGCGACCCCCTCGAAGTTCTCCTGCGTGAAAGTGTACCCAGCGAGGACGTATGAAAATGCCATGGTCTGCTCCTAGATCAACTCTTCCAAAACGAATGTCTTCGAGTAGCTCTCGAAAAATGGATTGACGACTGCGCCGATGTCTCGTTGGCGACAGTACATGGCGAGGTTGTAGTACAGGGTCTCGTCGCCAGGGAAGACCATCACGACGAAGTCTGCACTGACACCACCTAGACGATCCATGAAGTTGAAGAACTGGTCGAACACCGTCTGCTTGTCGAGGTGCTCGATCGTGAACTCCAAGACCCGGTAGCGAGCCTCCTCGTCGATCCAGGTCTGCCCGCCCCTCGACTTGGTGACGCGGCTGTTGTCCTCGAATCTGATCGACCACCCGTACGAGATGTTCCTGGTGGTCTGCAGGCTCGGTCCAGCAAGCAGTCTGCCGAATTCAAGGTACCCGTCCGCGTTGTCCTCGTCAGAGAAGTCGAGCCGCAGATACCTGCCGAGAACGCCGCTCCTGATCGGGTGAAAGATCCAGAGGTCCATCTCTTCAGAGAAGTCGCGAGAGAGGTAGCCGCCCCACTCGAATACGCCCCACTGGAGGGTGCCGAACTCTGCCAGTCTCGGCCACACATCGAGCCAGCCGCTGTCGTAGTTGATGTCTCCCGTCAGCACTGCCTGGTACCAGACCACGGTGCCGATGTCGATGTTCGACCTCGGAGAGCTGCCAGAGGCATTCGGCACCCCAGAAATGCGAATCCCTACGTTGTTGTCGACGCTCTCAAGCAGGTTGGTGTCCCAGTTGAAATCGATGACCTTCTCTGTGGCGTCATCAACCACGTAGACCGTTTCAGTAGAGTTGATGACGACCCAGCCGCCGGATCTCTCCTCCATCAGGGTGATGTGAACCTCTGGCCAATCGTCGCTCGCAAAATGAGAGCGCAATCTGAACCTGAATCGCTGAGACCCTTCAGCCTCGTAGCTCGCTCCTGGCTTGCCGGAGGCGAGACCGCTAGCGGGGCCGAATGAGAATTTCGTGCGACATCCAGTCCACTGCTGATTCGATACGACCCAGAGCCCGTCAGGCGTGTCGAAGTCCTCGTCGACATCAGTCTCGTCGCCCGTCATGTTGAGCTGATCGATCACCCCTGACGGCACCTCGACGAGATCATCGGCAACAGAGATGTCGCCGATTCTGACGCGATACTTCGACCCCCTGGTCATGTTGTGGGGACCGATGGCAATCATGCCGTGCGTGCGCGGGACGGTGTAGTCGACCTCGATGTAGGTGTCGTCCTCAGTCGTTACCTGCGTGCGCCACACCTTGCCCAGCCTGCGGTCCTGCAGGTTGGTGGCAGGAAGCAATGCCACCTCTGACCCAGGACTCAAGACTACGAGATCGTCGTCTGCCTCATTCGGCCTTGGGCCGAGGATGATGTTGTCTTCCTGTGCCATGCTACCCCCAGAGATCCATCGTCACTTCGCTCACGGCAGACCTCTCGACCAAGCCTACCACCCTCATGAGCTTACCCCCGCTGAGCGAGAAGCGGTTGTAGATCAGATTCACGACATCGTTGAGGCCGACCTTGAAGGCTTGCGTCTTCACCGTCACGCTGTACAGCTCGCGAGGCACTCCATACAGTGCCTGAAGCCTGTCCACCTCGCGCTGAGCGTCCGCTTCTGCGATCAGGAGGGTAGGGATCATGTCAGGGTCTCTGGCGAGCAGGAAAGCCGTCTTGACGCTCTCGTCGACAGCCTTGACGATCCTCCACTCTTGCCCTAGCAGCTTGATGCGGTCCTGGTCAGCGAGTACCGACCCCGCCAGATCGTCCCTGGTCTGTACGGTCGGGTTATGGTCGAACCCGACCCTTCTCCTCCAGGTCGGCAGGGCCGTGTCCTTGCGCTCGATGTCGAGAATGATGTACTCGTCTACCTCAAGGTCTGGCGTGCCGGAGGGTGCGTCGAACCTGCCCACCTCGAACTTGCCGGTGGTGCGATTCTCTCCCCAGAACCCGCCGATCGAGTCCATGAACAGGTCGACCACCTCAGCGAGCAGCAAGCGATCAGTGGCGTAGAACCCTACGAGCGAGCTGTTTGTGACGTTCAGCGCAGTGAAGGTGCTGGCATTGAGGTCTCCCGCAGTCAGCGGGCCGAAGTCAACGAGTAGGCGGGAGACGATGTCAGACACGGTCTCGACATACCCACCCTCAGCATCGCCCTTCACGTCCATGGTGATCCTACCGGCGGGAGCAGCGAGGAGGGTGATCGTCGACTTGTTCAGGTCGACCGAGTAGCCGGGAGAGGGATCCTCCGGTGGGTTGAGCAGTGCTCCCTGGTCATAGACGGCGATCACCTTCTCGCTCTTTCGAGAGTGGTACTGGAAGGTCAGGGTCGGAGGGTCGACCAGTACCGGCTCGATGTTTCTGCGCTGGCCGATCAGGAAGGGCTTGACCTGGCCATTCAGGTCAGCCTGCCCCTCTAGCGTCGCCTCCCATGTGGGTCCGTTCTCCAGCGTGCCGTTGGTGCCGGTGTACAGTGGGAGCTGGAACTCAGCCCACGAGACCTGGAAGCGATTCGCTGAGCCTTGACCTGCCTCGTGCGTGAAGCGCAGGTAGAGGTCTCCGAAGTCAGTGATGGCAGCGGCCTCAGACGGGGTCAGCGTGAACGACTCTGCTTGCCATGCTGCCGGGGTGTCAGTCTTGGTCTGCGAGGCGATAACCCTCGTCCTGCCTTGCAGCAGCTCTGTCTTGTGGCTGGCGACCGTACCTACCACCCGGCGACGGTAGTTGACCGTGTACGCCCCTCCACCAGGCGACGGCTCGAACGGGTCGAGTGCTGGGCTGAGCTTGACTGAGCAGATCGACTCCAGGTCGTCATTCGGGGTCTGGATGTAGTCAGCATCACTCGCCGCCACCTCGTCGATCTTGTCGAACAGGGGGGTGGTGTCCCAGGTGTTGTTGGTCCAGTCGTCGAAGTCTAGAGGGTCGTTGATCGGGCGAACCGTCTGCCCCACTGAATTGGGCTTTGCAGAATTAACTGCCGTCACGCCAGATCGGTCGTTCCACTTCATGTAGCAGACGAGATTGTCCTGGCGCGGGTCGATCTCCCCGTCCTTGTTTTCGAGAAGCTCGTCTACCGTCCTGGCAACCGTCCAGATGCGACTCTCATCCATCTTCATCGTCGCTGACGTGGCACCGAACGAGTTTTGCGAGAACGTGAACACGCCGGTAGCACTGAGACGAGCCGCACTGACGACCTGAGAGCCACCAGAGTCCTCGACCCCGTCAATGTAGAAGCGCAGTGTCGTACCGCTCACGGTGACCGCTACGTGGTGCCAGCCATCGTTGCTGACGGTGTCAGTCGAGTCGAGAATCGTGATCCCGGTAGCGTTGAACCGGAGCGCTCTGGAAGCGGTGATCGCAAAAATGAACGGGCTGTTCGCTGCGCCACCAGTAGACCACTGGCAGATCTTGCCTGGGTCAGTCGTCGCTGAGTCGATGTAGACCCAGCTCTCGATCGTCAGGTCGCCAGTAATGTTCAGCTCTGACGGCGAGCCGAAAGCCACCCTCTCTGCAACCCCACTGGTCTCTGAGTCGAAGACGATCGCGTAGTCAGTGCCGCGATAGACCTCCTGCTGCAAGTCGAACGTCTCAAGCTCTTGCTGCCTCGACCTGAGCCTGATGGTGACCACGTCCTCATTGACGACAGCGTTGGCTGCTGTGCCGAAGAAGATCACCTCGAAGTCAGTGTGGGCTGTGCCGTCGCCCATCTTCGCCTTGATCTCGCGACCATCGAAGGAGTAATCCTTGAGGATGTCGAGATCGCCATTGGTGTTGTTGAGCGCCAACTGGCCGAAGTCAGGCATGGATCTACCGCCAATACGACCGGGCGAGTACATAGCCCTAGTGGTCGACAGGGCTTCGTTCAGGCGACCGTCGTAGTGCTGGTTGGCGGGGGTGTCACCAGGCTCTGTCGTGAACCCCTTCGACCCATCAGCCCAGTAGAATGTCTCTTCCTGGGAGAGCAGCGTGTTCCAGGCTTTGGCCTCGACCAGATACCGCCGAGGGGTGGAGATCTTTTCGAGTACCTTCTGAAACGTCGCCACGGTCTATCTCCCGAAGCCAGACCCGCTCGGCGTAGCCATGTTGCGGATCCCGTTGCCGACCTCTTCCCTGATGTCCTGCACCCCAGCATTGATGCCGGTGAGAGCGTAGATCGCTCTGCCGTCAGCAT